>Ga0182024_10007984_pt1 | contig 22577 bp, 21 predicted proteins | sample P32metaG_FD_120480 | JGI IMG/M metagenome (GOLD analysis project Ga0182024, IMG submission 120480) | Permafrost microbial communities from Stordalen Mire, Sweden - P3-2 metaG (Illumina Assembly) | ecosystem: Environmental > Terrestrial > Soil > Wetlands > Permafrost | place: Sweden: Stordalen... | reverse complement strand
GTCGCGCCGCCATCAGCAAGGAAGTGTATCCCGAACTCGATGGGTTCTTCGATGACGTCGCCAACGCGTACCGCGGCGCCGTGCGCGCCTTTTACGACGCCGGCTGCCGCTACCTGCAGCTCGACGACACCGCCTGGGCGATGGCGTGCGATCCGAGCGAGCGCGCGCATTCGAAAGAGCGTGGTGACAACCCCGAGACGCTGCCCCAGCGCTATGCGCGTCTCACCAACGCCGCGCTCAAGGACAAGCCGGCCGATATGACCATCACCATGCATTCGTGCCGCGGCAATTTCCGCTCGACCTTCATCGCCTCCGGCGGTTATGAATTCGTCGCCGAACAGCTTCTCGGCAACACTGCGCTCGACGGCTATTTCCTCGAATACGACAACGAGCGCGCCGGCGGCTTCGAGCCGCTGCGGTTTTTCCCGAAGGGAAACAAACAGCTCGTGCTCGGTCTGGTCACCTCGAAAAGCGGCGCCCTGGAGAAGAAGGACGATATCAAGCGCCGCATCGAGGAGGCGACAAAATATGTAGCGCTCGATCAGCTTTGCCTGTCGCCGCAATGCGGTTTTGCTTCGACCGAAGAAGGCAATGTACTCAGCGAGGACGAGCAATGGGCCAAGCTGCGTATGGTCGTCGAAGTTGCCGATGAAGTGTGGGGTTAGAGCATGCAGCGTACCGAGCCGCCGTTTCGCGCCGATCATGTCGGCAGCCTGTTGCGCCCGGCCGCGCTGAAGGAAGCGCGCGACAAGCATTCACGCGGCGAAATCTCCGCGGAGGCGCTTAAAGAGGTCGAGGACCGCGAGATTGAGCGTGTGATCCGTAAACAGGAAGACGTGGGGCTGAAGTCGGTCACCGACGGCGAGTACCGCCGCACCTCATGGAATTACGACTTCCTGGAGCGGCTTGCGGGCGTCGAATCCTATATGGGCGAGCGCAAGATCAAATTTCAGGGTCCGCAGCCGCGGCCGATCCTGCTCCGCGTGATCGGCAAGCTCGGCAGTTACACCCCGCATCCCATGATCGAGCACTTCAAGTTCCTCAAGGCGCACACCAGGCAAACGCCGAAGCTGACGATTCCATCGCCGTCGTCGCTGCATTTCCGCTACGGCCGCGATGCCGTACCGGAAGCGATCTACCCGGCGATGGCGGATTTTTATCGCGACCTTGGCCAGTCTTACCGCAAGGTGGTTCGCGCTTTCGCCGATGCCGGCTGCCGTTACCTGCAGCTCGACGAAGTCAACCTCGCCTATCTGTGCGATCCGGCACTGCGCGGACAGATCACGGCGCGCGGCGAAGATCCTGCGATGCTCCCGGCAATCTATGCCGACATGATCAACGCGGGGATTTCCGATATCCCGTCCGATATGGCCATCACCATGCACCTGTGCCGCGGCAATTTCCGCTCGAGTTTCGTCGCCAGCGGCGGTTACGAGCCGGTCGCCGAGCTTCTGTTCAACACCATCAAAGTGCACGGCTACTTCATGGAATACGACAGCGACCGCGCCGGCGGCTTCGAGCCGCTGCGCTTCGTGCCGAAGGGCAAGACGGTCGTGCTTGGCCTCGTCACCACCAAGTCGGGAGAGCTCGAAAGCCGCGACGACATCAAGCGCCGCGTCGATCAAGCGGCGAAGTATGTGGCGCTCGATCAGCTCTGCCTGTCGCCGCAATGCGGCTTTGCTTCGACCGAAGAAGGCAATGTACTCGGCGAGGACGAGCAGTGGGCAAAGCTGCGCATGATCGTCGAGGTCGCAGACGAAATTTGGGGAAAATAGAACCATGCAACGAACCAAGCCTCCATTCCGCGCCGATCACGTCGGCAGCCTGCTGCGGCCCGCGGCCCTGAAGGTGGCGCGTGAGCGCCACGCCAAGAGCGAGATCACAGCCGCCGCGCTGCGGCAGGTGGAAGATCGCGCGATCGAAGACATCATCAAAAAACAGGAATCGGTCGGCCTGCAATCCATCAGCGACGGCGAATTCCGCCGCTCGTGGTGGCATCTCGATTTCCTGTGGGGGCTCGACGGCGTCGAGCGCCACGTCATGGACACGGGGATCGCCTTTGCCGCGGTGACGACCCGCAACGAGGGGGTGCGCGTCACCGGCAAGCTCGGATTTTCCGGCCATCCGATGCTCGAACACTTCAAGTTCCTCAAGGAGCACACGCAACGCACGCCGAAGATGACCATTCCGGCGCCTTCGGCGCTCTACGGCCGCCCGCTGCGAACGCCGATCGACAAGGCGATCTATCCGACCCTCGATGAATTCTTTCACGATCTCGGCCAAGCCTACAAAAAAGCGCTACGCGCGTTCGCCGACGCCGGTTGCCGTTACTTGCAACTCGACGAGGTCTTCATAGCCATGCTGTGCGATCCAAAATATCGCCAGCAAATGACGGATCGCGGCGACGATCCGGACTATCTCGGCACCGCTTACGCCGACCTCATCAATGTGGCGATGTCGGATATCCCGTCCGATATGACGCTCACCCTGCATTTGTGCCGCGGCAACTACAAATCGACCTTTATGGGTGAGGGCGGTTACGACGCGATGCAGGAAGTGCTGTTCGACCGGATCAAGGTGCACGGCTATTTCATGGAATATGACAGCGTGCGCGCCGGCGGCTTCGAGCCGCTCAGGCGTTTGAAGAGGGACCGCCTCGCCGTGCTCGGCCTGGTGACGACCAAGACCGGCGCGCTCGAATCCAAGGACGCGATCAAGCGCCGCATCGAAGAGGCCGCCAAGTTCGCCGATCTCGATCAACTCTGCCTGTCGCCGCAATGCGGCTTCGCCTCGACTGAAGAAGGCAATACCCTGGCCGAGGAAGAACAATGGGCGAAGCTGCGCATGATCGTTGAGGTTGCCAACGAGGTGTGGGGGTAGGGGGATTGGATGCCAGGGATCGTGGACGGCAAAGTCGCCATCGTCACCGGGGCGGGGCGAGGCATCGGGCGCAGTATCGCGCTGCTCATGGCTGAAGAAGGCGCCCGCGTCGTGGTCTGCGACATCGGCGCGAGCCTTGAAGGCGCCGGAACTGACGCCGGACCGGCCCAAGCGGTCGTCGACGAAATCAAAAAGGCCGGAGGTCAGGCGATCGCCTCGACGCTGTCGATCGCCGAGCCGGCGAATGCCGACAAGATCGTGAAGTCAGCGCTCGACGCCTTCGGCCGCGTCGACATTCTCGTCAACAATGCTGGCATCCTGCGCGACCGCATCTTTTACCGCATGAGCTGGTCCGACTGGTCGGACGTGATCAGCGTCCACCTCAACGGCAGCTTCGCCATGAGCCGCGCCTGCGCGACGCATTTCCGCGAACAGAATTCCGGCAGCTACGTGCATATGACGTCGACCTCCGGGCTCATCGGCAATTTCGGTCAGGCCAATTACATGGCGGCGAAACTGGGCATCGTCGGGCTGTCGCGCGGCATCGCGCTCGACATGGCGCGCTTCAACGTGCGTTCGAATTGCGTGTCGCCGTTCGCCTGGACGCGCATGGTCCAATCGATCCCTGCTGAGACCGAGGACGAGAAGGCGCGTGTCGCCCGCGCCAGCCAGGTGACGCCGGACAAGGTCGCGCCGCTCGTCGTCTATCTCGCCTCCGACCAGGCCGACGGCATCAGCGGCCAGATTCTGTCAGCGCGCAATAACGAGATCTATCTGTTCAACCAGAACCGGCCGATCCGCACATTGCATCGCTCCGACGGCTGGACGCCGCAAAAGCTCGCCGAGCAACTCAAGGCCGCGTTCGCAACGTCGTTTACGCCGCTCGAACGATCGCCTGAGGTGTTCTCCTGGGATCCGGTGTGAGCCGATGACCATTGTCTACGACAAGCTGATGGGACTTGAAGTCGAACCCGCCGAGCAGGTGTACGAGGCGAAGGACTGCATGCTCTACGCGCTCGGCGTCGGGCTTGGGCATGACCCGATGAACGAGGACGAACTTGCTTTCGTCTACGAAAAGAACCTGAAGGTGCTACCAACCATGGCCACCGTGATCGGGCAGAGCGGTTCGCTGGTGCGCGACCGCAACACCGGGATCAACTGGGTCATGGTGGTCAACGGCGAACAGAGCTTCACGCTGAATCGGCCGCTCACGGGGGAAGGCGACGTTGTCGGCCATACGCGGATCGTCGAAGTCATCGATAAGGGTGCCGGCAAGGGCGCGCTCCTGCTGACCGAGCGCAAGATCAACGACAAAGCGACCGGAGAATTGATCGCGACCGTCACGCAAACGATCTTCTGCCGCGGTGATGGCGGCTTCGGCGGTCCGCCGCGTCAGACGCCGCCGCCCCATCCCTTGCCGACCCGTGCGCCCGATGCGGTCTGCGATTTCGGCACCCGCCCAGAGGCGGCGCTGATCTACCGCTTGAGCGGCGACTATAATCCGCTGCATTCCGATCCCGCCGTGGCCAAGGCCGCGGGCTTCGATCGGCCGATCCTGCACGGATTGGGGACGTTCGGCGTTTCCGGCCACGCGTTGCTCAAGACCATGTGTGGCTACGATCCGGCGCGGCTGATTTCGTTCTCCTGCCGCTTCTCCGCCCCGGTTTTTCCCGGCGAGACTGTCCGCACCGAGATGTGGCGCGACGGCGCGGTGGTGAGCTTTCGCGCCCGCGTCGTCGAGCGCGACGTGATCGCCATCAACCACGGCCGCGCGGAGGTCAGGTCGTGACAGAAACCGCCGACCTCGCGCCGATCCGCGAGGCCGTGCGGGCGCTATGCGCGAATTTCCCCGGCGAATATTGGCGGCGTCTCGACCGCGAGCGCGCCTATCCGGAAGAATTCGTCGCGGCCTTGACCAAGGCCGGCTTTCTCGCAGCCCTCATCCCGGAGGAGTATGGCGGCAGCGGGCTGACCATGATGGCCGCCGCCGCCATCATGGAAGAGATCCAGGCGTCGGGCTGCAACGGTGCGCCCTGTCATGCACAAATGTACACGATGGGAACGGTGCTACGGCACGGCAGCGCCGAGCAGAAGAAGCGCTATCTGCCCGGGATCGCGCGCGGCGAGCTGCGGCTGCAGGCCTTCGGCGTGACCGAGCCGACGTCCGGGACCGACACGCTCAGCCTGCGCACGACCGCGACCCGCGACGGCGATCACTACGTGGTCAACGGGCAAAAAATCTGGACCTCGCGCGCCGAACATTCCGATCTCATGCTGCTTCTTGCGCGCACTACGCCGCGCGAGCAGGCGAAATCGCGAACGACGGGCCTCTCGGTATTCATCCTCGATATGCGCGCGGCGAAGAACAAGGGCCTGACCATCAGACCCATCCGCACCATGATGAATCACGCCACCACCGAAGTGTTTTTCGAGGACGTGCGGGTGCCGGCCGACAATCTCGTCGGCGTGGAGGGCGAGGGTTTCCGCTATATCCTTTCCGGCATGAATGCCGAGCGCATTCTCATTGCCGCCGAATGCATCGGCGACGCCAAGTGGTTCATCGACAAGGCGGTGTTCTATGCGCGCGAGCGTGTGGTGTTCGGCCGGCCGATAGGGCAGAACCAGGGCGTTCAATTCCCCATCGCGCGCTCATACATCGGCATGCGCGCGGCCGAATTAATGGTGCGCGAGGCGGCGGCGCTCTACGAAACGGGCAAGGATTGCGGCGCCGAAGCAAACATGGCGAAGCACCTTGCCGCCGAGTCCTCCTGGGCGGCGGCGGACATGTGTTTACAGACCCATGGCGGCTTCGGCTTCGCCGAAGAATTCGACATTGAGCGCAAGTTCCGCGAGACGCGGCTCTATACCGTGGCGCCGATTTCCACCAATCTCATTTTGTCCTACATCGCCGAGCACGTGCTGGGGTTGCCAAGGTCCTATTGAATGACCACACCCCTCGCCGGTGTTCTCGTCGTATCGCTCGAACAGGCAGTCGCCGCGCCAATGTGCAGCTGCCGTCTCGCGGACGCCGGCGCGCGGGTGATCAAGATCGAGCGGCCTGAAGGCGACTTCGCGCGCGGCTACGACGAGATCGTCCACGGCGAGTGCAGCTATTTCGTCTGGCTCAATCGCGGCAAGGAATCCGTCGTGCTCGATCTCGTCAAGGACGAGGACAAGGCGCTTCTCGCGGCAATGATCGAGCGCGCCGACGTGCTCGTACAGAACCTCAAGCCCGGCGCGATTGACAAGCTCGGCTTTCCCATCGCGCGGCTGCGGCGCGAGCATCCCCGGCTGATCAGCTGCTCGATTTCAGGCTTCGGCGAGAGCGGGCCCTTTGCGATGCGTAAGGCTTACGACCTGCTGATCCAGGCGGAATCGGGACTGGCCTCGATTACTGGCACGAACGAGCCGTCGCGCGTTGGCACCTCCGTCGTCGATATCGCCACCGGCATGAATGCCTACGAGGCGATTCTCGAAGCGTTGATTACCCGACAGCGCATCGGCGAAGGGGCCGAGCTTTCGGTTTCGATGTTCGACGCCATGGCCGATTGGATGGCGGTCCCGCTCTTGCAGCAAGAGGGCGGAAAGCCGCCGCAGCGCGCCGGTCTCGCTCACACCTCGATTGCACCATACGGCGCGTTTCGCAGCCGCGACGGCGTCGATATCCTCATTTCCATCCAGAGCGATCGCGAGTGGCGCGTGCTGGCGAGCAAGGTCCTGGGTGATGACGCACTCGCAGCGGATCCGGCGTTTGCCACCAACATTGAGCGCGTCAAGCGCCGCGCCGAGACGGACGGAAAAGTGGCCGCCAAGTTCGGCACACTCGACGTGGCAGCGCTGACACAAACGCTCGCCGCCGCCGACATTGCCTTCGCGTGTGTCAACGGCCTGGCCGACCTCGCGCATCATCCGCATCTGCGCCGCATCACCGTCGCCACGCCGAGCGGCCCGGTGTCTTATCCGGCGCCAGCCGAGCGGCGCGCTTCCACGTCACGCCACTACGGTCCTGTACCGGCGCTCGGTGAGCACACCGAAAGGGTGCGGGCAGAATTCATGACGGCTGCTTTCAACACAGAATGATCGCGGGAGAATGCCATGGACATCGGCTTCATCGGTCTCGGCAATATGGGCTCGCACATGGCGCGCCGCCTCCTTGAGGCGGGGCACCGCGTCGTCGTCTACGACACCCGCCAAAAGGCTATCGGCGATCTCGCGGCGCTCGGAGCGGTCGCGGCCCGCTCGCCGGCGGAAGTCGCCGATGCCGCCGAGACGGTCATGGCAAGCCTGCCGACGCCGGACGTCGTGCTGAAAGTCGCGACCGGTCCGGACGGTGTCATTGAAGGCAAACGCGTCCGCCGCTTCGTCGATTTGTCGACCACGGGCGCGGTGATGGCGCAGCGCATCTTCAAGCTATTGGCCGCGCGCGGCATCGTGCAGATCGACAGTCCCGTGAGCGGCGGCGTGCGCGGGGCTGAAAAAGGCACGCTCGCCGTGATGGCTTCCGGTCCGCTCGCCGAGATCGCGGCGATCGAGCCGGCGCTCGCGGTCATCGGCAAAATTTTCATCCTTGGCGAGCGTCCCGGCGCCGGGCAGACGATGAAGCTCGTCAACAACGTGCTGTCGGCTACGGCGATGACGGCGACGTCGGAAGCGATGGTGACGGGGATGAAAGCGGGGCTCGATCCGCGGCTCATGCTTGACGTGATCAATGCCGGCACTGGCCGCAACACCGCGACCGAGGACAAATTCGCCAAAGCCGTTCTAACTGGCACCTTCGATCTCGGTTTCACCGCCGGGCTGATGATGAAGGACGTGAATCTTTTTCTTGCCGAGCGCGAAGCGCTCGGCGTACCGACGGACGTGATCGATGCGGTCGCTCGGCTGCTTAAACTCACCTGCGACGAGGTCGGGCCCGAGGCCGATATCAGCGCGGTCGTGCAGCCGGTCGAGAAGCGCGCCGGCGTCAAGGTTCGCGCGCCATAGTTTTTGCGGCCCTCGACCGCTGACTCCAGCGGGCGCTTAAAAAACGTCTATAAATCAAAGATTTGCGCAGAAGACACTTTCTGTGATGGCGGTCACTTCGCCGTCGGGGATGCACCAGTAGACTCTGCTCAACGACTTGGTTCGCCGCGCGAGCCGCGCATCCCCCTGACCCCCTCGACGGTCGGCGGCGACCCCAAGGGGTGGTATCTCGGTCCCCAACCCTCCACCCGCGACCCTAAAGGGTCGACTGGCCCGCCCGGACCTCGTGTCCGGGCGGGTTTTTATTGCAGCCAGGTTTATTGCAACCAAGTTTGTTGCAGCCATGGTTTATTGCCGCCGTGTTTTATTGCGACCATGGCTGCCGCATGCTTTGCTGTGTATGGCCGGGCCGAGGGGGTAAAGGGCTCATGCCGAAAAGTATCCGTCCGAGCCCGAGCCTATTGTCGGCTTTGCCCGGACGTCTTGCGACGGATCTGTTTACCGGCGCCAAACCGGTGCGGCTTGCTGCCGACGAGGTACTGTTCCTCTCCGGCGATCCTGGCGACGGTTGCTATCGCATCGACGATGGCTTGCTCAAGGTCGCGATGGTCTCGCGCTCCGGCACCGAGCGGATCCTCGCGTTCCTAGGGCCGGGCGCCATTGTCGGCGAACTTTCGATGATCGACGGCCGGACACGCTCGGCGTCGGTCGTGGCCGTGCGCGAAGCCGGATTGAGCTTTCTCAGCCGCTCCGCCTTCGAGGCGTTCGCGCAAAAACGTCCCGAGGTCTACAAATCGCTGGTCACGCTTCTCGCCGCGCGTTTGCGCGAAACCGATATCGTGGTCGCGGCCGGGAGTTTCCTGCCGCTCAAAGGCCGCGTCGCCTCGACCTTGCTCGAACTCGCCGAAAATTTCGGCCAGGATGTCGGCTCCGGCCGCATTGTCATCCGGCAGAAGATTGGGCAGAGCGACATCGCCGCCATGGCCGGCATAGCGCGCGAGAATGTCAGCCGCATCCTCAACGACTGGAAGCGCCGCAAGCTGGTGAGCCGGTTGTCCGGTTATTATTGCCTTGAGAACAAGGCGCAATTGGAGCACGAAGCGGAGCTGTAACGACCTCCGCCCGATATCGCTCCGCCTTGCCATGAAAACACCTGCGCTCGCCGATTTCCGCCGCATCGTCGTGAAAGTCGGCTCCTCGCTTCTCGTCGATGCGCAGGCCGGCCGGCTCAAGGAATCCTGGCTCGCCTCGCTGACCGCCGATCTTGCCGAATTTCATCGCGACAAACGCGATGTACTTGTCGTCTCCTCGGGCGCAATCGCACTCGGCCGCGCCGTGCTCAAGCTCGCCGCCGGTCCGCTCGAACTCGAGGACAGTCAAGCCGCCGCGGCGGTGGGTCAGATCGCGCTGGCGCGCACTTGGACCGAGGCATTGTCGCGCCATGGCATTATTGCCGGCCAAGTGCTGGTGACGCTTGGCGACACGGAGGAGCGGCGGCGCTACCTCAACGCCCGCTCGACCATCGACACGCTCCTGCGATGGCGCGCGATCCCGGTCATCAACGAGAACGACACAGTCGCGACCAACGAAATCCGCTTCGGCGACAACGATCGGCTGGCCGCGCGGGTCGCCACGATGGTGAGTGCCGATTTGTTGGTGCTCTTGTCGGACGTCGATGGACTCTATGACGCGCCGCCCGGTACGAACGTCGCGGCGCAGCACATTCTGTGCGTTCCGCGCATCACGCCCGAGATTGAGGCGATGGCCGGCGCGGCCGGCTCCGAGCTCTCGCGTGGCGGCATGCAAACCAAGATCGAAGCGGCGCGGATCGCTACCAACGCCGGCACGCATATGATCATCGCTTCGGGCAGCATCGACCATCCGCTGCGCGCCATCGCCGAAGGCGGGCGCTGCACGTGGTTCCTCACCGCGGCGAATCCGGTAACGGCGAGGAAGAAATGGATTGCCGGCGCGCTCGAACCCAAGGGTACGCTCCTGATCGATGCCGGCGCCGTAGCGGCGCTGCGGCGGGGCAAAAGCCTGCTGCCCGCCGGCGTCGTCGGCGTTGACGGCACCTTCGCCCGCGGCGACGCGGTGATCATCCGCGGTCCCAACGGCGCAGAAATCGGCCGCGGTCTCTGTGCCTACGACGCCGAGGATGCGCAGAAAATCAGGGGCCGCTTGTCTGCGGATATCGCCTCAATTCTCGGCTTCAGCGGCCGCGCGGAGATGGTTCATCGCGACGATTTGGTCGTTGGGCCCGAATAGGAAGCCCCGGTTCCGTCGGACGCTGTCCAAGCGGGTGCCGAACAGGCGGGGTCCGCGCGCACGGCTGGCCGCTTTGAATAAGAGAACCCTGGCCGCTTGAGGGCGGCCGGGGTTCAACGCCGGGTGATTGAGGGTGAGGGGCTGGGGGGCTTCGCCCGGCATTACCCAGTCAACGCCTGGTTCGCTAACCGGTTCCTCGGCGACCAGCGAATTTTTTTCCGCCGCTCGCAATCGGGCCTTTAGCTTGAGATTGCTTGGAGTTGGACCTGCGCCGGAAGGGGAGTGCGCGCGGCGATCCCAGGCCGGAAAGATCGGCGGGTACATTGATCCGCCGCCCGCCAGGCAAGACCACGTAACGCGCGATTACGCGCAAATCACCTTCCTCGCCGCCATATCCCTCGACCACATACGTGGCCCCGATCGGGAACCGCCGCGGCAACCGGCTAGGCGTACGATGTATCGGAAGACCCATGGCACCCTCCTCTATGCATTCCAGGGGCGAAACGTTGTCCACTTTCGGCAGGTTGTGCGGATTCTGTGACCGTCCCGCGAAGGACTGTGGAGCGCTGTGGACAACCATGAGATGTCGAGCCGTCTCGCCGGATCTCGCCGAACATGGTAGGAAGCCCTGAACGCAAGACGGATTAACGTCATGAATGCTCCGCTCAAGGCAGTGGGGAACTCTGGCACGCTCGAAGCGACCATGCGCGAGATCGGTCGCGACGCGCGCAAGGCTGCGCTCGCGCTGGCGCTTGCACCGGCGTCACGCAAGAATCGCGCACTTGCCGCCATGGCCAAGGCCATCCGTCAGTCGCGCGCGGCGATTCTCGCCGCCAATGCGGATGACGTCGCTGAAGCAAAGGCCAAAGGCGCGACTCCTGCTTTTCTCGACCGGTTGACGCTTGATGCCGAGCGGATCGAGGCTATCGCGGCCGGGCTCGATGTGATCCGAAAGCTCAAAGACCCCGTCGGCGCCGTCATGGCGGCATGGCGGCGTCCCAACGGCATGCGCATCGAGCGCGTGCGGGTGCCGCTCGGCGTCGTCGGCGTGATTTACGAGAGCCGCCCCAATGTCACGGCCGATGCCGGCGCGCTCTGCCTGAAGGCCGGCAACGCCGTGATCCTGCGTGGCGGTTCCGAAAGCTTTCGCTCGGCCAGCACGATACATGCCGCGCTGGTTGAAGGTCTCGCCAAGGCCGAGTTGCCGGTAGCCGCCATTTCGCTGGTGCCGACGCGGGAACGGGCCGCCGTCGGCATGATGCTCGCCGGGCTTGATGGCGCGATCGACGTGATCGTACCGCGCGGCGGGAAGGATCTGGTCGGACGCGTACAAAACGAGGCGCGCGTTCCGGTCTTCGCTCATCTCGAGGGTGTCTGTCACGTTTATGTCGACGCTGCGGCTAAGCTGACAATGGCGAAAGCCATTGTGCTCAACGCCAAAATGCGCCGAACCGGCGTATGCGGGGCGGCCGAAACCCTGCTTGTCGATCGCGCGGCAGCGCCGAAGCTGCTCAAGCCACTTGTCACCATGCTTATCGATGCCGGTTGCGAGATCCGCGGCGATGCGGCGGTGCAGGCGGTCGACAGTCGCGTTAAGCCGGCAAGCGAAGCCGATTGGGGCACTGAATATCTCGACGCCATTCTGACCGCGGGGGTGGTCGACGGGGTCGACGCGGCAATCGCCCATATCGAGCGCTATGGTTCGCATCATACCGATGCGATCGTCACCGAAAATCGCGCTGCCGCCGAGAAATTCCTGCGCGAAGTGGATTCGGCGATCGTGCTGCACAACGCTTCGACGCAGTTTGCCGATGGCGGCGAGTTCGGCTTCGGCGGTGAGATCGGCATCGCCACCGGCAGGCTGCACGCGCGCGGTCCCGTTGGTGTCGAGCAATTGACGAGTTTCAAGTACCGGATCCGTGGCAACGGACAAACGCGGCCGTAATTTTCGTCTCCTCCGCCGCGAAGTGTCGCGAATTGCGGTCGGCGGACGTGTGGGGAGGGGATTGAATCCGACCGCCATGAATTGCGAGTTCCCGCTGCCGCGTGCTGCCGTTGCACAGGCTCCCAACCGACCCCGGCTTGTTTTGCCCCCCAACGCGCCCGGCATGCGCATCGGGCTTTTCGGTGGCACATTCGATCCGCCTCACGCAGCGCATCGCGCCGCGTGTCTCTTGGCGATGAAGCGGATCGGCCTGGATCGGGTGTGGTGGCTGGTCACCCCCGGCAATCCGCTCAAGGATACCCACGGTTTGGCGCCGCTCACAGCGCGGGTCGTTGCGGCGCAGATGCTCGCAGGCCATCCGCGCATCGATGTGACCGATCTCGAGGCCCAGCTCGGCACGCGCTACACCTACGAGACGGTGAGCTACCTGGTCCGGCGCTGCCCGCAAGTGCACTTCGTATGGATCATGGGCGCCGACAATCTTCGGAGCTTCCATCGCTGGCAGCGCTGGCGCGGCATAGCCTCGCTCGTGCCGATCGCGGTTGTCGACCGGTTGGGCCCGAGCCTCTACGCCTCGGCCGGTGTCGCCGGCGCGGCGCTGGCCTATGCGCGCGTCCCTGAATCGGCGGCGCGGACGCTGCCGGAACGAAAGCCGCCGGCCTGGATTTACCTGCACGGCCTCAAATCGCCGTTGTCCTCAACGGCGCTACGGGCGGCACGGGCCTTGCACGACAACTGAATGACGTTTTGAATGCGAAAAACTGCATGCAAGACTGTTGAAACTGTTAACCCCGCGTGCCTATCTTAATACCAGCCTCGGACTCGATGGCCGGGGCTGAAAATGGAGCGAAAGGATAAGGACCCCCACACCTGTAACTCTTCGGGCCGAACGTCGCGCGCCCGAAACGGTCTCCAGAATGCGTCCTGACGCTGAGGAGATCCTTCGTTTAGTGCTCGCCCGCCTCGACGATATGAAGGCGGAGGACACCCTCACCATCGACTTACGGGACAAATCTTCGATCGGCGACTACATGGTCGTATCTTCCGGCCGGTCGCAGCGTCATGTCGGCTCGGTCGCCGACAGGATCGTCGAGGACTTGCATAAAGTCGGCGTTGCCGCCCGGGTCGAAGGCGTTCCGCATTGTGAATGGGTGCTGATCGACGCGAGCGATGTGATCGTTCACGTCTTCCGCCCCGAAGTCCGGGCCTTCTACAATCTCGAAAAGATGTGGTTGGCGAGCCGGCCGGTGCAGCGCGCGAGCTAAAACGCTCGCGAGCCGAAGAGGGTGGTTGAGCTGGCCCAAAGGTCGGGCCGGCGTTCGGGCGTGGCTTTGCCTTGACCTTTTTTGCCGCGTGTCGTGCCATGCGCCTTTTCATCGCCGCCGTCGGCCGTCTCAAACAAGGATCCGAGCGGGAGCTCGCCGTGTCGTATCGTAAACGCGCGGAAACGGCCGGACGTCAGCTCGGCCTTCGCGACTTTGAAATCATCGAAATTCGCGAAAGCCGCGCCCAAGACGCCGAACGCCGGCGCATTGAGGAGTCGATCGCGCTCGCCAGCGTCATCCCCGATGGAGCGATCGTCGTCGTTCTGGATCAGCACGGCGAAAACATTGACAGCGCGCAGCTTGCGGGCCTCTTGCGCGAGTGGCGCGCGGAGGATCGCGCCGCCGTCTGCTTCGTCATCGGTGGCGCCGACGGTCTTGCACCCAGCCTCGTCGCGCGCGCCAAGCTCCGCCTCGCCTTTGGCGGCGCAACTTGGCCGCATCAGCTGGTACGCATCATGCTACTCGAGCAGCTTTACCGCGCCGGCACCATTCTCGCCGGCCATCCCTATCATCGGGGGTGAGGTCAATCCTTGCCGCCCTTAATTTTTCTTAATCTCGCCTCACCGATTTGTGACGAATTGGGCCGCTCAAGGTCTTAATCCGGTCGCATCGTGCCTGCTTTGTCTTGCGTTCCTGAGGTTGGCGTCTACCCTTGGACAACATGATTCTCCGCCGGTCGAGCCGCACCGATCCGCGCCTTATGCTCGGCTCGGCATTGGCTTTTCTGTTGCCGCTCGGCGCCGATTTGGCCGCTTTCGCGCAAACTCCGCCCAGCCAGCTTCCCGCGGGGGTCCCGCAAGCGCCGGCAAGCCAAGTTCCGTCGCCTTCCGCCCAATCGGCGCCGGCCGCCTCGCCGCTGACCGAAGCCGACACCCTCAAGCGGCACGATCAGGAACTCGACGCGGTCCGCGCCCAGGAGCGCGCGTCGGCGGAAAGCCAGGCAAAGCTGCGGCGCGAGATTGACGCCATCGGCGACGATCGGCGAGCGCTCAATCAGCAACTCATCGACACCGCCGCGCGTATCCGTGATGTCGAGGCCACCATCGACGCGACGCGCACGCGGTTAAAACCGCTCGACGACCAGGAAAGCTCGATTCGCAGATCGCTCGACGAACGCCGCACCGTGATCATCGAAATCCTCGCGGCCCTGCAACGCGTCGGGCATCAGCCGCCACCCGCGCTTCTCGTGCAGCCCGAGGATGCGCTGAAAGCGGTGCGTACCGCCATCACGCTTGGCGCGGTGCTGCCGGAGATGCGTGCGCAGTCCGAGGCGCTTGCCGGCGATCTCGCCGACCTCCTGACTGTGCGTAAGGAAATCGTCGGCGAAAACGAGCATCTCTCGCACGATCTCGATTTGCTCGGCCGCGAGCAATTACGTATGAATGTGCTGATCGACGAACGGCAAAAGAAGCAAACGGTTACCGAGGAAGCGCTCGACGCCGAACGTCAGCGCGCCACCGACTTGGCGCGGCAGGCCGACGGTCTCAAGGACCTCATCGCCAAACTCGAATCAGGCCTCGTTCCCGCCGCTCGCGCGGCTCACGCCGAGGCGCGCTCGATCGAGGAAGACGCGACTCGGCCGGACCTTGCCACGCTCAAGGATCCGGGCCGCCTCGCCCCCGCAATAGCCTTTACGGCCACACGCGGACACCTCCGGCTGCCGGTGAATGGCGTGAAAATCCGCGAATTCGGCGGCTCCGACGGGGTCGGTGGAACCCAGAAGGGGCAATCGATCGCTGCCCGTGCTGGCGCGCAGATCACCTCGCCGTGCGATGGTTGGGTTGTTTACGCCGGCCCGTTTCGCAGCTATGGGCAACTCTTGATCCTGAATGCCGGTGGCGGCTATCATGTCTTGTTAGCGGGGATGGAGCGGATTTCCGTCGATCTCGGCCAGTTCGTGTTAACTGGTGAACCCGTAGCGGTGATGGGCGGTGGAACGCAGGTATCCGCAGCCGCGGCGATCAAGTCCAAGCAACCTGTACTCTATGTGGAGTTCCGCAAAGACGGTGCTCCCATCGATCCCAGCCCATGGTGGGCAACAAACGAAGGTGAAAAGGTTCGCGGATGATGCGCAAAACTTCCCTCATTTTCCTGGGCGCGCTCGCAGGCGCCGGGCTCACGCTCTTGGCGACGCAGCCCCACAACGTATTCGTCGGATCGAGCGCGAAAGCGGCCTCGTCGGACACCTACCGGCAGCTCAATCTGTTCGGCGATGTGTTCGAGCGGGTGCGCGCCGATTACGTCGAAAAACCCGACGACAGCAAACTGGTCGAATCGGCGATCAACGGCATGCTTGCCGGGCTCGACCCGCATTCGAGCTACATGGACCCGAAGAGCTTCCGCGACATGCAGGTGCAGACGCGCGGTGAATTCGGCGGCCTCGGCATCGAGGTCACTATGGAGGACGGGCTGGTCAAGGTGGTCGCGCCGATCGACGAAACGCCGGCGGCCAAGGCCGGCGTCATGGCCAACGACATCATCACCAAGCTCGACGACGAGCAGGTACAGGGCCTGACGCTCAATCAGGCCGTCGAGAAAATGCGCGGCCCGGTGAACACTAAGATCAAGCTCACCATTATGCGCAAGGGCCAGGACAAGCCGATCGACGTCTCGATCGTGCGCGACGTGATCCGCGTGAAATCGGTGCGCTCGCACAGCGAGGGTGACGATGTCGGCTATATCCGCATCACACAGTTCAACGAGCAAACAACCGATGGCCTGAAGAAGGCGATCAGCGACCTGACCAGCCAGCTCGGCGCCGACAAGATCAAGGGCTTCGTCGTCGATCTGCGCAATAACCCGGGCGGTCTGCTCGACCAGGCCATCTCGGTATCGGATGCGTTCTTGGACAAGGGAGAGATCGTCTCCACCCGCGGTCGCAACGCCGAGGAAACGCAGCGTTTCAACGCTCGGCCGGGCGACCTGACCAAAGGCAAGCCCGTCATCGTGCTGGTCAACGGCGGCTCGGCCTCGGCGTCGGAAATCGTGGCCGGAGCCCTGCAGGACCACAAGCGCGCGACGCTCGTCGGCACGCGTTCCTTCGGCAAGGGGTCGGTGCAGACCATCATCCCGCTCGGCGCGGGCAATGGGGCGCTGCGGCTGACCACGGCGCGGTACTTCACCCCGTCGGGCCGCTCGATCCAGGCCAAGGGCATCACCCCTGATATCGAGATCCTCCAGGAGGTGCCTGACGATCTGAAGGCGCGGACCGACACCAAGGGTGAAGCGTCGCTGCGCGGCCACCTTAAGGCGGAAGGCAACGAAGAGTCCGGGTCGCAATCCTATGTGCCGCCGGATGAAAAGGACGACCGCGCGCTCAAGGAGGCGCTCGATCTGCTGCGCGGCACGATTACCGACGCGGCGTTCCCGCCCAATCAGAAGGCCGCCGTTCCCAATTAAGCGGCGCTTGCCCAATGCGAATGCGGGGCGGCGTCGAGCCGCCCCGTTTTTTTGTTCCAAGAGCCCGCGCCGAATGGTCGGTAACTCACGCGACGTAGGCAGAACCCCGGCGGGCGGCCGGGCATCGGCCGGCCGTGATAGACTTCGGCGAATGATTCGCCACGGTATTCTGTGCCGGGGATTGCCCAAGGATTTGGCCCAGGGACTAAACCATGACGGCCGATGACCTGAGCACGCCGCTCGGCCAGCAGCAGCTCAAGCGCCGGCGCAAAATCCCGGTCGCGCTGCCGAAGGTCATTGTCGCTGCGCTCGGGATGTTCCTCGGCGTGTTCGTAGTATGGGCTCTTGTGAGCGACGATCCATTCGGCGGCGAACCGATGGTCGCCGTGCCGATCGATCCGCACGCCGCCATTGCGATGAAGAAAGCCGAGGTGCCAGCCGCGCCCGAAGCGGCGCTTCCCGCGCAAGGTCCCGGCCGATACGACGGTCCCGCCAACGTTCCAGCGGCGACATCGGCGCCACCGGGCCAAGCCGTCCCCGGCAATACCAAGACCGTCACCATCATCGACGGCAAGACCGGTGCGCGCCAGGAGATTGTGATCCCGGCAGTCGGCAATAGCGCCAGCCCGGCGGAGAGCCCGCCTGCCGATCAGAAATTCGTGGAAATGACGTCGCACGGCCCGATTCCGAAAATCGCAACCGACGGTGTGCGGCCCGCGGAAGCCTTTGCCCGGCCAGTAAAGCCCCTCGCGGGCAAGCTCGACGCGCCGCGGGTGGCGCTCATCGTCGGCGGTCTTGGCGTCAGCACGAGCGTCACGGCGGCGGCTATCGTCAAGCTGCCGGAGGCGGTGACGCTTGCCTTCATGCCTTACGGTTCCGACGTCGACCGCCTTGTTTCACGCGCGCGCGGTGAGGGGCATGAAATCCTGCTGCAAGTGCCCATGGAACCCTTCGGTTATCCCGACAACGATTCCGGCCCACAAACGCTTCTGACATCGCTCACAGCGGAGCAGAACCTCGACCGGCTGCATTGGCTGATGAGCCGGTTCCAAGGCTATGTCGGCATTGCCGGCGCCATGGGTGCGCGCTTTACAGCCTCCGAGCAATCATTTGCTCCGATCCTGCGCGAAACCGCCAAGCGCGGCCTGGTCTTTTTCGACGACGGCTCCAATCCGCGGAGTGTCGCCGGCCGGATCGCCGGTGCTAACAATCTGCCGTTTGCCAAAGCCGACGTGGTTCTCGACTTGGTTCCCACGTCCGCCGAAATCGATCACGCGCTGGGCCGGCTGGAAATGGCGGCACGCGAACGCGGCGTCGCCGTCGGCATATCCTCCGCGCTGCCGGTGTCGATCGACCACATCGCCAAATGGGCAAAGGCGGCGGAAAGCCGCGGGCTGTTGCTGGTGCCGATTACGGCTGTCGCGATGAAGGCGAAGCAGAGCTGAGTGGGGCAAATTGCGAAACAGGAGCGAATAGCGAATAGATTAGGTAACGCCACGCGCCATTTCGCCATTCGCTGATCCCATGTCCTTCGAAGATCGCCCTTATCGCCCGTGCGTCGGCCTGTTGGTGCTTAATCGCGCCGGGCGCGCTTTTATCGGCCGCCGCATCAATGGTCCCGAACATGTCGATAACACCCATGTTTGGCAGATGCCGCAGGGCGGGATCGATCCTGGCGAGAACCCGTGGCCGGCCGCTTTGCGCGAGTTGCGCGAGGAGACGAATATCAGCTCGGTGGAGCGTCTCGGGGAAATTGCGGAGTGGCTTTCCTACGATATCCCGGCGGAGATCGCCGGTTACGCCTGGAGCGGCAAATATCGCGGTCAGACGCAGAAGTGGTTCGCGCTGCGTTTCACCGGCGACGAAAGCGAGATCAATATCGAGGATCCCGCCGGCGGGCACGCGCCGGAATTCGTGGCGTGGCGCTGGGAGAAGCTGCAAAACCTTCCGGACCTCGTCGTGCCGTTCAAGCGCGCGGTCTACGAGCGGGTGGTCCTTGAATTTAAGAAGTTCGTCTGAGGTTTAGCGGATGGGTGAGGTCGCAAGCCATTGGGCGCAGCTTTAGTGCGCCGTCGACTCCGCGGTCCCGAGCGCCGCCTGCAATGCCTTCAACTGATCGAGATGGCGCGCGCGTTTGTCGCGCATAGCGTCATCAGTGGCGTCGGCGACGTCTTCTTCGGCGCCCTTGATTTCGCTGGCCAACGTCCCGGTATCGAAATTCTCCCGCGCCACGGCGCGGTCGGCGAGGACGGTCAGGCCGGCGGGGCCCATCTCGGCAAAGCCGCCGGTGATCACGATCGGCTCGCGGGCGCCACCGCGAAAGATCGTCACGATACCCGGCCGCAGAGTGGTCACGAGTGGCGCATGGCCGGCGAGGATGCCCAGGTCGCCCTCGGCTCCGGGCAGATCCACCTGATCAACCTCGCCGGAGAACAGCACGCTTTCCGGCGACACGAAATCGAGATGAAGCTCAGCCATGGCTTAGGCCTCGGCCGCCAGCTTCTTGCCCTTCTCCACCGCTTCCTCGATCGTTCCGACCATATAGAAAGCGGCTTCCGGCAGATGGTCGTATTTGCCTTCGACCAGGCCCTTGAATCCTTTGATGGTGTCCTGCAAGTCGACGAGCTTGCCGGGCGAACCGGTGAAAACTTCGGCGACGTGGAACGGCTGTGACAGGAAGCGCTCGATCTTGCGCGCGCGCGACACGGTGAGCTTGTCCTCTTCCGAAAGCTCATCCATGCCCAGGATGGCGATGATGTCCTGCAGCGCCTTGTAACGCTGCAGAACCTGCTGGACGCGGCGGGCGACGGCATAGTGTTCCTCACCGACCACCAGCGGCGACAGCATGCGCGACGTGGAGTCCAGTGGATCGACCGCCGGGTAAATGCCCTTTGCCGCAATGTCGCGCGACAACACGGTGGTGGCGTCGAGATGCGCGAACGACGTGGCGGGTGCGGGGTCGGTGAGGTCGTCGGCGGGTACGTAGATGGCTTGCACCGAGGTGACCGAGCCTTTGGTCGTGGTCGTGATGCGCTCTTGCAGCGCGCCCATGTCGGTCGCCAGCGTCGGTTGATAACCGACCGCCGAGGGAATGCGGCCGAGCAGCGCCGACACTTCCGAGCCGGCCTGCGTGAAACGGAAGATGTTGTCGACGAAGAACAGCACGTCCTGGCCCTGATCGCGGAAATATTCGGCGAGCGTCAGTCCGGTAAGGCCCACGCGGGCGCGCGCGCCTGGCGGCTCATTCATCTGGCCATACACCAGCGCGCATTTGGACTTCACATTGGGGTCGGGGTTGTGCGGATCCGCATTCACCTTCGACTCGATGAATTCATGATAGAGATCGTTACCCTCGCGGGTGCGCTCGCCGACGCCGGCGAACACCGAATAGCCGCCATGCGCCTTGGCGATGTTGTTGATCAACTCCTGAATCAACACGGTCTTGCCAACGCCGGCGCCGCCGAACAGGCCGATCTTGCCGCCCTTGGCGTATGGCGCCAAGAGGTCCACGACCTTGATGCCGGTGATGAGGATTTGCGCCTCGGTCGACTGCTCGGTGTAGGCGGGGGCCGGCGCGTGAATGGGGCGGTGTTCGGTGGCGTGCACCGGACCGGCTTCGTCGACCGGGTCGCCGACGACGTTGATGATGCGGCCGAGCAGGCCCTCGCCGACCGGCGCCATGATCGGATTGCCGGTATCGGTCACCTCCTGGCCGCGCACCAGTCCCTCCGAGGTGTCCATGGCAATGGTCCGCACCGTCGATTCACCGAGATGCTGGGCGACCTCGAGCACCAGGCGGTTGCCCTGGTTTTTGGTCTCCAGCGCGTTGAGGATCGCCGGCAAATGACCATCGAAATGCACGTCGATGACGGCGCCGATGACCTGGGTGATACGTCCGACAGATTTCGCCATCATGGCCCTCTTAAAGTAAAAACTTATAGCGCCTCGGCGCCGGAGATGATCTCGATCAATTCCTTGGTGATCATCGCCTGACGCGTGCGGTTGTAGGTGAGTGTCTGCCGGCGGATCATGTCGCCGGCATTTCGGGTCGCGTTGTCCATGGCCGACATCTGCGCGCCATAGAACGAGGCCGAGTTTTCCAGCAAGGCGCGGAAGACCTGCACGGCGACGTTGCGCGGCAGAAGGTCGTGCAGGATGTCTTCGGCTTCCGGCTCAAACTCATATGCCGCTCCGCCGAGCGCATCCGTCGCTTTGTCGTCGAACACCGGGGGAATGATCCGCTGCGCGGTCTGTATCTGCGCGATCACCGAACGGAAGCGCGAGAAGAACAGCGTGCACACGTCGAATTCGAAATTGTTGAAGCGCGCGATGACCTTTTCCGCAATCGACTCCGCGTGCTCGAAACGCAGCGTGCGCGCCCCGCGCAAATCGACCATCTCGATGATCTGGCTCGCGTATAGCCTGCGCAACTGTTCATAGCCCTTGCGGCCGACGCAGAAGAATTTGACTTCCTTGCCCTCACGCATGAGCGCGTTGGCGCGCTCGCGCGCCAGCCGGACGATGGCGGTGTTGAACGGTCCGCATAGGCCGCGCTCTGCGGTGCAGACGAGAAGAAGATGCACGCCGTCATTGCCGGTGCCGCGCAGCAGCCGCGGCGCGGTTTCGAGGCCGGCGACCGACGCGGCAATGTTGCCGAGCACCTTGTCCATTTGCGTGGCGTAAGGCCGCGCCGCCTCGGCCGCCGCCTGGGCGCGGCGGAGCTTCGACGCAGCGACCATCTGCATGGCCTTGGTGATCTTCTGCGTCGCCTTGGTGGCGGCGATTCGGTTGCGCAGATCTTTGAGGGACGGCATCGGGTTTAAGTAATTCCCTGCTCAGGCCGCGAATGTCTTGGCGTAGCCCTCGACCGCCGCTTTGAGCTTTCCGGCCGTGGCGTCGTCGAGGTCGCGGGAATCGCGGATCGTGCTGAGAATTTCGGGGTGCTGCTGGCGCAGCGCGCCGAGCAAGCCGTCCTCGAACGCGCGGACGCGGTCGACCGGAAGCGGGTCGAGGTAGCCGTTGACGCCGGCATAGATGACGCAGACCTGCTCTTCCATCTTGAGCGGCGAGAATTGCGACTGCTTGAGCAACTCGGTGAGCCGCGACCCGCGGCTGAGGAGCCGCTGCGTTGTGGCGTCGAGATCGGAGCCGAATTGGGCGAAGGCGGCCATCTCACGGTATTGCGCCAGTTCGCCCTTGATGCGGCCGGCGACTTTCTTCATCGCCTTGGTCTGCGCTGAGGAGCCGACGCGCGATACCGAGAGGCCGACATTCACTGCCGGGCGGATGCCCTGATAGAACAAGTCGGTCTCGAGAAAGATCTGACCGTCGGTGATGGAGATGACGTTGGTCGGAATGTAGGCCGACACGTCGTTGGCCTGCGTCTCGATCACCGGGAGCGCCGTGAGCGACCCGCCCTTGTGGTCGTCGTTCATCTTCGCCGCGCGCTCGAGGAGGCGCGAGTGCAGATAGAACACGTCGCCCGGATAGGCCTCGCGGCCCGGCGGCCGGCGGAGCAGGAGCGACATCTGGCGATAGGCGACCGCCTGCTTGGATAGATCGTCGTAGATGATGACGGCGTGCATGCCGTTGTCGCGGAAATATTCGCCCATGGCGCAGCCGGAAAACGGCGCCAGAAACTGCATCGGCGCCGGATCGGACGCGGTCGCCGCGACGATGATCGAGTAATCGAGCGCGCCGTTCTCCTCCAATACCTTGACGAATTGCGCCACCGTCGAGCGCTTCTGGCCGATCGCCACATAGACGCAATAGAGCTTGATCTTCTCGTCGCCGGAAGC
>Ga0182024_10007983_pt1 | contig 22579 bp, 18 predicted proteins | sample P32metaG_FD_120480 | JGI IMG/M metagenome (GOLD analysis project Ga0182024, IMG submission 120480) | Permafrost microbial communities from Stordalen Mire, Sweden - P3-2 metaG (Illumina Assembly) | ecosystem: Environmental > Terrestrial > Soil > Wetlands > Permafrost | place: Sweden: Stordalen... | reverse complement strand
AATATCCACCATAAGTCCCCATTCGAAGCGCGAGCGGAGACGCTCCACCAGGCCCGGTGTGCTCTTCGGCGCGGAATCGCTGGAGATGACGATCTGCTTCTGGTGATCGTAGAGCTCGTTAAAAGTGTGGAAGAATTCTTCCTGCGTGCGTTCCTTGCCAGCCAGGATCTGGATGTCATCCACAAGCAGCACGTCGGCCGAGCGGTAGTGGCGATGAAACGCCGGCATGCGATCGGAGCGGATGCAGTTGATCATTTCGTTCATGAACCGCTCGCTGGACGTATACACAATGCGCATCGTCGGATAGCGGTCCAGCAAATCGCGCCCGATCGCTTGCATCAGATGCGTTTTTCCCATACCCACGCCGCCATAAATGAACAGAGGATTGTAGCTGCGCGAAGGAGCGTTGGCGACGGCGCGGGCCGCTGCGTTGGCGAACTGATTGGAAGATCCGACGACGTAATTATCGAATCGGAACTTGGGATTCAGCTGGCCGCTCGCCGACGCGAAGATGGGCTCGAGTCCACCGTTTTCAGACGGAGCGGGCGCGGCGAAAACGGCGGCGCCGGGAAGATAGACGATGCGATCCACGTCGAGATTCAGATCGCGAATCGAATGGCGAATCTCCTCGGCGTACTCCTGCTCCATCCAGTCCTTGGTGACCTGGTCGGGAACGGTGACGCGTAGAGTTCTTCCGTCGGCGCCTTCGAAGGAGGTTCGCATGAACCAATTCTGAAAATCCTGAGGACTGATCTTGGAGGCAATCCTCGCTTTGATCTGGTCCCAAAAATTTGACTGCATAGGCGTCATAGCCAATGCCACCCCGCTGCTTTCTGAATCCGCTCGCACCCTTATACCCCCAAAAACCGTTATGCTACAACCGCATGACCAGACTATTCCCACATGATTTCCACATGTGGAAATTCTATAGTACCCTCGCTACCGATTCGATTTGGAACCGTGAACTGTCTTCGACGAACGCGGAGGAGGCTTGGGAAAACCAGCCGCCTCTCGTGTGCGGAATCTCAGCATACCACAAAAAATCTCAGCGCAACCAAATTTTGATCTACCATGCTTTCAATAATTTGTAAGGATTATTAAATTACTACCTTTGTAGTAAAACATTTTGAATCCGGTTCTGTTTGGGAACGTAAGATGCGGCCCTTTGGTTGCCCCGATTTGACATTCCCTCCCGACAGCGAGAGAATATGAGATGCTGCGCTGACCTTTCCGTTACCGATCAGCGGGAGTAACTCAGTTGGTAGAGTGCGACCTTGCCAAGGTCGATGTCGCCGGTTCGAATCCGGTCTCCCGCTCCAAAACCTTCCCATAGCCCCACGCTGGCGCACTTTTCGAACAAATCGTCCCACGAACGGACAGCCAGGCGCGGACTTCCGCCCAAGGCATACCCGTAACCCTCCTTTTTTGAGTATGATTGGTTTGCGCGCCCATTGGCAGACGGCGTGCCAACCTAATCTGGCAGGACTCTTATGGATATTAAACGAGAAGGCGTCGCGAAGAAGAAGCGGATCCGGATGGCAATCTATCTGGTTCTGACTGCCGCAGGGCTGGGCCTGGTCACGTGGCGGCTGATGCTGCTGAAGCCGGCCGCGCCGACGGTGGAGAGGGCGACGGTGTGGATCGATACGGTGAAGCGCGGGCCGATGGTGATCGACCGGCGAGGCTTGGGCGCTCTGGAGCCTGAGGACATCATCTGGATTCCGGCGGCATTCGACGGGCAGGTGGAGAAAATTGTCGCACATTCGGGCGACGACGTGAAGGCCGGCTCAGTGATGCTGGTGCTATCGAATCCCGACATGCAGCTCGCGGCGAACGATTTTGAGTGGCAGGTGAAGCAGGCCGAGGCGACGCTGGCCGATCTGAAAGTCCAATTGATGAGCAAGGCGTTCGACCAGCAGTCGGTGGTGGCAAGCGCGCAGAGCGATTTGCAGCAGGCCGCGCTTCAGAAAGAGAAAGAAGAGCAGTTGGGCAAGATGCAACTGGAGAGCGACCTGAGCGTGAAGCTGGCGGTGGCGAAGTGGGAGCAGTCGGCCAATAAATACAAGATGGAGAAGCAGAAACTGGATATTCAGCAGGAATCAGTGGATGCGCAGCTCGGGTCGGCCAGGGTGCAGGTGGATAAACTGCGCGCTGCGTACACGCTGAAGAAGCAGCAGGTGGCGGATTTGACCATCAAGGCCGGCATCAACGGCCGCATGCAGGAGATGACGCTGCAAGTGGGGCAGCGGGTGAAGCCGGGCGACGTGCTGGCCAAGATCGCGCAGCCGTGGAAATTGAAGGCCGAGCTGAAAATCGCCGAGACACAGGCCAAGGATATTCTGCTGGGACAGAAAGCCGAGATCGACACGCGGAACGGCGTTGTCCCGGGTCACGTCAGCCGGATCGATGCATCCATTGTGAACGGAACGCGCACGGTTGACGTAAGACTAGATGGTCCTTTACCGGCGGGTGCGGTACCGGATTTGAGCGTCGATGGAACGGTCGAGATCATGCGCGTGGCCGACGTTGTGTTCGTGGGGCGTCCTGTGTTCGGGCAGGAGAACAGCCAGGCGAGTTTGTTCAAACTGGATGAAGACGGCAAGGGCGCGACGCGCATCACGGTAAAGCTGGGCCGCAGCTCGGTGAGTTCGATTGAAGTTGTTGAAGGATTAAAGGTTGGCGATCAGGTGATTTTGTCGGACATGTCGGCGCAGGACCAGAACCCCAGAATCAGATTAAATTAGGCCAGATTGAATTAGGAGACCTCTAGATGGCGGAATCGTTGATTTACCTGGATGGCGTGACGAAAGTGTTCGTCACCGATGATGTGGAAACGCACGCGCTGGCCGGCATTCACCTGGATATTAAGAAGGGCGAGTACCTGTCGATCGCGGGTCCGTCGGGCTGCGGGAAGTCGACGCTGCTGGCGATATTGGGGCTGCTCGATTCGCCGTCGGACGGGACGTACGTATTGAACGGCAAGCCGGTGCAAGGGCTGAAGCTGAGCGAGCGAGCTCGCATCCGCAACCGCGAAATCGGATTCATTTTCCAGGCGTTCAATCTGATCGGCGATCTGACGGTGTATGAAAACGTCGAGCTCCCGCTCACGTATCGAGGCATGCCCGGCGCGGAGCGCAAGAAACGCGTGCACGAGGCGCTGGAGCGCGTCGGGATGTCGCATCGCGTGAAGCATTATCCATCGCAACTCTCCGGAGGTCAGCAGCAGCGCGTCGCAGTGGCACGTGCTCTGGGCGGCGACCCGTCGATCCTGCTCGCCGACGAGCCTACTGGAAACCTGGATTCGGCCAACGGCGAAGCGGTGATGGACCTGTTGCGCGAACTCCATCGCGGAGGGGCAACCATCTGCATGGTAACGCACGATCCAAGATACGCACGCTACGCGGATCGCAATATTCATCTCTTTGACGGACGAGTCGTCGAAGAGAGCACCGAAGCAGTTTAGTTACGACAAGAATGCCGATCGCCAATCGGCCTCAGGCTGCCAGCCTGCACCACTCTGATATTCTCATGTGGTGACTGACAAGATCGTCGTCCTCACCACGTGTGAATCCGAAGAGCAGGCGCAACAGCTCGCGCGGCATCTGATTGAGCAGCGGCTGGCCGCTTGCGTCAACATCCTTCCGGGCGCGCGCAGCGTCTATCGCTGGAAAGACAAAATTGAAGACGCGGCCGAGTTTGTGCTGATCGTCAAATCGCGCCGCGACATGTTCGTCAAGCTGCGCGAGGCGATTTCGCATCTTCATTCTTATGAGATTCCCGAGGTGATCGCGCTGCCGGTGGTAGATGGTTCAGAAGCCTATTTGAAGTGGCTGGATCGGGAGCTCGCGTGAAACCCACACACGCCCGTCACTGGGTGATCTTCTTCGCGGTCACGCTGGCGATCCTTTCCTACTTCGACCGCGTGGTCATGTCGCAGGCGGCCAAGCCCATCTCGGCCGAATTGCATCTCACCAAGTCGCAGATGGGATCGGTGTTCAGCGCCTTCGCGCTGGCCTACGCGCTGTTCGAAGTGCCCAGCGGCTGGCTGGGAGATTTCATGGGACCGCGGCGCGTGCTGGTGCGGATCGTGCTGTGGTGGTCGTCGTTCACGGCGCTCACCGGCGCGGCGTGGAGTCTCGGCTCGCTGCGCGTGATTCAACTGCTTTTCGGCGCGGGCGAAGCGGGTGGATTTCCCAACCTGACGAAAGCGTTTAGCTCCTGGCTGCCATTGAATGAGCGGTCGCGCGCGCAGGGGCTCATGTGGACCTTCGGCCGCTGGGGAGGAGCGTTCACTCCTCCGATCGTGATCCTCGCTCTGCATCACATGAGCTGGCGATGGGCGTTCGTCTGCTTCGGATCGCTTGGGCTCGTATGGACATTTTTCTTCAACCGCTGGTTTCGCGACCGCCCCGAGGATAGTCCATCCGTCAACGCCGCCGAACTCGAGCTGTTGAAGGGAGTCAGCGCCAACGCCGCCGGCCACGCGAACGTGCCTTGGGCGAAACTCATCCGCCATCGCAGCCTGTGGCTGATCTGGGTGCAGTATTTCTGCCTGTCGTTTCCCTGGTATTTTTACATCACCTGGCTGCCGACGTACTTGCAGGAGTATCGTCATCAAACGCCGGAAGCCGCGTCGCGCCTGGCGATTCTTCCTCTGTTTTTCGGAGGCCTCGGCTCGCTCACCTGTGGATTTGTGGTTCCGCGGCTCGCCAAAACCTGGGGCAGCATGAAGCGCGCGCGCCGCACCATCGCGATTTTCGGATTCCTCGCCGCGGCCTTGATGCTCTTTTTATCGACGCGGATTGAGAACGCCGTCCTCGGTACTCTGGTTCTCGCGTGCGCCAGTTTCGCCAACGACCTGGACATGCCTCCGTCGTGGAACACCTGTATGGACATGGGCGGGAAATACGCGGGCACGGTCGCCGGGTCGATGAACATGATGGGCAACCTGGCGGGCTTCGCGGCTCCCTGGATCGCCGGCATTATTCTGGATCGCTGGCGCGACTGGAATTTGTTTTTCTACCTGATGATCGCGGTGTATCTTTTTGGCGCGATGTGCTGGCCGTTTATCGATCCAGTGACGCCGATTGAGGAGGCGGGGGCTGGGGGCGGGCAAGGAAAAGCCCCAAGCTGACGCATGGGGCTTCGCGGTACTTCGAATAATAGAATCTTACGGCTGCTTCTTAACCGGCGTCGCTGGCGGAGCGGCAGCGGGGGGCTTGGGCGCCGGCGCTGCCGCTGGTTTCGTGGTGGGCGTCGCCGATCCAGGAGCCGTGGGGTTGGTTTTGTCGTAGAGTTCGATGATGTCCTTGGTGATATCGACGCCGCTGGCGACATAGAGAACGTTGCCGTTCTGGTTGCTGACGTCCAGGATCACCGCGTAGCCGTTAGCCAGCGCGTATTTGTCGATGGCCACCTGCATTTTGCCGCTCAGATCCTCCAGCAGCTTGCGCTGTTCGGTGTCGAGCTCCGCGCGAGCGTCTTCCATGTCGCGGTTATAGCTTTTGGTCTTCTGGTCGATGGAGCGCGCCAGCTCGTCCTTGGCTTGCTGCGCCATGGCGTTGCCGCCCTTTTGCAGCTTGTCTTGCAGCTCCTGAAGCTCACTGCGCTTGCGCTCCATTTCGCGCTGCTTGGGCGCCATCCGGCTTTCCAGTTCCTGAACGGCTTTCTGCCCGTCCTTGGTGCTTACCAGCGCGGTTTGAATCTGGATGACGCCGATCTTGGTGGGCGTCTGCGCCGCCAGGGAGGCAGCCAAAAAAAGGGCCGCGCAGGGGAGCGCGAGAATTCGATGTTTCACAATAGACTCCTGTTTTTTCTTCCGTTATGTTAACACGCCGCCCTAAAACGTCCGTCCAATGGTGAACCGGAACTGGGAGGCTCTTTCGAACAGGCCGTACGCCTGCCCGACTTGCGCAATGGAGTTAAAGAACGATGCCGCGTTCGGGAAATAGCTCCGGTCCGCCACGATCGGCGGCTGCACATACTCTTCCACACGCAAAGGATTGTACGCCCAGTAAATGCGGAACGGGGCGTTGACGACCGGCAGCATGACCTGGATTTCGAGACCCGTCGACATGCGGATCTTCTGCGTGCCGGCCGCGATCACGGCGCGATCCGGGAAGGCCGCTTCCGGGAACAGGCTGTCCAGCATCGAGACGCGGTCGGAATTCAGCTTGAGCTGCTTGCTGAGCACCAGCCGGTCGATGCCGGTGTCGAGGAACGCGGCCAGGATCACCGGTCCGAAAATCGGGATGCGGTATTCCAGGTTCGAGACGCCTTCCAGATCGCCTCCGGGCGTCACCAGTTGGTAGCTGGGAATCAGCTGCGTCACGTTCACAAAGGTCGCCGCGCCGTTCACGATCACACGCTGCTGGCGCGGAGTCCCGTCGTTATTCAAAAGGTCCACCGTGGCCGAGGTCGGAATGTACGCCACCGGGCTGATGCTCCAGATGTCGAATCCGCGAATGTCGTTCTCGCCGCCCATGTAGAAGCGGTTCAGCGGAGGCGCCACTTTGCCGCCATATCCGGTGACGAATTTGCCCAGGATATGCGCGCCGATGATGTGTTTGTGATTCAGAGGGGACCGGTGGAAGTATTTCCCATCCACCGTCGGCAGGATCTGGTTCACATTGCCGCCCAGCACGCTACCCGAAAACTGAATGGACGCGGAAAGACTTTTTCCACCCGTCGGCGTGATGGGGTGGTTCACGGAGTTGTAAGTGAAGCTCGGAATAATGCTCGATTGCTTGATGCCGTTCAGAGGATTCGGCCCGTTGATGCGCAGGAAGTCGATATAGGTGTAATACGCCGTGGCCGCATCGGTCAGCGTCGTCACGTTCTGGATGGAGTAGCCGTAGCTGATGCCGACGCGGGCAAAACTGCGGCGCAGAGGCTTGCTGAGGAACACCGTGAAGCCGCGCGAATTGGTGACGTAGTTCAGCAGGTTCTGCGCGCCTAACTGGTTGTACAGAGCGGTCAGGTTCTGGCCCGCCAGAATCGACGCTTCACGAGCCTGGTTGTAATCGAAGCGCGTGTAAAAGATCGTCGCGCCCACCTGGATCGGCCGGTCGAGGAAGTAGGGCTCGGTGAATCCCAACGTGACGTTGTCCTGCCTGGTGCCCAACTGCGAGTTCAGGCTGAGCGTTTCGCCCAGGCCAAGGAGATTGTTCGTGGAGTAGGAGAAGCCGATAAAGCTGCCGGCGATGCCCGAAACTCCGCCGTTCAACTGAATGGAGTTCTTGCCGCGCTCCTTCACCTTCAGCGTGATGTCGACGGTGTCGGTCTTGGTATCGCGCTTGATGTCGACCGCGTCTTCGGCCTTCAGCACTTCGAAGTAACCCAACTGGTTCAGGCGCAGCAGGCTGACTTCCCAGAGCTTCGTGTTGTAAATATCGCCTTCGTCAACGAGAAGTTCGCGGCGGATGATTTTGTCGCGCGTTGTTGTGTTGCCGGAGAAATCGATGCGTCGCACGAAGAACTGCTTGCCTTCATCGAAGTTCAGCGTCAGGTCGACTTTATCGGTGTTGGGGACCGGTTCAATATTCGGCTCCGACACGAAATCGATATAGCCGAAGTTGCCGTACAGTTTGCGCAGTTCTTCAAAACCCTTGCGCAGCTTGGCGGTGGAGAAGACATCGCCGGAGCTCATCTGGAACACCGGGCGCATCAGCGTTTCGGGAGTGCGGAACAGTTTCACGCCGACGAAATTGATGTTGTTCAGGTGATAGAGCCGGCCTTCTTCAATACTGATGTGAATATTGGCGCCCTTGCCGGGGTTGTTCGAAAGGATCAGAGGCAGACGCCATTTCCCGCCGCCCGTATCGACCACGGTGACCTTCGCGCCGGTGGTGTGGGCTTCGAAATAACCGTTGTCCTTATAGAACTCCTCCAGGCGCTGCTGATCTTCCTCGAGCTTAGTGGAATCGTAGGTCTTCGAGAACAGATCCTCAAAGAAAATCGAATACGGAATCCCGATGCCATGCAGATTCTTCATCGACCGCCGGAGGACCAGCGGCTTGAAGATGTTGTTGCCGTCGAAAGTGATTTCGTGGACCTTCACCTTCGGCCCTTCGTTTACTTTAAACGTCAATTCCAGAGACGACGGAGGCACCTGGCGAAGCTCCGGCTCCACGGTGGCGAACTGGCGTCCGCGCTCCGCCAGGTAATCCTGCAAAACGTTGCGCGCGCGTTGAATCTTGTTCGGGTCGTACTGCGATTCCACGCTCAGGCCGACCTTGCGCTCTTTAAAACGATCCAGAATTTCCGATTGCGTGATGGACTTCAGGCCGTCGTATTTAATGGAACGAACGATGCGCCGCTCCACCACGGTGAACCGCACGATCCAACCCGTTTTTCCCACTTCGCGTTCCTGGCGGATATCGTCGAAACGCGACGTGTTCCACAACGCCATGAAGTCGCGATGCAGCGTCTCTTCGTCGTATTTGTCGCCTTTTTTCGTGATGATGAGCGCGCGCAGAGTGTCCTGCGGCACGCGACGGGCGCCGCGGAATTCGATCAGCTCGATGGTGTCGTCAATCGGGCGATCGGGATTGGCTTGCGTTTCGGCGGCGGGCTTGGGAGTCTCCAGCTTCGGAGGCTGCTGCTCAGTGGATTGAGGAATGGTTTCGAACGGATTGGCCTTCTTCTGCTGCGGAGGCGGGGGCTGTTGAGGTGGCTGTTGTTGAGAAGGCTGAGCGGGAGGCTGCTGCGGCGGGGATTGTTGCTGGGCTGGCGGCTGTTGTTGCGTCTGCTGCGCGAATAAACCTGCCGCGCTGACCAAACAGACCGCAAGACTGCGCAGGCGTCCAGGCCTGAAAAACGTCATCTAAAAACGGTTCCTTTCCACTCTGCGCCTCACTCCAGACGTTCCCCCACCATCCAAGGTTTCACCGGATCGTCAGGACCTGGAATCGAATACCTGTGGGGTGTGGGACCCAACGCAGAAGCGAAACAATAATTCTACCGCATCCGACGGGCCTTTGCCGCCCACCTATAGGAATCAGCGGATTGCGCCGGACTTGAGGGCTCTGGCGCGTGCCTAAAAGGATCACGCTGTGCCGCCTGCGCACAATCCTTATTAATAGGGCCACGCCGGTTTGCTGAACAGTCCTCCGTCCACCCAGAGCGTCTGCCCGGTGACGAACGCCGCGTCATCGCTCGCAAAAAAAACGATGGCGCGCGCGACGTCGATCGGCGTTCCAATGCGGCCCAGCGGCGTCAGCTTGGCCCAGGTTCCGGCGTAGTCCGGTGTTTCGAGTTTCGTGCGCTCCGTTTCGATCGCGCCCGGCGCGACGCAGTTCACCGTGATGCCGTAAGCTCCCAATTCGGCCGCCGACACTTTGGTGAACATTTCAATCGCGCCCTTCGTCGCGGTGTAGCTGGAGAGCATGGGAAACGCCGTTTTGTTCGAACCCGAGCCGAGATTGATAATCCGCCCGCCGCCGTTCTGTTTCATCAGGCGCCCGACGCGCTGCGTGCAGAGGAAGCATCCTTTCAGATTGGTGCGGATCACGCGGTCCCAATCCGCTTCCGGAAGGTCGAGCAGCGGGCTGAAGGTCTGGATACCCGTATTGTTGACCAGAATATCGATGCGCGGAAATCCGGCGATCATATTGTCGACGTCGGCGGAGATGCCGATGTCGGCGTACTTCGCCGTGCCACCTATGGATGCCGCGAGCGCTTCAGCGCGCTCGCGGTCCTCAAAATAATTCACAATGACATGCGCGCCTTCTTTTGCAAGAGCGCGAGAGATTTCCGATCCGATGGCTCCGTTGGCTCCGGTGACCAGTGCTGTTTTCCCAGCGAGCATGCCGATCATTGTAACGTTGAACAAGGATGAAAATCGCCCTTTATTCTCTCGCCGCGTGTGTTCTGAGCGCGCAAACCTGGACCGTCCAGACCAGCAATACGATGGCTTCACTGCGTGGCGTGAGCGTGGTGAGCGCCAAAGTCATATGGGCCAGCGGCACCAAGGGCACGTACCTGATTACCGCGGACGGCGGAGAAACCTGGAAAGCGGCAACCGTTCAGGGCGCAGCCGATCTCGACTTTCGCGCGGTACACGCGTTCGACGAAAAAGCGGCCGTCCTGCTCAGCATCGGAAGCGGCGAAAAATCGCGGATTTATAAAACGAAAGACGGCGGCGCGAAATGGGACGTCGCGTATACGAATCCTGATCCAAAAGGGTTTTTCGACGCCATCGCGTTTTGGGACGCGTCGCACGGAATCGTGCTGGGCGACCCCGTTGATGGTCACTTTGTCGTCATGACTACCGACGACGGCGGCGATTCCTGGCATCGCGAAAAAACTCCGGCTGCGGAACCCAATGAAGGAGCGTTCGCGGCCAGCAATAGCTGCCTGTTCGTGCTGGGATTGCACGAGGTGTGGTTCGGCACCGGCGGACCGAAGGGCGCGCGAGTGTTTCATTCGAGCGACGGCGGCAAAAAGTGGTCGGTCGCCGCGACGCCCGTGCGCAACGATTCGGCCAGCGCCGGAATTTTCTCCATCGCGTTCATGAATCCGCTGTTCGGGATCGCGGCAGGGGGCGATTATTCGAAACCCGAAGACGCGTCGCACAATATCGCCATCACCGAGGATGGGGGCAAGAAGTGGACCACGCCGGAAAGTGGGCCCGCCGGCTTCCGTTCGGCGATCGCCTACCTGGCGGATAAGAAAATGTGGATCGCGACAGGAACGTCAGGCTCGGACGTGTCGATCGATAAAGGGAAAACCTGGAAGCAGTTCGATAAAGGAAACTACAACGCGATGAGTTTCATCCTCAGCTACGCAGGCTGGGCGGTGGGGCCTAAGGGCGCGATCGCAAGGTTTGGCGTGGAGTGATGAAGTTGCTGCTAGCTCACGAATCCCCTGGCTAACGCCAGGGGTTATAACCCCGTCCCGTAAGGGGACTCCGCGACCGTCAGGAAGCGGGCGGGAGCAGAAGCCTGCGTGACGCCGCAGCGCGCTCTTCCGCAGTCAAGGTCTCCAAAAAGAGGTCGATCGCCTCGCGGATATTGGCAAGCGTCCCCTCGACAGTCGGACCCTGCGATTGGCAACCCTTCAATTCGGGGCACCACGCGTAGCACCCGTGCTCATCCTGTTGGATCACGCTGTTTCCCTGTCATCGACCACCATTCTACCTCTAGTGGCGCGAGCTTTAAGCTCGCAGCGTCGGCTTCTGGCGTAGTCGAAATCGCTATGCTAGCTTTGTCTTTATGACGGGAGCCCAAATCGGGCTGTTGAAGCAAAACGTTGGGAAGGATGTAGAACTTGTCTGCACCGACGGTGAGATAGTTCAGGCCCATGTAATATCCGTGTCGGAAGAGGAGCGGGATGTGATTTACGATCTCATCTCATCCAACCTGAGCGATCGATATCGGGATAGGCCTTCAAACGCGGCGTACCTAACGCCCTTCGATCAAATTGACAATATTCGTCTACTCTGACGCTACTTCGAAAAATAACTCCGCACCGGCACGGGCGCCTCCGACTTCTTGATCGACTCCCACAGGATCGCGTTCAGCTCGTCGTCATCCACCCGGTCCGCATCGCTGAAGTCCATCTTCGCCGACCGCGCTGCCGTCGCACCTCTTGCTGGATTTTTTTCGGTCAACGAAATCCGCGGCTTCTCCGCTTCGTACGGAGCCGTGTTCGGCGCGCTGGCGAACGCCATCGCCAGCGGTCTCGCTCCCGCGTCGAAATGCGTCAATGGCCTCAGGCCCAGGATCAGTTCGATCGTCCGCAGCACCGACGACTGGTTGTACATCGAACTATCGATGATTCCGCGGCGCGTATAGGGCGATAACGCGAACATCGGGGACCGGTGCGAATCGACGTGGTCCGGGCCATTTTGCGCGTCGTCTTCAATCACGAAAATCGCGGTCTTCGCCCAGAATTTGCTCTTCGACACGCCCTCCACCAGCATCCCCAGCGCGGCATCGTTATCGGCGAACGACGACAGAGGCGCGACGTGACCGGCCGCGGTTCCCGACGTGTGATCGTTGCCCAGGCGCAGGATGATAAACCGCGGCATGTTGCCGGACGACTCGAATTCCTTCAGATCGCTCAAGAAAACCTTGGCCCGCTCGACGTCCGGATAATCGAGATCGAACCCCCGGTAATGCGTGTTCGTAATTGCGGTCAGCGATGGATCCCGTACGCCGCTGATTTGCACGCCATCGGGTCCAACCTCCTTCTTGTTGTTCGCCTGATGCCCGTAATTCCGCACTGTCAGCCCCGCCGATACAGCGTTCGACCAGATATAGCCCGCCGGGGGAGAATTGGCCGGCTCGCCTCCCTCGTAGTCGTAAAAGTTGCGGCGCTTGGCATAGCTCGATGGCCAGAATTTTTGCGTGTAATCCGGAGCGATGCCCGCCGTCGCCCAGTTGTGGCCGTCCGCGCTGACGTCGGCGTTGACGTAGAAATTGTCGAACAGTACGAACTCGCGCGCCAGCTTGTAATGATTGGGCGCGGTATTCTCGTCGAACAGGTTCAACGACGGCTCGCTGTTCCCTTTTCCGATTTTTCCCAGCACCTGGTCGTAGGTGCGATTCTCTTTGATGATGTAAATCACGTGCTCGATCGGCGAGGGGCGGCCGGGCTTGGAGTAAATCACGTTGTCGTCGGCGGTTTCCAGCACGTCGAGTTTCGAATCATCGTAAGGCGAGAGCGCCAGCGTGCTCTTCGTGTACTGCGCGAGCGCTTCCTCGCTCAACGGCTCGATCACCGACATCGTTCCGGTCTGCAAATTGCCGACGTACTCGCGCCGCGGATCGCCTCCGCCCTCCACCGCCGGCGCGCCGAACGGGCCGGGAGCTTTCGGGTTCGGATAACTGGTCAACCCGCGCCCGTTCAGCACCAGAATCGTGCCGTCCTTTAACGCCCGCGCCGCGGTCGGATACCAGCCGGTGGGAATGAATCCCATCAGCCTGCTTTGCCGCCCGGAAATATCGGTCACCGCAACCGCGTTCGCGTCCGAACACACAGTGAACAGCATTCTCTGATCCGCCGAAATCGCCAGCGCGGTCGGCGTCATGCCCAGAGGATGCCTGGGCGTCAGCGCGACGTTCAGCGTCTCGGTCAGCTTCAGATCCTTATCCTCTTCCACGTTGATGACGAAAACATCGTTCGTATTCGCCGCAGTGACGAACAGCCTTAGATTTTTTTCTTCCTTCTTCGGCTTCTTCGCGTTTTCCTCGGCTTCTTCTTCATCCGGCGTGCGATTGCTCAAAATCATATCCGTCGGATGCGGGCCCATTCGCAGCTTCGCAACTTCCGTCCCCGAAGACACGTTGTATTCGGTGACCGTCGCATCCGCCCAACTCGACACGAAAAACGTTTTTCCATCGGGATGAAATAAAATCCGGTAGGGTCGGCGGCCGGTCTTGTAGCGATCGCTCACCTTGCCGGTACGCATGTTAATCGCGACTACCGAGTCGTGATACAGATCCGCCGCGTACATCAACTGCGCGTCCGGCGACACCGCCACATCGCCGATAAAATCGCGCAGCCCGGGCTTCGTGTCCGGAGCGACGTCAAACTCGCGCGACGCCTTCAACTCGCCGTCGCTCGAAAACGAAAATTCGAAGACGCAGTACTTCGACCCTCCGCCGAGGTAGACAAATTTTCCATCCGGGGAAAACGTCAGTCCCAGCCATCCGTCCGCGACCTTCACGCGCGATAATTCTTTCTTCGACGCCGCGTCGATCACGCTGATGCTGGGCGGCCTGTATCCTCCGTTCAGCACCAGCACGAATTTCCCGTTGGGAGAAATCGCGGACGACATCGGCAGCGTGTCCAGCGCCACCTGCCGGCCCACCGGCGCGATCTTCCATCCGTTCGGCAGAATGACCGTCCCGTCGGCCTGCCTGCCGACCGTTTCTCTTCCCGATGGCTGCGAGACAGATGGTCGCGAACCCAGCACGACCGCGAAAATCAGGACGAACGTAAAACTCAAAATCTGTTTCATTGGGAAAACCTCTGCGCGATGGGAAATCTTCGCCCGATCCCGAATGCTTTGGTCGTCACCTTCAAGCCGGGCGCAGCCTGCTGGCGTTTGTACTCGTTGCGGTCCACCTTGTTCACGATGTCCTGCACCAACCCGATCGGCAGCGCGTGCGCCTCCGCAATCTGTTTCGGCGTTTTGTACTGCTCAATATAATCTTCCAGTATCCTGTCCAGCACTTCGTAGGGCGGCAGCGAATCGGTGTCCTTTTGATCCGGCTTCAGCTCCGCCGACGGAGGCTTGGTGAAGACACTCTCAGGGATCGCTCCCTTGTGGCGTTTGTTGGCGATGTGCGAGAGCGCATACACCATGGTCTTCGGCACGTCGCTGATCACCGCCAGCCCTCCGCACATGTCGCCATAGAGAGTGCAATACCCCACCGCGAGTTCGCTTTTATTCCCCGTGGTCAGCACCAGCGCGCCGCTCTTGTTCGATAAAGCCATCAGCGTGACGCCCCGCAGGCGCGATTGCAAATTCTCTTCCGTCACATCCGGCCCCTTGCCGTGAAACGCCGGCTCCAGAACCTGCGTAAACAGCCCGTAAACCGCCGAAATCGACACCATCTCAAAATGGATGCCGAGCTTTTCCGCCATCTCCCGCGCATCCCTCACGCTGTGGTCGGACGAGTACGGACCCGGCATCCCGACGCTCGTCACGTTCTCTTTTCCCACCGCTTCCACCGCGATCACCGCCGTCAAAGCCGAGTCGATGCCGCCGCTCAAGCCAATCAAAACCTTCGAAAATCCGCATTTGCGAATATAATCCCGCGTGCCCAGCACCAGGGCCTGATATACAGCTTCGCACTCGTCTGTGAAATCCTCGTGAAGATCGCCGGTCATGACCAGGTCTTCTTCAAACGATCGCGCCGAAGCGACGGTTTCTCCGCTCCCGTTCATGGCGAAACTCGACCCGTCGAATACCAGTTGATCGTTGCCGCCCACCTGGTTCACGTACACAACCGGTTTCGCATACCGCTTCGCCGCCGCGCGATAGATGGCGCGGCGCACTTCGCGTTTGCCCATGTTGAACGGCGACGCGTTGATGCAGATCATGATCTCCGCGCCGGCGCCGAACAGTTCTTCCACCGGATCGCGTGGGTATAGACGATGCTTCCAGTAGCGCTTGTCGTTCCAGGCGTCCTCGCAGATAGTTAGCGCGGCCGGCTGCCCTCGCAGTACGAACAGATCCTCTCGCTCGCCGGGCCGGAAATAGCGCGCTTCGTCGAACACGTCGTAATTCGGCAGCAGCATCTTGCTCTGCCGGAACACGATCTGCCCTCGTTCGAGCACCGCCAGGCTGTTCATGGCGCGCTTGCCGGTCTCGGCCTGCGACCGCGCGACAAATCCGCAGACGACGCTCAGGTCCAGGTCCGCCGTTTCGCGCGCCAGGCGCTCCAGTTCACGCTCGCTGGCGTCAAGGAAGCTAGGTTTTTCCACCAGGTCGCGCGGAGGATAGCCAGTGAGCGAAAGCTCTGGAAACACCACCGCTTCGGCGCCGCGGCCGGCCGCGTCGCGCGCGGCCCGCGTCATCCGATTCACGTTACCCGAGAGATCCCCCACCGTGGGGTTGATCTGCGCCAGAGCGATGCGCATTGGAATCTTATATTGTATCTACTATGCCGCTCGACCCCGATATCGCCATGCTGGTCACCGAGATCGACGCCAATCTGAGCCACGCCGAGTCGATCACGCACGGCCTGACGCCGGAACAGTTCGCGTGGCGTCCCGAGCCGGGCCGCTGGTCCATCGGCGAATGCTTCGCGCACCTCAACGCGACGAATGCCACCGCGCTTCCGGCCATCGAAAGCGGCATCGCACAAGGCCGGGCGAGCGGAAAGACCGGGCATGGTCCGTTCCAATACGGTTTCGCGAGCCGCAAATTCATCGCCAGCCAGGAGCCTCCAGCGAAGAAGAAATTCAGGGCCCCGAAAGCATTTCTTCCTCCCGCCGAAGTGGACCCCGAAGTCACCATGGCCGAATACCGCCGCATCTCCGGCGAATTGAAACGCCTGACCAGGGAAGCGGACGGGTTGCATCTGGCGCGCGTGAAAATCAAGCTTCCCGCGCTGCCCGCGGTGTTGCGAGCCATCGTAAGAATGCCTCTCGGCGGCCAGCTCCACTTGACCACCACCCACGACCGCCGCCATTTATGGCAAGCTGAGCAGGTGAAAAACGACCCAGGATTTCCAGCCTATGTCTGACAGCCCCCTCACGTTCGACATGGAGCGCTCAGGCAACACGGCCGTGGTGCGATGCCACGGCAAGCTGGTGGCGGGCGTGAACGAACTGCTTTACGCCAAGGTCCGGCCGATGATTCCGGATACCAAACGGATCGTACTGGATTTGACGGACGTCACCCACATGGACAGCATGGGCCTCGGCAGCGTGGTGCGGCTCTATGTGTCCGCCAAGTCGGCCAGGTGCGATCTGGAGCTTGTCAACTTTGGCGAGAAAATCCGGAAGCTGCTTTCCACTACCCATCTCCTGTCGGTACTGGCGGCGATCGGGCAGCAGGGCATCAGCATCATCTGACGTGAATTGAAAACACGCGCCTACCAATCCGCAAGGGTTTGGATCGCGGCTGGCGGAAGTCCTGCTGTTCTGAGATACAGTGCCACCTCGTCCCGCCCGGCCTCCGTGTGCGAGTGGTCCCATTCGCAGTTCTCGCAGTGAGGAACGGGCCCCGGCAGGCTGGTGTCCGCGCCTTTCGAAAAATGGCTCCGAGCCCTTAGATAATCGGGGGAATTGAAGCAGTCGGTGTCAGCGGGGAAATTCGCGAATACCAGGTGCAGGTCCGGACGGGGCGCGCCACAACAGGGCAGAATTCTTCCGTTGGCATCCATCCCCATGTTTTTGTAAAGCCAGTTGCATGTGTGCGCCGCTCTGTTTTGGGGGTCCTCCGGCGGAGCGCCGCGCGCAGCCTCGGCCCAACTTTTGCCGAACTCCCGCTCCACGACATCGCTTTGGATTTCGGCCAACTTGGACGAGAAATTACTCGCCAGCGCACCCTCCGTATCAGTGATCAGTTCGTGGCTGGCTGCGGGAACCTTGGAGGCTCGCACGCCGGGGGAATCCCAGGTGACATCGAAGGGCGTTTCCACGACAAAATGATTCACGCCCAGCTCCTTCGCCCTTTCGAGCGCCGCCGGAATCTCGTGCTGGTTGTGTTCGAAAGCCAAAAACTGCCAGCGCAAAATGGGCGTCCGCTTGCCCTGCCGCGTTTTCGCGTCTACGAGCTTTCGAATGTTTTCGCAGACCAGATCGATACGGCCGCCCTTACGGAACTTTTCGTAAACCGGCTGGGTGGCTCCGTCGATCGATAGATACATAAAGTCCAGACCGGAGGCCACGCAGGCTTCGGCATCGAACCGTCCCACGCTCAGGCTGGTCGAGATCGCGGTGTGAATTAAGTAGGATTTTGCCAACTCGATAAAATTGGGAGTTCTTAAGTTAGCGGTCGGCTCGCCATAGTTGCAGAAGGTGATCTGGATGGCGTAGGTGCCATACTGGCGAAGGAATGCGTGGAACCGTTCTTCGGTAAGCATGCCCTTGTCCCAATCGAATAACTTCAATGATTTTGAGTGTTCGGAGTGAACGCAGCCTGGACAGGCCAGATTGCAGCCGTTGGCCGGATCGACCAGCAACCCAAAGGGCCGCGAAAACACAGCTTCGCTCCGGGCTTGAAAATGATGTTTCGCGACCAGAAGGTTCAGCGCCTTCAGCGCCAGAGCCTTGGCTCCCACTCGGGAGTCCACGAGGCTTCCAAACTGGTCCGCCAGGGGACCTCGCGCGGCATCCAAGGCGGTCGGCACATCGGGAAGAGGAGCCCCTTCCAGCGTTCTTTCAAGCTGGGACACCAGGTCCGCTGCCCGGGACAAACGCGGCGGAACCATCCTTCTCAAAATGGCGCTTAGCATCGGGCCTTATGATCGCACCTCTTTACTGGCGAATCCGGGCGATGTTTGAAAACGCCGACTCCCCGGCATCGCTGATCGCGCGCACGCGATAGCAAACCACGCCGGTTGGAGCCTTGGTGTCGACGTAGGATGAGCCATCCAGCGTCGCGATGCGCTCCCATCGCCCTGTGTTGCCGATGCGGCGCTCGACGGCGGACTTGCGGGCTCCGTGCAATTCCCATTTGAGCGATGTACCCTGCGCGACCAGGCCACTGGGGGCTTCCGGCAGCACCGGCCAGTCGAAATAACTCGCGTCGGCAATGGCCATCACCGAATCGCGCAAGGGCAGCGCTTTCAGCGAATCCAGCTTCGTGATTTTTCCAGACACGACATCGATCAAAACCGGATTTTTGATGGCAGCGTTCGGCAGCGTCAGGTCGAGGGTTAGCGGCGGAAAAACGTCGCCCGGAACGCTGTGCGCGGCGAGCCAGTACGCGACGATCGCTTTTCCGTTCTTGTTACGAAAGCCGTAATGTAGGAACTCGTTGGCGTGCGATTGCGACACATTCTGGTCTTCGATTTTGATGTTCGTGTCGAACTTCGTATCGGCGAACAAGGCGTTGGTATTCTGAAGCGCGAAGTACACGGGCCTGGGCGTGAAGTCGTCAGGCAGTCCGCGCTTGCCGTGGATGAAACCGAAATCGTCGTATTCGTTACCATCGACTCCCGCGGCCAGCAGCCAGACGAAGGTGCGAACGCCCGCCGCGTGATTATAAAGGATGCCGCGCGGGATGTACTTCGATTGCACCGACTCATCCGACCCCGGCCAGGACGGAATCGAGTTAAACTCGTCGTCCCAGAACTCCACATCATGGCCGATGGCGCTGCGCGCGGTTTGGCGCAACTTGAGTGTCGTTTCGACGCCATAAGCGCCAAAATCCATCGCTTCCGGATGCATATTTTGCCCGTAGCCCGGGTAGGTGTGATATGCGAAAACGTCGATCTGGGACGCGCATTTGCACTCGTCGAGCGCCCGTTTGGCGAAGTCGCTGACCGGGTCGGCTTGCCCGCCGTAAATCACCTTGGCTCGCGGATCGGCTTGATGAACAGCGGGCGCGAAAGCGGCCAGCAGGCGGCCGTACTCTTCGGGATTGCCCCACGGGTTCCAGTAACCGATGTCCTGTTCATTCCACAGAGCATAATATTTGATCCGGCCGCGAAAATGATTGACCATCCACTTCACATAGCGGATAAACGCCTCGATTTCGGCAGGCGTCTTCGGAGGCCAGAAAATGGAATCGATACTGCGGTCGTCGTTATGAAACCCGCCGGGCTTGGGCGTCATCTGGTCCGGCTTGACGCCCGCGGGTCCTGTATACATCGGATTTCCATACATCAACTGGACCTGAATTTTGACGCCATTTTCGATTAATGAGTCAACGTAGTCGTCGACTTCGGGGGAAATCGCGAAGACGCCGCGTTTTTGTTCCACCCAATCCCAACTGGTTGGATCGGAACTGTTTTCATATTGCCCGATGCGGATCCAGCTGACGCCGGCGTCGAACATGCGCGTCCACCACCAGCGGTCCCAGGGCAGGAACGGCTCGCGAGGCAGGTCGGAGTTGATGCCGAATCCGTTTTCAATTTGCGACGATCGCTTGGGCGGCACGCGGTCGGGAACTTGCGCCAGCAAAGGCCATATGAACACCAAAGCCGCGAATTTCATGTCCGAAGTATACTGGCAAAAGCCTACTGGCAAAACATGATGCGATATACCGAGTTGTTTATCGATGGGAAGTGGCGCAAGGCTTCGGGCGCGATTGAAGTTCTTTCAGCCTCGACGGAAGAGGTCATCGGGTCGATTCCCGAGGGCACCGCGGAGGATGTGAACGCGGCTGTGGATGCGGCGCGCCGGGCGTTTCCAGCGTGGTCGGAAACACCAGTTGCGGAGCGCGCTGACTGGCTGGACAGGATCGCAGGTGCGCTTAAGGAGCGGACGGAGCAGATCGCGCGGACCATTGCGATGGAGGTGGGGTCGCCGATTTCGATTGCGACGTCGATTCAGGCGGGGCTGCCGGTGGTGGTGACTTCGAGCTACGCGAAACTGGCGCGCGAGGCGAAGTTCGAGCAGGAGATCGGAAATTCGCTGGTGGTGAGGGAAGCGGCGGGAGTAGCCGGGGCGATTACTCCGTGGAATTATCCGTTGCATCAGATCATGGCGAAGGTCGCGCCGGCTCTGGCCGCGGGTTGTACAGTGGTGCTGAAGCCGAGCGAACTGGCTCCACTGAACGCGATGCTGCTGGCCGAGGCGTGCATGGCCATCGGGCTGCCTGCCGGCGTACTGAACATCGTTACGGGATATGGGCCCGTGGTAGGAGAAGCGATCGCATCGCATCCGCATGTCGATATGGTGAGCTTCACCGGATCGGTGCGGGCGGGAAAACGGGTCGCGGCGCTGGCGTCGGAAACGATCAAGAGAGTCACGCTGGAGCTGGGCGGCAAGTCGGCGTGCGTGATTCTGGACGACGCGCCGTTTGAAAAAGCGATTCCCAGCGGAGCTCGCAACGCGATGTTGAATTCGGGCCAGACGTGTTCGGCGTGGACGCGCATGCTGGTGCCTCGGGCGAGGCAGCAGGAGGCGATGGATCTCGCGGCGGCCTCGGTGAATGGCCTGAAAATCGGCGATCCTCTGGATGCCGGCACGCGCCTGGGTCCGCTGATTTCGGCTACGCAGAGAGAGCGCGTGGAAGGGTACATCGCGAAGGGCAAGAGCGAAGGCGCGAAGCTGATTGCGGGCGGAGGGCGGCCGGAGGCGTTTTCGAAAGGTTATTTCGTGGAGCCGACGGTGTTTGCCGACGTGGAATCGAGAATGACCATCGCGCAGGAGGAGATTTTCGGGCCAGTGCTGTCGATTTTGCCGTACGATTCCGAAGCCGAGGCCGTCGAGATCGCGAACGACACAATTTACGGCCTGGCGGGCGGCGTGTGGTCGGGCGATCCGGAGAGGGCGATGCGCGTCGCGCGCAAAATGCGGACGGGGCAGGTGGATGTGAATGGAGGCCGCTACAATCCGATGGCGCCGTTCGGGGGATACAAACAGTCGGGCATCGGCCGTGAGTTGGGAGTCTTCGGGCTGGAGGAGTATTTGCAAGTGAAGTCTATTGCGCGGTGAGTAGACTCATAATCCGGAAGCCGCGCTCATCGCGGCGCGGATGCGGGCTCCTTGCTCTTGGGTGAAGTTCAGCTCGCCGATGCTCAGGAGCTCGAACTCGCGATGCAGCCAGACGCCGCACATGATGCCGGTGGGCGAATGCGCCTCGCGGTTTCTTCCCAGGTACAGGTGGCCGATCTCGTGCACCACAGCCGCGCCCAAAACCTGGTGCGAGTCGGCCCGCTCACTCTCCGAGAACTGTTCCACCATCGGATAAAAGATGTTGAGGCATTGAATCCGGTCCTCAGGCGTGTCGCCGAATTGCGTAAAACCGACGAGATCGGTGCGGCCGTTTATCGCCGGAGGTGTCTGAGCAAGGATGCGCAGCCAGAACTCGTTCGGACCCCGCAGCGGCTGGCAGGCGGTGACGTTGGTGGCGCAATCGATCCACTTCACGTCGACCTGGACGGCGGCGAGCGTAGTCTCGACGTAGCGCTCCATCTTCTGAATCCTGTTGGCCGGAAGATTCGCCTGGTCCAGGACGCGGATGGTCATTCGGAGTGAATTGCCCGGGTGGGACGCCGAAAGAGCCGGCGCCGTTATCCCGGCCAAAGAGACGATCAATTTTGCCAGCTTCATGTTGCCCTCTTTCCGCTGCGCTGGCGATGTAGCGGGTTCCGTCAAGAACTCGTGCCATCGAGCGCTGCGGGGGCGAGTGTGCGGCGATCCTCCGGGTGCCTCGATGCACTGCGGCTGGCATGAAGGTGACTTCTGGGTGACTGGCTAAAAGCCTGATGCGCGTGGTGTTGCGCCGTGGCGCACGCCCCCGGGCGTGTCGCGTCGAGACTCGTCTCGATGCCTGCCTGTGCTAAACTGACGCGCCATGGGCGTCCAGCCGGCCCGGTCCATCGCCTTCGGAGACTTCGAGCTGGATGTGCGCGCAGGCGAGTTGCGTAAGCACGGGTTGAGAATCCGGCTCCAGGACCAGTCCTTCCAAATTCTGCTGATGCTGCTGGAGCGGCCGGGCGAGGTGGTGCTGCGGGAAGAGATCCGGCAGAAGCTGTGGCCCAACAACACCATCGTCGAGTTCGACCACAGCATCAATGCGGCCATCAAGAGGTTGCGGAACGCGCTCGGTGAATCGGCCGAGGAGCCTCGCTACATTGAAACGCTGGCGAAACGGGGTTACCGGTTCGCGGGCACGGTTAGACAGGCGAAGGCGGAGCCGCCGCCGGCCGTCGCGATGGCTGACGGGGACGATCTCGCCGGGAAAACTTTCTCGCATTTCCGCGTGCTCGAAAAACTGGGCAGCGGAGGCATGGGCGTGGTTTATCGCGCCGACGACCTGAAGCTCGGCCGGCAGGTTGCGTTGAAGTTCCTGCAACTGCCCGTTGACGAGTTACCCGGCTCGGTGCTGGAGCGCTTCGAGCGCGAAGCGCGGGCGGCGTCGGCTCTGAATCATCCAAATATCTGCACGGTGCACAGCACGGAAAATTTCGGCGGTCAGCCGGTGATCGTGATGGAGGTGCTT
>Ga0182024_10007982_pt1 | contig 22580 bp, 26 predicted proteins | sample P32metaG_FD_120480 | JGI IMG/M metagenome (GOLD analysis project Ga0182024, IMG submission 120480) | Permafrost microbial communities from Stordalen Mire, Sweden - P3-2 metaG (Illumina Assembly) | ecosystem: Environmental > Terrestrial > Soil > Wetlands > Permafrost | place: Sweden: Stordalen... | reverse complement strand
GCGGCGCCGCGCAAGTCGCCGTAAATCGGGTGGAAAACTAGCGACTCGATCCCAGCATGATGCGCTCGCGGGTCTGTAGTGTCGTCCGGCAGAACTCGCGAATCTTTTGCTGATGTTCGCCGATGACCAGGGTCAGCGGATCGCCGTCGACAAATGTAAGCATTGGCCGCGATCGAAGTGCGACGGAATTCTTTGGATACCCAAGCTCGTCAGAGTCCACGCCATAGGTCAGTTCAAACGTCCAGCGCAGCAGCGGCTGCATCCATTGCAGGTGCGCGTCATCATGGGCAATGAACCGCGTGATCGCCGCGTCGCAGCTTGTCAGCGGGTTGGCGATGATAATCCCGCAGATTGAAGGATCCCGCTTCGCAGCGAGCAGTATCGCATTCGCGCCGCTTCCGATGCCGCAAACGCCAACTCGCTTCGGATCAACAAATGGAGTGTTGCGCATTTGCGCCACTGCCGCCGCGACGTCGTCGGCTTCGCGAATGCCAAATGTCTGACCGGCGGCTTTCTCCGTGCCAAGGCCACGCACCGCCAGCAGGAGAATATTCAATCCTTCATCATGCAGCGGCCGCACCAACTGCAGCATTTGTTGCGGCGACTGGCCAAAGTCATGCACAAGCACAATGCCAGGCCGCTTCCATCGCAGCAGTTTTTCTTTCTCGATCAGGACGCGACGCGCATCGACAACTGGCACGAACCAGCCGTTCAACGGGGTGCCGTCGATCGAGGTGAAGCTTACGGTATCGAAGTAGCATCCCTGGCTTAGCGGATCGAGCAACGCCGGGGGCGCGACAGGGCGCGTGCCACGCGTAACCAGACCGATGGCAAACGCGGCCGTACAAAGCGGCAGCAAAATCGCCCAGGACGCCGCCGCTCGGAAAAGAATTCGAACCACCGATGGCCTTGGCTCGTCTGGTTTGTGATGGGATAGCGGGTTCTGCAGCAGCGAGCGGCCGAACCATCGCAGTGCGGCGATGACGTGTAGCCGCCATTTCGCGGATGCCGATTGCTCGTGCGGCTCTTGGACGAACGTCGGGTCCATACAAGGACGCAGCGTCGACTCCGGGCGCTTTAATAGATGGCTCATGACAAGTCGAATCTACGATTCAATTTCAACCGGTGTTGCCAGAGCGCCCGGATTGCCATCCCCGCTGTTCTTGACATGGGTCGATTGTGTCGTAGTTTAAATCGGATAGTCGGCAGCTTCGCCTCGCAGAGGCGCGGTAGCGGGTATTATCAGCGCCAAAGGCGCTGGTGGGGCCCGGCGAGTCGGAGACTCGCTCAGGCCAGCTGGCAAATCGGTCGATGCGCTTGTTAGCGTGGGGAGACCGATTCTTACCAGCCGCAACAGGAGTCACGGATGGCCAAGGGCAAGCATTCCACAGCGTTGTTTGAAGTAATCCACAGTGCGAGAGAGCCGGGTCGCGTCGCGCAGCGATTGAACACCCCTAAGTGGTGGTTTAAGAGCCGGCACCGCTCGGGCATGACGACCGGCGAAACCGAGACCACCAAGCGCGCAGCGGCCACTCATCTGCCGGAGCCAGGCGTCGAGCCGCGTCGTCCTGAGCCGCGCTATGTTGAGAAGCGTTCCCGCTTTGATGCCGAACACGATGGCCGTTCGTCGTCCGTTCGAGTTGGCTTTGACCGCGCTCGCAGGGAATTTGCGCTGCGATTTCAGTACACGACGGCACTCGTTGGCGGCTTCGCGCTGGTCGCTGCCGTTGGCGTGGCGTATGTCGTCGGCCGGCATATGACGAATGGGCCACAGTCGGCATCCGCAGCCGAGCAGCAGGTAACGGTACAACAATTGCTCCAGCAGCCGGCCAATCCTGGGGTGACCAACGTCAGCCGGCAGCGAGCACAACTCGCAGCAGCGCCACAGAACACCGCGGCACCGAAACAGACCGCGCTCTCAAACGCCAACACGACACCCACGCGAACAGTTGTCTCGTCACTGGTGCCCGCGTCGGCGGTTACCGATTTGCCGAGGACCGTTCGTCTTAATTATGTGGTGATCGCGACGTATCCAGTTGAAGAGCAGCCCAAGGCCGAGGCGGCCCGCGACTACTTCACCAAAGCCGGCATCCCATGCACATTAGAAAAGTGCGGCTGGGCGCCACGCATGATTTCGCTGACTGGCACGGCGGGCTTCGCGCATGTCAAGGACAAGGACTTCGCGAGTTACAATGCGAGCATCGTAAAGATCGCCAAGACGATGAAGACGTCGCAGTTTGATAAGCCGTCGCCCGGCATTTATTGCTGGAAGGGTGAGCCGATCGATAAGCCGTTCACCGACAATTAACGTTTGCCAATTTTATGAGGTCGCGGCTTCTTCGATGCAACCATCTGAGAAGCCGCCTTCATTTCTTGCTCCTGCCCGGCCTTCTGAAGCTCCGAGAGTTCCTTCCGAGTTAGCGGGCGAAACTCACCTGTGCCCAACCCCTTCAAAGTCAGGGGGCCAATGCGAATTCGTATGAGCTCTCGGACCTTGTGACCGAGACCTGCGAGCATTCGTCGCACCTGGCGATTTCGCCCTTCGCGAATTGTGATCTCCAGCGTGCTGCGCTCGCGGCCGCGGTGGGCGATTTTGATGTGGCTCCGACCGGTTTTAAAGCTTTGCCCGGTTTTGTCGGCGAGCCAGATTCCTTTCTCCAATTCTTCAGCCGCCGCGGGAGAAAAGTAGCCGTCGACGATCGCGCGATACGTTTTGGCAACGCCATATCGCGGGTGTGTCAGTCGGTTGGTCAGATCGCCGTCGTTGGTCAGCAGAAGTAGCCCTTTCGAATCAGCGTCAAGTTGGCCAACGGGATAGACGCGAACCGGGAAATCCGGGCCGAGCAGATCGATCGCTCGCACCTGCGCGCCTTGCGCGACGTTGGTGGTGTAAACACCTTTTGGCTTGTTCATCAAAATGTAGACACGTTGGCCCGCGCCGGTGCGCGTCTTGAATCGCACGGTCTCGCCATCCACTTCAATCTTGTCGCGTTCGGGATCGACGAGAATTGGCAGTTCGGTCATCCGCTTGCCATTGACTGTAATGCGGCCCTGACGAACCATCTCCTCGACGGCGCGCCTCGAGTCGACGCCCACGTTGGCCAGCACTTTTTGAATTCGCTCCTTCATTTGCCAATCTCTTTCTACTTCGCACCGATCGGAACGCTGACCTCGAGCCAAGAGAAATCAGACGCCGCATGAATCTCAGGCCGTTTTACACCGGCGGGAATCAGGATCGTCTGACCGCGCATGATCGGCGTCGCATTATCGCCATTGCGGATCGCGGCCGCGCCATCGACAACCATGATGATGCGCGGCTCGCCCCATGGCACCGGCCGCACCGATCCGCCCGTGATATTGAATCGGTGAATCTCAAAAAACGGCGAGCTTATCAACTGCGATTCACTCGTCGGCCCGGCAGCTTGTTGATTGATCGCCGGGCTGAAATCGATGCACTTGAGCGCTTGCTCGACATGCAATGTGCGTGGCTTGCCGGTGCTGGCGTCAATGCGATTGAAATCGAAGACGCGGAACGTCGTATCGCTCGGCGTCTGCACTTCAGCCACCAGAATTCCCGCCCCCAGCGCATGTACCGTTCCGCTGGGAAGATAAAAACAATCGCCGGGCGTCGGCTGAATCGCTCGGATCAGATTTTCCACGCTGCCATTGGCGATCGCGGCTTGGAATTGGCTTTGCGTGACGTTCGACTTCAGGCCGTTGAGTAGCCGTGATCCGGGATTAGACTGCAACACGTACCACGCTTCGGTTTTCAGGTGCGCGCCAGGATTCTGCCTGGCATAGACGCTGTCCGGATGAACCTGAACCGAAAGATCTTCGCGCGCGTCAAGAAACTTGATCAGCAACGGAAACTGAGAGTGCTCGCCGACGAGTTTTGCTGAACCGTATAGATCAGGTCCCCATTGCTCAACCACCCAATGAAGCGGTTTCCCTTCGCACGGTCCGCCGGCGATCTCGCTGCTGATCCACGCCGTCGAGCTATCCACTACGCCCGGCGGGAAGTCATAAAGCTCCCAGCTCTCGCCGATCTGCTTTCCCGGCGGCAGCACCTTGCCGAGCTCCGTGCTCAATTTCCGGCCGCCCCAGAGCTTCTCGACGAAGCGGGGTTTGAACGTCAGGCAATAGGGTGATGGTGCGGCGCGCGTCATGGCGATCGCGAGTCATATTTGAAATCGCCGCGGCTGACAATCAACTGTAAAGTGAAAACGACCCGCCGATACTACTCGGCGGGTCCGGAACCACAGTACAGCGATTTGAATTCTCGCTTCTACGGATTTGCGGTCTTGCTGCTCTTCTCGGTCGTGGTTGTGCCATCTGAGTGCACGGCCGTCTTTTCCGTCGACGTCGATGTGGCGCCGTTGGGCGACGTGGTCGTCTCGCTCTTCTCACTGCTCGCCCGATCGCAGCCGATCAGGTTAAACGAGCCTATCGAAGTCAGAACCATCGCTGTTACGAGATACTTACGCATGGCTGGTCTCCTTTGCTTATGCATGTACCTGGTTGGTGGTGACGCAAAGCTCGGGCCAGAACCCGGGGCGGAATCCGAATGCCTTCTTGGCGAGGCCCGTCATCCCGCATAAAGTGAGTGTTCTGCTCACTTTCACAAGGAATCCTATGGCGGACGCGACAACACCGACACCTTCGACGATCAACTACGACGATTTTGCCCAGATCGAGCTTCGCGTGGCGACCGTGCTGGAATGCAAGCCGCATCCGAATGCCGACAAGCTGCTGGTTTTGCAAATCAATCTAGGGACCGAGAGGCGGCAAATCTGCGCGGGCCTCAAGCAACACACGGCTCCTGAGGAATTGGTTGGGAAACAGATTATCGTCGTCGCGAATCTTGCTCCGCGCCCCATGCGCGGCGAAATCAGCAACGGCATGCTATTGGCCGCCACCGATCCGGCGACGGGCAAGGTGATCGTCGTGACGCCGGCCCAACCCGTCTCGGCGGGCAGCAAGGTCAGCTAGTTTGCTCCGCGAACTGCACATCTCGAATCTCGCCGTGATCAGCGATGTGCGCATCGAGCTGCACCAGGGGCTCAATTGTTTCACCGGCGCCACCGGCGCCGGCAAGAGCCTGGTGATCGGCGCGATCGAGCTGCTGCTGGGCTTGCGCAGCCCCGCGGAGATGCTGCGCCCCGGCGTCGAAGAAGGACGCGTCAGCGGTGTGTTTGAAGCATCCAGCCAAGAGCTGCTCAGCCGTCTCGAGCAAATCACGGATGTCCCGGTCACGCAAGACGGCGGCGAGTTGCTGCTCGTCCGCCGGCTTTATGCCAGCGGCCGAAGCTCGGTGACGCTCAATGGCAATCCAATCACTCTCGGCATGCTCAAGCAGATCGGCGAAGCCCTCGTCGATGTCCACGGCCAGCACGATCATCAGTATGTGCTGCGGCCCGCCAATCAGCTTGATGTGATTGACCAGTTCGGCGGTCTGTTCGAGCTGCGAACGCGCTATCACGCAATTTTTGAGCAGCTTTCGCAGGCTCATCGTCGCATCGCCGAGCTCGAAGCCGGCCGAACATTGCGGTTGCAACAGCTTGATCTTTATCGATTCCAAGCCGACGAAATTGACGCTGCCGCGCTTGATCCAGCGGAGTATCTGGAGTTGCGGAGTCGAGCGCCGGTTCTGGCGAATCTTGAGAAGATCAAAAAGGACGCGGGGGCAACATATTCTGCCCTTTACGACGCCGAAGGCTCGGTAATAGAGCGACTAAAGATGATTGCGTCGGTCATCGCCGAGCTGTCGCTGTTGGACACGAGCCTCAACACGATCTCTGGCGCGCTTCGCGATAGCACCATTCAGATCGAAGAAGTCGCGTTCGATTTGTCGCGTTACCTCGACAAGCTTGATCTTGATCCGTCGGAGCTTGCTGAAGTAGAGAGTCGGCTTAATACGATTCATCGCGTGCTCAATAAATACGGCGACCCCGTGGAGGCAACGCTCGCATATCGCACCGAAATTGGCATGAGGATTGAGGCGCTCTCGACAAGCGGCGATGAGCTTGCGAACCTTCAGGCGGAATTGGCGCCGCTTCGGACGTCGCTGCGAAAACTCGGCGAGGAGCTAAGCACAAAGCGCAAAAAAGTCGCGCAGAAGCTTGGGCCGATGGTGCAGGGGCAACTCGGTGAGCTGGGGATGGAGAAGGCCACGTTCACCATTCAGTTTGACGCCGCGAGTGGGGCGATTGAAGGTGAATCGCTTCCAGCAGCGCCGACGGGATTTGACGCCGTGGAATTCGTCGCACAGACCAATCCCGGCCAGCTTGAGCAGCCGCTGCGGAAGATCGCATCCGGTGGTGAACTGAGCCGCATCATGCTCTCGCTCAAGGGGATTCTCGCCCAGAGCGATCGGATGAGTGTTCTGGTATTCGATGAGATCGACTCGAACGTCGGCGGACGTCTCGGAACCATTCTGGGCAATCGTCTGCGCCAGCTTGCGTCGCACCATCAGGTGCTGTGCATCACGCATCTGTCGCAGATTGCCAGCTATGCCGACCGGCATTTCACCGTTCGGAAGCAGGTTCGCGGCGCGGAAACCGAAACGACGGTTCGGGAAGTCACCGGTGAAGAGCGACTGCAAGAACTATCCGAAATGATTGGCGGTCGCAAGGTAACCGCCGTCACTCGTGCGCAGGCGCAGGAGCTTCTCGATACTGCCGTTTCCGAATTCGCGACTGTCGAAAAAACGTCCGGCAACGGACAATCGAAAAAGCCGGTCCGAGCAGCGCGAAAATCTTCGCGGCGCTAGCGCTGTTTCGGCGGGAGAGCAAACACTTCGCCCCATTTTTTGGTGAAAACGAATTCGGAAACCGGCTTTCGCGTGCCCGGCGTGACTTCGCCTTTTCGGAACCCCTCGGGGATCAGTTCGGGCGATCCCGCATATCCAATCGCCATGGCCGCCATCGGGTCAAAATGCGCCGGCAGGCCGTACTCGGCTATTACCTTTTTGGCGTCGAACCCGGCCATTTGATGGACGTGAAGACCAAGCGCCTCTGCCTGGATCGTCAGCATCGCGCTGGCGGCTCCCACATCATGCCCGGCATGGCGATTCGGCGCGCTGTTGGATTCGAACAGCGTAAAGGCCACGGAAACCATCAGCACGGGAGCCGTTCGCGCCCACTGCTGGTTCTTCTCGACGAGGCAGATCAGCATCCGATCGAATTCGGCCGGATTCTCATGCGTTGCAACCAGGTAACGCCACGGCTGCGCGTTGCTGCAGGACGGTGCCCAGCGAGCCGCCTCGAGAATGCTCGCGAGCTTATTCGGCTCGACCGGTCGCGTATCAAATGCTCGCGGGCTCCAGCGTTCTCGCAGCAACGGTTCGATCGGATAATCCACTTCATGTAATGGTTTCATTGGGCGTTCTCCGGAATAATTCGGGGTTCAGCAGACAAGGTTGGCGAAATCTTCACGGCACGAATCGCCATGAATAACGGAATCTCTTTTCGTGCCAGGTTCTCGGCTGGAGCGCGCGGGCCGCTGTCGCTGTTCTTGTGACTTGGCCATTCCTCGATGGCGTCGATCAGCAAACCCACGCCGCGCAGTGCTTTTGCGTAGGCTTCGATCGGTTTGTGGAATGTCCAAGTGTATTGAGTCGCATCCTGTCCGGGATGCGTGACGATCGGCGATTTGCGGGGCGACAGGTATCGATCGACCCGACGGTATTGAACCTTCTCTACTTCGTCCCAGCCCCAGCTTGATTCCTTTGCACCGCGGAAACACGGATGCATCATGACGATGACAAATCGACCCATCACTCGAAGCACGCGCGCGACCGACTGAAATATCGGGGCGATCGGATGCATGTTTTGAATTGCCAACAGACATGCGGCGGCATCAACGCTGTCGGGCTGAAGGAACGACAGGTCGCGTGCGTCGCCCGTGTAGTAGGTAATCGACGAATCGCTGCGTTTACGAGCGGCATCGATCAGGCTCTGGGCCGCGTCAACGCCAACAGCGCTGACCCCGCGTGCGTGCAATGCGCGGCAGAGCACCCCTTGCCCACAGGCAATGTCCAAAGTCTTTTGTCCTGGCGCAACGGCCAGCAGGCGCAGCGTGTTGGGTATGACAACTTCACGGTGAAATTCGCTGCCTGAGTCACCGATGTGCCTGTCATACCACCCGCCGACTTCGCCCCAATCGGTTTTCGGTCCAGTGGCGGCGGGGCGCCGCGCTGGGCGCGCTGCTTGCGCGGAACGCTTCTTCGGTTGCATTGAGCCAGTGTAGCGGCGAAGCGTTCGATGTCGCGTTACGACTCGACCGGGTTGGCTTCGTCGGTCGACGTGCTGCTTGGCATCGCCGCCTCGACCGCACCAACAACCACGCCCGCCGTCATCGCAACCGTCGTCGCGACGGTTTCGACGACCGTGTTGGCAGTCTCGCCAATTGAATGGGCGGTATCGACGACCGTCTTCCGCACCTTCGCGCCAGCCCGACGCATCGCGCCCGGCTTGGCCGCGGTTTTCGCGAGCTTGGTCGCTTTCTTCACCGCTTTCTTCGCCAACTTCCTGGCGACGGGTTTCATCGCCTTTATGGCCTTGGATTTTATTGACTTTGCCTTGGCGGCTGGTTTCTTTGCCTTGGCAGTCGGTTTGATCGACTTTTTGGCTGCCGGCTTCTTCTTCTTTGACGGGGCTGCTTTCTTCGCCATCGAGAGCCTTTCTGTGCGGGTGCGGCATCATACCGTCAATAAGCGTGGATTTGCGACAAATGGCGCTAAGCCGTGACAGGTCGGAAGAACTTGGAGCCGCGGCATGACGATTGCTTTCTGTGTCAAGCATCTTCTGAAAGGAGAACTGATATGGGTAGTGAAGACGTAGCGGCCGGAAAAGTGAAGCAGATCAAAGGTAAGGCCAACGACATTGCCGGCGCGGTGAAAGGCGATACCGCCCAGCAGATCAAGGGGAAAGTGCAGCAGGGAGTGGGAAAAGTCCAGGAAGCTCTGGGCAAAGAATCCACCAAAAACACCGACTAGGAGATGTCAATGCTTACCGGATATGGAATATTGGGTCTGATTGTGCTGGTCCTGGACATCATCGCGATCATAAGCGTGCTGGGTGGCAGGGCCTCTGTAGAGCACAAGTTGCTTTGGACTGTCGTCATCCTGCTACTGCCGGTCATAGGCATGATTTTGTACTTCTTGATGGGCCGCAGCGCGGCGGATGCTTGAACCGCGAGGAAACTTTGAATTAGTGCAACGGGCGGCCCGCCCCTGAGGGTTGCCCGTTTTCATGCGCCCAAGCTACACCTACAACAGCAACGCGTGCTGGTGCCCATTGCTCAGGATTTCTGTTCCAACAATCTGATCCTTGTCGTTGACGCCAAAGTTGATTAGCACCGCAGGTTGCTGTCAGGGCTGCGTGGGTGAATCGGTTGCCGGGTTGTGGGTGCGCGTCAGCGGGTTCTCGGTCCCTGCTCGTAAGCGAGCAATGTTGCCGCGATGCTTATAGATGATCGCCAGCGGGATCAGAATTGCGAAGATCAGCAGCGGGAGTTGATCGGTTAACAGCGGCCAGTGGGCGAGCAGAGCCAGTGCAATGTATCCGACGCCAAAACCGATCGCGCCGGCCATGGATGCCAGGCTCACATATCGAGTTGTCATGAACACGAGCCCGAATATCGCGCCGCCGATCGCGGCGGCGATGGTAAAGTAGGGAAACACGCCAAGAACAACGCCGCTGCTCGTGGCAACGCCCTTGCCGCCTTTGAATCCAAGAAAAATGCTGCACATATGTCCGAAAATCGCGGCAAAGCCGACGAGCAGTTGCAGTAAGTAATCCGTTTTCGTTGGCGCCACGCCGGATGTCAGCACGCGTCGAATAATGACCGCGGTCAATGTCGGGACGAACCCCTTGAGCAAATCGAGGACAAACACAATTGCAAAAAACTTCAGTCCCAGCAGCCGGCCGACATTCGTGGCGCCGATGTTTCCGCTGCCAGCTTTCCGCGGATCGATTCCGCGCGTGCGGGCGATCAGCAGGCCAAACGGAACGGAGCCGAGCAGGTAAGCCGCGGGAATCATTCCCGTCAGCAGGGCGTGGGCAGTGGTCATGGTTTCGGGATTTTGTATCCGATCAGCTTGAAACTGTCTTGATATCAAGCCGCATGAATTCGAGAGTCATCCCGCCGTAGGTGCGGACGTCGTACGTAAGAAACGGCGCTAACGCCAGTGAATCCTGCGAATCGTGTCGGAAGACAAGCAGTCCGTCTGGCGTCACATGATGTTCGGCAAATTCACTGGCCAGCTTTGCAAGCTGTGCCGGGAACTGGCCCAGCATTCGATAGGGCGGGTCGAAGAAGATGATCGAAGCCTTGTGAATCGGCCGGCTATCGATAGCGCGCTCGAAGATATCGCCCGCGATGATCTTTGAGCGGCTTTCCACCCCGAGCGTCGCAATGTTCTTCGACAGGCACTTGACCCCTGATCGATCCATCTCGAAAAATGCTGCCGATTTCGCCCCTCGACTCAGCGACTCCAGCCCCATGCTCCCCGTGCCGGCGAAACAGTCGTAAACAACCGCATTTTCCAGCCACGGCGACACAATATCGAATAACGACTGCTTCACGCGATCCGTGATCGGCCGCGTTGCGTCGGTGTCGGGCGGGAGCAGTTTACGCCCGCGAAATTCTCCGGCGATGATTCGCACGGGGGCAAATCTAGGGAAAACCATCGCGCGCCGCTAGAATCCTGTGGCAGGGGAAGCATGTCATGGCCGATCGAAGTTCACATTACGAAGCAGCGTTCGAAGCTTTCATCCGCGACCGCGGCATTCCGTGCGTCGCGGTTGACGAAGCCAAGCGGGCGCTGTTCGTCAACGCGAAGCTCAAGAGTTTCGATTTCGTGGTCTACAGCAAGAACGCCCCGAATCTGCTCATAGACGTGAAAGGTCGTCAGCTTCGCAATCGTTCAACGCGAACGAGTTTCGAAACCTGGGCGACCGAGCAGGACGTCAATGACCTGATGCAATGGGAGCAAGTCTTCGGCAACGGCTACACGGCGTTGCTCACGTTCGTCTACTGGATTGACGCGCCCTTGACGCCCGAACCCGGCATGTATCAACACCGTGGCCGCTGGTATTGGCTGCTTGGAATCGCCCTGAGCGAGTACCGCAACCACATGCGCCGCCGATCAGCTAAGTGGGAAACAGTGGCGCTGCCGGCAGAGGATTTTCGGTCGCTCGCCAAACCGATTGAGAGTTGGCTGTAATGCGACATCTGCGGCTACTGAGTGCGGTGTTGATAAAGCGCGTTGTCGCACGGCGAAGCGTCCGTGACATGCGTGACATGGGGAATGGTTGTAATTTTACTGTCGGCGCTGTCGGACGCGCTGGCCTGTTTGCAGGATCAACCGTTCGCGGCGGCCGCGACCTTCTTCATCTGCGCGCGATATTCGAAGTAACTGAGAAATGGGATGAACACGCACCCCGGCGAGAGCAATCCCCACGAGCAGTTGTACCGAAGCATTCGGCCAAGCAGGATCTTCCCTTGGTCGACGGGGAGAACCACGTCATGCCGCCGCTGCACGAAATAGATAATCAGGCCGGAATAGGTGTGGAACGTGAGGTGCACTTCGCCGGGACGGACGGAATCGAGGGCGCGAGCGCCAGTGAGCCCGGCGTAGATGTCGGAGCTGGCGTCGTCGCCGCTGCGCGATCTGCGAAAAGTTTGCAGGACAAAGACCGGCGTCGCGATCAGGATCGCCAGCGCGGTGACCGCCAGCAGTCGTCCCGGCCAGGGCGAAGGTGCGTCGCCGTATGCGGCAAGCACGAAGATCATGGGCTAGATCATACCGTGCGATCAGTACGGCTGCGTCGCCCGTGACATGGGCTTCCCAGCCAATGCCGAACAATCTTCTGAAGCTGGCGCACCAACTCAATAGTCCAAGCTTGCCGCTCGCGGCATCGGGGGATTTTCGGTTTCAAGCGAGCTGGAAGAAGAAATGCGCGCTTCGCTTCGGGATTGGATGCTCGGGATGGAACGTCAACCGAAGCTGAAAATCGCCAGCACGCCCAGGATGGGCGTGTCACGGCGAGCTCGCTCGACGTTCAACGAAGCGTCGCGCGATCAGTGCGACCGCGTCCGCAGTTGTGCATCCGCTGGCTGTGTGCTCGGGCCGCTGAACACGGGATTGTCTAGATCCTGGCTCTTGGAGACGAGGAAGAACGAAGCGTCGACATTATTGGTTCCAGTGGAATTCGCCGCAGCTTGCGTGCTTGTCGGCTTCGAACTCGGCATTGATGTCGGTGGCATTGTCATATCCGGCATGGATGTCGCCGGTGCGGTTGTGCCGGGCATGGTTTTGGGGGCGCTGGCCAGAAGCGAAGCCAGATCGCCGAGTTCCGGCGCGGGGTTCAGGATCGGCTGCTTTTCCAGGTCGGGCAGCTCAATGATCCGTTTGCGGGCGAGTTCCTTGAACGACGCCGGCATGGATGAATCGGCGATCGCCTGATATTGCGCCTTGGCCACATCCCACTTGTGCTGATTCTCGGCGATCGCCGCCAGGCCCATGCGGGCGGTGAAGACGTTTAAGGGGTCGTCTGAGAAGGGGGCTTCCAGCACGCGCGAGTAAGCGTCGCGCGCTTCATCGAGCAGGCCGTCGCGGTTTTGCACTTTCAGTTCGGGGCGCGTCGTGGAGCCGGCGGGGTCGGGGGCGTTGGCCAGATCCCAGTTCATGTCCCCCTTGGCCAGATAGCCGCGGGCGATAAGCTTCGGATCCTTGGCGGTGTTCAGCACGGAGTTGATCGCGTCGCTCAACTGCGAAACCACATGTTCGCGCGTCTGAATCGTCTCCGCGCCAGCGGTGCTGCTCTCGCTCAGCAGCACCTGCTGCAGGTTGCCCATCTGCGCGCGAACGATTTCAAGCGAATTGCTGATCTCGGCCGCTTCGGTGGCCTTTTTGTCATTGTAATAGCGCACTGCCAGGAAGATGGCGAGCATCGCGATCACCACGAGCAGAATGCGATTGCCGTAAACCCGCCAGTAGTCGCCGGGTGTTTCAAGCGGCTGCTGCGCGGATGGGGTTTTTGCCGAGCTCTTCGTTTCTTGCCGCCGCTCCGATTTCATAGGACGGGGAAGTGTAGTGAGGGGGGGTGGGGGATGCAATTCGGTCGATGCTGGTTATCCAGATAGTCCGAGTAGGATTCTCAATTGTAGCCGTGACGCGGAGCGTGTCAGTGCGCTGTATTCGGTCAGGAAACGCCATCGTTGAGGACGAAGTCCCTGCCTCACCGGATTTTCCTGAACATATCGAATCGTGCGCGGCACATCTTCCTCATCCAGGTAGATGCTCCAATACCCGCGCACAAATTGAAGCGTCGTGCATTTCAAATATCGTGGGCCCGCTGCCGAATTTGCGGCTACAGCCTCACCGGCAACACCAGCGGCGTCTGCCCAGAATGCGGAACGGCGATCGCATGGAGCGGCGTCTGACTTTACCACTACCTAGATTTTGTCGATCATCAGCACGATCAGCAGTACGGGCAAATAGATAATCGACGCGAGAAACAGCTTGCGGGCATCAGCCCGCTCGCGGCTTCGGGCGCAGCGAAGACCAAACGCCAGGAACCCGGCTCCAAGGATCAGAGCCGAAACTCCGTACCGTAGCCCATCCATGCCGATCAGGGTTGGCATCAGGCTTACGGGGATCAGGGCGATCGAATACAGCACGATCTGCCGCCCCGTCATCCGCATCGAATCATCGACGACCGGCAGCATGCGAAATCCGCCGCGGGCGTAGTCATCGCGGTAGAGGATCGCGATCGCCAGGAAGTGGGGCATCTGCCAGACAAACAGGATCGCGAAGAGCGCCAGCGCGTCCATGGTGATGGCGCCGCGAACGGCGGTGATGCCCATCATCGGCGGGATCGCGCCAGGAACGGCGCCGACAATCGTGCATAACGACGTGTAGCGCTTGGCCGGTGTGTAAACCGCGATGTACAGCAGCAGCGTGGCCGCGCCAAGCGTCGCGGTAAGCACGTTGACGAAAGCGGCCAGCAAGCCCACGCCACATATTGAAAGCGCCAAACCGAACAGCATCGCGTGCGGCGGCTTTATGCGTCCCGACGGCAGGGGTCGATCGGATGTTCGACGCATCAATGCGTCATACCCGCGTTCCATGTACTGATTGAACACGCTCGAACCCGCCGCCGTCATGGCGGTGCCGACCAACGTGAAAACCAGCTTTGCCCAGTCGCTGCGACTGCTAACGGCCATGTAGTAGCCGACCATGGTCGTGATCACGACCAGAAAGTTCATCCGCGGCTTGGTGAGTTCGTAGAGATCGCTCGCGAGCGTTCGCTGCGCGGGCAATGATTGGTCCCGCGACAACGCGATCGTGCCGGCGGGGCCGTCAAAGGTGGAAATCTCTTGTGCGGTCTGCATCAGCGAACTTTCAACCTGCTGCCACAAGCGTGCCGGCTGATGCCGGCGTGTCAGTCTCTTGCAGCATCGTCAGCGGATGCTGAATGATCCACCAGGACCGAGCCGTCAGCACAAAACTCGTTACCAGCACCAGCGCTCCAACGGCTACATGTGCACTGGCGATATCCGCCGGCTTGCGGAAAAGCACTGTCATGATTCCCAGCGCGATCTGTGCCGGCAGCAAGCCCAGCAACATCAATGCCGGCTTGCGAATCCGCGGTTCGGCAGAATAGCGACGCAGCGCCACCGTTGCCAGATGCAGAACGAATAACGTGACGAGCAGAGCGCCAACACGATGACCGAACGCAAGCCAGATCTGGCCGAGCGTGACTGAATCAAGATTGGGCTGATCGGCGCGCATCAGATTCGCGGCGTCCAGCTCTGCCTGATTGGTCGGTGGAATCAACTTTCCGTAGGACAACGGGAAGTCGGGAATCGCCAGCCCGGCCTGATAATGCCGCATCATGGCGCCGACGAACAATTGAGCGAAAACGACAGCGACCGTCACGACGCCGAACCTGACGAGGCTGCTCCGATTTTCGGCCTGACGCTTGCCATACCGTTGCTGCCACCAGCGGGACATGGTCATCGCCACGAACGCGGTATAGCAGAAGAACGCCTGCGCCAAACAGGCGTGCGCAATCGCGAGGTCGAGCTTCACCAGCACGACGCGAAGCCCGCCGAGGATTCCTTGCAGAATCACCAGTCCGAGGACGCCCCAGGCCAGCAGTTTCTCCCGGCGTGTCGCCCACCGCGTCAGATGCGCGGTAACTACCAGAATGATCGAGAGGAACCCGACGACCGTCGCCATCAGCCGATGTGTGTGCTCATACAGAATTCCACCCACCCACAGTCGCGGCGGGAACAGAAACATGTTGTAATGGAAGCTGTTCGGCCAATCGGGAACCGACAGCCCCGCGCCGTGGCTGGTGACCAGCCCGCCCATGAAAATCAGCGGGAAGGTGGCGCATGCCGTCAGCATCGCGACGACGTGCAACGGCCCGCCGCCGGCGTCAGGGTCGGGCAGATCTCGATTCGGATAATACGTAAGCGTGCTTGCAGTCATTGCAGTCAGACGGCAGATTGTAGCGTCGGCTCCAGCATTTCCGAGCGGGCGTTTTGTCGCACCCGCGCTCGACTGGCTGCGTGTTGACGGCATTTGGTCGATCGCCCGAAACCATTTAGACGATAATTGGCCCATCCACGGAGGAACAGGCTTGATCAGGAACGTTGTCGTGTTGTCCGGCGGAACTGCCGGGTGTCTTTTGGCCGTCGGTCTCAAAGCGCGCATTCCCGGACTGAATGTCAAGCTGATTCAGCTGCGCGATAGTGAGCCCGGGTTTAATCAAAGCGCATCGCTGCCGCTCACGCGATTTCTGCACGGATTCCTGCCGCTGGAGCTGCGCAAATTCATCGAGATGGCTCGGCCCGTCTGGACGCTGGGCCAGAAGATGATCTGGGGCCCGCGCGATCATTATTACCATCCGTTTACGACGCAGCTCGACCTGCGCAACCCGAATCTGCCGCGGAACAATGCGTTTTATGTCGGTGACGACATTGATGCCGCCGGGGCGCTGACACACATGATGGCGCAGGACAAGGTCTTCTATCGCATGCAGAGCGGCCAGCCGGCATGGAGTTGGGATGTCGGCTATCAGCTCGACAATGCACTGCTTGTTCACTGCCTCTCGACGCTCGGCAGATCAATCGGCGTCGAGACCGTGGAAGATGCGGTTGTTGAAGTGAAGCAGGACGCCACCGGCATCACCGGCCTGGTGATGGACGCGGGCCAAACCGAAACGGCCGATCTATACATTGACGCTTCGGAATCCAAATCGCTGTTGCTCGGCGGCGCGCTGAAAGAACCATATGTCAGCTTCAAGTCATCTCTGCCGTGCGATCGCGTGATCCTGGGGAGTTGGGCGCGCACGGAGCAGCCGATGCATGCCTACTCGACTGTCGAAACAATGGACGGCGGCTGGTGCTGGCAGCTTGAGCTGCAAGGTCGCATCGAACGCGGTTACGTGTACAGTTCCGAGCATTTATCTGATTCGCAAGCGGAAGCCGAATTACGAGCAAAGAATCCTGACATCGCCGAGACGCGGATTCAGTCATTCAAAAGCGGCCGGTACGAACGCGGCTGGGTGAAGAACGTAGTGGCCGTCGGCGCGGCCGAGGGATATGTCGAGCCGTTACAAAGCACGTTCCTGGGCGTTGTCGCGGCCCGCTGCCAGTTGCTGTGCGAAATCCTGGTGGAATCGGGTCGCGTGGTCGCGCCGGCGCACATCAAGCTCTATAACCGCCATCACTCACGAGTCTGGGACAGCGTCAGGAAATTTCTGGCGCTTCACTATAAATATAACACCCGGCTGGAAACACCGTTCTGGGTGGCGGCGCGACGCGATGTTGATCTGGCTGGCGCCGAAACGATTGTCGAGTATTACCGCCAGTGCGGCCCGAGCAGCCTCTGGTCGCCGATGGTGCTCGACCCGGTCGACCTGTTCGGCATGGGCGGCTATCTGATGGCGCTGATGGGGCAGAAGGTGCCGACTAAACTGTCTTATCCGATTCCCCAGCAAGAGCGGACGATCTGGGAAGCCGAGCGCGAGCGAAATCGCGGTGCTGCCGCGAGCGCGCTGACCGTCGTTCAGGCAATGAGCCTGCTGCCGATCAGTCCCCAAGCCGGCGGTCGTACGCCCTTGGCAGGGTAGGTTGGTCGATGAGCCCAGGCGCGGACGCCGACCAGATCGATCATCAATCAGAGGTGCGCGAAGCGCGCCGGGCGCTGCTGGCCGGGTTCCTCGGCTGGACACTCGACGCATTTGACTTCTTTCTTGTCGTCCTTTGCGCTTCGGCAATCGCGAAGGATTTCAATTCCCAAGTCGAAGACATCATGCTCTCGCTGACGATCACGTTGGCGTTTCGACCCGTTGGCGCGTTCTTCTTCGGGCTTCTGGCCGATCGTTATGGGCGGCGATTGCCGTTGATGCTCGATCTGGTCTTCTATTCGATTGTCGAAGTGCTTTCGGGGCTGGCGCCGAACCTGACCACGTTCCTGATTCTTCGCGCGCTCTTCGGCATCGGAATGGGCGGCGAGTGGGGCGTCGGCGCTTCGCTGGCGATGGAAAAAGCCTCGCCGCGTTGGCGCGGGCTGCTGTCCGGCGTGCTGCAGGAAGGGTATGCCGTTGGAAATCTGCTGGCTTCCTTCTGCTTCTTCTTTGTTTACCCCACCTTCGGCTGGCGCGTGCTGTTTTTCATCGGCGGGCTTCCCGCGCTTCTGGCGCTGTTCGTGCGATTCGGCATCAAGGAATCGACGGTTTGGGAGAAAACCCGCCATCACACGTGGGGTGGCTTACGGCGGGCGCTAGTCTCAAATTGGAAGCTGTTTCTCTTCCTCGTCGCGCTGATGGCGATGATGAACTTCTGCTCGCACGGCACGCAGGATCTATATCCCACATTCCTCAAAAATGCGCACGGCATGTCTCCCAGGCCGCTGGCGTTGCTCAACGCGTTTACGATGGTGGGCGCCGTCAGCGGTGGAATCGTCTTTGGCATGTTGTCGGATCGAATCGGCCGCCGGCGCGCGATTGTCTTGGCGCTTGTTTTGGGGCTGGCCGTCGTTCCGATGTGGGCATTTGCGAGGAATGCCGCGACGCTTTGGGCGGGCGGATTCCTGATTCAATTCATGGTGCAGGGCGCCTGGGGTGTGATACCCGCGCACATAACCGAGCTGGCGCCCGACTCCGTCCGCGGCTTCCTTCCCGGATTTGCTTATCAGTGCGGCGTGCTCATCGCCGGCACGGCCCCGACTATCCAGGCGCGACTTGTGGCGCGGCACCATGTGTCATACGCCAGCGTCATGGCCGCTACCGCGTTCACCGTCTTCGCGCTGACGGCAATCGTCGCCGGCCTCGGCAGGGAAAAGTCAGGCCGCATCTTCGGTGTCACGCCGGCATGAAATCAATTCCTAAAGCGACGCGCTTAACGTGTAGCCGGTGAGCTTGCTCGCCGCTTCCGTCATGCGAGCGGCGAACGCGTTCGCCGGCTACACGAAAAGTTTCCCTGCTCTAGCGTCCGGTGGGTCCGGATCGTCCGCCAAACCCACGCCCGAAATTCAGCGTGTTAAATCTCGGCCCGGTGAACGGAGAGAAACCGGCCGCGCCGCTGGTGACAAAACCATTTTGCGTCGGAAAACTCTGACCGCCGCCCATGAAGGGTGTGCTTACCGGTCCGGGATTCTGGCCCCAGCTAAATGTCACCGGCGTTGAACCCCCTGCGCCCACGCCACCCGCGATGACGACACCGTCGCCGGTGTCTACTAAGCCGGCCGGCGCACTTGGACGCTGCGGACCATGATGAATCACGGGCAGATGACCATGCGAATGCGGCCTGCCAAAGATGAATGATGGATAACCGTAGAGCGGCCCATAGTAGTCGTTTGCAAAAGCGCCGCCGTACCCGTAGCCCGATGAAACGATGATCGTCGGGGCGTATACATAGCTTGAATTTGACGCTTGCACCGTTGAATCGACAAGTGGCGCAAAGAAGGTCGTCGAGCCGACGGGATACGACTGCGAGACCATCGCCAGCCCATCTGCGGATGGCGCTTCAGCCTCCGAATCCGGCGGCAGCAAATATTGCTGCAGCTCGGCGAAAGCTCCCGGCTTCACCATCGACTGCGGCAGCGATGCCATCGCCTGAGCGGTCAACGCGTCGTCTATGTCGAGAAGCCGTGGCGCCGGGCCGGTGACTTTGAGTCCGCCGAGCGGCTGGCCGCTCTCGACATCGAGCACCTGGCCGGTTATCCGGGCGATGTTGCCGACTTCTTGTGCATAGCCGAAGATTACGTAGTTGGCGTGATACTGTTGGGCAAGCTTCAGGGCGGCAGCCGCATCCGCAGCGCCATGATTGCTGTGCGGCGTCCGCACGTTCACATCGAGCCCGCGTGTCAGGCCCGCGACGACGTCGTCCGTTGCCGCGCGCGCAATCCACGATCCGCCCAGATCACCTTGCATCGTGAAAGGCAGCACCAGAACAGTCGCCTTGGTTTGCTGGGTGCTCGGGATCTCAGATCCGTTCGCGAAACAAGCAATCCCAGCAAGGATTAGCGCGCCAATAGGCAGAAGACGTGTCATAGCGATCTCCCATGGCGTGTCGGATCGACAAACCAACACGGCCTGAACATACTGTAACATTAGCCGGCCAAACGTTGGGGGCAATCAAATTTTTTCGACTGCGATTCTGAGATGCTGCCCACCGATGCAGGGTTTCTCGATCAACGTCACCAAGGAACTCGGCGGTTGGAAGACCGTCGATATGGTCCTGCGGTACGCCCACTTGATGCCGCAGTAGAAAAAAGATGACGCAATCTGCAAGACCGGGACCGACTGAGAAAGCGATTCGACTCCGTCGCAGCATGAGCTTAGCATAGTTCATCTATGTCAAACTCAAGCGATGATCAGCGTGCTTCGCTGCCCACCCCCCGCCATCAAATCGGGTCAGCCGGTTACGGGGTCACAGGGCCGCAGTATAAGGTTGGTGGCCAGATCGGCCGGGCAGTGCCTGACATGGCCCCGATGCTCGATTATAAGAATCCCAATTGGCCGTCGGAAGTTCGGAAGGTGCTTAGGAAGTGGATTGAAGCGTTTGAGTCCACATTGGACCCGAGTCACGAGGTCGGTGCCCGGCTCGTGAATTTTGGTCAGACGGTTGTCTTTGCCTTGCAGAACATTGAGTTCTCAGCAGGGCCTCTATTGCGGTTCGAGGGTGTTACCGAGGATGGAAGTAACGTCGTCCTCGTGCAGCACATAAACCAACTTAGCGTGATGCTGGTGAAACTGAAGCGAAACGATTCAGCACGCGAAAAGCGTCCAATTGGGTTTCACAGCGAGGCGGCGATCGACGGCAAGTAATTGGAGGAACCGGAAATCCTGAATGTCTGATGTGTGTGCGTGCCCAAGGTGCCGTTTGTGCCAAGAACTTCGGTGGCGAGAAATTGACGACGAATTATAACCCCAGCCATATTCCGCCCCTCAACTGGGGCGTGTATCGAAGTTGCCAAACGGGTCAGACTGCAATGGTGATCGAGACACGACGACGTAATTTGTGAAACGCTAGAAATGCCCCGAGGAATCGGTTTTTTTCGATTGACCACCAGAGCCGGTCAACTTGTGTCCAACGCGTGTGCCCAACCGAAGCTCCATGCCCGGTCAAATCGTGTGCCCGGTGTGGCCCGTAGACGACAAAAGCCGCTAACCTTTTGATTCAGGCTAATCTATCAGGATGAAGGATCAGCAGAAGAGTATTAAGTGGTATGCACAGCAAGGGGCCTCGCCGTACGTGTGGTGGAAAACGGCCCATGAGCTCAAGTTGTCTGCCAATCAAGTGAGCGTGTTGGCGGTTCAGAAGATGCTATTCGGAATGTCTATGGAGTGCCTGCTCAAAGGGATTCTTGTGATCCTCGACATGGGTTTCCAGAAGCAGCTTTGGGGAGGCACGTTTCAAAGGGAAATGAGGGGGCATAAGCTCCGCGTCCTCGCCGATTCCGTCCAAGGGAAGGACGCGACTCTCTCGATAAGCGAAGAAGAGCGGGAGGCACTTGATGATTTAACAGCCTTCATTGAATGGCTTGGCCGCTACCCCGTGCCCCTTTTTGAGAAGGAACAAAGTGCCATTAGCGATACATCCAACAGGAAGAAGCACAGAAACGCGCTTTGGAATCGGCTGGAGTTGTATCTACATAAACACGGCTGGGTGCTGAAGTCAGATGGTTCGCGACATACAATGCCAAAGGAATTCCATTCCATGCGACCGCCAGGTGAGGGCGTGGATGCGGTCAAGGTTTTGTGATTGTGTTAAAAAGCCCCCGGCCTGAATGAACAGGTCGAGGGCTTCTTTCGTTTCATCGGTGACTCGTCGCGGCGTAGATGAAGCCTCTCGGCTTCGCTCCTATCGCGTGAGCAAAATGCGACATGGTTTTCATTTTGGCTTTCATCGTGGTGTTGGGGCGGGGAAGCTGGCGCTCGAAGAATCCTATTAGCGCTGCGCCGCGCTGCGCGGCGCCGCATTTGGATTGAACGATGTGATGGAAGGGCTTGATTTTGCTGGCTTTGCGACAGGGCGCGAAGAGCCGGCTAAAACGCCGGAATTCGAACTGCGCGACGTCGTGTCGCGCGACTACTTCTTACCCTCTTAATTAACGGTCGGCCAGATCATTGCGATTGCGGATCAGTAGGCAGACTGCGACAGCCGCGGCCGCCGCGCATCCAACCAGGGTCGACCCGGCCGGCACCGCGCCGGAAAGGAGCCGAATGGCGCCGAAATCCGCGCAGATCAGCGATGTCGCCGAGAGCAGGGCAATCGTGCTCATGATGGTGAAGTTCAGCGTCGAATAGAGGAATCGCTCGGCCATGCGGAGGTTATCGGCCACTTTAGCTCGTTTCCGATAATTGCACAGGTCAGCGGGCAAGTCGTTGCTTTTCCGACCGCTGACTCGATCATGCCATAGAGGTTCTTTCAGAAGCACTTACAGATGGACGATCGCACGCTGCTCACCTGGCTCACCCAACAGTATCCGCTGGCAAAACGGACGACTTTCCGCCGCATGCTCTCTGATCGCCGGGTACGCGTGAACGGTGCTGCCATTGTGAAGCTCAACCATGTGCTTGCGGAGAATGACCGGATTGAAGTCGGCGATCGGGTCGAACCGAAATCGCGCAAGCCGGCTTACATCGTCCACGAGGACGCCGACATCATCGTGGTCAACAAGCCAACCGGTTTGCTCACAAGCACCGGCCCGCAGGAAAAGCGCAAGACGCTGCTGCAAATGCTTCGGGACTATCTTGTCTCGGCCGATCCCCGCGCCCGGCTCGGCTTGATTCATCGGTTGGATCGCGACGCATCGGGCCTGCTCGTGTTCTCAAAAAGTGATGTGGCCTATCGCGCGCTGAAGGCCCAGTTCTTCGACCACACGGTGCTGCGCGAATACGCCGCGATTATTCACGGCGTGCTCAATCCCCGTGCCGGAAAAATTGATTCGCGTCTGCTCGAACGCGCCGACGGCACCGTTCACAGCACGTCGGTGCATGCCAAGGGGCAGCGGGCCATCACTGATTACGAGACAACCCGCGCTGAAAACGGAT
>Ga0182024_10007981_pt1 | contig 22591 bp, 17 predicted proteins | sample P32metaG_FD_120480 | JGI IMG/M metagenome (GOLD analysis project Ga0182024, IMG submission 120480) | Permafrost microbial communities from Stordalen Mire, Sweden - P3-2 metaG (Illumina Assembly) | ecosystem: Environmental > Terrestrial > Soil > Wetlands > Permafrost | place: Sweden: Stordalen... | reverse complement strand
TCACGATCACCCAACCGACCTTCCTCCTCGGACTCGCCGGCCTGCCCGCCACGACGGTGCACGGGCGAGGAGCCGCACGCGCATTGCTCGCCGTCGAACAGGCAGGAAACTGACCTGATGGGGTCGGGTGCGCGACTGCGGAGCATCACGACCGGTGTCGTCTCGATCGTGACGCTCGTCGTCCTCGCGGCCGGGGTACCGATCGCGCTCTGGACATTCGTCGGATGGCCACTGCCGGCCTCGCTCCCGTCTCTTGGCGACATCGGCCGAGCCCTGACCCGAAACCAGATCTCAGACGCGACCGTCCTCAAAGCGGTCGCGTTGATCGGATGGATCGCATGGCTGCAGATCGCAGCCTCGACGCTGGTCGAAGCCGTCGCGTGGGCACGCGGACGTGCCGCGCCGCGCCTGCGATTCGCGGGTGCCGCGCAACCGACGATCGGCAAACTGATCGCGTCGGCCGCGCTCGTGCTCGCCACCGCACACCTTCCGAACAGCACTTCGCCGACCCTGCGACTCCAGACGAGACCGGCGCCGTCTGTCCGGGGCGAGATGCCGACCGTGCTGGTCGTGCACGAAGCTGCCGTACCCGACGACCCCGCGCGTGTGTCCGCACGACCGACCACGACCTACACGGTGGTCCGCTACGACACGCTGTGGGGCATCGCGCAGACCCATCTCGGTGACCCGCTGCGCTGGCGCGACATCTTCGAGCTCAACCGCGGCCGGCCGCAGCCCAACGGGCGCACCCTCGAAGAACCACAACTCATCATGCCCGGCTGGACCCTCACCTTGCCCGCGAACCCGACCGGCCTCGGCGCGCCACCCGGACCAGCCCCGCCGCGACGAACAACGCAGCCGCACACTTCCCGACCTGTTCGACAACCCGTCGCGGTCGAAGGGTCGCCACCGGTGCCGAGTCCGCCGATCCCGACGGTCATCGCACGGCCGGCGCCGAGCACCGCACCCGACGACGTCGCCGCCACCGCGCCCACCGACGTCGGCCGCCACACGCGCGAGCATCAAACCCGACGCGACGTCGATCCTGCGCTCCTCATCGGAGGTGGCCTTTCCGCCGCGTCGCTCGTCGTCCTGGTCGACCGGCTCCGCCGCGTGCAACGCCGCAGGCGCAGCACGGGCCGACAGTTCGGCGCATCCGACCCCACGTTGGATCACGTCGAACGGCGGTTGCGCCGCGCCGCGGATCTCGATGGCGCCGAGCTCCTCGATCTCGCATTGCGCGCATTCGCCGCAGGAACAACGCACAACGGTTGCGCGCCGGCGACGATTCTCGCGGTGCGGGTCGGCGGCGGTCAGGTCGAGATCCTGTCCGAACATCCTCCCCGGCATTCGCCGCCAGGTTTCGTCGCGACCGACGATGCACGGGGCTGGATCACCGATCCCGACCTGGGCGTCGACGACCTGCGCGAGATCGGCGCCGGCGCGGCCGCGCCACTGCCGGCCCTGGTCGCGCTCGGCGATATCGACGGTGACCGGCTGCTCATCGATGTCGAGTCGGCAGGAACGCTGACCGTCGACGGTGCCGCAAACCAAGTCGGCGCGTTCATCCGCCGTGTGGCCGTCGAACTCGCGACGAGCACCTGGGCGGATCACGTCGACGTCCTGTCGGTCGGCACGCCGGAACTCGACATTGCTGGGGCGCAACGCGTCCAGCACTTCTCACACATCGACGCCGCACTCGACGAGCTCGACGCGGCTGCACGGAACATCGCCGAGGCACTCGAGGCGGCACAGTGTTCACGCACCCTCGAAGCGCGCATGGCGGAGTACCCCGACGACGGTTGGATCCCGACCATCCTCGTCTGCGCTGAACCGATCGGACTCGACGTGCTCGCCCGCGTCCGCAAGATCGCCGGTGACGGCGGTCGCGGAACCGGTGCCGTCGTGTACTCCGACGTCCCTTCGGTCTGGCACGCGTCGCTCGGCGACACAGATCTTGTCCTGTCACCGTTGGGCCTGCATGTCGCGCCGGCGCTGCTCGATCTCCCGACGGCCGCAGCCGTCGATGAACTGGTCACCGACCTCGCAGTCGGCGAACCAATCGCCGCCGGGCTGGCCCCGACCGACGAGATGTCAACGGAACCAGATATCACCGAGCCGTATGTCGACCCACCGTTCGAGGTCGAGATCCGAGTGCTCGGACCCGTCGACATCGTCGGGAGCAGAGTCGCACTCGGCCGGCGTGAGTGTGTCGAACTCGCGACCTATCTCGCGCTGCACCCGAACGGTGCGAGCGACGAACGTCTCATCACCGCGCTGTGGCCCGACCGCACGCCGACGAGGTCGACATTTAACACTGCGGTATCGACGACGCGGAGCCGGCTCGGCCGGGCGAGCGACGGCACACCGCACTTCCCCCGAAACGCCGCGACGGGCGGCACCTATCAACTCGGACCGCTGGTCATCACAGATCTCGCCCGTTTCACCGCCCGTGTCGCGCACGCTCGCCGCTGCGTTCCGTCCGCAGCGACCGAGACGCTCCGCGGCGCGATGGACCTCGTGCGAGGCAAGCCGTTCGACAACCCGCGCGGGTACGAATGGGCGTACAGCGAAAGCCTCATCGCGCATATCGAAGCGACGATCGCCGACGCCGCCCATCAGCTCGCCCAGCTCTGCCTCGCCGCCGGCGACGCGGACGAAGCGACCTCGGTCGCAATTCGAGGGCTTGTCGCAGCACCCGGCGACGAGATCCTCTACCGCGACCGCATGCTGGCCTGCGATCTCGCAGGCAACCCGGCCGGCGTCGAAACCGTCATGGACGAGCTGTGCGAAGTCGTCGAGGCTCTCGAACCGTACGACGAACTTCACGCCGAAACCCTCTCGCTCTATGAGCGCATCAGCCATCGGAAACGAACCAGGACGCTCGACATCCGCCACACACCCCACCGTTGACCAGCAAAAGTTGGACCGGATTCGGTGTCAGAACCGCGCGTTCGGGGAGAGTCGCTCGCGCAAAACGCTGCGAAGCGCGTACCGCGTGACGGTCGACGAGCTTCGCGGGTGGCATCCCGAACCGTCCGGTCGGTTCGAGGAGCGGTACGTCATTCATGGCGAACCATCGCGCCTCGTTCGCATCGGCGGTGTCGAGTCGAGCGATCGGCACGGCAGCGAACGGCCACATCGGGTAGATCCCTCGCCGTTGATCAGTACCGCCCCAGTCCGTGACGACAGAGCGTCTCGGCTGCGGACCGCGAATCACCTGGGCGGTGGGCGCCGCGTCGTGCTGTTCACAGTCCCGCGGGTGCTCGACGTCTGACACCGTGCGCAAACGACTGACTTGTGCTCTCGGCATGCCTGTGACCGCGGGCCGGACGGCGGAGGTTTTCCCTCGGCGCCGGCGAACCGGACAGAGGTTGGCGGACAAGCGACGTGGACCTGTCCGCTCGAAAGCGAACAAGCGGGCGGTCCCGTGCATGGGCGCAGCATCTGCGGTCGACGCCGTCGGACCTTTTCATGGTGGGAGGCTGAAGCGACAGGATCCGGCACCGCTGTGCAAGCCTGGGTGAGGTGCCGAACGACACGTTGAACTTGGACTCGAACGCCGGGCTGTCATCGCGCGAGGTGACCGGGCGGTCAGGCGACCCGGCGTGGTGAGCGCGCCCGACGTCGGCGCACCGGGTCCGGCGACGGTCGATTCGGGGCATGACGGTCGAGGATCATGGACCCCAACCGCGCGATGACCGCGACCAGGTTCACGGAGCTGCGGACGCGTCGGGGACTGATGATCACGCTGATCGCGTTGACGATCGGCCTCCCGACACTGTTCCTCGTCATTCGGCTGTTGCTGCACGCCGTCGTGCCGCGGTCGTACGGGCCGGCGGGCGGGTTCGCCGTATTCACCTCCCTCATCGCCGGTGTGCTCTACATCTTCGCGTTCATCGTCGCCATGACCTTGGGAGCCACTGCCGGCTGCTCCGACCTGACCGACGGGATGTTCACGCAGCTGGTCGTGACCGGACGCTCGAGAGTGGCGCTCTACCTGGCTCGCATACCTGCCGGTTTGGCCATCGTCATCCCGATGGTGGCCGTCGCATTCACCATCATCTCTACGGCCTGCGTGTCGTCCGCACCGACCCGTTTCGACTTCCAAGGCACCACCGTGCCGCTCGGCCTGTCTGTGCATGGTTACGAAACCTGGGCCGCCGACCACCCGAACCTGATCATCTGCGATCTCCCCTATAACGGGCCATGCCCGGGGAACGAAGCTGAACCCACGACCCCGATGTCCAAGACGCTCGCTGTGCGTCAGGCCGACCAGGACTACGCGACATACGCCGAGACCTACAACTCGCCGCCCGATGGCGTGATGATCAGGGCGGGTCTGTGGGTCGAACTCGAGGCGATCATCGCGTTCGTCTTCGGTCTCGGGTTTGCGTCGCTCATGGGACAGCGACTGGTCCCGATGCTCTTGATGATCGTGTACGAGATCATCTTTCGACCATTCCTGCTGTTGGACAAGATCAAGATTCCTTACCTGATCAACCTGCAGCGATCCCTGGTCATCGAACTCGCCGTGGCCCACTTCGAGCCAGGCGGAATCGGTTTCAACTACGGCATCGTGAACGGACCTGCGGGGCTTCGAACCTCGTCGTTATTGGTGTCGGAGTCGACCACCGTGGCGGTCTGTGTGATCGCGGCGTGGCTTGTGGTCTGGACGGTTCTCGGCGCATGGCGGATGGCAATCAGGGACGCGTGAAGAACGCCTCGTTTCAACGAGAACTCCGCCATCCCGCAGGCCTCATTCCGTTCGACCCCTCACCATGCTTACTGCCACGTACATCGCAGTGACCGAGCCCCGCGATGCCTCCGGTGGGTAGGGCGAAGCGAGGCGCGTCGCGACCGACTCGGATCCTGGCACTCGTTCGCGCCGACTTCCCGAACGATGCCTTCCGACACGGCGCGTCGTCGATCGGCCGTCGACAGCCCCGGCGCGCCCCATGGCGGCTGCCCCAACTGTGCCGTCGACGCGATCGGCGAAGGCGACCGGGACGATGTCATCGACCGGGCGACATCGATGAGACCCGTCAAGAAGCCCGACACGCCGCCAGACCACGCGCTGACATACCGGTCGCCGACCCGAGCAACCAACAGCGTCGCGCCTGTCACGACCGCATCAGTGACCACGCTTCACGACATCCGGGTCGTTCGCCGGACCGTCACCGATCACGACGACAGCGTGCCCACGCGCCGGTACCGGGCGTCGCGCCGGTTCGTGTCGGCACCGGCGGTGACATCGCCTGCCGTCCCGGCGGCACCCGCCCCATCGACCAGCCGGCGCCGCCCACGACGTCGCACCCAACACCCGTCGGTCACGACGCCGCCGTGCCAGGCAGCCCTCCGCAGAAATGTGGTCCGTCCGACGGAACTTCCGCAGTGGAACATTTCACCCGTCGTGCGCCTCGAGCACGCCGGGAACCGCGGCGGGCCGCCATCCGGAGTGCCGGCGAGACCCCGACCGACGAGCCCGGGCGTGCCGAGCCGTCCCGACGGGCGTACGGTCAAACCCGAACGATCGAGGAGGTTGCCGTGAACCGGTCAAAAGTGCATGCCGCGTCCGCGGTTGGGTGTCTTGCCGTGCTCGCGCTCGTGGTCGGCGGCTGTTCGAGTTCGGCGGCGAAGACGAGCGCTCCAAAGTCGAAGCCCACCACCCCGCCGACGACCGTGCCGGCGACCGCGCAGGTCGACGGGCTGAAGGTGATCGTCGGAACCGCGACCGGCACGTCGCCGTGCGAGCAAGCCGCGCCGACGCCTGCGTCGCCCGGCGAGGTCGGGGCCGGAACCGGTGGATCCGAAAGCGACGTCAGTGTCCTCGTCGCCGAGCACGGCCCCCGCGGGATGGTCGAGCAATATCCTTTGACCCACGCCCAACGCGTCGAGCTGCAAATCCAGATGGAGCAGGCACGCGCCGCGGCGGCACGTTACCCGACGGTCGCGACGGCTCTCGCCGCCGGCTACGCCCAGTCGACGGTGTACGTCCCATGTATCGGCGCGCACTACACCAAGGTCAGCTTGGCCGGCTCGTTCGATCCGTCGACGCCAGCCGAGTTGCTCTTCGACGGTACGACCCCCGACTCGCACATCGTCGGGCTGAGCTATCTCGTCTACCACCCGGGCGGCCCACCGCCCGGTTTCGCCGGACCGAACGCCCATTGGCATCAACACAACGCCAACGGCGGGCTCTGCATGCGCGGCGACTTCGTCGTCGGCGGAGAGATCGACACGCCAGCACAGTGCGCGGCGGCCGGCGGACACAAAGCCCTGCTCCTCGACGTGTGGATGCTGCACGCCTGGGTCGTGCCCGGCTTCGAATGCTCGTGGGGTGTGTTCAACGGCGAATGCCCCGAACTGGGTGGCCGTCTCGGCGGCAACGCGTGGGAAACTCCGGCACCGACCCCGGCATCGTCGAGCGCAGCCAGCAACGGGTAAGGCACAACGCGTCGAGGCCACCTGAACGGGTCGTGCACTGCCGGCCCCACGTCACGCGAGCCCCATCGACGCGACGCCGACCCGACCGCGCCGACATCGACTGTTCGCTGTCGACGACCGACGTCCCGGTCCCGACATCCGGTGCGACGAACTCGCTCAGCTAGCGTGCGTCTTCACCGCCCGATCTGGTGCACCCGCAAACCGTGACGACACGACGATCCCGCCTGTATGTGAACGGACTGTCATGTCCGACGTGTCGGAAACCGTCCGTGCACCGGCTCACCCACACGGAGCGTTTCGCGTCCGGAGTCGTCGGCCGAATGCTGTTCAGTCGCAGCACACGGGCGCAGTTTCATTGCAAGTCATGCGGCCATCTCTGGTAACCACACCCGCCGTCCGTTCCCAACCCGTCGCGCGGGTCGGACGCGGCCACGAAGTGGCCGACAACGTCGGCGCGATCACCTTCAGCCACAACCGGGCCTGCATGCCGGCTGCGAACACCGTCGGGTTGTTCGATGGCCGCCGCCACGACGCTGCGGCGTGCAGCGCGGGATTGCCGGCCGGCCCGAACCTTTGTGAGCTTTTGCGCACGCTGCGAGGATCGGTTCGGGACCTGTCGGTATCGGGACCGGACGTGCCGCTCGGCGCGTCGTAGCGTCCCGCTGATGCGCGACCTGGCGAGCCTGACGATCGTCGCGGTCGGAGCGTTGATTCCCACCTGGCTGGCAGCGTTGGTGTTGGTCAATTTCGCGTATCCGGCGCTGACGATCAGCGCCGTGTTTGTCGCGTTCGTGGCGTTCGGATGGCGACGCAGTCGCGGTCGGGATCCCCGAACGGGACCTCATGGTCGGTCGAGATGATCGAGCCGACGTGCGACGGCCTGTCCGACCGCGACCTCGACAGCCCTGCACACAACCCGGGTCCCAAGCCCGTCGACCGACGCGCGTGCCGAACCGCCGACGACAGGGCTGGCCGCGACGTGCGGGCCGGTCGACCGAAACGTACGAAGGTCGGGATGCGCTGGGCTCGCAGCGACCCTGACGGGGACAGCATCGGAACGCAGTTGGCGCGTGTTCTTCCCCGGTGGTGTGCTCAGGTCACGATTCGGTGAACATCCTGAGGGTTCCGCCCTGGCGGACGAGGCCGCCAGGATTGAGTGTCGCGTCGTAGATGGTCGCGACGCCCTTGAAGGCCGGCACCGTGAACAGGTCGTGGTGGTCGTAGGGCGACACCGCAAGCAGGCCCAAGAACGCGATGTTGGTTCCGTCGCTGAGCACGAAGCCGCTGAGGCTGGCCGAGTCGCTACTCGACGCGAAGAACGTCGAGTTGGTCAGACCCGGAGCCGAGGCCGACGTTCGGTACGCGACGAAGTTGTGCTGCACGTTGAAGGAGTCGGCGCCGATCGACTGCAGCCGGTTGACGTTACCGAGGGAGTAGGCGACGACGTGACTCGATGTGTAGGTCCGGATGGCGTCGAGCCCGTAGGAGTGGGGCGAGTTGCCGTAGCGGCTCTGATAGAGGTCGCCGTAGGAGATCACGACCCGTTGCAGCCATCCGTGCTGAGTGTTGCCGCCCGCGTTCACGCCGCTCAAGAACGCGGTCGCCCAGAGATTGTTGACGACGAAGCCGTCGGAGCGGTACGTCGCGAAGTCAGCGATCTGGTAGCCGTTCAGCACGTTGACATCCAGCATCCATGTCCCCGCACCCAGCGATCGCACGGTGTATGGAAACGTCGTGACGGGATAGCCAGCCGAGCCGAAACCCTGGTTCGGATACCGGATCGTGATCCCATGTATCCCGGCGTGCGCGGCCAGCGAAATGAACGCCGTGTCGGAGTCCGGTGTCCGGGTTCCCTGACCTTCAACTGCGAGCAACGTCGTGCCGTCGACCGATTCGGCAGTGTGGCGGGCGCTGTAGGAGCCACGAAGCTCCACCCCTGACGGCACGAACAGATGCGTACTGACGAGATACGTGCCGGCCGGCAGGTAGACGGTTCCACCACCGTGACTTGCGGCGGTATCGAGCGCGTCTTGGATTGGCCCGGTGTCGTCGGTGAGCCCATCGGCATGCGCGAAAAATGGTGCCGACTTGACGTCATAGAAATCGGACGCCGACGTGCGGGCCGGCAGCCGCGATGGTGCGAACTGATATGCGATCTTCCTGGCCGGTACGACGAGGTCGGTCTCCATGATGTGATCGGTACCCGGCGCGACCTTCGCGTTTGCGCCTTGATCGACGCCGGCCGAGATCTTGGAGAACGACCCGTAGGTGACGCACGCCGGATTGCAGGTGCTCGGATTTGCGACGATGCCGTGCAGCGCGTCCGCGACCGTCACGCCGTACATCGTGAGGTTGTCGTTTCGGAACAGCTGAATGGCCGTCAGATGGGTCGAGGTCCAGTCGTGGAGGGCCCGCAGGTCGTCGGGGCGGGTCGGTTTGTTGTTCACGACCGCGGGAGCAGAAGCCCAAATTTGGTTCGAGATCGTGACGTTCGTGATGAACGAGAATTCGGCGTCGTTCCCGTCGACGATGCAGGTGGTGAAACATGTCGCTTTCAGGGTGGAAATGTCCGACGAGCTGCCCTCGCGGTAGAAGACACCTTCGTCGGAGTCGAACAGGGTCACATCGCTGACGGTCACCGACGCCGCGAAGGATCGAATGGTCGGCGGATACGGTCTCGGGCGTTCGAAACTCTGATTCGGATACCAGATGCTCAGGTGACTGAGCCCGGCATTGGTTCCGAGCAGCGAGATGAACGGTTTCCCGAGGGAGCCGCCCGGAACGTCGGCCGCGAGGATCGTCTGGCCGTTCGCGGATGTTGTGGAGCTCCAATCGCCGCGCAGTGTCACGTTGGCCGGCACGGACAGCGGACCCTTCACGGTGTACACCCCGCCGGGAAGAAATACTGTGCCGCCGCCTTCGAATCGGACGATGTCGAGCGCGGCTTGGATCGCTTTGCGGTTGTCGACGTGCGAGTTGTTCGGAACTGCGCCGAAGGGTGCGTCGGTCGCGACGGCATCGGCGACGACGACCTCATTTCTGGTCAGAGGAGCGGACACAATCCGCGGTAACGGAAACGTCATCGCGGTGGGTTCCACGTAGATGACGCTGAGGTCGACGTCGAAGCTGAGCAGCTCGACGGTGAGGACGTGGGTGACGCCGGCCGCCAGGTACACGGCCGGCGCCAGGAGCAGATTCGACCATGAGGAGCCGGCGGCCGGCGACAGGCCTTTGTTGACGTCGTCGACCAGGGTCGAGAACTGGCCGTGGCGGGCCGCGGCGGTCAACGTGTACCAGCCGGTGGAGGTGACCGTGAACGAGTACTTCACGTAGTCGCCGAAAAACGACATCGGGGTCGGGCAGTCGTGCAGGGGATCGGTCGACGTATACGGCGAGGAAGCCTGGATGTAGACATCGCCGGCGGAGGTCCGAAACATGTCGATGTCGTGCGGATCCGATCGGTAGTCGGCGTTGCCCTGATCGCCTGGCGTGCACGCATGGAATGCCTGCTGGGCCGGGCCGCTGTTGAAGTTCGCAGCTTGGATCGTGCCGCCGCCGGACGGGATCGAGACCGGCAAAGGCCCGGGATACGGCGACCCGTTGCCGAACGGCGCCGTCGCCGGCGTTGCGGAAACCGACGCCGTCAACCGCACCGACAGCCGCACCACCGGCCGGGCACGAACCGGCACTGTGACCGACGCATAGCCGACCATCAGCGAAACCAGCACCATCAGCGCGCACCATGTCCGGCGTTGGCCCTCGCCGCGCCGGAACCCGTCTCGCCGCGGCGCGACACGTCGAAGACCCCACACCCGGGAGCCGGCGCGCGCGCGTCCAAAGCTCCCACCGCCCAAACGCATCGGTCACCCCCCCACGGGTCGCGACACACAAGGGTGGCCGATCGCCGTTGAAAACACAAGGAGGATCGTGTGTCCGCACGGTCAGTCCGGAACGGCTGGAGCCGGCTGGCCGGTCGAGATCGAATGATCGCCCACCGGCAGCGGGCGTCGGACGACGAGGCACGCAGCGCCTTGCGCACCCGGCAAGACAAAAAGTCGCGAGTCGACCGGTCCCGGCAGGCTGGGCGTATCGGCGCCGCTGCGGCCTGGGCGCTCACCGGTCGGAGGTCCGTGTCGGCGGCAGTCGTCAACCGATCCAGGTTGCGCGGTCGCCGGTCGGCGTCGCGGTCGGGTGCGCTGGTCGGTCGTGCATGGTCCGGACGAGGGAGCCGTGACGACGGGTGCGGGCCGATCGACGTTCAGATGTGGGCGAGCGTCGGTCCGATGGCCATGATGCCGGCGGCTGCGATGGTGCACACGACTGCCCATCCGGCGAGGCTGAGCAGGCCCGGAAGTGGATGGTCGTGCATCGCTTCGGAGTTGTTGCCGATGAGCAGCAGGAAGATCAGACCGATCGGCGTCGCGAGTCCACCGATCACACTGGCCGCGAACAGGACGTGGATCGGATTGAGATCGCTCAACGCAATGACGGCACCGAGCGCGACGGCCGCCACGATGGTCGCATAGAACCGGGGCGCGCTTCGGATCGGGGTCGACAGACCGGTGTGCCAATGGAACTCGGCACCCGTCACGTACGCGCAGGTCGCGACCAGGACGGGAAGCGCGACGATCGCCGAGGCCAGGAGCGCGAACGCGAAGATGTCATTTGCCCAACGTCCCGCGACTGGCCGCAACGCGCGCGCCGCGTCTTGGGCCGTGTTGATATGGATGTGATGGACGCCGAGCGTTGCGCCAGTCGCCACGAGGATGCACCAGAAGATCACCACCGCGAATCCGACGCCGAGCACTGCGCCGCGCTGCTTGTTCGCGAGCGATGCGCGTGGCGAGACGGTGTCTTCGGCCTCTTCGATGGTTTGCCAGACATAGACGTAGCTGGTCAGCGTGGTACCTAACAGCGCAAGCGCACCCGCAGTCCAGTCTGACGTCAGCCGGAACTGGGGCACGACGCTGGCGCGGGCGACGGCATACCAGTGCGGGTGGGCGAGGACCGCTGCAACTCCGTAGGCGACCAGGCAGATCAACAGGTAACGCAGCACGCGGCTGACCTGGTCGTAGTCGTGCAAGAACAACAACGCCAGCGCCGCGATCCCGACCGGGCTGACAAACCATCGTCCGTCGACACCGAAGAGCAATCCCACCGCGGCCGCGCCGGCGTCAAGGTCAGCGGCGATCGTGATCGCGGTGACGCCCACCACGGAAGCCAACAGGAGCCATCGGGCAGTGGTGCCGTAGTGCCTGGCGACGCTGGTTTGGAGGTCGGCACGGGTGAAGTAGCCGACCCGGGTCGCGATCACCTGCATGACCGCCAGCATCGGGAAGAGCAACAAGGTGAGCCACGCCAAGCCGTACACGGTGGTCGCACCGACGACGGCGATCGCGGCGACGGTGGTCGGATCCACATCCGACGCACCCGCGATCAATCCCGGCCCGACGAACCGCCACGAACTCGAACCGCTCCCCCGGTTCGTCGACGGTCCATCTTCGCCGCGCGACGGTGCGTTCACGGCCGGTTCACCGATACCGCCGGCCGGACCCGTCGCCCGTGGCGCGACCGCCACGGGCTCCGAAGGTGACAGGTGCGACTGCGTTCAGCGTCGCGCCCGGCGGCGCGTTCGTGGTTCCTCTGTCCCATTGCACTGCGCGTCGCGTTAGCGTCGGCTGCGACGCGTTGCAGTTCGCGGTCACGACCGATCAGTTCGTCGCCGCGGTAGACGTGAGGTCTGATCGCGGCCGGATCGTCGCAGGACCGTCTCACACGGCCCCAACGTAGACCGGCAAACCATGACGTTCCGGCCAGCGGTCGCCGTTCACGCGTCCCGACGTCGCCGCGTGGCGGGAACGCACCGACTCGGGCGGGAAATCCGTCGGGTGCGGACCGTCGCGTGCGACGATCCGCACATGGACAAGCGAGGTTGGCAGACCTACTGGCATAAGCATCCGGGTGTTCGGTCGGGCGATCAGCTCACGCTCGGTGAACGGGCCGCGGATCGTATGCGGAACATGATGGGCTCGTGGCCGTTCGTGTTTGCGTTCTTCGCGATCATGATCGCGTGGGCGATCGCGAACTCCGCCTTCTATTTGGGTGGCCAGCACGGCAGGCATGGCTTCGACCCCTACCCGTACATTTTGTTGAACCTGTTCTTGTCGATGCTCGCCGGAGTGCAGGCTGCGGCGCTGTTGATCGCCGCGAAACGGTCGGATGCGATCTCGTCGGAGATCGCGGTGCATACCGAAAAGAACACCGACGACATCAAGACGTTGGTGGCGGAGAACACGGCGCTCATCGCGCGGGTGAAGAAGAACACGGACCTGCTTGAGGAGATCCACCGGCACGTGACTGCCCTCACACCGAACGCGGGCACGATGGAATCCGGCACTGATCCGCCAACCGTCCCGTAGCGGCGTCCCGCGCCGAAAGGCCCACCCGCCGATCCTGGCGGTGACGTCGGCCCGGTGCGAACCCGGTCGCACATGCTTGACACCGTCTCTCAGCCGCGGTGAGCGGCGCTGATCGGCGACGTGGGCAGGATCTGGGGGCCGGTTGCGCTAACGCTCATGTTCGACGGGAGCGTCGATCCCGACGTCAGTCCGTGGTGCTGCCGGTCGCGGTCCGTTCTCGAAGCACGCTGTTCGATTTGGGTCGTTCCTGCGGCCGACGTGGCGTGCGACGTTTGACGTTCGGCCGGGCAGTTCCGTCGTGCCACGCGGCTGCGAGAAGGTCGCGTTCGTCGACCGCCGTCAGCTCGGGGCTTGGGTCGTCGACGGTGTGGGGACGGGTGCGCCGCCCGCGGCGCGCAGCACCTGCAATGCCTGGGCGAGTGTCGCGACGGTTTTCAGTTCCACGTTTTTGCCGACGCGTTTTCTGGCGGTCGCGAGATCCTGCCTGCATGGGTCGTCCGAACAGGCCGGAACGATGAAGATCTGCGCGTGCGCGGCCCGAGCCGCGATCGCCTTTTGCGGGAGACCGCCGATCTCGCCGACCTGACCGTCGGGATCGATCGTGCCGGTGACCGCGACGCGCTTGCCGCCGGTCAGGTCGCCGGAGCTCAGCACGTCGATAATCGTCAGCGCCATCGCCAGGCCGGCCGACGGTCCGCTGACATCGGCCGTGTTCAAGTCGATCTGCAGCGGGAGCTTGAAGCGGACGACGACGTCCACACCGATGATGTGCGTCTGCTGCTCCGCGACGACGGGCACATGCGCGGTCAGGGTATGGCCGGCACGGACGATCGTGAGAGCGACCGTCGTCCCGACCCGATGGGCTCTGATGATCTTCGACAAATCGTCGGGTTGTTTGATCTCGTGGCCGTCGGCGGCGACGATCTGATCGCACGGTTGCAGAACCTTGACCGCAGGCAGCCCGGCAGGAAGGTCGGCGACTTCGAGGCCCGGCGAGGCCGCGACGTGGTAGCCGAGCGTTGTGAGCGCCGCGACCTGCGCCGAGATCTGAGACTGCGACATGTCGCAGACATCTTGTTCGTCGGCTTCTTGTTGTGAGTTCCCGTCGGTGACGTCGACCTGCTTTACGAGATCGATGTTGGAATCGAGCTTGGCTTGCAGCCAATCCCACAGATTTATGTGCGCTCGTTCTTGCACGAACAACAACATGATGTCGCCGTTCGCACGATAAGTCTTGGCGCCGATGACCGAGACGCGGCTTTCGAGATTGAGCGTGCCGCCCGGCGAGAGCGTGTCATACGGCAGCCGAATGACACTTCCGGCGATGCTCACCGCGATCGCAACCGCAACAAGTCCGGTGAGCCACTTGGCCCACCGCGGATAGCCACGGCGAGCGGATCCGTCGCCCGGAGGCTCGGGCGGCCAACTCAACTCGGACGGCGGCCCAAGCGGAGGCAAGATCGGGTCGGACATGCGTCTTCAGATCCCGATACCGCGCGCGGGCCGACAACAGCACCTGCCGCGCCACGACCGAGAGAGCGACCAACAAGCCAAGGTCCACCAGCATTCCATACTGTCCGAGCCGTTCTGCGTCAGCCTGGCCCATGTCGCGACGTCGGCGACGCCGGGTCGGCACGTACGTTGACGCTGGTGTCGGCCCATCCAGGTGGCGGGCACACGGCGAGAACGCCTTCGCGGCCCCGATGGCGACTCGACGCCATGACCGCGGACCGCTGGAGCGCCGCGCGATGTCACGACCGGTCATCAATGCGAAACCCGCAACACGGCCGGGCCACGATCAGCGCCGACGCCAGTTGCACCCGAACCTCGGCGCTCGGGGCGGCTGCACCACCGAAGTGCACACCGTTCGAGCCTCCAGTCGGGTGGAGGCGTCGTTGTCCGCCGATCGATGTGGTCCCACCGTCGCGACGCTCGTACTGGAGCCCGTTCGCCCGACCCAGCGGTGGTCGGTCACGTTGGGTGAAGACGGTGTCGCGACCGCGCCAGGCGCTGGCCGATGCAGCTCGTGGGTACGAGCTCGGCCTCGACGCGACGGCGAACATGTTCGCTTCGAGTCCGAGTCGGCGGTGGCCGCGCCGCGAAGGTTCTGCGCGGCCGTCCGCGCGTGACGCGCGACCGTCCCGTCACGTCTGAGTCGACGCCGCGACGGAGCACATCATCGCAACGCATGAGATGGCGGCGACGCTGGCCGCCGAAACCATGCCGTAGTCGGCGGCCTTGGCGAGCACCCAACGGACGTAGTCCTCGCTGTGGTTGTACGACAAGATCGCCTGTCCGAGATCGCCGACAGACGGCCGACCTCCGCAGAGGTATGCGGCCGCCGTATAGATCGAATCCCATGCGTTTTCCGCCGATGGTGTCGCGCCGGGCGGCCGGTTCGGTGCGAGTCGTCCCCATCGTTGCCATGTCGAGGGGATGAACTGCATGGGTCCCATCGCGTGCGCCCAACCGTCGCTGAAGGACGGATCGGGAATGCGGGCGTTGCCGTTCGTGCCGTTGAGCGGCGGTCCCAGGATGGGCGGAGCGACGTTGCCGGTCGTCGGATCGACGCGACCTTCGCCGTCGTCGGACTCGTGGAAGCCGATCGCGGCGAGCACCTGCCACGGCAACCCTGGACAGGTCGTCGCAGCATCCATATAGACGGGGAGCAACGAGACGGGAATCTCTTTCAGCGCCGGGCCCGACGGATCGGACATCCCGTCGGGCCCGGCGACCACAGCCGCGACGCCGACCAGCCCGGCGACGATGCAGGCAACCAACGCGACAAACACTTTCATAGGACCTCCCAGGCAGGTAGCTGCTGTCAGGGAGGAATGGCGCGAGCGCCGACCGAAACGCGCTGAGAAATCGCGAGATTTGTTGTCGCGCGCGCCGGACTGTTCGCGCCTATGGGGTGGTGAAAAGCACCGCCAGGTTCCGTCCCGACGACCCGTGAGGCAGGCCGGATGATCCCGCCCGGCCCGGAGGAGGTTCTCTCGATGCTGTGGATGTCGTCCGTTGTGCTCGCCCAGGTGAACGTGACGCCATCGTCGAGCGGCCTGCCGGGCGCGCAGCTGATTCAAGAGATGATCGACTGGCTCGGACAGATCGCGTTGTGGGGGTCGCTGGCGAGCATCTTGTTGGGGGCAGCGATCTACGGCCTTGCGCAGCAGTCAGGCAACTACGCAGGCGGCTATCGCGGCAAACAACTTGCGCTCGGCGGTGTCGTCGGCGCGTGTCTTGCCGGAGTCGCGCCGACCGCGATCAACTTGTTGTTCAAAGCGGCGCACGGATGAGGGGCCGAACGCAACGTCGTCCGTTCGTACTTGTCTGCGCCGGCTGCGCGGCGTTTGCCGCAGGGATGGCCGCCCGCGGACTGGTCAGCGTGACGGTGATCTCGAACGTCCAACGCGCCGGCAGCTCGAACCTCCAGTCGGCGCCCAACGATCCGACGGGTCCGGGACCCGCGACGTACACCAACGGCATACCGGCCGGGTTCGCACGATCACAGCAAGGCGCGACCGCGGCCGCCGCCGCATACGTCCTGACCGGCCAAGTACTGCTCGGCCTTCCCACCACGACGCTCGACGAAGCGGTCCGCGCAATCTCCTCGACGGCAAGCGCTTCCGTGCAGGTTTCGACAATCGCGCAGCAACTCGACCAGCTGCGCGCCGTGCTCGCTCCCGGCACCGGTCCGACCCGGTACCTGCAGGCCGTGCTCGCGACGCGCCTGGACACCTTCACACCGGACCGCGCCTCGGTGTCGGTATGGAGTGTCGGAGTGTTATCCCGGTTAGGAGTGGCGGCACCGCAGGCGGGCTGGTCGACATCGGTGTTCGATCTCGTGTGGGAACGCGACGACTGGAAGGTGGCGACCGAGACCATCACCGCCGGTCCGGCTCCCGCGCTCAACGACGGGACCACACCAGCGACGAGCGAGGACCTCGCAGCTGCGCTCGACGGGTTCGTGCCATGGGGACAGTCACGGTGACGCCCCTCGTCGTCTCCGATATCCCCAACCCGGTCGATGTCGTCACGAAAGTCATCAACGCGCCGGCGGGCTGGGCGTGGAGTGCGGTCGCCCAAGGAATTACCAGCTGGGTTCTCGGTGCAGTCGCGTTCTTCGTCGATGGCGTCGTCAACTTCCTCGGCAGCGCGGCAAGACCCAATGTCGACGCGGCCTGGTTTTCGGGCACCGCCTCGCCGTACGCGACGGTGCGAAACATTGCTGCGGCACTGCTGGTCGGCTTCGTGTTTCTCGGCCTGATTCAAGGTCTCCTCGCTGGAAACATGACCGCCATGACGCGACGCGTCGCGGCGGACCTGCCGGCCGCGGTTGTGGGCATGGTCGCGACCACCGTTGTCGTCGGAAAGCTCCTCGAACTCACGGACGCTTGTTCGGCGGCAGTGCTCGCCCATTCCGGCGGTCAAGCCGTGCACTTCCTCTCCGGCTTCGGTGCCAACGCAAAAGGCGCAGCGGGAGGCTTCGCGGCGGTGTTGCTCGGGTCGGTGGCCGTCATCGCCGCACTGTTGTTATGGATCGAACTGATGGTGCGATCGGTGCTCGTCTACATCATCGTCGCACTGTCGCCGCTTTCGTTCGCCGCGATGGTGTGGCCTGCAGCCCGGGGAGTGCTTCGACGAACGATCGAGTTGTTGTTGTCGGTCATCGTCTCGAAGCTCGTCATTTGTGTCGCGATCTCGGTCGGCGTCGCCGCTCTCGCGGGAGCCGGGAACGGGACCCCGAACGCAATCGGGACCGGCAGCGGGATCGGCGCGGCTATGGGGACACTGTTCGTTGGTGCCGCCGTACTCGTGATCGCGGCCTTCGCGCCGTTCCTGGTGTTGAAGCTCATACCTTGGGCCGAGGCCGCGGTCGTCGCACACGGCATGTCGCGCTCGCCGGTGCGGGCCGCGAACACGGCCGTGTGGACCGCAAACTCTGCAAGCTCGCTCGGACGGCTCGCGGGCGGAACGAACTCGGCCGCCCTGTCACGGCCGTCCCCGACCGGCCACCGCGAACGGGGGACCGGCGCGCCGATCCTCGGACCGGCGGTCGGCGCAACCGCGGTCAGGGCGGTCGAAGGTCCCGCGGGAGTTACCGCGCCCGCGGCCGCGACGCAGGCGTCGGCCGGCTCGAACGGTGCCCTGAGGTCGGTCGACACGAACACCGAAACGGGCTCCGGTCCCGACACCGCCACGTCCGAGCCGACGGTCGGCGCCCCAGGCCGGGACGCGTCGCGGCACGACGCCCAGCCGACGGTCGGCGCCCCAGGCCGGGACGCGTCGCGGCACGACGCGCAGCCGCCTCCCACCGACACGACGGACGCGGCCCCGCGCGACGAGTCGTCGTGACCGCCGCCGGTCAACGCCACTACCGATTCGGGCCGCACGACCGCACCGGCTGGCTGCTCGGACTTTCCGCGACGCAATGCATCGCGATCGGCGCCGGGATTCTGCTTTCGGGAACGTTGCTGAACGCGCACCTGCCGGCTGTCCTTGTTCCGATACCACTCCTCGCCAGCGCGACGTTCGCGTTCGGCCAATGGAATGGACGACCACTGAACCAGACCGTACCGGTCGCGTTCGGGTGGGCGATGGTCCGCGCAACTCGCGACGAAACATGGTTCGCCGACCTGGGACGCCGCCGAGCACAGACGCAGGCGCAAGCTCCGCAGCTCCCGCCGACGCTCGATGGACTGACCATCACAGAAGCACGCAACGCAGATTGGACGGGACGCGGCCGTACGGAACGTGCCGCCGTCGTGCACGACAAGCAGGGCCGAACGCTGTCGGCCACGTTGCGAGTTCGCGGCCGGGAGTTCGCGCTCTGCGAGCGTGCCGCGCAGGAACGCCACCTGCAGCTTTGGGGTGACGCGCTCGCTGCGTTCTGTACCGAACGCAGTCCTATCGCACAGGTGCGATGGACCGAGTGGGCGGCCCCAGCCGGCCTCGACGAGTCGCTCGCATATCTCGACGAGCACGTCGCCCAAACCGATTCGTCTGCGGCGGTCGCCTCCTACCGCGATTTGCTCGCACAAGCTGGACCGATATCGACCGAGCACGAAGTGCTCGTCACCGTGACCGTCGATCGTCGTCGTCTGCGTCAACGTCGGCGGGGGCCAGCCGACCGGACCGCCGCAGCAGAACAGGTGTTGCTCGACGAAGTGCAGCTGCTGTCGTCGCGGCTCGAATCGGCCGGGCTGATGGTCGACCTTCCGCTATGTCCGGGCGAGCTCGCCGAAGTCCTGCGGGTACGCCTCGATCCCTATGGCGGCACGGGCCGTCTGCGACCCGGACGGCGAAGTTTGGCGCAGCTCGCCGGTTTCGTCGGCGTGGAAAACGCCGGTCCGCTCGCGGTGCGCGCCGCGTGGGATCACGTACGGATCGATCGGGCGGTCCACGCGGCATACGTCGTGGCCGATTGGCCGCGGCTCGAGGTTCCGCCAGACTGGATGGAACCGCTTGTCCTGCACGCGGGCGGTGTTCGCACCCTCGCGGTGCATTACGAGCCGGTCGCGCCGTCGCGTTCGCAACGGCACGTCGACCGGGAGACGGTGAAGCTCGCATCGGACGAGGCGCAACGCACACGGTCCGGTTTTCGGATCGGTGCGCATCATCGCCGCGCGCAGGCAGAAGTCCTCGACCGGGAAGCGGAACTCGTCGCCGGATACGGCGAGTTCGAATTCGTCGGTTTCGTGATCATCACGGCGTCCGATCTCGACGAGCTGGACCGTTCATGCGCCGACTACGAGCAAGCGGCCGCCCAGACTGGACTCGAACTCCGACGCCTCGACGGACGCCACGATCTCGCGCTCGCGTGCGGGCTGCCCATCGGACGGGGCGTCACCCCGAAACGGTTTGCGTGATGGGCTCGCTCGTGTTTCCTCGGACGCTGCGGGTGCAACGCCACCGTGCGACCACCGCGCATCTTTGTTCGGCGTATCCGTTCCTCGCCGAAGCGGGGCTCGGTCCGCGAGGCGTGTATCTCGGAACGAACGTGCTGAGTGGCGGTGGCGGCTTCGCGTTCGATCCTTTCGAGGCCTACGCGGCCGGGACGCTCACAAACCCGAACATGTTGTTCGCAGGCGAAGTCGGCGTCGGAAAGAGCGCAACGGCCAAAACTTTCATCTATCGGTCCGTCGGAGTGTTCGGACGTTGGGTCGCGATCGCAGATCCCAAAGGTGAGTATCTCCCGCTCGCGCAGGCACTCGGACTGGACGTCATCCGCCTCCATCCCGGCGGAACCGCGCGGATCAACCCGCTCGATCCGGGACCAGCCGGCCTTGACGACGGCCCGGCCGAACTCGCACGCCGCCAAGCCGCGATGGTCGGCGCGCTCGTCGAGTCGGTGCTTCACCGCGACCTCACACCAGTCGAAGACGCCGTGCTCGGCTGGGTCGTCGAACATCTTGGCCGTACCGCACACGCCGACGTGACACTCGTCGATGTCGCAGCCGCGATGTCGAACCCAACCACCGAGATGGCTCGACGAGCACATACCGACGCGACCGGTCTCGCCCGGAGTGTCGAAGCGGCAATCTACGGACTCGGCAAGCTCCTCGACCGGTCGCTGCGCGGCATGTTCGACGGTCCGACGACCGTGCACGTCGACTGGTCCGGGCCCGGCATCGTGGTCGACCTCTCCGCAGTGCAGCACGATCCGGAGGCGCTCACGCTGGTGATGATCGCAACGACCGCGTGGCTGCAAGCGATCCTCGCACGTCCCGACGGGCCGCCACGCCTGCAAGTCCTCGACGAAGCCTGGACCCTGCTCGGCTCGGAGCGCACCGCGCGGTATCTCCAATCCTGTTGGAAACTGTCGCGCGCGTACGGCGTCGCGAACCTTGCCATCGTGCACCGGCTTTCTGACCTGCGCGCGCAAGCTGACGACGGAACCGCGACGTCGAAGCTGTCGATGGGCCTGCTTTCCGATACCCAAACCCGGGTGCTGTTCCGCCAGTCCAGCGACCAGGTACACGACGCGGCGGGCCTGCTCGAACTCACCGGACCCGAAGCTCAGCTTCTTCCGAGGCTCGCCAAGGGGCGGGCGTTGTGGAAGGTCGGCGACCGCACCGCCGTCGTCGCCCATGTGATCGGTGCCGCCGAGCGTCGGTTCTGCGACACCGACGCCCGCATGACAGTCCGATGATCCCGACCTCCGGCCGGGAAGGCGTCCCGGACGGTGCGTCACGCTCGCGCGACGTCGTCGCGCAGGGCGCGCTCATCGCGGGGCTGACCGTCGGATTTGGTGGCGTCGTCTGCTGGGCGGGCGCGCAACTCGCCGCGGTCGTCTCCGGGCACAGATGGGTGCCGGTCGGTGTCGCCGGTGGTGGCGGCGCGCTGGTCGGACTGTCGCATCACCTGTCGAATCCAGCCGCGGCGTGGCCGGACGATGCGCGGTCGTCGCTTCCGGGAGCGGTCGTCTACTGGGCGTGCACCGCGCTCGTCGCGTGCGCGATGGCGTCGGTTGCCGGATGGATCGCACGCAGGTGGTGGCGGTACTCGCGGCGTCGCGGCTCCGCATTGGGGATCGCAGCTCACGCCGGCTTTGCGCGATCGGCTGACCTTGGCCAGCTGAAAGTGCCCAGGCCGGAGCCGGGACGACTCACGCTCGGCTACTGCGGCCGACAGCTCATCGCAGCCGAACCTCGCGTGAGTCTCGCTGTGATCGGACCGACCGGATGCGGCAAGACCGCAGGGTTCGCGATCCCTGCGCTGCTCGAGTGGACCGGTCCGATCATCGCCACGTCGGTCAAGGCCGATCTGATCGACGCCAGCTTCGAACATCGAAGCCAGCGAGGCAAGGTCTGGATCTACGACCCGACCGAGTCCACGGGCCGTACGTCGGCGTCGTGGTCGCCGCTCGACGAGTGCCGCACGTGGCCGGGCGCGATGCGGATCGCGTCCTGGCTGTGTGAGGCCGCGCAACCTCGCGTCGATACCGTCACCGACGGCGACTACTGGTACACCCAAGCGCGAAGAGCACTCGCGCCCTACCTGTACGCCGCCGCGCTCTCCGGGCAAACGATGCGTGGCGTTGTGCGCTGGATCGACAGCCAAGAACAGAAGGACATCGAGCACATTCTGGCCGACCAGCACATCGTCAAAGCCGCGATCGTCCGCCTCGCCGCGAGCGAGCAGGCACACGAGCGACGGCGCGAGCTTCACGACCGGACCTACACCGAAGAACTCGCGCTCATGCGCGATCGTCGTACCCCGACCGACGACGCACCTCCCGACTGGCCGATGCTGGACGTCAGCCGATGGTCCCAATCCGACCGCGACGAGCTCGACGCACGGGTCGAACAACGACTCGACCAGCTGATCAACGCGGCGGTCGCTCCGCAAGCTGTCGCGGAATGTCGCGAGTCGGGTGACCTCGATGCCCTCGGCGTCGCCCAGTCGCTGTGGGCCAAAGAAGACCGGCTGCGTGGCGCAGTGTTCGCGACGGCCGAGAACGTGATCTCGGCGTTCGCCGACCCGGGAGTTGGCCGCCGCGCCCCATGCTGCATCGACTTCGATGAATGGCTCACGGGTGACAACACGATCTACGTGGTCGCGGCGTCGCACGAACAAGCACGACTGCGTCCTGCGTTGACCGTCCTCGTACAACAGGCGCTGCGGCGCGCCTACGACCTCGCGAACAACCGTGGCGGTGCGCTCGGACGTCCCTGCCTGGCGCTCCTCGACGAAGCTGGGAACATTGCACCGTTGCGCGATCT
>Ga0182024_10007979_pt1 | contig 22595 bp, 17 predicted proteins | sample P32metaG_FD_120480 | JGI IMG/M metagenome (GOLD analysis project Ga0182024, IMG submission 120480) | Permafrost microbial communities from Stordalen Mire, Sweden - P3-2 metaG (Illumina Assembly) | ecosystem: Environmental > Terrestrial > Soil > Wetlands > Permafrost | place: Sweden: Stordalen... | reverse complement strand
CGTCGGCAGCAGCGGCCCGTTCACCGTCTACCGCGTGCCGAACGCGCGCGCGCTGATCACCGCGGAGCCGGCGGTCCTCGACGACGCTCCCGACCTGCGCCGGTTCGCGCCGTCGTACAGCGAAGCCATTCCGGGTCCCGACCGGATCGTCGCGGCGTTCCCGTACCTGTGGCGTTCGCCGGCGGTGGCCTCGTGCGGCGCAGGCTCGGTGATCGGCGACGGTGCGGTGCTGGCGCGAGCCGGCGGACCCTGGATCCTGGCCGCGCGCTACGGCGACGCCGACTGCGCGTGGCGACCCGCGGCCGAGCTGAGCGCGTCCCCCGGCGCCCTGTTCGTCGCGGGCGGCTGGTCTGCGCGACCGCAGCAGCGTCCGGCCCCGCCGAGCGCCCCGCTAGCCAGCCCGCCGGCGTATCGCGAGCGCCCAGGACACTGGGAGACCACGCTCGACCTCGCGCGCTCCGGGCTGCTCGTCGTGCGGGTTCGCTTCGACGCGCGCTGGCACGCCAGCGCCGACGGTCACGATCTCGGGCCGCCGCAGCGTTGGTTCGATTTTCCGGCTTGGCCGCTGAGCGCCGGCCGTCACGCGATCACGGCGCGCTACGGTGGCGAAGCGCCGGTGCTAGCCTGTCTCATCCTATCGCTGGCGAGCATGGCCGCGTGTGTCGTGCTGCTCCTCATGCCGGCGCGGCCGCGGGGCGTCAGCCCCCCAAGTGAATCCCGCCGTTGACGTTGAGCGTCTGACCGGTGATGTAGCCGCCTTCTTCGATCAGGAAGCGCACGAGCGCCGCGATCTCCTCGGGTTGCCCGGTACGGCGAAGGGGAATGCGTGCCAGCAGCGTCGTTTGTACGTCGGGCGGGATCGAGCGCCACATGTCGGTTTCGATGAAGCCCGGACAGATCGCGTTGACCGTGATCCCCGCCGACGCGAGCTCGAGCGCGAGACTGCGCGTGAACCCGATGACGCCCGCCTTCGCCGCCGCGTAGTTGGTCTGTCCGAACCCGCCGATCTGCCCGACGAACGACGAGATGCTCACAATCCGTCCGCGCCGCCGCTCGAGCATCACAGGCACGACGGCGTGGGTGCAGTTGATCACGCCGACGAGGTTGGTCGCGAGCACCGCCGCCCAATCGTCGGGCACCATCTTCCTGAGCGTCTTGTCGCGCAAGATCCCGGCGTTGTTGACGAGCACGTCGACGGCGCCGCGGCGCTCGATGACCTCGCGGACGAGACCCTGGACGGCCTCGGCGTCGCGCACGTCGGCCTGCGCCTCCTCCGCGCTCCCGCCGCGCTCGGTGATGCGCGCAACGATTGCCCCGGCGCCTTCCCGGTCGCTGTTGTAGTTGACGACGACGTGCGCCCCGCGGCTCGCCAGCTCGAGCGCGATCGCGCCGCCGATCCCGCGTGATGCGCCGGTCACGAGCGCAACGCCGTCACGCAGTTCCATGCCGGGCGGCTTCTGCGGCGCCGTGAAGCGGTCCGCCCTCGCGCGACCGCTAGGCCGGAACCAGCTCGTCGACGGCGCGCGCGAAGGCGTCGGCCGTGCCGTCCCAGCTGAGCGGACGCGCGCGTTCGAGCGCGCGCAGCGCGAACGCGTCGAAGTCCGCGAAGAGCTCGCGCGTCGCGTCCGCCAGCGCGACCGGGCGGGGCTCGACGACGCGTCCGCTCACCCCGTCCGCAACGGCATCGCGCAGGCCGGGAACATCGTACACGACAGCCGGCGTGCCATGCCGGGCAGCCTCGGTGACGACGAGTCCCCAGCCCTCGCGCGCCGAGGTCATCCAGAGCGCGGACGCCGCCCGCATCAAGTCGCGGCGCTCGTCGTCGTCGATGCGTCCGGTGAACCCCACCACGTCGCCGAGCCCGAGTTCCGCGATACGCCGCTCGAGGGCCGCGCGGTATGCCGGCGGCCCACTGCCGACGATTCGCAGCCGCCCGCGCCAACCGCCGGCGCGCAGCAGCGCCGCCGCCTCGACCGACTCCTCGATGCGCTTCGAGGGCGTCACTCGGCCGACGACGAGCAGATCGCGCGGAATCGTCTTCACCGGTATCGCCGCGTCGGCGGGCTCGTCGACCGCGATCGGAAGGATGCGCAGCGGCCCGCGCAAGCCGATCGCGCGCAGCGTCTGCGCCGACGACTCCGAGATCGTCAGCAGCGGCGTCGAGCGGTACGGGCGCAGGTAGAACGGTTCGGCGGCGAAGCCGATTCGGCCGAGCGCCCCGCCTTCATAGAGCCAGACCTCGCGCGCGAGCTGGAAGATCAGCGCAATCGAGCGCGCCGCGTACCACGGCGTGAAGAACGGGATCGTGTTGATCTCGTCGATGACGACGTCGAAGTCGGTTCGCCGCGCATAGCGCCGAAACGCGTGAACGTGGACCGTCATCGCCGATCCCGCGCGCACGAAGTGAACGCCTTCGCGGGTCTCGTCGGCGACTGCGCCGGGGTATGCGCCCGAGAACCACTCGATGCTCCACCCGCGCGCGGCGAGCCGCTGCAGCACGCGCCAGGTCAGGTGCTCGGCGCCGCCCGCACGCGGATGCCACGGATCGCGCCAGTTGAGCAGCAGCAGCCGGCGAACACGATTCACTACCACCTATACAGGCGAGAGCACGAAGCCGCTGCGCTCGACCTCCATCGGCGCGGCCTCGATCTCGACGTCCGTGTCGAGCTCCCACGTCGTGCGGCCTGACGGATCTTCGGCGACCTTGCGAAACGCGAGCTTGGCGTAGTGATCGCGCACCATGCCGTTGCGCTCGGTGGGGATGAACACGCCGACCAGTCTGCGGGCGCCGCGTGCGCGTGCATGCTGCGCGATCTCGCGCAGCACCATCTGTTCAACGCCGCGCCCTAGCACACGGCAACTCATCAACCAGGTGTCGATCTCCCACGTTCGCGGCGTCCCCGCGCGGCAGATCACGACGCCGATCATACCGTTGTCGCCGAACCTGTCGAGCAACCGAACCTGCAGCGTGAAACTGTCGCGATCTGCCTCGAACGCCGCGACGTCGCTCTCGTCGTAGCGGCGCGTCGTCAAGTTGAACTGGTTTGACTTGTTGATCAGCTGTGCGATCCGGCTGCGGCCGGTAGCGTCGAACGGCGAAAAAACAATTCTCATCTCGAGCGAAGCCAGATATGCGCCCAGATCGTTGGCCTGATCGCGCAGCGCGACGCGCCGCGCGTTATCGCGGTAGAACTCGGCGCGCCGGCGATCTTCGGCCGAGAACGCGGTCGCCTCGAAGTAGCCGGCCGCCGCAAGCGTGCGCGCGTATAGCGCGGGATCGTCGGGCAGCTCTGGAACCGCGACCTGCGGCAACAGCTCACGAACCAACCCGCGTTCGACCGGGTTGTCGTCGACGAACACCATCGCGTCGAGTCCCAGCGCTAGTTCCTGCGCGATCGCGGCAATGTTGGTCGCCTTGTCGTTCCAGTTGGCTTGAAAGACGGCGATGTGGTCTTCCCTCAACAGCATGTCGGGATGACCGGAGAAGGCGCTGCGCGCGATGGCGTCGTCGTTCTTCGACGACACCGCCAGGACCACGCCGCGCTCGCGCAGGGCCAACGCGGCGCGCTGCACGTCGAGGAAGGCTTCACCCGTCGCGTCGCCTTGGCCAATGACGATCCCTTCGAGACCGTCGTCGCCGATGACGCCTCCCCACACGGTGTTGTCGAGGTCGAGAATCAGGCAACGGCGGCTCTTGCCGCGCAGCGCGCCGATGACCCGCCCGACGTGATCGGCGTACAGCGGCAGCATCCGCGCGTCGAACGAGAGCTTAGCGACGTTCCACTGCTTGGGCGAGTGCCAGTTGGCGAGGCCGACCGTCTCCGCTAGGGCGGCGACGTCGAACAACACGTCGTCAGTGCCGCTCAAGCTGTCGACCAGTGCGGCGTTGAACGCGCCGGTCAGACTGCGCGGCGTCCCGGCGATGGCACGGTCGAAGCTGCCGAACAGCGTTTCGGCCGGGGGGGCGATGGTCTGCACGATCGAGCGCGTCCCGCCATGTTCGCGCAGAGCGTCGCGCACACGGCGCACGAACGCGGCCGCGTCTGCGACCGCTCCGTCCGACGCCTCAGCGTCGCCGGGCGGAGCGCTTAGCGCGACGCCACGGTGATCGAGCGCGAGCAGCACCGCATCGGGGCGCGCACGGTTCATCCGCGAATACGGCGACAGCGCCTCCTGTACCGTCTGACCAAAGTCCGCCTCAACGCACTCGAGCGCGATCCCATAACGAGCCGCGCTCGCGACGAGAGCCGGCACGACCGGCTCGAGCGTCGCGTTGCCGAGTACGCCGAGCACGAACGGCGTCAGCGGCGCCAGGGGCGCGCCGCTCGCGCGAACGCGCGCGATCGCGTCGGCCAGGCGCCGCAATTGGTTCTCGTCGAGCGCGTGCTGCGCGAGCGCGACGATCGCGCGGCCCGGTTCGGACGCATCCGCAACGGCACGGCAGCGCGCGCGAAAGTCCGCCGGAGCTCGCGGGAGCCAAGCCAAGTCGGCGTACAACTGATCGCTCATGGTTGCTGCATCATTCGACAAACGTATCCGCTGAGGTTCTGGGCCGTCCTGCCGGCGGGCGGCCTTTGCCCGGCGGGGCCTGTACGCCTGGTTGCTTCGCCGATGGCCGGGTCCGCCCGCGAAGCCGATCGCTTTGCGCGTGCGCCGAACGCAGCTTCTCGGCGCTGCCGGCGTCCATACGCCGACGAGCGCACCGGAGTGGCGAAAGGCGACCGTGAGGCGGTATTGAAGATTTACCCGATGTCGTCACCACTGAAGTGGATTCAGGTGACCGCTGCGGCGGCCGTAGCGGCGCTCAACCTCATAGCCTGCGGCGGTTTGCAGCACTCCACCGCGATGCCGGGACCGATTGCGACTTCCGCGCAGAACCTCTCACCGAGCGCGCCGTCAGCCGTCGTCAAGATTCCCATATCCGTCGCGCCTCCGGCGTCGGGCGGCGTGACGCCATCGTACTTCTCTACGAAAGTGCAATCGCTCAACGTCTTCTTCTACTCCGTCCCGGCATATCAGCAGGTCGGCGAAACGACATTGTCCAACCTGACGCCGTCGTCGCCGAATTGCACGACGACGTCGGGCGGCACCGTCTGTACGATCACGACGAGCTTGCCGGCCGGGTCATACTACTGCACCGTCGCGACCTACACGCAGCCGGACGGCCACGGTCCGGTCCTTTCGATCCAGGAACTCATTCCACTCACCATCGCATCCAACGGTGCGATCACTACGCCTCCATGGACGTTGTGGGGTATCCCGGCAAAGATCGCCGTCACGCCCTTGGTCACACCGATGATCCGCGTGTCGGGTTCCGTTACATCGGTGTACAGCCTCAGCCCGGTTCGATACTCCGTCACCGCGACCGATCAGGGCGGCGCGCTGCTGGTGGGTCCGGGTCTTCCGACGTGGTCGGTGACGAACTCCAATCCCGCGTTTGTCTTGACGCAACCGACTGCGCAGACTCCGAATTCGTTCTCCGTCGCGCCGGCAGGGGGCGGCCCGTTCACGACGCAGATCGCTCTCACCGCAACCTATCCGCAGAGCACGGTGAACTTCTGTTACATCGTCGGCGCGAACTGCAGCGCCCCGACCCAAACCTTGAACTCGCTGAACGTCACGGCCGACGATTGGTACACGTTTGCGCATGACTATCAGCGCACGGGATTCGAAGCGCAGCGCACCGGACTCTCGACGAGCACGGCTCCCAAGCTGGCGTTGCGCTGGAAGGTACAGGTTCCGAACGCCGCCGGAATCTACGCAAATCCGGCTGTCTACAACGGCAACGTGATCGTCGTGACGGCCGATCCCCTCGTCGTCTACGACCTCTCCGCGGTCGACGGCTCGATCATCTGGCAGACGGCGCTCGCCGGCTTCGACGCGAAGCCGGCGACGATCGACCCGCACGCCGGTCTGCATGGTCTCGTGTTCATCGGAAACCGCGTCATCGGCGCGAACAACACGACCGAGCCCGGCCAGTTGTACGCGTTGAACCTCAATGACGGCTCGACCGCCTGGCAGGCGACCGTCAACGGCTTCACCCGCGGCGGTGAGGTGATCACGAATGGAAAGATATACATCCCGACGGCCGGCGGCGATCCGCCCGGATGCTTCAACGCGGGCGTTCAACAGGTCGACGAAGCGACGGGTGCGATCGGCTGGACCTGGTACGCGAATACGCTAACCAATCCCGGCGGGGGCGGCGCCGTCTGGGGGGCGATCGGCTTCGACGGCTCACACTTGATCTTCGGTACCGGGAACGTCTGCCAGGACAGCGGAAACCAGGCCGGCGTCGTCCAGACGGCCGACGGGGCGACTGCGCTCGACCTCAACGGCAACCTGCTGTGGACCTTCGTCGCATGGGCCCAAACCGGGCCGAATCCGCTCCCGCTCGACTACGATACCGGCAGCGCAGTGATGATTCGGGCGGCCGGCACGGCGAACGAGATGGCGACCTTCGTCAACAAGAACTCTTCCATGTACACGTTCAACGCCAGCGGATTGAACAGCGCGACGCCGAGCGCGGTATTGCAGTCCCAGGTCGTGTTCAACCCGAATTTCGGTTACGGGTTCTACACCTCACCAACATCGGATGGCACTAATGTCGTCGTGCAAACGGGAGCGTACTCGAACTCGACGACGACGAGCGAACGCCGAACGGCGCGCGACCTGTCCGGACACCGCATTGCCGCCGACATCTTCACGCCCGTAGGCGCGCGCCGGCCGTCGCGCACGGTACCGGGGTATCACTCGTACCTCGAGGCCTTCAACGCTTCCGGCAAGAGCATCTGGTCGTTCCAGATGCAGACGTTCATGGCGGGCTATGCTGCGATAAACAACGGCGTCGTGGTCAGTCAAGGTGACTCGGCGGTCGTCGCGCTCGCGATGTACGGAAACGGCACGCCGCTATGGACCTATCCGACCGCCGCGCCGGTCGACTGTTCGCCGGCGGTCGTACCCAGCGGAATCTATATCGCCGATACGAACGGAAACGTGTACGCGTTCGATCCCCCATACTCGACGACGGCCACGCCCTCGGGGGAAGCACGCTCGACGCCGTGATCGCCCTCGGCTCGCGGGTCCCTTACTTCACGTAGGTGAGCACGTCCTTCGCGAGCAGCTTGCCGAACAACCGGCGCCCCGCGACGGAAAGGTGCTTGTCGTCCGTACCGAAGAGCAATGAGTGGTCCGGCGCTCGCTGCCACGCTTCAAAGTCCGGCCACATGTCGAGCAGGATCACACCGCTGCGCTTGAGGGCGGCGACGACGCCGTCGTGGGAAATCCCGTAGTGGATGAATGCCTCGCCGCCGCCCACGCCGTTGTCGAGCCGGTAAAAGTCCGGGCCGCGGTAATCATGCGCGTCAGGATGGTAGGCAACGACGAGACGGATTCCCTCGCTTTTCAGCTTCGCGTTCGTGGCTGCAAGTTGCGTCGATAGGACGCTTTCCCAATCGACTCCCTCGACCTCGAGCATGCCATCGTTGAGGACCAGAACCGCAAGATCGGTCCCGTGCGTGGGACCGAGGACGTCATCGAGATACGACAACGAATCGCGCACGGTTACGGCCGCCATGCGAACCGGCTGCACCCACACCCGCCGTCCCATCGCGTCGAGATCGTGCTCCGCAACGTCTTCCATCGACGTATCCCAAATCGTGTTCGTCCAGACGATCGAACTGCCGATGACGGCGATGCGAAATGCACCCGCGGGAGCCGGTTGTGCGGGGAACAGCGCCACCGACGGAATGAGCGCGCCGCGCAGATTGAGCGGCCCAATCGATCGAATCCGGCGATTTCCGGCATCTGCGACGAAGAGGTGGCCGTGGCCGTCGTACGCCACCCCCGCGGAATCGGCGAAACCGGCTTGCGCTGCGCTTCCATTTCGAAAAAATGTTCCGTCGTTGCTCGAGTCTTGCACGCGCGGTCCGGCAACGAATTGCACCGTCCCGTTGTAGATATCCAGGTATCGTATGGCTCCCGTCTCTTCGTCGGTGATGAAAATCTGATCGTCGTCCGCCGCCGCAACCATGAACGGCCTGCCGACGTCGGCGTCCATCGCAGGGCGAAGCGAGTCCTTCTGACGGTTCGCAGCGTCAGGAATCACGACGTGAACGCCCCCGGTCAGGATGTGGATGGCATTTCGATCCGTGGCGTAGACAATGTGAGAGCCGACGGCACTCGCGCCGACGCCGGTCGCCGTCTTCGTTGCGATGATAGTCTTTACGTCGCCCGTGCGGTCGATGCGCCGCACTCCGTTTCCGTAATCGGCTATGAGAACGCCACCGCTGGGATCCACGGCGACCGTAACGGGCCCGTCGAATCGTGCCGCGTTCGCTGGACCGTCGATCGATCCGGGGTACCCGCACAGTCCGGCAAATGTCGAAACGTTACCGTGGTCGATCAGACGAATGCAATGGTTGTCGGTGTCCGCGACGTAAATGCGTCCAGCTGAATCGACCGCGAGACCCATTGGATCATTGAAGTCGGCTTGGGCGGCCGGTCCGTCTCGGAATCCGCCGAGGATCCACATTCCCGCGCGTGCGTACTTCGTCGCCGAGCCAGCGACCGTCGTCACCGTGCCGTTGCGGATCGCCCGGATGCGCTGACCCCCGGTGTCTGCGACGAAAACGACGCCGTCCGTGCCAACGGCCACTCCCATCGGGTACACGAACGAAGCGTGCGCGGCCGCACCGTCCTTGACTCCCGGCACTCCGCTTCCGGCGACCGTCGATACCTTCGCCGCGAAGTCACCCACAAGATCGGCTGCCGAATCCGTGCCGGCCTGCGGGGTCGAGGCGCCGATGAACAGAATCGGACAGAGTGCCGCGGCGGCCATTGCGACCGAGCGCGCGACAACCCTTCCGCGGAAACTCGGGATCGAGGGCCAACAAGTACGACACGTGCCCACGCCGCGGGTCTTTAGAGTGCCGCCGAGGAAGCCCTCCGCACACCTCTGGCAGGAGGTTGGCCCGGCCGCATCGCGGGAAGCGCTGCGCCCGCTCCCTGGAGATGGTTCTTGAAGGTCAGCAAACTATTTGATCCATGTCGGTTCCTTACCGCGGCGCTCTTTACGATGAGCGTGATCGCCGTGGCGCCGATGGCCGCAGGCGGCGCAGTCGTGGCTTGGCTTGCCGGCAGCGGCGCAGCCGGCTTCGCGGATGGCCCATCGCAAAACGCGTCCTTCATCCTCCCGGTCGGCGTTGCGTGGGACTCGCACAACAGGCTTTATGTCAGCGACGCTGCCGCGCAGCGAATACGCGTCATCCTGCCGGACGGCATGGTCAGGACGGTCGCCGGGTCCGGCAGTCTCGCGAGCACGGGGTTGTGGGTGGCAGGCGGCTTCGCCGACGGTCAAGGGGCTATCGCCCGCTTCGACCGTCCCATGGGCATCGCCGTTGGGCCGAACGACGACGTGTACGTCGCGGACTCTATGAATCACTGCATTCGCCTCGTGACGCCGAACGGCAACGTGAGCACGATCGCAGGCAGGCACGACCAGGCTGGTTCGAATGACGGACCGCTTGCGTCGGCGACGTTCGACTTGCCGGTCGGTGTGGCCGCCGACCCGTACGGCGCCATCTACGTTGCCGACACGCTCGACGGAGTGCGCCGTATCGATCACGGGCAAGTCACGACGTTGCCGATACCGATCCGAAGCCCACTCTCTATCGCGGTATCACCTGCGAATACGACTCCGATGCTGTGGGTGACGAATAGCGCCGGCCTTTGGCGTGTCGACCTCACGACGCTTGCGAAGGGCGACGTCGAGCATGCCGTAGCGCGATTGTCGGCCGGCTGGTATCGCTACCCCACGCCGGCCGATACCCCGGGCATCGGCCGACTGACCGCGCATGGTCAGCGGTCTGCCGGTTATCCCTATGCGGTGTCGGTGATCGATGAGCTGGGCATCGTGTACACGGACGTCGTTACGCATTCGATTCAATACTACAATCACGAAACACAGGATCTGCAGCTCATCGGGGGCAGCAATGTCGAGGACGCCGCAAAGTACGGCGGCGGCTACCGGAACGGGCCGACCACACAGTCTCTCTTCGACGCCCCGATGGGGGTCGCGGCACGCTCCGACGGTGTCATCGCTGTCGCCGACTCCGGCAACAAGCGCATCCGGATCATAGCGAAGATCGATCGCGTACAACCGTTCTACCCATTTACCGGCGTGCTGCCGACCGTGCACTTTGCCAAGAGCCACTATCGAATCGCGCTGGTCGGAGCGTCGACTATCTGGGGCGATGGCTTGTTCCAAGATTCGGTCGGCGGCCAGCTCGAGAAGGACCTGAGCAACGATCCCTCGCTTCGCGCGCTTCACAAGACCGTCAGGGTGTTGCCCGTTCGCATGGGATCGGATTTCAAGGCAATGCGCAGCTACGTCGAGCTGCTCGGCGAAACTCACTTCGTCGATGCAGTCGTCGTCCAGATCACGGACTTCACCATTTATGACACATACGGCATGCGCGACGATAGGCAGCTACTCCAAGACCCGTCTGCGTGGCAAGGGAAAATGGTCGACGATCTGACAGGCCTGCAGCGCACGCTCACGGCGGATCACATTCCCGTGCTGTTCTTGACCCATCCGCTGAGCAATGAGCTCGGGCTCGACGAGCAGACGTTGCCGGGCGTGCTGGATCTCGCTCAGCACGTGCTCCCCGACGGGACGCTCGAACGCGTCGTTACCGAACCGTTTCGGACAGCGCACGTGAACTGGCTCGACAGCTGGCCGATCTTCTACGCCGACGAGCGGTCGCCGTCGCACGTCCCGATCTACCTTTCGATTGACGGCCACTTCACGCCGCACGGCAACGCGCTGCTGGCGAAAGCGGTGGCGGACCGGCTCGCTCACGATCGGCCGTGGTCGAGCGCGCCGTAGTCGAGAGCGGTGAGCGTCTACGCCTTAGAGCGCGGCGGTGAAGCTGACGCTCGGTCCCGCCGCGCCGGGAGGGTGGCGCGTCAGCCGTTGACGGATGGAGCCTGAGCACATGGCGTTCGCGCTTCGAACGGTGACTCTCAAGGGGCTTGCTCGAGCGGCCGTGCTGCTGGCTCTCGTCCTGAGTGCAGCGACGAGCCCGGCCGGCGCACAGACGCCGATCGATACCGTCACCACTCTCGCGGGCAGCGGGCTGCCGGGATTCGATGACGGCACCGTGGCCGCATCGACCTTCCTGATGCCCTCGGGCGTCGCGAGCGGGACGAACGGGGACATCTACGTCGCGGATGCGGCATCGCAGCGCATCCGCGTGATCGACAAGTCGGGCGCGGTGCGCACGCTGGCGGGCGGGGGCGAGCTGCTGCCCGCACGGCGGTTCGTCTCCGGGGGGATGCTGGATGCCAAAGGCTCCGCCGCGCGTTTTGAGGCGCCGATGGGCCTGGCCGTCGCCGCCGACGGAGATCTCTTCGTTGCCGACATGAACAACGGAGCCATCCGCCGAGTGACGGCGGACGGAACCGTTACGACGTTCGCGAGCGGTTTAGGGTTGCCTCGGCAGCTTGCCTTCGCGCACGACGGCTCGCTGTACGTCGCGGATTCGAAGAAGGGTCTGCTACGAATATCTCCTGCCGGTCATGTCGAAACGATCACCAACCTGAATGTGAAAGCCCCGCTCGGCGTGGCGTTCGGAGGCACCGACGCGCATCAGACGCTCTTCGTCGCAGATAGCGAGGGCATCGTGGTGGAATACCTCGGCCAGGTCGCAAGATTCATGAACACCGCCAATGTCGGCCGGAGCGGCGGAGCTGTCACCGAAGGCTACACGTCGATCGGAACCCCGTATCAGCTCGTCGGTCTCAATGACCGTTCCGTCGCCTACACCGACATGCGTGCGCATTGCGTTCGCTACCTCGATGTGACGACGCAGACCACGTTCGTCGTGGCCGGCAGCGCGGACGCTGCGTCGGCGACGGATGGAGGCAGCTACCTCGACGGCTCGGGCGTATCGGCGCGCTTCGACGCACCGATGGGAATCGCTCTGGCTAGGGGAGGCAAGATCGTCGTCGCCGATGCCGGCAACCGACGGATCCGCGAGATCGACGGATTCGACAGCCGCGGTGTCACGCGCGACCCCCTGTCGACGCTCGCGGAGCGTCGCGATCCGCACCAATATCGCATCCTGTACGTCGGCGCTTCGAACATCTGGTGGGCGACGGACTGGTCGTCCTCGATACCGGGGATCGTCGAGCACACGGTCGCGAGCGACGTCGAAACGCGCACCGGCAGATCGGCGAGGGTCGTGCCGGTTCAAATGCTGGGCGCCACATTGACGGCGATGGCATCCTACATTTCGACGGCGATCGATGCGGGGATCGCGGACGCGGTCATCCTTCAGCTGAACGACGGCTCGATCCCCGAGCATCTGGCCGGTAAGCCATGGCAAGCCGTCACTGCCGCGGAACTTCGGAGGCTTGACGCCCACCTGCGTGCTTCGCACGTCCCTTTCGTGCTCGTGGTCGAACCACTGGCGTTTCAGGTCGACCCGATCGAGCGCGCTTGGGACAAGACGGTCAACGACATCCTACTCCCGGCCAATCCGGACGACCCTCAGGCTTGGGACGCAGTCGGCGCGCAGAGCGGCGTCCCTACGGTCGACCTCTTCATGCCGCTGAACGCGGAGCTCGCGTCCGCCCATCATCGCGCCCTTTTCGCGAGCGACGACGAGCACTTCTCCAAGTACGGCCGAAGCGTCGTCGGAACGTGGGTCGGTGCCGCGCTCGTCCGACTTCATCCCTGGAGCGCGGAATCGCCGTCTCCACGGCATCGTTAGGTAGCGTAGCGCCCACGTCCTGATCCGGCTGATGAGCCGTATCTAAGCGTCAGCGCGAACGCTGCCAGTACCAGCAGCGTCGGTCGACCTCGATTAGCTCGTCGGTGATCCCGCGCGCCGCGCGAACTCGTCGACGGCCTAAGGAGAGGTCCTCAACCGAAGCCGCAGAACAACGAACGGCTCTCTCATGCGTGCTGTACGCTGATGCCATGGGTGTAATCATGATCTTCCGAACGTTCGCTATAATGGTTGGTGCGCTCGGGATGATGCAGCCGGTCGCCGCACGAGCGGAATACTTTCCAACGGTTTCCACGCTCGCGGGTTCGGGCGCGTTCGGAATACCAGGCGGCCCAGCGGCAAACTCGCCATTCATGCAACCGTTCGCGGTAGCGACCGCTCCGGACGGCTCGATTTACGTGTCCGACTTCGCCGCTCAGCGCGTGGTTCGGATTGCGAACGGTGTCGTTCGCGTCGTCGCGGGGGGAGGGTCAATGGACGCGAGCGGCGTTCGCGTACGAGGTCGCTTCGCGGATGGGTCTGGAGCTACGGCTAGGTTCGACGGCCCGGCCGGCCTTGCATTCGACCATGACGCACTGCTGATCGCCGACGCCAGAAATCACTGCATTCGCCAGTTCAAGAACGGATTCGTGACGACGTTTGCCGGTGTCTGCGGACAGATCGGCAAGACCGACGGCACCGTCGATGCCGCGCGCTTCGGCATGCCGTTCGGCGTGGCTGTCCTTCCGAACGGCGATGTTTACGTTGCGGACCGACAGACGGGCCTGCGCAGGGTCGATGCCAAAGGCATCGTCACGACGATCGGCATCCCCTTGACTACGGCGTATGGTTTGGCATACGAGCCCACGAGCGAAACGCTCTACGTCACCGCCAAAGAGGGTATCTTTCTCATTCGTAACGGCGCAGCCACAGGAATCCGTTACGGCGATGCCGCGTTGCCCGGCAGCCCCGCGTCGCATCTTTCATTCGGTTACGACATCGGCAATCCGCTCGGCATCGTCGCGCTCGACCGCTTTACCATACTATACTCCGATGCTGAAACGGGCGCGCTCAAATACCTCGAAGGTTATACCGGCAGCGCCGAAGTTCTCAGCGGTGCGCCCGCCGGCGGCGACTATCGCGTGACCGGCCGCGAGGACGGACCGCTTGGTCCCCGGTCCTTCGTTCAACCGCTAGACCTTACGCTCGCCCCCGACCGTGGAGTGCTCATCGCCGACGGGCTCGGGCGCGTCGTTCGCCGGATCGCGCCATGGACGGCGCAGGTGTTGTCGATTCCGGCAGATGTCTCCGTCCCGCACTGGGATGCGCACCGCTTTCGAATTGCCTACATCGGCAACTCCACAATTTGGTCCGGTGCCGCGTGGTACGATTCGATTGAGAGCCGATTGCAGACGGCGCTCGACACGCCGGCCTTCCGCGCTGCGCACGGCGTTCCCGAAGTGCAGCCCTTCTGGATCGTCGACGTGAGCCAGTTTCCCGCGGCTGCCGACTACGGTACGTTTCTGATTGAGAATCATCTTGCCGACGCCGTCATCGTGCAGCAGAGTAGCATATCGCTGTTCAATCCTGCGCCGAGACCGCCGACAATGTGCGGCGGACTCGATTTCACGGCACCGTGGAGTGCGAGCGAGGCGAGCACGAAGCGCCTAGGCGAAGCAGCGAGACGCGATTCGGTGGCGGTAGTTGGCGTGATCGCGCCGGACGCACTGGATATCTCGCCGGCCGAATCCCTGTTATGGACAATCACACCCGGACAAAACGAGAAGTGCGATATGGGTCTCGTCGAACAGAAACGAAAGTTTCACAGTCTGGCGCTCGCGCTTCTCGCCGCTGCAAGGATCCCAAGTGTCGACTTATGGCCAACGTTCATCGCCGCCGAGGAGCGCTCTGACAGCCATCCGTTGTTCGGCTCATTTGACGGCCATTTTACTGCCGATGGACGCGCCAGTGGCGGCGCAGGCGGAACTACCCGTTCTGCTTCGGACGCTCGACCGCATGAAGTAACGGCGTCACAGCTTTGACAGGGACCAAGCCATCGCAATCACAAGGGCGCAACGCCACAATGCCAGCCATTGAATCGTCTGCATTTCACCACATCGGCGTGGCGTGCAGTGAGCTTGATGCCGAGGAATCCTTGTTTCGCGCGCTCGGGTACGTTCTCGAGCGTTCCGAAATAGTCGACGAGGTCCAAGGTGTACGAGCGCGATTCATGGTAGGCGGTGGACCACGTATCGAACTATTGTGCAATCTCCCCGGTCGCGGTACGCTCTCGGATTTGATCGAAAAGGGATTTAAACTTTACCACATCGCGTACGAAGTCGATGACCTGGAGAAAGCCACTGAGAGCCTCACCGCCATTGGCGGCAAGCGGATCGCCGAGCCGGTACCCGGGATCGCCTTCGGCATGCGACCGCTGTGCTTTGTCATGTTGCCGAATATGGTCTTGATCGAGCTGATCAGTCGCGTTTGAAGGTTTTCAGTTCGAGCGCCGCCAGTACCAGCAGCGCCGATCGACCTCGATGAGCTCATCGGTGATCCCGCGGGCCGCGCGAAACTCGTCGACTGCCTGGCGGCAATACGTCCATTCGTCCTCGCCGTAGTCATCGATGATCGCATACCCGCCGACGGACAGCTTGTCGTACAGGTTGGTGAGCGCGTCTATCGTCGACTCGTAGTAGTCTCCGTCGAGCCGCATCAGGGCCAGCCGCTCGATCGGCGCGACCGGGAGGGTGTCCTTGAACCAGCCCTCCAGAAAGCGCGTGCGGTCGTCGAGCAGCCCGAAGGTCGCGAAGTTCGCCCGCACGTCTTCGAGGCTCGCGGCGAAGCGCCGGTAGCCCTTCTCCATCACCGAACCATGGTGGGCGGCTGCTTCGATCGGGAAGCGCTCAGCGTCGGGTTCGGGGAGCCCCTCGAACGAGTCGGCGACCCAGACCGAGCGCCGCGTGTCGCCCAGGGCCTCGAGGATCGCGCGCATGAAGATTGTCGCGCCGCCCCGCCACACGCCGGTCTCGATCAGGTCGCCTGGAACGTCGCGCGCCAGCACGTCGGTCACGCAGGCCTGGATGTTGTCCATCCGCGCGAGCGGCAGCATCGAAATTGCCGGTCCGTTGACGTAATGGCCGAGAAACTTCATCACGAACGTTGCCTGGCTGGCATTCACGTCCGGCTCCTGCGCGAAGAGGGTGTTCGTCAGAACCCGTTTGAGCAGGTCGAGATAGCGTTCGGCGGGGGTCACGTGGCAAGGGTACGGGCTTGCGGCCTTACCGTCAAGGAGGCTGCGAGGCGGGGCGGCCGAACTGCGTGCAGTCCCCATTTCGCCCCTGGAGAATTCCATGAGAGCACCCCTTGCTATGCTCGCGCTGATCGCGGCCGCTTGCATCGGCGCGTCATCGGCAGCGTCGGCCGACGACGTGCCTGGCCACGCCGTGCTTGCCAAGCCCGACGGTGACGCGCTGGTGATCTGGGACGCCAGTCCCGTCGTGGCTTCGATCGTCAAGAGCAAGACCGCTGACGCCGACGCCAACGATCTGCTCGAGCGTGATGCAGCGCGCGTGCTCGTGACGATGGCGCCGAACGTCGACAAGTCGGCTAAGACGATCACCGTCCGCGTGATCTATAGCAAGACCGGCGCGGTGAGCCCCATCTACGGAACGCCTACCTTCATGGGGATCGAGCGGTACGCGACGCTGACCGTTCCCGCCGCCGATGCCGAGAGCGACCGAGATAAGTGGAAGGAGCTTTCTGTGAAGACGCCCGTCCCAGCATGGTTTTCCTTCAAGATCATCGGTCTGCTGCCGCCGCGCTAACGACGTTATGACACTCGACGCGATCTATGCCAAGCTCACCGAGATCCTCCGGGACGTCTTCGACGATGACACGATCGTCGCAGGCCCAGACCTCACCGCCTCCCAGGTCGACGGCTGGGATAGCTTCGCGCACCTTCGCGTGATGTTCACGGTCGAGAAAACCTTCGGAGTGAGCTTCTCAGCGTCCCAGATGGCTGGGCTGAAGAACGTCGGCGAGCTAGCGCAGCTGATCGAATCGAAACTCGGCGAGCACAGCGTTTAGCTCTTCACTCGCCCGATGCAAGCGTAGTTGATCGGCGTCTTCTCGTCGTCAGGACCGGCGCCGTCCTTTACGTTCAACACTTGCTCCGAGTCGATCGTAAAGTACTTGGCGATCATGTCTCGCGCTTCGCGCGCCGAGACATACAGATAGATGTGATCGATATTCGCTGCCCAGATCGCAGTGGTCAAGAATATCGTGCCTTTCGGATCGAGCAGACGGGCGAGCTTCTCGAGCAGTAGCTCGGGCTGTTCGAGGTGCTCCAGCAGTTCGCCACAAATGATGCGATCGAATCGCCGGTCCTCCGGAAGCTCGAAGACGTCGGACTTGATTGCGTTGACGTCGGCGCCGTTCAACCGCGAGACTTCACGTGTGAACGCGACCGAGCTCTCGCTGAGGTCGAGCGCGGTCGCGGTCCAGCCGGGGTTCAATCGTGCGAACTCGGAGATGAAGATGCCCGTACCCGACGGGACCTCCAGCAGCGTACCGGTCGCGGATGCGGGGCGGCAAAAGTGCTCGACGAAGTACATGAGCATCTTGTAGTGGTTGATCCAAAACGCTTGCGACAGCAGGAGTCCGTTGAGATAACGGCTCTCCATGACGTCGGCGTTGTCGTACACGGCGGCACGAACCTCGTCGTAGTTCGAATACTTGTAATGACCGGTCGCGTCGAGCTCGATCTGCAGCCGAACGAACTCCTCGGAAAGCGCGATGAAATCCGTCAGCGCCTTGCCGTAACGTTCCAGATCACCGCCGGACTTCTCGAAGGACAATCTGCAAATGCGCTGCGCAAATACCGGATCGTAGCCGGGCTCCTCCAGCCGCTTGGGAATGCTCTGCGTGGCCCAATGCCCCTCGAGCGCCTGGTGCGCGATCCGCAGCAGCTCGTCGTCGGCGATCGTCAGTGAAGCAGCCACGCCCCGACGTTATTCATCCGCACTCGGCAGCATTGAAATCGGACACTCCCCTTTATTATAGAAATCAGTCGCCGGTCTTCGTTACACTCTCCGGGCGCCCCTCCATCACGGAGTTATACGATCGGCCGGGGCAAGGCTCCGCCCACGGTCACAGCGAACGGCGACCAAACCGTATGCTCTTGAGCGCGACGTGGCATAAGTTTTTCTTCGGCGCCGGAAAGCGTGTATGCGCCGCACGAGCGTCCACCGCCCTCGGCTGAACCGCTCGTGAACGTACCGTCCTACGAGTTCCTCGCGTTCGCCGCGGTCGTGGCGATCTTGGCAAGTCTGTCGGCCCGGCCAGGGTGGCGCCGTGCCATCATGCTGACCGCGAACGTCGGCTTTCTCCTCACGTTCTCGCACACGGCCGCGCAACTCGCTCCGCTGGTGGGGTTCCTGGCACTCGGCTACGGCTCGGCGAAGTTTTTCGAGCGGTACAAGAACAGGGCGCTCTTTGCCGTCCTCGTCGTTGTCATCGTGCTCGCGTTCTGCTGGCTCAAGCACTACACGTTCATCCCCGATTCGGCGTTCCTCTCGTTTCCGTACGTCACGATCGGTCTCTCGTATGTCTTCTTCCGTGTCTTGCACCTCGTCATCGACGCCTACCAGGACGCGTTGCCGGAGCCGATTAGCCTGGCAGGGTACGTCAGCTACACGCTGAACTTCACATGCCTCGTTTCCGGCCCCATCCAGCTCTTCGCGGATTATCGCAGGACGGAGTCGGTTCAGCCGGCGAGCCTCTCGCTCACCGACGTCGGCGCGGCGCTGGACCGCATCGTGGTCGGCTACTTCAAGGTAGCGGTCCTGTCGCCGGTTCTTTGGACCGCCCACGCGTACTCTGTCAGTGGACTGAGCGACGCATCGGACCTCATTGGACGCGTGCTCTGCGGCGTATTCGTACTCACGGTCTACCCCGTGTATCTCTACATCAACTTCTCCGGTTACACGGATTTCGTCATCGGGACGGCGCGCTTTCTCCGGCTTGAGCTGCCGGAGAATTTCAATCATCCTTTCGTCTCGGAAGGCTTCATCGAGTTCTGGGGCCGTTGGCACATGACGTTGTCCAACTGGTGGAAGACCTATGTTTACGGGCCGCTTTTCATGGCCTTGATTCGGCGGTTCCCGTCGCCACACGTGCAGCCGCTACTCGGCGTCGTCGTGTACTTCGTCACGTTTTTCTTCGTCGGCGTGTGGCACGGTCAGACCTCGATGTTCCTGTTTCTGGGTGTTCTTCTCGGGCTCGGTGTCAGCGTCAACAAGCTGTATCAGATCGAGATGACGCAGCGGCTCGGGCGGGCCCGCTACCGGTCGCTATGTCGAGATCGGTGGTATTCGACGCTGTCGAGGGGCGTGACGTTCTCGTACTTTGCGTTCGCGTCGCTTTGGTTCTGGTCGACATGGAGCCAGCTCGGGAGTTTCATCATCCGGCTCGGGCCGCTTGGGCTCGCCGGCACGGTTGCGGTAACCGTCGCCTGCTCGGCACTGGCACTGGCCGCCTTCAAGGTCACCCTGGACTGGTACGCCAACAAACCCGCGCCTCTAGCGCCCGCGCCGTCCTTGTATATGAGAACCGCGTGGTACGCCGCAATCGTCGTTCTCGTTCTGTCGGTTACTGTCGTACTGAGCGCTCCGGCGCCGACGATCGTCTATAAGGCATTTTGAACGTCATGGCGACTCGCGCCGAGTGCCCGTGACGACCGAGCAAAGCGCGTCCGGCAGGCCGTCGGCACAGATCGGGTCGCGTCGCGTTTCGGCCGCGTTCGCAGCGGCTGCGGTCGCGGTCATTGTTGCGATAGTGATGATCGCTATTCAGAACGTGCTCATCGAACGCTACTTCCCGCACCTCGCGCGGTTGACGACCGACTTTTCTCCGGCCTATCTCGAGCGCGAGATCGCTTCGATGAAGAACGCGCAGGCCATCGTCTTCCTCGGGGACTCCGTTTTGTGGGGCTACCGTTTGCCGGCCGATCAGAACGCCGTGTCGTTGCTCGCGGCGCGCGGCTGCGTTTGTCGCAATCTTTCATTCAAGAGCGGCAACCCTCCCAATGCGTATGCGCTCGAGCGGCTGATGCTCGCCGCCGACGTTCGGCCTCGTGCGGTCGTCATCGAGGTCAACCAATCCGTATTCAACCAAGCCGACATGGAGTACGCAACGCTTCATCCCGCCATCGCAGCGCTGGCGGCACCTCTCCTGGCGCCGTCCGATCTCGGGCTGCTCACCCTTCCGCCGGCCCCCGCGCCTTTCGTTCAGCGCACCAATCACGCGCTCTCATCGGTTTCGGAGTTGTACGCGATGCGGGCCGACATTCGGGAAACGCTTTACGGCGACGTGCAGCCCGCGCCGCTTCCTCACCTAACGGGTGACATGTTCGAAGGGACGTACGATCTTGCGCCGCTCGGGCGGTCGAATGTCGGCGTTCACTTCTTGGAGAAAGCGGCCGATCTGATGCGGGACCGCCGCATCGAGCTCGTTGCATTCATGACGCCGACGAATCATGCGCTCATGCACGAATATATCGATAATCGCCAGTATCGGCGCAATGAGCTCTACCTCGTCAGGCTACTCGCGTCGCGCGGCGCACACGTCCTGGATTTGGACCACGCATTTCCGGCCGGCGAGTTCTATGACAACGCTCACCTCACACCCGCTGGGCAGCGCCGCCTTGCGATGCTGATTGCGTCATCTCTCCCACACTGAGGCGAGAGACGTCTCTGACTATGCGGTCGGCCCAGCTCGGCCATCTCATCACGCTCGTCGGCGGCGACGCGGTCCCTTCGGGCCGAACGCGGCGCGTGCGTTCCGCCGCCGCCCAGCCTAGCGAAAAGACGGATCGCGCTAATCGGCAATTCGATGGTCTGGTGGGCTACAGATTGGCCGAGTTCGATCGAGGGTCAGGCGGAAGCCATTCTCAACGCGCCGCCGCACGGTCACCAGCTCGAAGTGCTTCCGATCGCTTCGCCTTCAGCTAGCGTCGCCGCCCAACTCTCGTACGTCGGAGAATTCTGCGCCCACATGGCCGATATTGCGGCGCTAAATCTCAACTCCGGTGTCGTGCGCGACTCCTATTCGTTCCACGGACCGATTTCGTCGCGGGCGGGCACAGCGGCCTGGCTTGCGCCGCTGCGGGCCGCCATCGCGCCGGTAGCGGCAGTCTGCCGTAACTCGGGTGTGAGGTTCGTCCTCGTGATCAACCCGCTCTCGAACGAGGCCAGCTCGAACGAGGACGGTCTGAGGCGCCTGCTCGCCAACGACTTGACCATGGAGCCGGATGCACACGCGACGTATCTCGCGGCGCTGCGAGGATTCCCGGTCATCGATCTTTGGCCGGCGTTCCTGTCGGCCGAAGCGGCCAACGGCGGCGACCATCCGCCACTCTATCTCACGGCGGATGCTCACCTCTCCGCGGCCGGCCGAACGGTCTTCGCCACCGCGTTCGCCGACGATCGAGCGGATCGAGGACGGCGCCTGAACTCGAGCGGCGCCCGGCGGCCAAGGATGTACCGCCGTTCGTGAAGGCGTAGGGCAAGCCCGATGGGCGTCACCTGCGGCCCCGCGGTTCAGTCACTGGCCCGGCGAGACGTCCGGTGACGGCATCCTCGCCCGAGCTCGGATTCCGGCTGGAGACGGTCCCCTGCGACCTCTGCGGCTCGGACCGGGCTCGAGTGGGCCTGGGAAAGCGCGGCAGCTTGTGCGACCGCACGTTCTCGATCGTCCGCTGCGCCGGCTGCGGCTTGGTGTACGTGAACCCGCGGATCGCCGCGGACCAGATCGCGTCGCTGTACGACGAAGCGTACGATCGCGGCGATGGATTCGATCGCTCGATCGACCACACGCAACACGGCGAGAATCCGAACCACGACGCGACGATGGGTCGCGTGGTCGCTACGCTCGGCGCCGCATTGGGTGGCCTCAGCGGTGCGCGCGTTCTCGACGTCGGCAGCGGCACGGGTACGCTGTTGGCGCTGCTGCAGGATGCGGGCGCCCAGGCCGAAGGCGTCGAGCGCTCCGCCTGCGCACGCGCGCGTTGCGCGCAGCGCGGGCTGTCGATCGTCGGCGACTCCATCGACGACGCACATTTGCCGGCAGCGGCGTACGACGCCATCACCGCGACCGAGGTGATCGAGCACGTCTTCAGCCCGACGGCGTTCCTGGGCCGAGTCCGCGAGCTGCTCAAGCCGGGCGGCGTCTTCTGCTATACGACCGGCAACTGGCATCTCGTTCGGCGCGCTCCCGGAACGCCGTACATCATGCCGGAAGGTCACCTCTACTACTTCACGCCGAACACCATGCGGAAATACTTCGAGAAAGCCGGCTTCGACGTCGTCGGCGGCGTCGTCAATCGCGCTTGGATCGGATACCGGGGACTGCCGCGGACGGTTGCCGACGCGATACCCGCGCCTGTGCTGCTGGGACTATCCCACCTCGCCGGCGACGTCGGACAGTATCCGATCGGCCGGCGAGCCGTGCGTTGAAGGCGGCGCGAACGTCTCCCCACGCTGCACTTCGACCGCGGGAACGTCGGTGTGCACCACCCGCGGAACGGAACGGCCGGACGAGATGACCGGCTCGATCCCCGTCAGCGGGCGCGAAACGTCGTGCGGATGGTCGTACCAATGCAAAATGCGCGCGCGATAGAATACGGCTAGGGTGTCAATCAGAATCGTCTTGACGTCGCCGTAGCGAATCCGCTGCGCGAGGCGCTGCGATCTGATCTTCACCGGCGCGTCGGTGATGCGGCCGCCCGCGCGGTAGATGTTGACCAGCAGCTCGAGGTCGAACGCG
>Ga0182024_10007978_pt1 | contig 22596 bp, 23 predicted proteins | sample P32metaG_FD_120480 | JGI IMG/M metagenome (GOLD analysis project Ga0182024, IMG submission 120480) | Permafrost microbial communities from Stordalen Mire, Sweden - P3-2 metaG (Illumina Assembly) | ecosystem: Environmental > Terrestrial > Soil > Wetlands > Permafrost | place: Sweden: Stordalen... | reverse complement strand
TGGATACCGGCTCTGCGATTTTGCTGCTTCTAGTAGTATCAATTTCTTAATCTCATTGGCTGCTAAGTTGACAATTTCATGGGGTAACGAAATGAAATTAGCCACGCGAGGAATAACACATGGTTGACGAGTGTGAGAAACTGAAAGGACCGGCCAGTCTTGTTTGAGGTAGTGCTCGAACTAGGTTTCTCATATTCCTTTTACCCACCACACTACTGGTATCATGAAAAAATTAAAGTACGATAGAAGTGAAGTGTACGACTGGATCTGTCAAAGGACAGAGCACGGACAACAACCGGTAAAGACTGCGCGTCAAGATCCACGGTTGCATCGAAGGCTCGTACACTACCTAGGTGAGAAATATACAGCACAAGAGTTGTACGACTTTTTGAAGCCGAGTGACAACTTGTGTAAGAAGTGCGGGAGCCCTAGAACAAAATTCCGTAGCTTCATAAAAGGATACAGAGGAACCTACTGCAGCTACAAATGCTCAGCAAGCGCGCCTGAAGTTCGAGCAACTATCGAAGCTACGCATATACGGAAGCGTGGGGTATCGCACGTATCAAAAGATCCTACGGTACTTGCCAAGACTAAAGCAACTATGAGTGAGAGGTATGGTGGATTTACTTTCTCTTCTACGAAGTTACGTGTAATGGCGGAGCACACTATGGAGGAGAGGTATGGTACAAAATATTTCTCTAGCACAATAGAGTGGTCTGAAAAGTATAAGGCTACCTCTCAACGCAAAAGAGGTACAGATTTCCCACTTCAAGATTCGCGCGCGTTTGAAAAGCAACAGAAGAGTAGTCTCGGTAACAAACAGATTGTAGTGAATGGAAAATTTTATGATGTACAGGGCTACGAGCACCATGCGTTACGTGCTATAGAATCCAAGATAGCGAAGTTGGTTACTGCAGCTAGTAAGATGCCAGAAGTGTGATATTCCTTCGAGGGTAAACGCCGCAGATACTACCCGGACGCCTTGATTAGGACAGTAGCAGGAAAGAAAATATTGTTAGAAGTTAAAAGTGACTATACAGTCAATATGCGTTTTGAAAATAACGTAGCAAAATTCAGTTCTGCGGTAGACTGGTGCAGAAAGAATAGCGCCAAATTTGTTTTAGCTCTAGTCGTAGTGAAACGCCAAAAGGTTCACACTACATTTCACGAAATCACATCTTCAGACAGCGCCCGTACGGTGCTCATGAGGTGTAGGGAGAATACATAAAATGGCAATGATACAGTTGACCGCAGCGGGCGTTGCTTTAATTGAAGCCAACACCGGCCCGGTAGTAGTAAACACGTTTCAACTGGGTTCCGCGTACAACTATACGCCGGAGCCTACCGACACAGCGATTCATGGTACGGAGGTGTTCTCGGGCATCCCTACCACACCGATCGCAGTTAACGCGAACATCGTCAAGTATTCACTGTTCCTCGATTACCCACTTGGACCCTTCCAGTTCGGAGAGTTCGGGCTGTACGTCGGGGCGACTCTGTTTGCTTTGGGTACCACGTCACAGCTGGAACAAAAGCTGGCTCTCACCTCGGTTGATCCGGGTAATGCGATTCGCATAGATATTTACCTGTCTATGGTCGGTTCCAACTACGCTATGTGGTTGGACTTGAATCAGAGCAACAACAGCTTCCGCATGGGCGTTTTGCAGAGTCCTGACTACTTGCCGCCGTCTTCGGGAGCGGTACCTAACGCCTATGTGGTTCAGGGTGCGAACGTTTCACAATCAGCGTTCCTAGCCTACACTGATACCAACGGTCTGTGGAACTTCGACGCCTATGATTTTGCGCAGCAGGCGGCAGCTACGATCACGGCTACAGATAACTCGTCGGTGACGCTTGCATTTTCCCAGTACGCGGTTGGGATGTCACCTCAGTATTTTGGTGAAGTGATTCTACAGTTCGCTACTGGAGCCCTCTACGGTATTGTTCGCTACGTTAGCACTGCAGTGATAAGTGGAGACACAGTCACGCTGGGATTCAGTACACCTCTGGCTATGCTCCCAGCAGTTGGCGACAAGTTCTTGGTATTCGGTCGCCGGATTCTTAGCACCACAGTTGCTAACCTTCCGATTGCGAGTTCGACTCAGCTTGGTGCGGTTATCATCGGTAGCACGCTGACTGTAGATGCATTAGGCAACCTCAACGTCGACGATGCAATGCTACCCGTTACCTCGGTCAACGGCCAGAACGGTGCGGTTGAGCTCACTGCATCTGACATCATTGATATTGCGCAGGTTGCTATAACAGGTCAATACTCGGACCTGTTGAACCCCCCGGCTACATACACTTTGCCTCCCGCCACGACCACGACATTAGGTGGAGTTAAGGCACCTTCAGTGAGTGAAGCACATCTGACTGTTGCTGCAGATGGTACGATCGACCTGGCGTTCAACCCAGTTAAAACTGTCAATGGAGTAGTGCCTGATCCGAGCTCGGGTAACGTAGTGTTACCTGTTACACCAACACCAACTGGGTTGATCAACGCTGCACCCCTGAGTGCGTCAACCGATCTGAATACAGTGGTTGCTGTTGGTCTATATTTCGCTACGGCTGCTAATGTTTCGACCTTGGTTAACGCTCCGGGTAACCTATTGGCTGAAGCCACCATTGAGGTAATACCCCTATATTCCACGGGTACCGGAGATGTGATCCAACGATTCACGACAGCTACTACGATGTGGTGGCGCGGTCTGACAGGTAGCACCTGGAGTGGGTGGCAACAGATTTCTCCTGTGTTGACGCACACTGAACAGACTATCGTTGCAACTTCAGTAGGGCAGACTGTGTTTGTTACTGAAGGGTATCCGATTGGTTACGTCGAGGTGTTCTTGGCTGGTTTACGTATCCAGCCTAATGTAGACTTTAGCGCACCAGATGGTATGAATATCAACATCATCAATTCGGCATTGGCTGCACAGATTCAGATTGGTGCTGTGCTTACCGTTAGTTCGTATTCGACGTACAGTATTGCTGTTCCTAACAGCATGTACAACAACGTATCGATTACGACTACTAGTGCTGGTCAGACTATTTACACTGTACCCGGCGGGTATCCTCCGAACTTGTTGAACGTGTTCTACGGTCCGTATCACCTGGTGAATGGTGTTGATTACTCGGCTACGAACGGCGAGACGATTACGCTGCTTACAATCACGGGTACTATCGGGACAATCCTGAACGTTGAGTCGTGGGCTTCGATTTCGATTGCTAACGCTATTGAGGCATCGGTGCTAGGCTCATCAGGCGGTGCTGCTTTGGTTGGCTATGGGGCGTCTACAGTTGCAGCCACGCTTGCTGCGTTAGTAGGTGGGTTGACCCCACAAGTGATTCCTACTCTGACTAACGGACAGACTGCGTTTACGGTGCCGGAAGGCTACACGCCGAATATGCTGAGCGTGTACTATGGTCCGCTGCGTTTGATTAATGGTGTGGACTACACGGCAACAGATGGCGAGACGATCAATCTTATTGGGATCACAACTACGATCGGTACCGATCTGTCGGTTGACGCCTTCACTCAGGTTGCAATGCTGAACGCTGTACCAACAGGTGTGCTAGGCGGTCCTACTGGCGCCAACATGGTAGGATTTGGTGCCTCAACTGTCGGTACTACACTAACGAACATTCAGGCTGGTACTACTCCGGGTATGTTTACCACAGTAGCCGCAAGTAGTAGTGCTCCATCTACGTCTACTACAACAGGTGCGTTAACCGTTGTAGGTGGTGCAGGTATTGCGGGTTCACTTAATGTAGGCGGAGCATCTTCATTCAGTACTAGTGTGACTCCTATTGCTGGTCAGGCTATGCCCGTTATCGGTACGGTGGTGCGACTAACAGGATTAGATGGGACGACAGCAAAGATAGCAATTGATTCCTATGTTAACACAGGTAATCCGACAGCTGGAGTTTCTGCTAGAGCTGCTCGAGGCACGGCAGCCACGCCGTTAGCAATACAGAACGCAGATATATTAGCGTCATTTGCTGCTCACGGCTATGGCGCTACTATGTTTCAGCCTGTTAGTACAGGAGCTCTGCAAATTGTGTCTGAAGGCGTGTTCACAGATATCTCGCAGCCTACGGCACTAAGTTTTTTGGTAACACCTAGTGGGGCGGTCACCAAATCAGAAAAGATGCGATTGAGCTCTATGGGTGTTCTGGAGATAGAATCAAATATTTCAAGTACCTCTATTAATACTGGTAGTGCCGTTATAACCGGCGGGCTAGGTGTATCCGGTGCAGTATACGCAGGCTCGTTCCAAGGCCCGCAAGGTAATTTAGCACCTAACACTGGAGCATATACTTCTCTGACAGCTAGCGGCGCAGTAACCTTGACAGAAGGTACGGCATCTACAACGACCACTACGGGTACCCTAGTTGTTACGGGAGGTGTCGGGGTATCCGGTGCTATTAACGTAGGTGGTACAGTGCAGGCGCCTGCAATTAATGGGTCTAGCGGTGCAGCTACACTGGATAGTTTCGTTATTGGTAGCATAACACCCGAAGCTGCACATTTCACTACTACTACGGCTACAGGTACTGTTCAGTCTATGTCTGGTGGTTTTGTATTCCCAGACGGTTCAACACAAGGTACTGCGCAAGGATACAACCGGTTGATTAATGGGGGCATGGGAGTCGACCAACGTAACAATGGCGCACTTCAGACCATTATTGCTGGTTCGGCTCTAGCTTATACAGTTGACCGTTGGTACGCATATTGCACAGGGGCTAACGTTACTGGTCAGCGTGTAGCAGGCGGTAGATCAGGTTTGACGGCTGAACGTTATCAATATCAGTTCACAGGAGCAGCAGGTTGTACTGGTATTAGTTTTGGTCAACGTATTGAGACCTCTAACAGTTACGACTTGAACGGTACGACTGCAACGTTGTCTGTTGCGCTGTCTAACTCGTTGCTGACTACCGTTACGTGGACCGCCTATTACGCTAACACTACGGATACGTTTGGTACTATTGCAAGCCCTACAGTAACTCAGATCGCAACGGGTACGTTCACTGTAAGCCCTACCGTAGCACTATATCAAACGCAGATAGCAATCCCTGCTGCGGCTACTACTGGTATTCAGATTGTGCTGTCAGTAGGCGCACAGATTAGTGGGACGTGGACTATTGGTAACGTGCAGCTAGAACGTTCTACGGTAGCATCTCCGTTTGTGAAGAATAAGGCTAGTGCTGTACTTGCAGAGTGTCAGCGATACTATCAATCGTTTATGTTGCTTGCTAGTACTACGGCAAACGTCGGTACTACAGGGTTGCCAGTAACTATGAGGACTACACCTACACTAGTAACAGGTACTCCATCAACGGGTACAGGGGCAGCTTATACGGTTATGGGATCGGAGACACTATATCAGAGTACCGCTAACAGTGCGATAGCAACGTGTACCGTATCACTAACGGCCGAAATTTAAATCAAGTTGGGCAGTTCTAAACAAACTGTCCTTCTTATAGGAATATTTATGACTACAACTCTAGCGCAAGCAGTAGCAATAACTGATCCTCAAGATCAGATGGTGGCTGTGTTAGCGGGTACAGAAATTCTAACAGTCTTACAGGATGGGATTCCAAAGCAGACGACAACCGAGGCTATAGCAGCATTGTCTGCTTCAGTTGTTCCTGGAGAACTAGCATCCCCGAATGGAGCGTCATTAGTTGGCTTCGAGCAGCTGGGTACAGGTGCGGTACTTCGCACCGTACAGAGCAAGTTGCAAGAGGCTGTTAGCGTTCTAGACTTCGGCGCAGACCCTACTGGAACAATAAACAGTACTAGTGCTATTCAAGTTGCACTTAATACTGGTAAAGATGTATTTCTTCCTGATGGTGTATATGCCATTAGCACGCCGTTGACAGTATCAGTTCAAGGCCAGAAGTTTTTCGGTGGGCCTTTAGCGACTTTGCTTAAAACTGTGGCTACACAAGATGCCATTGACGTTACAGGGAATTATTGTGTAGTTGAAGGATTCTCTATCAACGGTAACTCTGCCGCAGGCACTGGTGGTTCTGGTATAGGTGTGTTTAGTCAGTATGTACATATATCCAAGATCAATACCTACGCGAATGGGGGGCATGGTATTTACATAGACGGAGAAGCATCCCTAGGTCATGATGCAGCCTTCGTTGTAGTCTCTGGCTGCATTTCGCATGATAATGGTGGTGTAGGTATAGCTTCGAATACAGCACCAGACTGCGTACGCACTGATAATGTAGTGTACAACAATCAGCTAGAGGGGATCACTGATGATCTGCCTAGCTACAGAAATATCATCTCTAATAACAAGGTCTTCAATAACTGCCTGACAGGAGGCGTCGGTGGCATTGGGGTTGATACAGCGTCAGATAGTATCATCACGAATAACCAGATTTCTGCAACTCAAAGCGACCTTCCAGGTATCAAGTTCCAGAATAACATTGGTGCTACTAATTTCTGTACTGTCTCAGGCAATAATCTCACTAATAACACAGGTGGGGGTATTTGGTTGCATTACGGTACGGGAGGTGGATGCTTTTCGAATGTCATGGCTGCTAATACGTTTCAAGGTAATACAGGCTTCGATATAAAGATCGATGCTGGCTGCACTAATAACACGTTGTCTGGTATCATGGCCCCTGCGATTATAGTTGACAGCAATGCAGGAGGCGTCAACCCAAAGGCAGGTTATGTATGTAGCTTCAGGGCGTATAACAATGCAACCCTAACTGATGTTACCGGGGATGGTACTATGTACACGGTCCCGCTGAACGCTACCAGCTATTTAAATGGCTCGGTCTTTAATATCGGGACCGGAGTATTTATGGCACCTGTAACAGGTATATATCAGTTTAATGCAGCGTGTAGACTGCAAGCCGGTTTAGGCCAGACGTTTGCACAAATACATCTTGTACAGATGGGTAGCGTGTCTCAAACGTCGCAAGGTGAACTAGATCTTGCGGCTACTACGTATAACTTATCGATAGCTGATCAGTTTGCAATGCAAGCAGGCGATACACTGACACTACAAGTTGCTGCATACGGAGGGACGAAAGTCATGACGATCCCGGCGTCTCCTATTCAGACATTCTTGTCTGGGACTTTAATTGGCTAACGAGGAACACTATGTACTCACTAATCCCAAACAGCACTAGCATTTTGCGCTCAGACGGAGCGTTCATCCCTGCGGATCCATCTAACACAGACTACCAGAATTATCTTGACTGGGTGAAGGCTGGAAATAAAGCAAGTTCAGCAACGGTTCCGCAAGTCACGTTAACTACGGAAGCCGCAGTAGTAGCTCCTACTCTAGCAGAAGCGCAGGCTACTCAGTCTGCTGCCTTGAACGCTGCGTGTCAGGCAGCGATAGGCACAGGATTCTCCTCTTCAGCACTGGGAGCACCTTACACATACCCAATGCAGCAAACAGATCAGTTAAATCTCGGGCGGGCTCTAAATGTAGCAAACATGGTGATCAATGCTCCGCCGTGGGCTGCAGGAGGAACTCATAAAGCAGGAGAAGTAATTACAGCTGCTTCACAGGTATTTATTTGCGTAGAGGCCGGAGTTTCCAGTCGCAATGAACAGAATTGGAGTATTCCAGTAGGAACGGTCACCGAAGATGGGACGTGTAAGTGGAGAATTTGGACAACGCCACTCTGGTGTTGTAGTTCTAGTGGAGAGTGGGTGTACTTGGCGCACACTGCGCCGCAGATTAGGCAGCTAGGTATGGATGAACAACATTTTATATCTAGTCTACAGCTACAGAATGCGGGACTGCAAGCTCAGGTCAAGGCTGCTACTACTGTAGCAGAAGTGCAAGACACTACGTGGCCCTCAGCGTAATCACCAACCATTAACGGGATGAGGTACTCCGAGTACGTTACGCAGATCCTTCTGGCATTCTGCGTACCCTCTCTCATGGGTAACACTAAGGATCTCTTTAATCCGGTTAGCTCTATAAGGCTCTTTCAGTATCAACGCACTCTCTAGTACGTCGAGTAGCATCCGGTCTTTAGTTTCGAAATCAAGTTTACGCATTTTATGTTCCAAAATAGTTTAGGAGTAATGTATGAATCCACAACAGTATATAGCAGAGTTAGCGATACAAGATGTTGCAGCATTTACGCAGGTTGGTACGGGGGCTGTCCCAAGAACAGTGCAAAGTAAATTGCAGGAGGTAGCTAGTGTTAAAGATTTTGGCGCTACGGGTAATGGCATTACGGATGATACCGTAGCCATTCAAGCTGCACTGAATTCCGGTGCTACCTCTGTATTTATTCCGCCAGGCACCTTCAAGTTCACAACCCTAACAATGCCAGCAGTTGCTGGATTTGAATTCTTTGGTGTTGGTGTAGCAAGTGCGTTGATCCAAACTGGTACTGGTATAAAATATCCCACCATAGCAGCAAACTGTTTTAATGCAGTGAGTACGATTCGTGACCTTTATTTTGATGGTACAAACGGTACGGGTAATACATTCGATACCACGTATGCTCAAACTTTAGACCTGTTGAATCTGTTCTTCAATAATGTGCCGATTGGTCATACTTCGTTAATGCTCAATGGTAATCCAACGTCTAGCACCTACGCACACGACGTACGCGTAAAGAATATTCGTATCTATTCAACAACTGCAGGCAATGCGGGTATTACTTTAGGTGCTTTCCATTCAGATTCCACTATCGATGGCTTTCAGATGAACGGAGGTTTCGAGGTAGCTTATTGTTTACTGGCCTTGAACGGGGCTCTGACAACTGTAGTTTCTAATTCACATATCTATAATGCTACTTCAAATGTAGTGAACTTGCAGGGTAACAATAATGATTTCGGCTGGATCGGTTGCACGTTTGACAACGCCCTAGGTGACATATTTAATCAGGTGAATTCAGTTCGAGGCCGGTTTACCAACTGCTTTATAGAAGCAGTTAATTCAGGGCATCACGGCATTGTGTTTAACAACTCCTATAATAACACCCTGTTCAACACGTCATTCTCTTCGCTGTCGGGTAGTTCTACCGCATGCGTTCAGGAGGTGAGTGGTTCAAGCGGGACTAAGGTGATCGGAGGTTGTATTGATAGTACCTCAAATTGGACTACGTTATTTAACCTTAATGGTGTTGGTAGCTACGCCAAAGGCTTTGAAGCCTACGGCAGCTACGATTCTATTTATAGTTTAGTAGGTACGGCTAGTACTCCTCAAGCGCAAAATACTACAATTAACTACGGTGCTAATACATCGGTAGGGTTATCAAATGCAGCATGGAGTGCGCCCTATGCTGGTAACATCATGTTCGCAAACGTATTTGTGGATAATACACCCGCTGCAGGACAGACCTTCTTATTTAACCTACAGGTAGCAGGTGTCACTATAGCAACGGGTACTATTTCTAGTGGTATGTATAGTACTACTATAACGCCAAGTCCGGCTTACTCAGTAGGTGCGGGTGCTGAGATTTCGATTCAGAGTATATTTTCTACAACTTCTGGATCTGCATCTCCTCGGTACGCGATTACGTTGAATGGATAGCCTCTAAAATAAGCCCAAGGCCTCTAGTACGCGGATATAAAAATAATAAATAATCATGGAAGCTTCGGCTAAGGAACTTATCTCCTTTATAAACTTTATCGTTCTTCCGGAGCTTCCATTCTTGCAGTTCGTTAGGTGGTAGTACATCTTCACACAATTTAACGAGCTTGCGGTTACGTCTAATGTTATCTGCTTCCGCAGTAATGAATTCCAAATCTTCTTTGCACTTCTTGTGCCAGTTCTTGATCGACCCGTACTTCGTTAATATAGCCTTCGCCCTAGCAGGTCCAATACCTTTGATCGGAGGAATAGAATCCCCTGAGTCACCTATCAACGTCTGATAATCCACCATCTGTGAAACCGAAACACCTTTTTTCTTTTCTGCGTCTTCACAATAAATATATCGAGGTTTAGACTTACCATCTTTACCCTTGGCAGAGGGATCATACAGACATACGTTACGGGACTCCAGATACTGGTAAGCATCTTTGTCTACTGTATCACAGACCACCTTGTAGTCTTTGCCGTAGAATTTAGCCACACTACATAGTACGTCATCAGCTTCGTACGTCTTCGGCTGGAAGAAAATTATACCAAGCTTGTGGAGTAGCGCGTAGACGTCAGGTAGGTATTGGTACACGTCTAAAGCAGGTTCGGCGTTCTCAGCGTCAACAGGTGCGCCTCTACCTTCTCGCCTACTTTCTTTGTATTGAGGATACACCTTGTATCGGAATACGTCAGGGCCGTCAAAGGCTACCAGTAGATAGTTTGCTTTGACGGATAATGCGTCTTTGCAGATCATACCGACAAATTTGTATGCTAGTGCTTCTCCGATAGGTCGAGAGGTCTTCAGGGTAAAGGCTGCCCTATGAAGTACCCAGTTACCATCTACAGCTAGAATTCGTTCTTTAGTTTTCATTTGCAGTTACTCTAGGATATTCAGAGTCATCGTGACCATTCTGCAGTGCTAGAACAGCCGCTGCAACACATTCACGGCAGGCCATCAATCGCCCTCCTTGCAATCCGTTCTCGGCTGCGTGATCTACAGCAAGGAAGGGCTTATCAAAACTGTAGGTAGGCTTTCCGCACCAAGATTCTTTATCGTGTTCTGCATGTGTGCGTCTAATGCAGCGGACCCACTCAGGACGTTCATTCATTTCTTTTCCTTGGGTAAGAGCCTGGCTAGCATCGATGATTGCCTGAAAGATGGTCGTGCAATCAGGTCCATTCCCTTGTTCATCTACCTGCATAGGGGGTAGAGCAAGTTGTAGCGCCTTGATGCAAGACCTCAGGGCCTGATCTTTTAGTTCAAGGTTCTCTACGAGTAACTTCAAGCCCTCACTATCAACTCCGAAGTCTTCTAAGATTGGCCCTCTAGTATAGAAAGACTGACCCTCCAGCTTTGCTTTTTCCTGCGCGTATCTTGTGTGATCAAGATAGTTTGCAAGGTAAGTTAGCGTCATTTTCAATGAGGTCATTTCTTCTCCTGTGCAGCTAACCATTGTGCGATACTTAGAGCTTGTGCCGCAACTTCAATAGGGAAATTACCGACTCCGAATTTGACAGTAGCAGAAGTGATATATACATAAGGCACATCTTCGGCTTCTGCAGGTAGGGACCCAGTTAAAGTTATACCAGGAGGAAGGTCTAGAGGTTTGTCAGAGATGACTCCAAATTCCTTGACGGGTTCTGTATCGCGGAGTTCTCGAAGTTTCAATAGTACCTCTGGAAGTAGGCCTCGTTCTTCCAGTTGTTCCAAGCTGTAACCACAACCTCTTTCCTTTTCAAGGATTTCCTCATACTCTTCGATCTCCTCGATCGTGTCTGCTAGGAGTTCATCTGAAATTTGTTTCATTTCTTTTTCTTTAGTGTGCGAATTTGTTGAGCTGCTTTACGGTACTTCTTGGCGTAGACACAGAATCGCTCGTCGTGCTCAAGCTGCGTATCTTCCTCAGCTTCTTCTGCAAGAGCATCGCATACCCTCGCAGCTTCCTCTAGGATGGTCTGTCGTTGCTCAAGACCTAGAGTCTGGACTGCGTCCCAGAATTCATGAGATGCTTCATCTAAGGTGACACCTTCAGCGATCTCAACTGTACCATCGTTTCTGATCGTGACAGTAGCTTTATTGTAGTTCGAGTTGTCAAACATGAAGTCGGTCATAGTTAGTGAATCCGTAGTGAGGGAGCGTTGAGGGGGTTGCTGACTTCAAGAGCTACCATGTAGGTTAGATCATCTATAGGGTCACCAGTAGAAGCGTCGATACTTTTGACACTAAACTTGTGACCGAAGGCTGCTTCCAAATCCTTCTGCAGATGGGCAGCAATGAAAGTAGGATCTAGAGTAGAGGGGTTCATCCCTTCAATATTGGTTTCGACATAGGTCTGAAGAAAGAGTGTGAGTTCTCGATTGCACACAAGTAGGTGCGCCTTGTTGGTAATTAATACGCCAGTTATCAGCATAGGTTACTCCTTTAGTTATAATGTATTTACAGTCACGCACATCCTAGTTATCAATTTCATAATAGTAATAACTTTAGACTCATAGAGGAGTAGGTAACATGGACGTGAACGATCTGGCAGCCAAAACGAATCCCTTCGGTGGTTACTCCTGGGTGACCTATGTTTGGGTAATAGGACTGTCCTGCGCTGGTGGTTGTGTTAGATATTTGAATAAGTCCCCCACTGCTTTTAGTATCTTCATCTTGATACGAGATGTAGTGACCGCTGGATTCATGGGGTTGATTACCTTCTGGTTGTGCCAGTGGACAAACATCAGTGGTCCGCTCTCTGCTGTTCTAATTGCCACCTCAGGCTTAATGGGTAATCACGCAACACGTGAACTAGAAGCCTTGTGGAGAATTAAATTTGGCATTCAGTACGAACCTACGATCAATGGCAAGTCTGTTGATCCCAAGAACGAAGAGTAACTTTAGAGGGACTGAGCAATGACTTTCAATATCACCACGGCACAGTTGGCAAAGTTCGCATCACATCTTACCAACTCGTCAACACTTAGTAGTCTTACTGATGCTATTAACGCAACGATGGATCGTTTTAGTATCAGTTCCTCACCGAGACGGGTGCGTTACTTTCTTGCACAATCCTCGTTCGAGACTGGTGGGTTCACCACTTGGGAGGAGGATCTAACTTACTCACACGCAGAACGATTGGTAACTGTATGGCCTTCGCGATTCTCTATGGATGAGAATGCGCCGGGTATGGAATACGCACCAGACTTCGTTAACGCTCCAGAAAAACTCGCTAACCTCGTGTACGCAGCTCGTGAGGGCAATGGGGACGTAGCTTCCGGTGATGGCTTTGCCTATCGGGGTCGCGGAGGGTTCAATCTGACGTTCCATAACAACTATGCAGCAGCTTCAAAGTATTTGTATAATGACCCCTCGACGTATCTGAATAACCCAGATCTGGTAGCTGCTCCAAAAGATGCAATGTTGAGCGCTGGTTGGTTCTGGCAGTCGAACAATCTAAACGCGTTGGCTGATACAGACTCGTTCACCCAGGTGACTAAGATTATCAATGGTTCGACAGTAACCGTTCCGCAGCGGATGCCTCTGCTAAATCAAGCTAACGCAATATTTACGTGGTGAGGAATAGATTATGAGTGGAATTTTGAGTCCAGCAGACGTACTAGGAATTGCAAATCAAACAGACTCAACTAGAGGTGCTACCGAAATTGGATTTGCTCAAGGTGGCGTGGGCTCGTTAGCAGCTTATCTTGCTAACACTACGCAGATAGTGAGTTCAGTAGCTGCAATAAGGAAACTCCTGAAAACTGGAGTGCCCAACGCTAACACCCTAGGATACTATAGTTCTGGAGATGGTGGGCAGGGGACTTACCACTACAATTCTAGTGATACCACCTCAGGTGCTGTGTATACGGGTTCGATTACTGCTATTACAGCACCGGTTGCTCCCACTCTATCGAGTACCGCTGGTGGAACGTTAGCTGCTATGACGTACTTTGTTAAGGTAACGTACGTAACGGCTGCAGGTGAAACAAGGGCATCAACGGAAGCCAGCCTAGCGGTTGCTCTTGACTTCTTACTAATGGTGACCTCTCCTGTAGCAATGCCTGGGGCTACAGGATATAACGTCTATGTATCTACTGCAACAGGTACGGAGACCAAGCAGAACTCAACACCTATAGCAATAGGCACTAACTGGACAGAGCCTATGACTGGCTTGGTCATGGGTATGGTTGTTCCTTCAGTGAGTACTGCTGGTTCGTTGATGACGGTAACGGCTGTTAGCAGTGGAGCACTAGCAGTAGGGATGACTGTTAACTTGAGTACTACGGGCGCTACCATTGGCTATATCTCTGGATTTGACACGGGTGCTGGTAACACTGGAACGTACACCATTAGTACTTCTATTACTGAGTCTAGTCAGTTCTTTACCTCTGACACCGGCGGTTCGTATCTTGTAGCTGCAGATGGAGGGCGGTGGTACATACAGATGGCGGGAGTTGCTAACGTAAAGCAATTCGGAGCTAAGGGAGATGGTATAGCAAACGATACGTATGCCGTACAGGCTGCGGTCGTATTCTCAGACAGTGTATGGCTACCAGACGGTACGTATCTTCTGGCAACAATATCAGCTTCACCCCAGCCAGGCTACTATAATCCACAAAACATACTGATCCAGAATAAGAATAATTTTCGAGTCTGGGGTGGTAAGGATGTAACCTTAGTGCCTGCGAACGGTGCGAATTACTCCTGTATCTTCACAATATATAACTGTCAGAACTGGAAGATTCAAGGATTGAATCTACAAGGTAATCGCACAGGACTTACTTCGGGGCAGGAAAGTGTAGGTATAAACACCGCAAGTTATGTGAACTTCACGATTGATGATATTCACTTCACTGGTAATTGGGGTGACTCCGGTGCAGCTTTCGGAGGGGATTGGCTTGTTAAGGGTCGGTGGTCAAATATCACTGCAGATCAGATCGGGCAAGGCTTCGACACCGCGTTCATGCAAGATTGTGTATTCGAAAATATAGATCTCACAGGTTATAGTATTGTGACTGGTGGCGCAGGGAACGTAGGTCTAGGTATCAATTACGACCAGCCTGCCTCAGCAAATAATGCCACAGGGATTTCTTTCACTAATACGAATAATCTATACTTTAAGAACTTCCGTGCCCGTAATTTTAACAATGGTGCGCTTATTACGACCGGAAGCTATCTTTACTTCGACTCTCTGTGCGACTTTTCCAATAATCCAGGGACGACGAGTGGGGCAGTAGGTGGTAAAGGTGTGGTTATTACGTATAACAACGGTGGAGCATTTTCAAGCGTTGGATTCCCTGTCAATCATGTGTACTTCAACGGTTCGAAGATTTCGAACAACGGAGCTACAGTACCGGGTTCAGGTGCTGTCTTGAACGGTGCGGCCATTACCAATAGTGACCTGATAGCTAATATCTTCTTCCTAGGCGCAGCTATAGATAATAATGCATCTACCGGCATTAACAGTACGGGAGAAGCGCACCTGTCAGGTGTAGTGATCCAGAACTGCGCATTCACAGGCGCTATGCAGACTACACCTATCAGCGCAGGTATATTAAACTCGATGGTCACGAGTGCACTACCACGTAATGCCTCCGTCCTTAACAACTATGGCTTCAATCCAACTTACCTTGCTTTTCCCGGACTACCTGCAGGAACTGGTGCCGGTTTTACTGTGGTGAATACGAATCCATTTCCTGTGCAGGTCACTATTCAGACAGATACCTCAGCTGCCTATCAGCCCGTCCTTGTAAATCCATCAGCGCTTGGTAGCACCTTTACAATTCTAGGTACAGTGGCAATTAATAGTGGCCCTTGTATATTCACGCTCCTCCCAGGTATGGGTGTTTACTTTAATACAAACGTCCCAGGCGGCTGGGCATGGTGCGGTCTATGAAACGAAAAGTTAGCGCAGAGAGTTGGTCAGTAATGACCACTCCAGAAGTACGCGACCTTGATGCCCCTTACCTACCGACAGGAGTTGATCTAGAACCAGAAGTGCATCCGAAGTCAGAGATCCTTCTTAATGCTGCATTCAAGCTTAACGCGGCAAAGAGATTGGCTTCTACTCTGAAGCAAGGGTCGATTAGTAGAAATGCTTCTATCATGCCCTCGAACCAAGCTGTAGACACGGACACGCATATCTCCAGTGTTGAAGATCCCGACGAAGATGTAGAAGAGTAGCAACTAGGATTAACTTAGCAATATTGAGTAGGAGACTGTGATGGGATTTTCAGATTCGGCGGACCACGCTATGGAAGTAGAAGACAAGTTAAAGGAATACGAGCTGCAACGTATTCGGCAGGCGCGTAGCAAAGCGTCCAATATGCCATATAGTGGCTACTGTTATTATTGCAGTAGCCCTGTTTCGTCACCAAAACTTTGGTGTGATTCTTACTGCCGGGAAGATTTTGAGCGCGAGCAGCGCATTCTCAAAATCTCTGGTGCATAGGAGTAGATAAATGAGTACTGTATTCAACGCAGGGGGCGGAATTGTTAGCCTACCGCAGACTCCGCTCAATACTCTAAACTTGTCAGTCAAGGCGAGTCTAGGGCAGAATCAAATTACCCGGAACATCGGCAACTTCTATAGTTCTTGGGATGCCAGTAATGGTGCAGTTCAACAGCAGTTCAGTATCGTTAATGGTACACCTCTAGTTCTTCCCTCGGGTGCTGCTGGCCTCCTCGTGTACTCGAACGGAGGAACACTAACCTTAAATCTGTCCAAGACTACAGGCACTGTGCAGGCACCAACTGTTGCTAACTACACAGTGTACATGGAACAGCTGTATATCACCGATGATAGTTTGTCTGCTGTTACCCTTGTCAATCCTGTTGCAGGAACTCCGGTAACAGGCTTCATTGCATACATTCCGTACGCCTTTAGTGGCTGATTTAAGAGCAACAAAGCACAAAGGGACTACCAACTCATCATTGGTAGTCCCTTCTTTCGTTTACAGCAACAACTGAGATCAATCAGGAATTCCTCGACCCAATTCTTTATTTCGGAACAGGCTTCGGGAGTTCTGCGTAGCACAATGCGTTCTCTAAAATACTACGCATAGTTTCAGGTGGCATTGGATGCTGCCTAAGTCCCGCGCTCACCATTGCGTCTGTTACCTCTAGCACTGGCTTCAAACCATAAATATTAGACATGAGTATCTCCTGGTTAAGATACTCTTTATTTACAGTTCTCAAACTAGGCCAGCGAACTACCCTTGATGCACGCATCGAAGTCGATGACAAACGGAAGACCATCTAGCATCGCATTCTTTTCTTCGATCCACTCTAGTGTTTGCGGATCTTTCTGTAGGTCCTTACCCAGAGAGATGTGTGCTGTGTAGTCCTCGAAGGAATGTTTTAGACCTTGAGCACTTAATTCCTCATGCAACTCTTGCAGATCCTCTGAATGAATTAGTCCTACCAGAATAAGTTCTCCGTCCGGTTCCTCCCAGATCACCAATTCCCTAAGCAATCCCACCATCTCCCGATCGTCTGGAACTTCAATCTGCTCAGGCAGTACGTCATGATGATACATGATCGTGCAGTGCAGTTGAGTAGTGTTCCTAATCTTGAAGGGTGCACCCTGCATTAACTTCTGCAGCTTTAAGGTGGAACGAGCAGAGGGTACCACCCAAACATATAGACCACCCTCTGGGTTAAGCTGTTTGATGGAGTCGTAGAGAATACGAGCTTCGATCTTTCTCATGGTGATACCCACACAATTTGTTTAACTACACTAACGTTCTTGGCGTTTCGTACACTAGTCTTCAGCTTCTGCAGTTGCTGAAACAACGAGTGCCTACTAGTTCCTATAGATTCAACAAGCCCTTGGAGATCTGCGTAGGTGAAAAGCACTTTGGTGTTATCTAGAGCAATCCAGTAGAAATCTGGCGGTAGAGTTTTCGAGAACGTCTGAAGGGCGGCGTTCAAAGCAGCAATGCTTCTAGTATCAGCTTGATACACGTTAGTGATTCCTGCCTGTGTTGTGTAGCTGACAGGAGACTGGATGACTAAATCGTAGGCTCTGGTTAATAGTGTATTTTGTTTTGCCTGAGCATCACTGAGAAGCTGTTGTACACTAGGTGCGGGTGGAGCAACTAGTTTTTCGTTGCTAACCTTGTAACCACGAGTTGAGATACATTTTGACCACTCCTCATCTGTGATCTTGATAACATTCTTTACCGCTGGGGGCACTGGGCTATCTACGTCATCATAGTGTCCAACGACATTCTCTTGTTCATCGAAAGCTGCGTATTTCTGTCCCATGATAATTCCTTTAATATCCCTTGGCAGTCCACCACACCGCGTCAGATCCGATGGATGTGGATCCTACGCTAATCTGAAACTGAGATAAGCTAATCGGTTCTCCGCCACAATCATTGAATGTAGTCAAATTGATGCCAGACCCGAGAGACACAGTGAAATTTAAAACAGCTACAGGGAATGCTATCGGGAAATTACTTGTTGTTGTCAACTGAGTGGGGTACGTTCCGGTACCCCACTGCTCAATGAAGTATCCAGTTGGGCTGCTAGGATCAGGATATTTTTTATAACCATTGATATCTAGTGAGCTAGGAAACTGAGACAGAATAACTGCCGCCTGGCCTGTAGTAGCCGGAGCCGCATAGTGCTGTACATAATTGTTACCTGCTCTGTTTACAGATGCCGTGTAAACATCGCTCTCTAGTAACGCAGGGACCCCAGCAGGCGCCTGGAAGACTTCAGACTCCAGAAGAGAAGCGTAAAACGGAAGACTTGCATTACCGTTGAGAGCTGCGAAATCTGCCTGTGCTTGTCCTAATGATAACGCGTGTTGACTGTGCAGCGCATTAGGGATCTGTAATGCTCCGGACGCACTACTCTGAATAATCCAATTGTTACTAGCTGTACTAAATCGGAGAGTGACTGCCCCGCTAATCTCCCCACCTTGTAAAGGTAGACTGGCTTGCCCAATAATCGGGTAAGGTGCTCCTCCATCGCAGGCAAACGTAGAAGCGCCAGTGTTAGTAATGTTACCGACATCTAGGGAACGAATCATCCCCTCGTAAGGAATCGGATTCTTCTGCTTATACGTAGCAGCATACGCGTTAACCGTACCTGTGTTCAGAGCAAGTTGAGCTTTATCATAGTACAGAGGGTCAAGTATCTGTGAATAATAAGATACCCCTTGCGCCTGATCATCACGATAGATAACAACGCTAGAACCAACGGCAGGCACCGTCTGCAGCGGTGTACCGTTAAGAGTAAATCTATAACTTGAACCTGACGGTACTACGGTACTAACAGAACGGAAGTAGTTATCTGGTGTCTCAATAACGAAACGATTGCTATTGATGTTCGTAAGATCAAGCGGATTTAAGGAAGCTGCGAGAATCTCAATCCAGGTAGACGATGCGTTGGCTACGGAAAAAGAAGGGCCGCCCCCTTGGTTATCGTACCTCTGATATGTTGATCCCTCAATACTCCATTTACTGTTACTTGCATTCGATAACAAAGTTGCGTCACCATACTCAGAAAGTTCCATCACCTGCACAAGAGGAACAGTAGGATCTGCACTTAGTCTAGGGGGATAAATATCCGACCAACTAAAGACCTGGAGCAGTGTAGTAGGTACTGCAGTAGTGATCTGAAAAATGGCGGTGCCCTGAGCAAGTGTCAACAGGCAGTGTAGTTCGTAGGAAGATACTACATTACTACCTAAGGCACTAAATTTGGTTTGCGCAACTGGAAACACTGCCTTGGCAAACATAACATTGCCAGGTAGCATCAATGCGATTTCGCCAAACTGGAAAGGTCCAGCGTTTGGAGGAATCTCGCACAAAATATCCAAGGTTCCGCTACCTATATTCTGGTAGGAGGTCGGTGTTCCTGAAAACAGAAGAGAACCGCTTAGGCCTGGATCAGTAGGAAGAGGAGTGTAGCCGTATCCTGAACCAATTTGAAAACCAGTAATTGATATCCAAGGGCCGGTAGGACTGGCTATAGAAGCGGCCTGAAGCCCTGCATTGGTTATCTGAAAAGTTGGTGTACCGCTCATTTGAAAACCTCAGGGGTAAGTTAAATCTCACGGCTGCTATGTACATTCCACGGGCGACTTACAGAATCGTACATAATACCGTACATATAATTACGCAAACCGTACGTCAAATCGTAGCAGACGGGGAATGAAGCAAGGTTAGTCTTAGTAGTTTCCACTGTGAAGGATTGTGTGTCCGCCCACAGCACTCTCAACATGCCAGACGCTGGAGTTGTAGTAGTGGCCGTGCTATACAGGAGGCCCTGCTGCTGGTTATTGCCGACGTAATCTGGATAAAACTTGATGAAGTATGCAATGGCTGCTAGCTCAGCAAGGGTAGGAGTAACCGCAGCAGTCTGTATCTCACCACCTACCTGAAATTGAGACCCATATTGAATGAGCGTGAATGCAGACTGGGCGCTAACGCCTAGAATACCCCAGTATGATGTAATGTCTTGCATGTTAACAATAGTGCCTGCCAGCTTTAGAAAGCCATTAATATCAAGCTGCCGGGATCGCACGTAGTCCGCTGCATTAGAATATAGAGAGATGGAAGGCTGTGCCGGCGCCATAGGTAACATCACCTCAACACCTTGCAGGATTACGTTACCTCCGTACACATTGATTCCGGCTAGATGCCAATAACCATTGACGCTTGACACCTGAGGTTGGATGATAGGCCGTGCTAAGTCAGTCATCAACCAAGGATTAGTGGTTCCTGCTACTGGGGGGCTATTATAAGAACCATAGTTGGGATCCCCATAGAATGTTAGGGTGAGTGTCCCACCATACAGATTAACGTCAGCTGAAGTACTGAAGGTCTGCCCTGCCTGTAAAGCTACTACAGTTGAGGTCTGAAGTTGGCCAGCGACAGATTCAGAGCTTAGCTGAGATAGTGCGTAGTCTAAAGTCTGATATGGAATAGCTAGAGTTCCATTACCTACTGCGTTAACACCAGTTGCAGTATTAACGTAGACAACGGATGGTAAGGCAGTCGGGGAGCCTACATATAGACCATCACTGAGAGATTGTATGCTATTACCAGCGTGGGCGCTGATGGGCATCTGCGCAGGTGGAAGGAGCGCTGTATTATCCATCGACCGTATTACCTGATTGACAGAATCATAGAAGGTGGGGATTTCGTATGTAGACATTTAGGGAGCAGTCCAATAGGGAGTATATAAGCCAGAGCCTGGAACAAATTCAGCAAAGCCTGTAGGATTTACTAGCAAGTACGTGTTGAACCCCACTACGTTAACTGGGACCTCGCCAAGCTGTGCAGTCTTAGACGTAGGGATAGGTCCGAATGTTTCAGCCTGAGAAGCAGGACCTGTAGTAGTAGGTATGTAGGGGGTCACAGCCTCCCCGTTTTCTAGTTGCTGGTTCGCTATGCGTAGAGTAAAACTCACTGGTACTCCCATACTATAGCTGAAGTAGATCTGAGTGAAGCAAGTAGCAGTTCCCGGTAGCACCGGCCAAGGCGTACCTTGAACCTGAGCCATAGAAGAAGTTGGTACTACAGTAGCTACTTGAGTCTGACCCAGGAATACCCCATTAGAGTTAATGCTACCGACCACAACCCAAGGCGCAACAGTGCCGGCCATTAACTCGAAGTACCCACTATAGGTTAGGTAACCAGTACTGGGACAGGGAACGTCAGACGATCCTAGAAAATATGATCCATTAGCCGTAGGAGTGCCAGATACCACTAGGTCTATATAAGAGAACCCATTTACAGTACCGCTATCTAATATGGATGCAGTGAGTCCGTGATTACCAAGGTTATAAGCTAGCCCCCAGTACGGAGGGTTTTGCTGTCCTATTACAAAGGGACCATTAGTAGCACCTGCCATATTACCATTGGCGATATAGTTAGTGTACGTATTAGTTATAAGCCCAAATACCGGAAGTCTCCCACCAGAGTACGTACCACTAGGTACAGCTTTCCATTGAATAGGTCCGTATATAGCTGAAGTAGCGCCAGTTACTACTGGTCCACACAAGGTAGTCGGGAGCTCTGTCTCAAGCACTGGAACCTGCTGCGGACCATCGTACAAAGGCCACAACCTACTTAAGGTGTCTTTCAACCAAGAGGTAGGAGCCCCAAGCAAATAGACGCCCGTGAGATCTGTATTGCCAGGATTTAGCGTGTATGCAGCGGTTGGTACTTCATCTGTTATGGTAAGAGCAGGAGAATTTGCACCATAGCTATAAAGATTTGAAATAGGTACTGCCTGCTTCAGGTACATACCAAGTGCTACTACTGGTGCGTTCATCCCCTGTATGGTAGTAGATATGGGAATATCATAGGTAATAGCAATATTATGCAGCACGATATTGTAGTTAGCAATTTCGTAGAAGAAGGTAGTCAGCGTCTGAACATCCAAATTCTGCAAGCCACCGGCTACAGTAATGGACACATTAGGAGTTGGGTACCAAGTACCGCCTTCCCACAATGGAGTACCGATATTGGAATCTCCTGTCGGGTAGAATGTGACGTAGTCCTCCGTCCACAACTGTTCAAAATTCAACGATGCCGACAAGCAGTAGTTCATGAAGTCTATGAACGATGAAGTGCCCTTGCCAAACCAGTATTCCCCTACCCATCTAGAGATAGACTGGTAGTTATCGTTGGTAAGGATACCAGCAGACTGCAACTTCATGCCCAACATGTTGACCTGCTTAACCAGAATTTCCCGCTCAGGTTGCGACCACCCTTCGAAGGGGATCATCTCAGAGTTAGCAATCTGATTGTTTTCCAACGCCGGATTCGTAACCCACATGTTGCGTAGGTTACCTAGGATCTCAGTCTTCTGATCTACTAGGGGTTCGAACACGGCGTCAATGGCGTCCATCAACGTAACGAAGTATGGATTCATTGCCAAGTACGGAGGGAGCAATATACTACGGGGCGTGCGATACCCGAGTCGTATGTTCTCGTTTACATCCGTACTTGGCGGGCTCAGAGTATAGGTATAGTCCGTCATAGTTCATCCTCAGGAGAAGAGGCCTCCTTG
>Ga0182024_10007977_pt1 | contig 22596 bp, 22 predicted proteins | sample P32metaG_FD_120480 | JGI IMG/M metagenome (GOLD analysis project Ga0182024, IMG submission 120480) | Permafrost microbial communities from Stordalen Mire, Sweden - P3-2 metaG (Illumina Assembly) | ecosystem: Environmental > Terrestrial > Soil > Wetlands > Permafrost | place: Sweden: Stordalen... | reverse complement strand
TCCCGTTTCCCCTCCGGGGAAAGCCGGGGCGGGAGGGTTCCCCCCACGCCGCAAAAAGCGCGGCTCCCCCCACAAGAGGGCTTCGCCCCCTTGTGAATCCCCCGCAAGATTTTCAGCGGGGGTACTTGACAGGAGCAGGCCTTCTCATGGAAGCCGTGACCGGAGGGAGCGGTGTATTAACGGAAAGCGACGAGTTAGCGCTCTGGTCTTCATCCTCCTGTTCCTCCCCATAAAGATGGTAGTAGTAGCTGGATAAGCCGCATAGCGTCAACAGAATCAACAGCACCACCAGCCATCGTAAGGTCCGGACATTCCAGGGCCGCTCGTCGGAGACCGCGGAAACGGTGGCCCGCACGGTGGCGAAGGCAACACCGCCCGCCAACCCGAGTTTGAGGTACCACGGCATCAAATCCAGGTGACTTTGGCCGCCCACCTGGCTCCATAATTCGAAAATTGCTAACAAAGCGATGAGGAACTGCGTCGTATAGGCAAGCCGAAGTATGGGCATTCCGAAAGGATGAAACTACATCTTACGGTATCCTGGAGAAAAGATGGCCGCGCCCAACGCTGAGTCCTACCGTTCCCGGCAGCAATTTCAGAATGCCTTCCGGCTGGCGTTCGACTCCATCCGCGCGCACAAACTCCGCAGTTTTCTGACGCTGCTGGGGGTGATCATCGGCGTGGCCAGCGTCATTCTGGTGGGCGCGGCGATCGATGGAGTGGGCGTCTACGCCAAAACCAGCGCCTCCAAGGCCTTCGGAGCGGAGTCGTTCATCGTGGCCCGGATCGCCGGCAATGGCATGTCGCGGCGCGAGTATTTCGACCACCTGAAACGCAACAAACCCATCGGCAACGACGAGATGCGTTTTGTGAAGGCGGAAGTGGGAAGCGACGTCCTCTTCAGCCCCTATCACAACCACACTTCCGACGTGAAGCGCGAAAACCTGACTTGCGAGGACACCAACATATACGGCGTTTCCGCGGACATGCCGACAATTCGCGATGTGGATCTTTCGGATGGCCGGTTCTTCACCGACGCCGAGGAACGCGCCCATTTGCCCGTGGCAGTGATCGGCGAGACGGTCCGGGATACCCTGTTTGCGCCGGGTTCTTCGCCGCTCAACAAGGAGATCCGGGTGGACGGGATCGACTTTCAGGTGGTGGGCGTGCTCGCCAAGCTCGGGTCCTCTTTTGGTCAGGATCAGGACCGCATCCTCTACATCCCGACCGGCGCTTTTGACCGGCTGTATGGTCCCGGCCTGGGCTATGCCGTTTTCGCCCGGCCAAAGCCCGGCAGCGGTCTCAGCCTGGAGCAGGCTCTAGATGAAACCCGCGTGGCCCTGCGGACTAAGTTTCATCAGCGTCCCGGCGATCAGGATAAGTTCGACACCCTTACGCCCGACGCCGTCCGCGGGTTCATCGATAACGTGCTGGGATTGGTGGCGGCGGTAGTGGTGCCCATTACCTGCATTTCGCTATTGGTGGGCGGCATTGTCATTATGAACATCATGCTGGTGAGCGTGACGGAGCGCACTCACGAGATCGGCTTGCGCAAATCACTGGGCGCGCGGCACAACGACATCATGATGCAGATCCTGATCGAGGCCGTAGTGCTGGCGGTGACCGGCGGCGGCCTGGGGATCGCCATCGGTGCGGTCCTGACGTTTGCCGTGGGACGCATTTTCGGCCTGACGCTTCACATCAGCCCTGCGTACGTGCTGCTGGCGATCGGGGTGTCGAGCGTCGTGGGAATCGTTTCGGGATGGTACCCGGCGTCGCGTGCGGCCAAACTCGACCCAGTGGAGGCCCTAAGGGCGGAATAGATGAACATCAACCCCACTGAGAACATGAGCCTGGCGATGAAGCAGGTGTGGGAGCACCGCTTCCGTTCGCTGCTCACCATCCTGGGAATCGTAATCGGCATCACCACGGTGGTCACGGTGGCTTCCCTGCTGACGGGTCTGCGCCAGGGCATGGTGGTTTTTTTCCAGGAACTGGGGCCCGACAACATTTTCCTGACCCGCTTCAGCGCCGGTCCGGCAGGGAATGGCCTAAATCCCAAGGAGCGCAAGCGCAAGCCCTTAATTCCCGAGTACGCCGATTTTATCAAGCGTTCCTGCCCCGCCGTCGCAGATGTGAGCTTGACTTTGTATATCCCACCCGTAGTGAATGGGAATGCCATCACCGCGCGCGTGCCCGGCTATGAATCGGACAATCTCTCCATCCAGGCTATTTCGCCGAACGCGCTGGAGCTTTCGCCGCGGGACTTGCGCGCCGGCCGCTTCTTTACGTTTGAGGAGAACTCCAGGGGCGCGAAGGTGGTAGTCCTCGGCTCGAATCTGGCGGATGCGCTCTTTCCAGACGGCAAGGGCGTGGACCACACGATCATGATGGACGGCGCCGAATTCACCGTAGTGGGCATCTTCGAGAAAGCTAAGGGCGGCTTCTTCGGACAAAACGATCAGGATTCGGTCGTCGATATGCCGCTGCGCGTGGGTCAGAGCCGCTATCCCCAGTTGAACGATTACTACATCACTTCCAAGTCCCGGACCGGCATGCGGCAGGAAGCGTTCGACGAAGTCGAGTCGGCCATGCGTCGCATACGCCGCCTGGCGACTGGTGTCGACGACGATTTCAATATCACGACTCCCGACCAGGTGATTCAGCAGTTCGACCAGATCACCGGAGTGGTGGGCCTGGTGGCCATCGCCATGTCGGGCATGGGCCTGCTGGTGGGCGGCATCGGTGTCATGAATATCATGCTGGTGAGCGTTACGGAGCGTACGCGAGAGATCGGCGTGCGCAAGGCCCTCGGCGCGCGGCGGCGCGACATCATCGGGCAGTTCCTCATTGAGGCGGTGACGCTGACCGGGGTGGGTGGCGTGCTCGGAATTATCATAGCGGTGCTGATTACGCTGCTAATGGGCAAACTGGTTCCCGCTCTTCCTGCGACGGTGCCGGCTTGGGCGTTGGGCACCGGTTTCAGTGTCTCGGTCGGAGTGGGAGTTTTCTTCGGAGTGTGGCCCGCGGTGAAGGCTGCGCAGCTCGATCCGGTGGAAGCGCTGCGTTACGAGTAGAACACAACAACAACCGCTCCCTTCGGTCACGGCTCGGTAAGCGCGATCCTCATACAGAGCCGCGACCATAGGGAGCGGTCTTCACTCGAGCAGGGAATCGATCCAGCCCATTATCACCTCAATGAGGCCGGTGTGAAACGGATGGGCAACGCTCGGATCGCGGTCGAGATAGTCCAACTGCGATTCATACCGGGCAAGATCGTGGCCCATGCCGGGCACCTCGGCGTAGGTGGCGCTGCCGGGACGGAAACGGTTGATCAGTGCGGCCAGGTAGCGGCTCTGGTGGGCGGTCGTCACGGGTGACGCAGTTCCGTAGACCACCAGCACGGGGAAGTCGGCGCCCTTCCACTGCTTGCCGAGACTGATGTCCGCAACGGCCTGCATATAGGTGTACGGGACCGAGCCGAAGGGTTCGGTCAAGTTCTCGCAGCCGGGAACGCCGGCCAGGTCTTCAGGCCGCTCCTTTTGGACATAGAAGCGATGCGAGCAGACCTCGTATTGGCGTAGGTCGCGGTCCACTTCGTCGGGCGGTTCGCGCAGGCCATGCTGGACGCGAGAGCGATCAAGGTCGTATTCGAACCAGCTGGTACCGACGGTTTCTACCGCCATGAAACCGCGCACCGGCTCGCCCGTGATGCTCAGAGAGCCCACTACCGCACCCATGCTGTGGGCGAAGACAAACACCTTTTGCGGGTCGACGAAATCGTAGGACCGCAGCGCGCGCAGGCCGGCCAGGTAGCCTTCCGCCTCCAGATCGGGCGTAGCCTCCGGGTCGGTGCAGAGCGGCCCCTGGCTGTCGCCCACCCCGGTCTTTTCCACGCGCATGGTGACGAAACCGCGCTCTTCGAGTGCGGAAATGACGGCGCCATAGCCTGTCTTGCGGTCGATCCCATCGAGCGATTCACAGCCGAGGCCCTGCAGGAAGAGTACCGCGGGCAGCCGGCCCGGATGGTTCGGCCGAGTCACGATGACACGCCGCCCGGCACCGCGCACCGCGACCGAGCGGTACAAGACATCGGCATTCGGGCTGGTCTCAAACGGGCGCGGCTTAAGGATTGCGGCGAGATTCAACTGCTGGGCGCCGCGGGTGACGGCAACATAGACAGCGTCACCTGCCAGATGGCGGGCGATGGCCTGCGAGAATTGGACCGGAGCGGTAACGGGCATGCCATCGACGCTTCGGATTACATCGCCCGCTTGGAAACCGGTCTGGGCGGCAGCGCTGCCCTCGACGATTCGCTGAACAACCGCCGGATTGTCGGGTCCGGGGGGTTTTGTCTTGTCACTTATCCCCACCACCATGCCGATCACGCCGTGGCGCGGCAGGTCGTCCTGCGCCGGAGCCAGGACGGCACAGGCGAACAATAACATCCAGGACCAGACGATTCTCATCTCCAGTTTTCGACCCCTCTTCATGGTACGTGAGCGGCGAAGGGCCGCGAAACGTGGTGCAGCCGGTAGACTTTTAATCCGGATGTATTCCGAAAGAATTCTGTAACATAAACTCTCGGTAACATCCTGGTTCAGTACTTAGTTAGCAATTGCCGCGATAGAAAGTTTCGATTGGATTCGCGCACGCCGATCGGGCTAACATCGAGGTAGTTGTTGCGGCCCAGTCAGGCGCTGCCACAGCGTGTATTGATCCCCGCTTCCGATCAGTCGTTTCAACAGGCCCCAGTCAAGCCACAGCTAATTCTCTTGAGCCGCTTCTGCGCGGACACGTTTCGCGTCGTTGGCTCTTAGCAAGAATGTCATCACCTATTAGCAGACACGGAGGGATTTTATGTATATGAGAAGGGCTGGTGCAGTTTGTTTGTTCCTGGTGGCGGCTCAGCATGGCTGGAGTCAAATCGATTCGATCGATCGGCAATTGCGATTGTGGGCCGACTTTTCAGGCACCGTTACGAATCCAGACGGAGTGGAGCGCCACCACGTTTTCGGGCGTCCCGGAAGTACGGACAATGACCCAGCCGGGGGGCGGGTATCGGTAGCGGCATTGCGTCACAAGGTACCCGGCAAAGCGTTAGAGGCATTCACTCGTGGAGCAAAACTGGCGGAAGCGGGGGACTACCCACGCGCGGCCCATCAATTCGCACGGGCTGTGGCGATCGATCCGGATTATGGCGATGCGCACGGCAATCTCGGAGTGATGTACGTCAGTTTGGCCCTGCCCGATCAGGCTGCTGCCGAATTTCGGCGCGCCATTGAACTTGACCCGGCGGCCAGCTTCCATCATGCGAATCTGGCGCTGGCTTTGATCCAGCTCAACCTTACCAAGGAGGCAGAAACCGAGGCCCGAGCCGCGGTTGACCTGGACCACCTTAACTCGAAAGCCAGATACCTGCTCGGCTTTCTGTTGGCGCGCAATCCGGAAACTCGCGGCCGGGCGACGGAACACCTGCAGTATGCCGCGCGGCAAATGCCGGATGCCCACCTGATTCTGGCTGACATGTACCGGCTGGAAGGGGCGAGTGCGCTCGCCCAAAGCGAACGGGAGCAGTATCGCAAAGCCATCCTGGACTCAGTCAACGCGCCTTAGCTGCGCCAGATTTTCCACTTGCTCGAGGAAACAACCGGAGGAGAGATGAAACTACAAGAGGTCATCTTGAAAGCGATCGCCAAGAAGATCAGTTGGCTGGACGCGGCGGAAATCGCAGGTATGCACGCCGGCACCATGATTCGGCTCCGGCAGAGATACGAGGAGTTCGGCTATGACGGTATCTACGACCAGCGGCGCCGGAAACGCCATATCCACCGGGTACCGCTCGGAACGGCAGAGAAGATCCTGGCTCTCTACCAGGATAAATATGCCGGAGTCGGCGTGTGGCGATTTTGCCAAAAGCTGAGCGCCGAACAAGGGATCAAGGTTAGCTATAGCTGGCTCAAGCAGGCGCTCGAAGGTGCGGGACTGGCCCCGCATCCCCATAAGCGCGGCCCGGCTCGACCCCGGCGAACCGCGTTCATTCAAAAGTAACTACGACGCGTATAAGAATTATCGATTGGACGGGAGAACCCCGGAGGGGCTACGCTAGGGTTAGCCTGGTCTTAGCCGACCCTGCCAAAACTCCCTGCCGAGAAGACGAATCTTTTCAGGAGTTGCAAATGGCTCGAGTCATCCTCCTCGGACTTCCGCCGGACCTGGCCAACCAATTGACCGGTGTCTTGCATGCCGAGAATCATCAAGTCAGTAAAAAGACGTACATCCACGACTTACAGCGTGGACGTACACCAACCGTGGTTTTTGTTTCCGGCGACTCGCCTGAGTATCCGGAAACCCTTGCGGCTCTCCGCGAGATTCAACCGTTGGTTCCAGTGGTAGTGGTCACCCGCACGCCGGAAACTCGGCAGTGGTTGGACGCCTTGGAGGCGGGCGCGATGGATTACTGTGGCGCTCCGTTCGAGCGGGTCCAGGTAAGTTGGGTGATGAACTCGGTACTATCTCAGGCTGCGCGCCAGAATGCAGCGGCCTAACGGCGGCCATCTCGGAAAAAAGGCAAACCAAACGCGCGTTTCTGCGTATTAATTTGCATGATCAAAGTTGCGCTCCTGGCGGTTCTGCTGTTGGCGCCGTTCCTGGCTTTCTGCGACTGGCATGACGAAACTTGAGCGGCGCGGATGGAAGCGCGCCGTGCCCGCATCGAGGCGCTCCGCGAGAGCCGCCGGGTGCGAACCGATGTCCGGCAGGCGTGGCGCGAGTCCGAGCGCGAATTCCGGCAATCGGCACGGGAGGCGGCCCGTGAAGCCAGGCGGGCGGCAACGGAGGCGGGCCGGGCGGCGCGCGAAGCCCGCAACTGGAACTTCTAGGGCTCAGTGATGGTCGTGCGTCGCTTCGTGATCGGCGATCGCCTTGTCGCGTGCGGCTTTAGCATTGTGACGCCGGGCTGCCTTAATATTCGACTGCCGGACGCCTTCCGAATCTACGGCGAACATCGAGATCAATTGTTTCAGGTTGCGGCCCTGGCAGCCGGGACAGGCTGGTGAAATGGAGTTGCGCACCAACGCTTCAAAACGCTCGCCACAGCCCAGGCACTCGTAATCGTATAAAGGCACTGCCGCCTCCTTGGAGCCCGGTCGCTTGCGCGGCCGCTCTAGTTTTCCGTAGGGACCTTGTCGATATGGTCGATTACTATCATATCGATCGGGCCCTTCTTCTGCTCCAGTTTGAGCCCCAGCTGCTCCTGCACGGCGCCGAAAATAGTCGGCCCGGGGTCCTCGCCGGGTTTACCGAATCCCTCCATTGACCAGCGCAGGCTGAAATCGTACTTCCCTTTCAGCCCGGTCGCATCGGTTACAGGCCGGCCCACTTGGTGCGACAACAGGTCGACGAGCTGTTCCATGGATCCCTCGGTGAACACCGCGCTACCGCGGTCGCCCGAAATAGCCATTCTGGGGCCGCGGCCAGGGGTGAGAACCGGAAATCCTTCCTGATCCAGCGTCAGCCGGCCGGAGGGTGGCTCCGGGGCATCCTTGGGCGCAGGGGTTTTCGCCGATTCCTTGAGCTTCGGACCATTCTTCGCCACAATCAGGTCGTAGACTTGCCCTTCCTTCTTTTCGCGGTGTACCGTCAGATGGAAGCGTTCCGCCAACAGGTTTCGCAGCATCAACGGAATTTGCTCCTTCGTGGTTCCGTCCGGCACCTTCGCCGTGATATCGAATTGCGTTTCACGGGCATCTTCCAGCCAACTCGGGCCCGAAACCCGGTAGCTTTCTACTTGGAACGCTGCCGCAACCAGCCCCAACAACATATAGTTCGTAATGGTCACCCGGCTCGGGTCGTCCGTTCCGGGGCCACCGAACATCGCGGTTATGTTGCTCTTCCTCTGCGAAAACGGCGGGGACGGCTTGATCGACGCCACCTCAAATGCCGGTTGTGAGTTCGCGGACTGGGCGAACGCGCAGGCGCTTGCGCACAGCATGAGGACCAGGGTGCCTGGCAGCATCTCCGTGCCCCAACCGCTCCCTCTGGTCGCGGCTCTGTAACGGGCTCTTACGCAGCCGTGACCGAAGGGAGCGGTTCTTGTGGGCATCTCGCTAATTCTCCGTTGGAACCTTGTCGATATGCTCGACCACTACTATGTCGATCAGTCCCTTCTTCGGCTCCAGTTTGAGCCCGATCTGCCCTTGGATCGCGCCCGCAAGGGTTGGCCCGGACTCGTCGCTGGCCCCATCCGATACCCAGTGCAGGGTGAATTCGTATTTCCCCTTTAAGCCGGTCACATTGGTAACGGGCCGGCGCAATTGGACCGACAACATCTCGGCGAACTCGTCCAAGGATTCTACGAACCGCATGCTAGCGCGGTTGCCGATCATCTCCGACCAAGACCGGTGGCTAGGTGGAAGAGCCGGAAATCCGTCGGCGCCTAGCTTCGCTGGCCCGGAGGATGGCGGTGGATCGTCTTCCGGCACGGACTCTGCCGGCGCTTCCTGCAGCTTCGGGCCATTCTTTCCCACGACTAAATCGTAGACTTGGCCCTCTTTCTTTTCGCGGTGGGCTACCATATGGAATCGTTCGACCAGAAGATTCTGCAGCATCAATCGAAACTGCTGGTTGGTGGTTCCGTCCGGTAGCTTCGCGACGATGTCGAATCGCGTGTCCTGGAGCCAACTCGGGGCGGAAAGCTGGTAGTAGTCGACGCCATACGCCACCGCGACCAGCCCCGACAGGTCGAAGTTCTGAAAGGTGACGCGGCTCGGGTCGTCCGTTCCGGGACCACCGAACCTCCCGACCATCATGCCCCTCGGACCGGGCGGCGGGGACGGCTTGACCGACGCCACCTCAAATGCCGGTTGTGAGTTCGCGGACTGGCCGTATGCCCAGCCGCTCGCGCAAAACATGAGGACGATCGTCTCTCGCAGCATCTCCGCGCCCTCTCTAATTCTCCGTGGGCACCTTGTCGATGTGGTCAACCACGATCATGTCGAATCGCCCCTCGCAGCATTTCCGGCCCCTCCCTGTCACTTCACCGGCTGCAGCTCCGCCGGCCGCAATTCCTCCAGTTTACCCGCCAAAAAGCGCAAAATCTCGCCCGCGCCGCTCTGCCCGTCGAGCGGCAGCATCAGCACGCCCGCCGGCGAAAACTGCGCCCCCTTGGTCTGACTCACGATGTTCATCAGGCGCGCCGGATCAACGCGCGTCTTTTCATGGAACTTGATATTCAGTACGTTTACCCGGCGGTCCACCGCTTCGATGCCGATCTGCTCGGCGGTGGTCTTCAACGCGGAGTATTGCAGCAGGTTGAGCAGCGCTTCGGGTAGGCGGCCATAGCGATCTTCCAGTTCTTTTTCCACGCGCTCGCGCGCGGCCGCGTCGTTGGCATTGGCAATCTGGCGGTAGGCGCGCAGACGCTGGCTCTCGTCGGCGATATATTCCGGCGGAATGCGAATATCCAGGCTTAGATTCAGCGCGGAGTGAATCTCCGGAATTATTTCCTCGCCCTTCAGCTCGCGCACGGTCTCGTCCAGCAGCCGCACGTACGTATCGAAGCCCACGGTATTGATATGCCCGTGCTGCTCTCCACCCAGCAGATTGCCGGCGCCGCGCAGTTCCAGATCGAGCGCGGCGATCTTGAACCCGGCGCCGAGGTCGCTGAACTCCTTCAGCGCAGCCAGGCGCTTGCGCGCCACCTCCGTGAGTTCGGTATCGGGCGGCACCAGCAGATAGGCGTAGGCCCGACGGTTCGAACGGCCCACACGGCCGCGCAGTTGGTACAGCTCCGAGAGTCCATAGCGTTCGGCGTTTTCGATTACCAGGGTATTTGCCAACGGGATGTCCAACCCGTTTTCGATGATGGTGGTGCAGACCAGAATGTCGAACTCATGCCGCATGAACTGCAGCATGGTCTTCTCCAGGTCCGCTTCGCCCATCTGCCCGTGGCCCACGCCGATGCGCGCCTGGGGCACCAGTTCCTGGATCATGGCTGCGCGCTGCCAGATGGAATCCACGCGGTTGTGCAGGAAGTAGACTTGCCCGCCGCGCGCCAGTTCCAGCTCTAGCGCTGAGCGAATAAGCTCGGATTGAAACGGCGCGACCACGGTGTGAATCGCCAGCCGGTCCTTGGGCGGCGTTTCGATCACCGACATATCCCGCATGCCCAGCAGCGACATGTGCAGCGTACGGGGAATCGGGGTGGCGCTCATGGTAACCACGTCGACCGCTTTCTTGATTTGCTTGAGCCGCTCTTTGTGCTTCACTCCGAACCGCTGCTCTTCATCGACAATGACCAGTCCCAGGTCGCGGAACTCGACGTCCTGCGATAACAGACGGTGCGTGCCGATGGCCAGATCGACTTTACCCTCCGCGAGATCGGCCAAGGCCCCTTTCAACTCCTTGGGCGAGCGGAACCGGCTGAACATTTCCACCCTCACGGGAAACGGCTGAAAGCGCCGCTTGAATGTTTCGAAATGCTGAAACGCCAGCACCGTGGTAGGTGCCAGCACCGCCACCTGTTTGCCATCGCCCATGGCCTTGAATGCCGCGCGCATCACTACTTCGGTCTTGCCGTATCCCACGTCGCCGCACAGCAGACGGTCCATGGGCTGCGTGTTCTCCATGTCGCGCTTGATTTCCTTGATGGCGTTGAGCTGATCGCGCGTCTCGGTGAATTCGAAAGCGTCTTCAAATTCGCGCTGCCAGTTGCTGTCGGAGGAGAATTGGAAACCCTCGGCCAGCTTGCGCTGGGCGTAGAGCTTGAGCAGCTCGTCCGCCATGTCGCGCATTTTGGCCTTGATCTTGGTCTTGGTCTTGGTCCAGGTGGCGCCACCCATGCGGTCCAGAACCGGCTTGGATTCGCCCGCGCCGCGGAAGCGCTGCACCAGGTCCATGCGCGTGAGCGGCACATACAGTTTGGCGCCGCCGGCATATTCCAGCAGCATGTAGTCGCCCTTGGCTTCGCCTTGCGCGATCTCCCGCAGGCCCAGGTATTGCGCCACTCCGTGTTCCGCGTGGACCACGTAGTCGCCGGGCTTGAGATCGATCAGGTCGGCCGAGAAAGCCGCCAGAACCGATTTCGAGGCCGGCGCACGCGCCACCAGTTCCGGTGTCTCGAACAGATCCTCGGAGCCGAAGACCACCAGGCCCGCATCCTGAAACGCGGTGCCGTGCCGGATGAGACCCTTGATGAGGTAGATGCTGGCGATCGCGCCGGCCATGTACGCGCGCTCCGCCAGGTAAGCCGGCGTAGACTCGCTCTGCTCGAGACCGAGCTGATAGGCGAGACCGTACTCATTGAGGATGTCGGCCACGCGCTCCACTTCGCCGGTGGACGATGCGAAGAAGGCCACGCGATTTCCCGCTTCCACCAGATTGCGCGCCTCCGCAATGGCCACCTGCATATTGCCGTGAAATGCCAGCGAGGGCCGCGTGGAAACGTGAAAACTGGAAGCGTCGTTCCAGCCGATCTCCAATTCCTTGATATCGAGCTGCGCGGCCGATTCGGCCTGCCGCTTCAGATCGTCCCACGCGAAGAAGATTTTCCCTGGATCGTACGCCTCGGAGCGCTCGATCTGCTCCAGCCGTTTCCAGAATCGGTCGGCGGCGCTGTGAACCTGCTCCGGCTCGTCCCACAGGATGATGGGGTTTTCGAGCAGCGAAAAGACGGAGACGTCGCGGGGCCGCACCATTCCCGCCAGCAATTCCCAGCCGGGGAACGTTTCGCCGGGCGGTCCACTCACGCCCACCAACTCACCCAACTCCGTCAGCAGCGCTCGCGATTTCTGATACTCCGTCAGCGGCAGCAGCGTGCACTCTTCGATCTTCAGCACGGAACGCTGCGATTCCACCTCGAAGCGGCGGATCGATTCCACCAGGTCGCCGAACAAATCGATGCGCACGGGCTTGGCCGCTTCCGGCGAAAAAACGTCCAGAATGCCGCCGCGCACGGAATACTCGCCCACCATTTCCACCGGCTCGCGGCGCTCGTAACCGATGCTCTCCAGGTGCGCCACCACCTCATCGAGCGGCAGTTCCTCCCCGACGCGTAGCTTGAGCGCCAGTTGCCGGTAGTATTCGCCCGGCGCGATGCGCAGTAGAGCCGATGCCACGGGCAGGATGGTGATGGGGACGCGCTGGGTGGCGAGGCGCCACAGGCCAATCGCCCGCTGCTCGAGGATCTCGGCGTGTGGCGAAAGATTTTGCAGCGGCAGAACATCGAGCGCGGGAAGAAGCTGCGGTCCATTGCGATCGTCCGCCGCCAGCAGGGAGAAGAAAGTTTGCAAGGTCTCGGAGAGGGTTTCCGCCTGCTTGTTGCCATCCACCACGATGATCAGCGGACGGCCGGAATGCTGCCACAGCAGCACCGAGTAGAGCGCTTTGGCGGTATTGGTTAGCCCGGCGAGTGACGCCCTCGCACCGCTGGCAATGCTCCGCACGGCATCCTGAAAGCCGGGATGCTTGCCCAAATCCAGAAACAGGTCTCGAACGGCAGGGTGGATCAAGGTTGAAGAGTGAGAGTCTTTTTTATTATCCCACCGGCAGTGCCAGCGCTCCCGGTAAAGAGAAATCCATCAACGGGCGGACGGAGCGCGATTCTTGTTGAGCCGCGGTCGGTGCACCCCTTCATTTTCAGACGAGAAAGTATTAATATGGAAACCGTTATGCGGAACTGCGGTGTTTTGGTGGCTCTGGTTCTGCTCTCCCTGGCCACGCCGTTAGCCAGGGCTGACATTGCGGCGACGTCCACATCCCAAACCGTCAGCGCATCCGGCGTGACGGAGTTTTTTCCGCTCCCAATTGAGTGCGAAATATACAATTTGTCGTGCTACCCTCCCCCTGGCGGGCTTCTTCCGGGCGGGCAACAATACAACAACACTGCGTCCAACTCGACCCTGCCACCGGTCAATCTAAGTGAGTCGGGTAGCGCCCAAGCACTCCCTCCGTACCTGGATGGGCGTAATATCAGTGCCCAGTCTAGTGCCAGCCAAACTGTGAACGTCACGCCAAACCAAATTAGCCTCGATCTGGAAACTGTGGACCAGGCAAGCGGCTTTTCGGAACTCGCAAACTGGCAGGCAGCCGGATCGAGCGAGTTCTCTGTAACGTTCGACCTCACCGGCGCAGCGGTGGTGGATCTAAGTGGCACTGCTTCCGGGGAGGTTGGCGGAGCACCTGGCCAACAAATTTCGTTTCTGCAAATTACCTTTCTTTTGTCCAGCCCGGGCGGATTCCAATCCGGAGAGACATTTCCACTGACTGGGGCCTCGCCATTTGAAACGTCCTTCGATGACCCGGTGTTCCTCAACCCCGGTAGTTATACGCTGACTGCGGACGTCACCGGCAGTCTGACCCTTGGCGATTTCACGGGTTTCGATGTGGTTGGCGGCGGTTTGACCCTGAACGCAGATTTCACCGACGTCCCCGAACCCAGATGGTCGTTTGTCGTTCCGCTCGCACTGCTGGTGGTGTTGTGGCGCCCGCTGCGGGCTCGATCAAGATCGTAGAGTGAGAATCTTGTCGATGATCCCAGTGGTGGAGTAACCCGGCTCCAGGGGCAGAATAACTACCCTGCCACCGGCCGCCTCCACCTCTTCACGGCCCGCGATGAAGTGCGACCAGTCGGCGCTCTTCACGAGGATATCCGGCAGCAGCTCTGCGATCAACTCGCGCGGAGTCTCTTCATCGAAGAAAACGACGCCATCAACTGCGGCGAGGGCCAGGAGCATCTCGGCACGCTCGCTCTGCGGAATCAGCGGCCTTTTGGGGCCTTTCGATAACTTGACGCTGGCGTCGGTGTTCAAACCGACGATGAGCAAGTCTCCTAGATCGCGCGACTTTTTGAGCACGCGGATATGCGCAACATGCAGCAGGTCGTAGCAGCCGTTGGTGAAGACGACGGTCTTGTCCTGCTGCTTCCAGCGGGCGCGTTCGGCGAGCAGCCCAGCGCGGGTGTAAAGGCATCCCACGGCCTCCAGTGTAACAGCCGGGTAAATTATGTCCTCAGTCGCGGAAGTTGGTGCCGGCCAGGTGTGGCGCAGACACTTTGTCTGCAGCGCCGAGACTCATCTCGGCGCCCCCAGCCGTTGGGATGCGCTCGACCAGCGATAATCCTCGACACGCATTCACCTTCGTCGCGGACCCAGTGGTCGTAGGATTCGGCTTGCCAGAAAGTCTCCCCGGTGCGGCCCAGAACCAGATTCGCTTGTCTCGCCGTCACTCCCTTCCAGGACTGCAGCAGCCGGGAGGGTACGATTTTCGGCAAAATCAGCACGTGCACATGATTCGACATGATCGCATAGGCCGCCAGTTCATAGTGACCGAGCATAACGCCGCGCCTCAGAGATACTACAACCAAATGCGCTATGGGCTCCTGAGCCAGATACATTGGCCCAGTACGGGTTGTGTCGAGGTACCGATCCAACCAACAAAAGCTGCGCCCGAAGAGAGCTTGCCATGAGGAGGGTATTTGGCATGCGGAAGGCTGCCGTGGAGATGGCAGGTCACGAAAAGCCACTTCCCCTACGGATACTGATGAGGGAGACGGCGGCGAGATTCGGGCATGGTCGATAGTTCCTTGCCGCCCGGCAAATTCTCAGCGCGAGGGCAACGCGCCGAGATAAGTCTCGGCGCTGCAGACACGAGTGTCTGCGCCACTGGTGTCGGTATCCTCACGCCGTCGCGCTGCCGGCTGCCAGATGGCGGCAGCTCGATTCGATATCCGCATCGAGCGCCGCGATCCGGCTCATGTGAACCAGCTCGAAGCTCTTGGCTACCGCTCCTTGCGCGCCGGCAATCCGGAGTTCGCCGCCGCTCCGTTCCATCTGCCCGCTGCAACTCACTAGGACGCCGATTCCGGAGCTGTCAATCGCATTCAAGCCGCTGACATCCAGCGCCAGCTTGCGCGCTCCGTCCTGGATGAGACGATTGATCGAATTTTCGATCGCCAGTAGCGCGTTCCCCAAACTCAAACGCCCGGAGATCTCGACTACTGTAATATCGGGCTCGACTTGTCTCGTTTTGGATTCTGTGATCATGGCCGTGACTCGACCTAAGAATGTATCATTTCTCGCTCGGTTGCGTGTGGCGCCGCGCGTGCTAACGTTGAGTCCAGGGATGAATCTGCTCTTTATCGGCGATATTTTCGCCTCACCGGGCCGCCGTATGGTCGCCGACCACTTGGGCGATATCGTCGAAACCAACCGCATCGACTTGGCCATCGCGAATGCCGAAAATGCCGCCGGAGGGTTCGGCATCACTCCCTCGATTGCCGAGGAATTATTCGCGCTGGGACTGGATGTACTAACTTCGGGTAACCACATCTGGGACAAGCGGGAGGTGTATGATTACTTCGAACGGCAGCCGCGGCTTCTTCGTCCGGCGAATTATCCCGATGCACCCGGCAGTGGCGTGATCGTTCTCCGCGCGCGGAACGGCGTGGAGTGCGCGGTGGTGAACCTGCAAGGCCGCACGTATATGCCCGCCACGGATTGCCCGTTTCGCAAAGCGGACCAGATTCTCGGTGGACTCGATCCGGCGGTAAAGGTGAGGTTCGTGGATTTTCATGCGGAAGTGACCAGTGAAAAGATCGCCATGGGCTGGTACCTGGATGGCCGCGTCTCCGCGGTGGTGGGGACGCACACGCACGTGCCCACCGCCGACACGCGCATCCTTCCGGGCGGCACCGCTTATCAGACCGACTGCGGTATGACCGGCCCATATCATTCGGTAATCGGGGTCGAAACCGGAATCATCATCCAGCGTTTCCTGACTGGCCTGCCGGTTCGCATGGAAGCCGCGCGCGAGGCGCCGGAACTTCACGCCGTCATCGTCGACGTGGATGAGGCCACGGGCCGCGCACGCGCTGTGCGCCGTCACGCAATTAACGGAGATTGAAGGATGGATCCTTCCAGCCCGGTTGCGGACATCACTGCGTTTTTCATCCAGGAAATTGGCGCGCTGCTGTTCGGTATGGTGTTCCTCTTTTTATACCGGCAGTCGCGTGTGGTCTATTTCGGTTTGTGGGGAATCGCCTGGGTATTGCGTTTTCTGGCGGCCATCTTCGGCTTCGGGCTGATCAGCACGGGCCACTGGGGGTGGCTGGCCCCCTACGCCGTTTTCGAATTCGGGTTTGCCATTGTGCTGGTGGCGGCGGCGCGCGCGAGCTTTTCATCGGGTGTGCGCGATTGGCGGTCGGTGCTGCGGCTCATCGCCATCCTGCCGATCTTCGTGGCCCTGGTGTACGCCTTCGGCTGGTATTCGCGCCTGGAGGCATACCACGCCTCGCACGCGCTGGTGCTGTGCTTCGTCTACTTCTACAACTTCCGCATGCTGCGAGGAAATGCCGGCGTAGGCGCGCGGGTCTTTCGCTTCTCGCTGTTCGTGCTGTCAGCCGCCTTTCTAGAGCACGCAGTTCTGCTGATCTACCTGTACAACATCGGCAGCGCACCGGCCTGGGCCCGCTATCTGCACCACGAAACGTATTACGATTTCGCGCTGCACTGCGTTCTGGCCTTCGCCGCCATGGCCATGTGGAGTGAAAGCCAGCTCGATCGCATGCGAGATTTGACCAGCGAGCTCGACCACCTGCGGCGCGAAGCCAAACACAGTCTCGACCTCGACCGCCTCACCGGCCTTTTCAATCAATCGGCGCTAAACTCGCGCGTCGATGCCACGGAGCCGTTCGAGGGCGTGGTGGCGGTGTGCGACATGGACAATTTCAAGGAGATCAACGACCGCTACGGCCACCTGGTGGGCGACGAAATTCTGCGAAACATCGGTCACCTGTTGCAGGCCTCCATCCGGCATGAGGACGAGGCGTTTCGCTGGGGCGGCGATGAATTCGTGGTGCTGTTCCGCAATCAGCAAACCCGCATAGCGGCCAAGCGCATGGCGGAAATCGAAGCCCGGCTGAAGGAGTTCCGCATCCGCGGTTTCGGCGTGCTGCCCATCTCGTTCAGTTGGGGAACCGCCGACGCGCACGACCGTTCCCTGCGCGAGGCGCTCGACGAAGCCGATCGCGCCATGTACACGCTCAAACGGTCGCGCTCCGCCGCGCAGCGGGCTACTTCACCGCAATAACCATTACGAAGCTCGAATCGCGGCTCGGCTGAAGACCGCTCCCTCCGGTCGCGGCTCTGTAAGTGTTCCAAACGGAGCCGCGACTGCAGGGAGCGGTAGTAGCGCAGCGCTTACACCGGATCGAGCTGCCCGATACACGACTGCTCACTGCGCGAGGCGCTGGACGAAGCCGATCGCGCCATGTACACGCGCTACTTCACCGCAATAACCATTACGAAGCTAAGGTCGGTGTTGGGAACATCGTCGATCGAAATCGCGATGGGAACCTGCGCCCCCGGAGCCGTGCTCTGCGGGATCCGCACGTTGAGTTGCCAGCCGCCCGGATAAGAGTTTAGACCTGAGTAAGCGATGTTGCTAGGATCGCCGTTGCAAGGCGGCGATGTATCGTCCACGCGGCAGGCGCCTATCGCAACGGTCGGTTGGGTAGGCGTGGGAACCGGGCTTTGGTTCAAGGCGCCGTCAGGCGGAGCACCCGGCGTGAAGCCCTGGCCGGTGGCAAAGATCTGAATCACCGAGCCGCGCGCCGCCGCATTGTTGGGGCCGTTCACGGTGTTGTCCTGATTGAGCACGGCGGCTTGCCGGGCGGTCCCGGTGTACTGCAATTCGATGATGCCGGGAGACGCCACGTTCATTGGCACCGACCCTGCGGCCAGGATTTGTCCCGTAGACACGCTGACTACCTGTACAGTGGCGGTGCCGCTGGTTGGGATATCCCCGACCTGCTTGCCCATCGGAACCACGAAATTGATTTGCCCCGGCGAGACGTCGTAAATGGGAGTGGGATTCCCATTGAAGAGCACCTGAATGTCTCCCAGTTGAGTCGGCAAGGGGAATGGGTTCGGCAGGTCAACGGCGTGCAGAGTCGGTGTGTTGAATATGGCCGCGCCTGTGGTGCAATTGCTCGAAGGCCCACAAATGGAAGCGACCATCCCCGGCGCCAGCGTCTTGTCAGGCAGGAAATTGGCGCCATTGAGTGCCTGCAGAGCCGGGAAGTAAATGGCTACGCGGTGCGAGAAATCAGACACAAAAAGGTCACCATACTGATCCTGAGCGACGGCCAGCGTCGGGGCTGCCGCTGGAATGGTGGTCGCCGCCGCTGGGTTTAACTGCAACTGGTCGAACCGTGGATATTGCTTCACTTGGTTATTGTTGGTGTCGGTAATCCAGATCTGTCCCGTGATAGGGCTCACGTATACACCGCGCGGCGAGTTCAGATTGTCGGTAATGCTCAGAGAAGCTTGCGCGCCCTCGGTCGGCGTGATCGCGCTGTTCGGGTCCGTGAAGATCTGCACCCGGTTATTGCCGCTGTCCACTACATAAACCAAACCGTCCGTGTCGGCCGAGATGTGACGCGGTTGACTCAGGCTGGCGCCGTCACTGCCGGAAGCGATGGTATTAAACTGGCTCTGACCGTATACCTTGTTGGCTGCCTGCCCATTGCTGAGCGGCGCGGTGGTAGTGCTGAAATACAGCGCGCGGTTGTCGGCGATGTCGGAAACCAGCAAACCGCTCGGAGCGAAAGCCAGCCCATATGGGTTCTTCATGCTGAACTGAGACGGGTCGGTGAACTGGGAGACGAAATCCTTCTGGCCCAAGACCAGGTCGGCCGGTTCCAGCGATCCTTGATAGGCGAAAGGCGATGGGAAGCGCAACACGCGGCCGTTCAAGGAGTCGGCGACATACAGGTTGCCGGTGGCATCCACTGCCAGGCCGATCGGACCGCACAGGCTGGACTGGCTGGGCTGATTCGGATTGGCGCCGAAGGTAGGGCTGGAAGCATTATAGTTGCAGATCGCCGTTTCAAAATCCGGCTGGCCGATCACGATATCCGCCATGCTGCCGGCGTTCACTTTGCGAAGATCCTTGAAGCCCAGCACGCGGTGGTTACCCGTATCGGCCACGTACAAATGGGGCGTGGAGCCGGTGGAATCGATCGCCAGGCCGGTGTCGGGAGAGAACTCAAACTCGCGGCCTTCGATGAAGTTGATGGAATTGGTGTTGAAGCGGAGTTGCCCCAGAACCCGGGTCGCCGCGCCGAAGGTTGAGCTCTGGAGCGGCAGAACGACGACCCGGTTGTTGCCTGTATCGGCGAGGTAGAGTTCATTGTTCCAGAAAATGGAAGCCGCGGGCAGAGCCATGGTGCTGGCAGTAGCTGGCGGCACAAAGGTGGAGCCGGCAGGTGCGTTGTTAGGATTCCCGTTGGTGAAGTCGCCGTTTTGTCCGATCACCACCGTCGCCGGTAGCGCTACCACGGCATCGGTCCATTGGGCGTACGGCGGAAAGATCAGGACGCGGCTATGGCCCTTGTCGATCAAGCCAATGCCCTGGCTGCCCGGGAGGAAGAAAATGCTCGAAACATCGTTCAGCAGAGTTTCACTCAGGACGGCCTGGCTCGGAGTTGGTCCGCTCTGCGGAGGCAGGCCGATGATCTTCACCTTGGAATTAGTCAGGTTGAAAACCAGAACGCGCTGCCCCGGGGAGCCGGTGTTCGGATCGGCATCGGAGATGTACAGGAGGCCGGAAGAGTCGAACGCAATCGCCTCCGGGACATAAAGCTGAGTGGTATTGTAGGCGCCCGTCGTGTCCGAGGTCAGGTTCGGAAGCAGGCTCGTGAAGGTCTGCTGGCCGATAACCGTGATAGCGTTCGGTAAGATTGCCGGATTGGCGGCGACGTCGGTGTTTTTAAATTCCAGCACGCGCCGGTTGCCGGGGTCGGTAAGCCACAGGTTTCCCGAACTATCGAACGCTATGTTGGCAGAGTACACCTGGCTGCTTCCGGCCAACAGAGAGATGCCACTGGCAGTGGGCAACCCGCTGGGATAATTCGCGACGCGCGAGTTCAGCGAAGGCTGTCCGATAATCAGGTTGGGAACTTCCTGCCCCACGTTCGCAAACGGCTTCGGGAAGCGGAGCACACGGTTATTGCCGCTGTCTACCACGTACAGATCGCCATTAAAGACGGCCAAGCCGGTGGGCGCGCTCAAACCGGCAGAGAAGGTGGTGCCCGGCCCGCTGGGGATGGTAGTTAGGAGGTCCGGCTGTCCGATCACCAGGTCCGCGAGCGCGCCGCTGGTGAAGGCCCCCGCGTTCTTCCATGCCAACACGCGGTTGTTTCCCGAATCGCTAACATAGATGACTGGCGGGGTTGCGCTGGTGTCGATAGCCAATCCAGCCGGTGAATAGACTTCGCGTCCTTCTACCAGGTTCGGATTAAAGTTAGTGACATTAAACCCTTCGGCGGTCGGGTGCCCTATGATACGCGACGGTATCGTGTTTAGGGTCACTTGCGCGAAACCACTTGTGGCTCCGGCTAAGACCAGAAAGAATAGAGAAACGTGCTTATGGCTCATGGAGTTTGCTACGGGGCGCGACGCGGTTGAATGCCCACCTGAAGAATAACAAACGACTCTTCGGCCGCAACCCTGCCAAAGGTAATGGAATCACTACTTGCGAAGTACTGGAACGATTCCGGCAACTCTTTGATAGAATGAAGGTTGCGCCCAAACAACCCCGCCAAACTGAAGGTCTGCGCTGTTAGCTTTCTGAATACCACCCCGCTGGTTTGGGGGATGCTCCACGGCCCGCAGCAGGGGTACTTCGAACTGGATTTTCAGATTCCGGCTGCTTGCGCCGACCGGGTCGCCTCCGGCGAGGCCGACATCGGGATCGTTCCCTCCTTTGAGCTGACGCGGCAGGATCTGGAGATCGTTCCCGGAACCGGCATCGCGTGTCATGGCCCTGTACGCAGCATTCTACTGGTTTCGACGCGCCCGGCAAACGAAATCCGGAAGTTGGCCGTGGATTCCAGTTCGCGGACTTCCGTGGAATTGGCCCGAGTGTTCCTTGCGCGCCGGCATGGCGTGGAACCGGAGTTCATTCCCCACGCTCCTAATCTGGAGGCGATGCTCCGCGTGGCCGATGCTGCGTTGATCATTGGCGACGCTGCGCTGCGCATAGAGCCCTCCCGGCTTCCCTACCATGTGTACGACTTGGGCGCGGAGTGGGTAGAGATGACCGGCCTGCCGATGGTTTTCGCGGTATGGGCCGGCAGGAAAAGTGTGATCACCCCGGAGGTAGTGGAGGTGTTTCAGGCGTCTTGCCGGTACGGCCGGGAGCGCATCGAAGAAATTGTCACGGCCGAAGCGCCCCGCCGCGAGTTTCCGCCCGACCTGGTGCGGCAATACCTGACCCGGCATATCGTGCACGAGTTGGGTCCCCGGGATTATGAAGGGATGGACCGTTTCCTGACTTATGCCCGCCCTCTGCCGCGTACGGCGCGGCCCGTTTGACCCTGCGTTATACTGAGGAAACAAAGCGATGTATTACTTGATGTTGGGTGTTCACATTATTGTCTGTGTCTTCCTGATTATTGTGGTTCTGCTGCAAAGCGGGAAGGCCGCGGATTTGGCTGGCGCCTTCGGCGGGATGGGCTCGCAGACAGCTTTTGGTCCGCGCGGTTCGGCGACGCTACTTTCGAAAGCGACCACCATTTCGGCCGTGCTCTTCATGATCACGTCACTTTCTCTTTCGATCATGGCCACGCGAAATGCGGGCCTGGGTTCGACCGTGCTCGATAGCGGGAGCAAGCCGGCTCCGACGAAGAACTCGCCGGTGAATACGAAGACGACCATTCCGGTTCCGGGCCAGGCGCCGGCTCCCGTACCGGGCCAGGCACCGTCACCGGCGCAGAAGGGGGTTACCATTCCTTTGAATCTGCCGCCCCCACCGGCACAGCCTGCCCCGGCCAAGAAGTAACGCCCCAAAAATGCGGAGGTGGCGGAATTGGCAGACGCACTAGCTTGAGGTGCTAGCGGGAGCAATCTCGTGGGGGTTCAAGTCCCCCTCTCCGCACCAGATATCTGCCGCCGTATCAACAAGATGCGGCGGCATTTTTCGTTTATGCCCAAAATGTGCCCAAAAACGCCGGATCACTAGTGTTGGCTGGTCGGCACGAATACGCCTTTGTGCAACCCAGGCTGATAACTTCAGCGGTCAACTGTTAGACTGGTCAGCAGGTTGTCTGGCATTACTTTTCACCACCGAAACCCTTCAACTCCACAGGTCTCGGAAGACCGGAGGATTCCCCTGCCTGCTGGTGAGCCGCACACGAGCGCTCAACGCGTTGCCGAAGCACTTGCCTCGCCGCTGAACGACTTAGGGATGCGCACCTCTAGCAAGCAGTTGAAACAGTTGCAGGATTTGTTTGAGCAACCTTGTGGGCGCGAAATTGACTACGAGATTTTTGCCGACGCCTTCGCGCATCGGTATTTCCTACGCAACTTCTGGAAAGCGGTATTTGCCTTTCGCGCCGACAAAGCAGATTACCGGTCGCGGGTCGTGGATCTTGGGTGTGGCTCCGGCGCGATTGTTTTGGGCTATCTTGCTTACCTAGCAGTTTGCTGAAAAACGGCGGTTTTCAGCGGAAGCCGCAACTCGCATTATGCCGAATTGAAGACAGGCGTAATCTAAATTCCTTTTGAGACATCTAAGTACCTCAATCTGCGGCTCGTT
>Ga0182024_10007976_pt1 | contig 22599 bp, 13 predicted proteins | sample P32metaG_FD_120480 | JGI IMG/M metagenome (GOLD analysis project Ga0182024, IMG submission 120480) | Permafrost microbial communities from Stordalen Mire, Sweden - P3-2 metaG (Illumina Assembly) | ecosystem: Environmental > Terrestrial > Soil > Wetlands > Permafrost | place: Sweden: Stordalen... | reverse complement strand
CGTGACGCAGTACGAATCCTTTCTCGTTCATGGTTGGAATCACGCACTACCCATGATTAAAACAATGCTCCGCAAGAGCGCGAAGATCGTGATGACATCCCGCGACTACATTTATAAGCGGGCGCGAAATGATCTTAAGGAGGGGGCCTTCCCGCTTCTCCGCCAAAGTCAGGTTGTGATTGACGTTCACGACCTTACACTGGAAGAGAAGCAACAGATCCTGTACAACCACATCAAGCTCGGAAAACAGAATAAGGAGTTCCGTGCCGCGATCAAACCCCACCTACCGGCCATAGCCGGCCACTCCCGATTCGTGCCTGAGACTGCGCGCCGCCTGGCTGATCCCCTGTTCACCGCAGGATTGGGACTCAATCGTTATGATTTGAATGATTTTGTGGAGAAGCAAGAACACTTTCTACAAGAAGTCCTCCGGGGGCTGGACGAACACAGTAAGGCGGCTCTTGCTCTCATATACATGCGAAACGACGCGCTCGAAAGCCCGGTTCAATTGGGGGAATCAGAACGCGAAGCCATTGAACGGCTTGGCAGCAATCTCGGGGGGTGCATTACCGCTCTTGAATCCCTCAACGGAAGCCTCGCGCAGTATATCCATACTGATGAAGCGGCGACGTGGAGATTTAAGCACCCGACCGTGGGTGATGCGTATGCGGGCCTTCTACTCCAAAGTCCTGAATTGCTGGGCATCTACGTTCACGGCAGCCCAATCGATAAGCTATTGGGACAAGTTACCTGCGGAGATGTCGGCCTTGAAAGGGCCGTCGTACTCCCCAAATCACTCTTCCCGCTCGTCCTTAAACGGCTGAACGAGGTTTCCTCGACCACTCCATACAAGTCCCCGGCATTGATGCGTTGGTACGGCCAGGGACGTATCGACGGCTTCTTGGCGACGCGTTGTTCCAAAGACTTCCTGCTGCCGTACATCCAGCAGCGCCCCGACGTTCTGGACCGGGTGTCGGAACCAGGACTCTTCCTCAATACGGTTTCAGAAGTGGACTTAGCCATCCGATTAAAAGAATTGGGACTATTGCCCGAAAATCATCGCCAACGTTTTGTTGCGACAGTCATCGCTTATGCCATAGGGGGTGAGGATCTTCATGCCCTTGAAAATCTAAGGATTCAAAGCGTCTTCACTTCCGCCGAGCTTTCCGCCTTCCGTATACGAGTTCGCGATGAGCTGATACCGAACCTTGGGGATGTCAGGCGTACATGGCAGAGCAATCGGGATTCAGATCAAAGCCCGGATGAGTGTATCGAGCCGCTTCTTGAGTCGTTCTCCGCGTTAAAGGAAGAGTTCGCTGGCGATCCCGCAATCGTCAGCAGGATCGAAAATGAAATCCAACTTGGACGGGCATGGATTGCCGAAAAAACAGAAGATAATCCCAAAGAGGAACGACCGGCACGTACTTTTGGTGACGTTGATTCACCCGACAATCCGCCCGTGCGGGCACAAACCCGAGGAATCTTCGACGACGTTGATGAGTAATTGTGTACTCGTCCGGGTACATCACGACGCTTGCGCTTCGCGCAGCACAAGAATGTTGGGTTTGAGCTTCATTGCCCTCATCTCTCGTTGCATCCTGCACCGCGACGGTGTACCGTGGTGCAGTAAAATTGAAGGAATCTCGGATGACGGCCAAGAAACCTACTAAGAAGGGGAGGAGTGGCGTGCAACCGCGTGCGTCCGTGACGTTTCCGCCTGCGCTGTACAAAAGCCTCGGAGACCTCGCGAAGAGCAAGAAGGTCTCAATTGCCTGGATCGTGCGTGAAGCTGCGGAAAAGTACGTCGCCGACCAAGGTGCCTTTATTCAGCAAGGGCGAGGGAAGCCGTGATCAGTAAGAAGACCAGTGTAGCGGGCCAGGGAACGGATGCAGGCGTGACCCTATCAACGCGACTTCGAGCGGCCTTGAAACTTCCGAATGGCGCGCGCTTTTTCCGATGCGCACTGCAGGTAAACCCTTTTGCCTATCTCACCAGGCATAACAAGCAAACCAAGTTTAGGAACGAGGCGGAGTATAACGCTGCAATCGTTGCAGCTTGCCAGGAAGCCGGAATTGAGGTCATCGGTGTCACTGACCATTATCGGGTTCAGGAGTCCATCAGCTTAGTGAAAGCTGCTCGTACCGCAGGCTTGTTTGCATTCAGCGGCTTCGAGGCCGTTACCAAGGACGGCATTCATTTTCTTTGCCTGTTCGATCCCGACAAGGATGCTGTCCTAGAGCGATTCATCGGCGATTGCGGCATTCGTGATCAGAAGGAGCTATCTCCGATCGGCGACAAGGACAGCCTTGAACTCCTGGATTGCGCCAAAAAGTGGGGAGGCATCTGCATAGCGGCGCATGTCGCGTCCGAGCAGGGAGGACTTCTCAAGAAACTCTCTGGCCAAACCCGCGTCAATGTATGGACATCGCCCGATCTGCTTGCGTGCGCACTTGCAGGTCCCATTGAAGAGGCACCGGAAGCTGTCAGGCCCATCCTGGAGAACAAAGGTGGAGAGTACCATCGCAACCGTCCTGTCGCGGTGATCAACGCTTCTGACGTAAACGATCCGGACGACCTGAAGAAGGGCGGTGCGTCGTGTTTCATCAAGATGACCAATGTTTCAGTCGAGGCGCTCCGCCAAGCATTCCTTGACCCGCAGTCTCGCATTCGTCTAAACAGCGATCCCCAGCCTGAGCCGCACGCCGAATTCCTCGCCATTACCTGGGAAGGTGGATTTCTCGATGGCACGTCGATTCACTTCAATGGAAATCTAAACGTTCTCGTAGGGGGGAGGGGGACGGGTAAATCCACGGTGATCGAAAGTATGCGCTATGCGCTCGGTCTCGAACCGCTCGGGGAGGATGCGCGGAAGGCTCACGAAGGCGTCGTCCGACACGTTCTGCGTCCCGGCACCAAAGTATCACTGCTGGTGAGGTCGCATAAGCCTTCCCAGCGCTGCTACACCGTTGAGCGCTCGGTTCCAAATCCCCCCACGGTGAAGGACGAGTCCGGCGAGGTGCTGACGCTTTCACCAAGGGATGTCGCGCCAGGGGTAGAGGTATTCGGACAGCACGAAATATCCGAACTTACCAAGAGTCGCGAGAAACTTACCCTCTTGCTGGAGCGCTTCGTGGAACATGACCCGACTCTTTCCGGGCGCAAATCCAAACTTAGGCTTGAATTGGAACGCTCACGCAGCCGTATCGTGGATATTCGCCGGGAGATGAAGGCGCTCGATGAGCGGCTCGCGGCACTGCCAAGCCTAGAGGAGACTCAAAAGCGATTCCAAGAAGCCGGGCTCGAAGACCGCCTTAAGGAGAGGACTCTCCTAATTCGTGAGGAGCGCGTGTTTGCGAGTGTCGGCGAGCGGCTTGAACCTATTCGGACGCTTCACGGCGACCTCGTAGAGGGGCTTCCGATTGACTCTGCGTTTGTTTCCCCGAAGGCGCTCGATGGGCTTCCAAACGCCGCCATTCTGTCCGAGATAAAGGGAATTCTGGACAACCTCAGCACAAAACTTCAGGCGGCGGCCGCGCAGATGGCCAAGCTGCTTTCCGACGCGGACAAAGCTATCGCTGACACTAAGGGTCGCTGGGGCGAGCGCCGCAAAGCTATAGAGGAGACCTACGAGAAGCTATTGCGTGAGCTTCAAAAGTCAAAGATCGACGGCACGGAGTTCATTCGATTACGGCAGCAGATTGAGGAGCTTCGCCCGCTTCGGGAGAAGAAGGAATCGTTGAATCGTGATTCCGCCACTCACGAAGCCCGTCGCCGAAAGCTGCTCTCCGAATGGGAAGATATAAAGGCGAGCGAATACAGGGAGATTCAGGGTGCCGCGAAGAAAGTCTCCCGCAAACTTCGAGATCGCGTCCGGGTAGAAGTTACGATGGCCGGCAATCGTGATCCGCTGGAGCAGCTCTTGCGAGAGGTTGGCGGTAACCTTTCCGCTGCCTTGGACAGACTTCGGGCACAGGAGCAAATATCTCTGCCGGATTTCGCACAGCGCGGCCGCGAGGGAAAGGATGCGCTCATGCAGCATTATGGATTGCCATCTGGGTCAGCAGAGCGGATTGCGCAAGCTCCCTTTGACTTGTTTATGAGAATCGAGGAGCTGGACCTCCCGGCAACAACCAAAATCGAATTGAACACGGCTCCGGACGGCGAGCCTGCAACATGGCAAACGCTTGAATCTCTTTCCACCGGACAGAAGGCTACGGCGGTGCTACTACTGCTCTTACTTGAGTCTGAGGCACCACTGGTTGTCGATCAGCCGGAGGACGATCTCGACAACCGTTTCATCACTGAAGGTGTTGTGCCCATCATGCGCCAGGAGAAGCGGCACCGACAGTTTGTATTCTCCACGCACAACGCGAACATTCCCGTCTTGGGTGATGCAGAGCTAATTCTCGGCTTGGATGCTTCGGGCGAAGGTAAGGAAGGACATGCGAAGATTGTGCCGGAGCACATGGGATCAATCGACTCGAAGCCTGTCCGAGAGTTGGTTGAAGAGATACTCGAAGGCGGAAAGGATGCCTTTGAGATGCGCCGCTCCAAGTATGGATTTTAAAACATGACGACACACACTGAACTCCTCGAAATAATCAGCAATAGAGAAAACTCCGGGGTTGAGTTCAAACGCGACGTGCTACAAAACCACGACCTGGCAAAGGAACTTGTTGCTTTCTCGAATCTCAATGGCGGCATGGTGCTTCTGGGTGTCGATGATGACGGAACGATTTTTGGGTTGACTAGGCCGAATCTCGAAGAATGGGTGATGACGACCTGCCGCGATAAAATCAGACCTGCGATTATTCCGTTCTTTGAAGTCGTCCGTGATGTCGAAGCCGGAAAAGATGTTGCCATCGTAAGCGTCACGCGCGGCTACGATGTTCACAGCCTTTGGAATAACAACAGTAATAAGTATTACATCCGCGTCGGAACGCAGAGTAGGGAAGCCACCCCGGAAGAACTTGCAAGGCTGTTCCAGCAGCGCGGCTCTATTCGGGCCGAACTACGGCCAGTATCAGGGGCCACGCTCGCCGATCTCGACCGCAGGAGACTGCGGGATTATTTCGGTCGTATCCGGCAGCAGGAGATGCCCAACGACAACGATGATGAGGGTTGGCAAACCTTGCTCATCAACACCGAAATCATGATCGAAGAAGGCGTTACTGTTGGTGGCCTACTCCTATTTGGCGTAACGCCAAGCCGCTTTCTTCCCCATAGTGGTATCGATGCAGCGGCCTTTCCGGGGGTGGAAAAGGATTACGCTGCGCGCGAGCGGGCAGGTCTACGCGGGCCAATGACGCCCTTGCTCGGCGCGGATGGCAAACTGGTTGAGAACGGCCTTGTTGAGCAAGCATTAGACTTTGTGCGGCGAAATACGCCCGTGACTGCCACTCTTGAGAATGAAGCCAGGCGGGTCGAGAGGCCGACGTATCCACGCGAAGTGCTGCGCGAAGCAGTTGTCAATGCGCTCATCCACCGTGACTATCTTCTTACCAGTACGGATATAGAGCTAGCTATCTATAGTAATCGCCTGGAGATCATCTCGCCGGGTCGGCTTCCTAACGGCATTACCACAAATCGGATGCGAACTGGATGCCGCGCGGCTCGGAACCAACTCCTCAAGGATGTGATGCGGGACTATGGCTACCTGGAGCACATGGGTATGGGCGTCCCGCGCAAAATCATTCATGGCATGAGAGCGCACAATGGTACTGAGCCGGAGCTTGTGGAAGACCAGGAGCAGTTTGTTCTTCGGTTCTTTGCATAGGAATACAGCTCTGTTATTGAAGATTCTGAGGACAACGTTGAACTCCGCGATGTTCCTTAGCGCGGCTTCAGGGACGACAATCTGTGGCAAAGAGAGATCCAAATAAGACTGCTTTAAATAAACGGATCGCTGCAATGACTTCTGAGCTGAAGGCTACAGAAGATCACGTGAGGGCTGCTTTGCACGAGCCCACAGTTTTGGCTCTGCACGGCCGTATAGGGGGAAAGAACGCGGAATTTATCGATGTCAAAAACGAAGTTATCTATTCACCCGAAGAATACGTTGCTCTCTGGATCAGAGGATTTCTGGAGGTTTTGGAGCAGAGACGGCCACTGATTCCCGGCGATTCATATTTCGATATTTGTCGAAAGATGCAAAGCGATAAAGTCGTTAAGCATTACATAATTACATTCCTTAAGAGAACATATCTCAGGAATCGTGAAGAGCTTTCGAGAGTACGCCCTCGTGTGGAAGAAGCCGAAGTCTGGATTGGCCAGGAGAAAGCTTCGTACGGCATTCTGGTTACTCCGCGCTTTGTGGGAAAACTTTGGGAGAACGACAAGAGCGAAATACGCCGATTTCCTCAGGACTATTGGACAATTGGCCACGTGCTCTCCACGGGCCTAGTCGTGCCAGGTGACCCTGACAAAATCGAGTTTCCAGACGTGAAAAGCTATCTCACTTTCTTCAAGAATACGCTGGTGAGATTATCGGGTTCACAACACGAACGAGCAGTTGCAACCCGCTATGTAGAATATGTTCGTGCTCAATCAGATCCAACCAAGGTTCCTTTGCTTATTCCGGAATTCCGGTACAACGGAATCGCACCTGCTCACAAATATCGATTAGACTTCACCGTTATTGATCCCTATTCGATGCGCAAAGTAGGCTTTGAGCTTTCCCCTTGGTCCACTCACGGCCAACTCAAAGGTATCAAGCATAAAACTCAGAAAGAAGTTAATGACGAAGCACAAGCGAATTTCGAGAAGGAGATTCAAAAGCATAAGGACTACTTCAGGAAACACGGCGTGTGGGCTTCGATCTACACAGACAAGGATCTTGCTGACCCTGACGAGCTCTTCGAGGACATAAAGCGCTATTTGGTCCCGACGCGAGTTGCTCACCAGCTTGAAATCCACGCGCTAGATGAACTCCGGCGATTTAAGCCATGACTTGCAACAGCAGTTGTAATAACACGCGTCAAGTTTGCCGCCATACCGGCGAACGACCGAAAAAGGCCGATAATTATGGACAAGCTGCCCACGCTCGATGATGTCTACCGAAAGTTCGGCTCCGCCTCAGAAGCAGCCCAACTTCTTGAAACGGAGCTCGGTACGCTGTTGTTGTTTCTGGATGCTGCGGATAAAGGGCTGCTAGCTAAGCCGGACGCGACTGTTGCTGGTTTGATTCTCAATGGGATAAATCGCCAGACCCTCGGAATGCTTATTAAGAATGCGAAAGGCAAAACCCCATCGCTCGATCGGCTCGAAGCGCTTCTGTCGAAGGCTCTGGAGGAGCGCAATCGCCTTTCGCACTCCTTCTATCGACAGCACAATTTTCGCAGGAATTCGGGCGAGGGCAGAACGCTAATGATGCAAGACCTTGAATCGATTCATAGCACGCTCATCGAGGCTTACAAAGCACTCTTGCTACTCTCTGGAACAGATCTAGACGCTGAACTGGCGGCGGAGCGGATAATATCGCCGATTGGCCATGTTCCAATTTGAAGGGTTCCGACCAGATTGATGCAAAAATATACTCTAAGGGTCGTCACCCCACTCACGACAGCACGCCGAATCCGCTCTGATTCGGGGTACGATTGTCGATGTCGTGCCGACTTGTATATATTGCCGCAGCACATCATCGAAGCGCTATCCCTCCGAACACGTGATACCCAGTTCATTTGGCCGCTTCCGGGATGGCCTGACGCTGCACTGCGTATGTGGAGACTGCAACCAGATCTTCGCCAATGATCTGGAACTTCATTTTGCCCGCGAAACGGGCGAGGGCATCGTTAGGTACCAATATGGACTTAGGCAAAAGCAGTCGGCGTATCCCCGAAGCCGCCTGACCGCTACGGTGAAAGCTCCGGGGCCGATTTTTGGAGCGAAGGTATCGTTCGCCCCGGACGCTAACGCTAACGGCATGCAGATTATCTATCTGCCGCAGGTGAGCTTCGCCGAGGAATACTCAGAAGAGTGGGTCTGGTACCTGCCCGAGGATCTGACCCCGGAGATCATCCATGCGCTCAAACCACGTTCCCGTGTCCAATATTTCTATACCTCGTCCGCTGAAGAAGAACAGCTCAGGACGCGCCTGCGGGAATTCGGTTTTCCCGCCACGCAGCACATAAGAAGAGACATCATCTTGCCGCAACCGGAAATGAACACCCGAGTCACGTATGTTTTCGACACTATCATCCGGCGGTGTGTCGCCAAGATAGCGTTCAACTATCTCGCTCATGTGCTGAAAGAGGACACGCGGTTGTTGCTGGGGGAAGATTTCGATGCGGTTCGGAACTTCGTGAGGCAGGGCACTCTCGCGGAACACACAATCGTGGCCGCGATCGGCACCCCACGACTCACCAAGGAAGGCAGGCAGGGCTCGCTCGTGGATGGACACATGCTGGAGGTTGGATGGAGCAAGGATAAAAGCATCCTGTGCAATCTCAGCATTTTTGATGCGATGACATACCAGGTCGCTCTTTGCCGCAACTACCAGGGCTCATGGTTTGCGCTGAACAGCGTGCACTCTTTTGATTTGGTGACCAAAACAGCCAAGAAGCTTCTCTGATCGTTTGTTTCCGCGGTATGTAGTAAGCTTCGTGACTCTGAAACCATCAATTCCGAAGCACGCGATAATCCGGTTTGTCACGCCGCAAGAACGTTAGACCTGCGCGGCGCTTCCTCTGGCAGTGGTCAGCGACATGACCGTGACTCAAGATGTAGTTACTGTTTTATCTCTTTTGGATCGTAAGAGTTTTTGTGGCGTTGAGGTCGGATAGGTGGCGTGTGACGCCGGCGGCTTGAACGGTAGCCGCGCCCTTCGCATGCCCCCAGAAAACATACTCTCCTTTTGAGTTTGTGAACGTGCGATGCTTGATACCGTTAACGGTCAAAATTACCTCTGTGGATGCGAGATGAGCGCCCGTTGACGCGACGACGGCTCCCTTTAAGCTAGCCTCCTGCGCCTGGACTGGAACCACCGCAAATGCAAATGTATGGTAGATCGTGTCTATATACAGTTCCATTAAGGTTGGTCCGGTGTAGCCGAATGCTGGCCCTCCGACTGTTACGGATGCGGTTTGAACGGTACCAGTCGAGTTTGAGATAGACGATTTGTTTGTCCACTCCCAGCTCGCAGTATCTTTCAAGCTTGCCTTGGCAAAATCGAGGTAGTTACCGCTCGTGGACACAGAGAGCCCGACCTTGTAGGTATCGTCTACTTCTGAGCCGACGGTTTGTGTGGAGCTATCGGTTATATTTGTCGTAATGGTCGGGACTGGGTCCGTCGATGCATACGGGGGTTCATAGGGAAATGTGGTATTGATCGGCACAAAACGCGCTGAATCGAGAGTATTAGATCCATTTGCCAAGGGATCTCTGGCCAGAATGTCCTTGTAATCTGACGGAGAGATTCCGGCCATGCTCAATGCGCTTGAAATGTTCGTGGGCATTTTCACATGCCCGTTGAGCCAACCCACATATACATACTGAATTGGCGACCTGGTATTGGCTAAGGCCCACCTGGCGGAAGAACTTGAGAGATCGAGATTAATTGTCGGATTCAGTAACAGGTAGATCGCATCTTCATCATGATTTATACCGTCTTGCGATGGTCCGGTCCGATTTATTGTTGAGGTAGTGGATTTCTTAATATCCAATGATTGGGTGTCTGTTGAACTATGCGACCAATCGAAGCTCAGGCCGGCCCCTCCGCCATTGCCTAAGAAGCCACCGGACGCTTCCAATGAAAGCGAGTTTGCTTGCTTGAACGATTGGCTTGCTGATGTCGTAGTCCCGGTTGTGCTGCCAGCTGAGTAAGACACCGAACTCGAACTGTGACCCCCATTCGTGCCCGGAGGAGCATAAATCACAGTCAACACTAGATATTTGGGCGTCACCGCTCCTTGGTGTAACTTAGGCCCGACTGCAAGCCAAGTGCCATTGACAATTGTTGACGCCCCGTCGCCCCGGCCCATGTGGGACAAGTATGGCTCGAACCCTTTTCGCGTGACGCGATATCCCGCATTCGGGGCATCTTGAAATAGAGCGGCACAATTGCCACCCGGATAGCATACCCCGACCGTCATTGTCGGAGTTTCACCGAACACCGATGGAAAATTGATCGCAGGACATGTGACCGGCGGAGGTGCGGGAGGTGCTGTCCATCGTCCGCCCGTAACCACTGCGTCATAAGCATAGCCTGGTATTCAAGCAAGAGCCAAGCAAGACCGCGCAGCTGCCGATTAGGATTCAGCCGTTCTCCAATCCTTTTAAACCCGCCGCTTGCAATTGCTTTAGGGCATCCCAATTGCGCGGGCGGGGGGTGGTCTGACTCCGCCACGGTGCGCCAGCTTCTAGCCACAACCTACGAAGATCTGCGTGCGACTTCGTTGCGTGATGGTATCCGAACTCTGTTCCACAGGACGGGCAGATCTCAAACGAGGCACATCCAGAGCCGTCATACGCTGGTTCCGAGAGTCCGCCGAAACCACAAACAGGACAAGAAAATGTATGGCTATTGCGCATTGAAGTAGTCCAAGTTGGTAGCATAGCCGTGGACGCTGGGGTCGGGTTTGAAGTAAGTACGGATTGTTCCATTACCCTGGGCCACACCAAACTCTCGTGCCGATTTATCTCATTCCTGCGACGGTGGAAGTGGGCTGCACTGAGAACGGATTGGACATTGCGGAGCGATTGTTCTGCTCCTGGCTTGGCTTTGTCGGACGGTCGCATTCCAGTCCTTGTCGAGCTTCGGGTGAGTAGGTATTTTCGGTAGCTTATGTGCGCTTGGTGCTGCCATCGATTGCGCGAGCGCCGCCGGCGGGTTGTACAACTCAATAGAATTTTGAGGCAATGCGTCGTCGTACTCTACTACAATACCGTTCGCTGCAAGAAAGAGCTGGCTGCCTGAGGGCGATACAACCGAGATGTCATCACCAATCTGGGCGCGAAACGCAACCAATCTTGGACTTGAAGGTTGACTGAAATCAAAAGCGGCTACAAACGCAGATGCATCCTCATCATCGGTCGTCGTCCCCACATACACCAACCCGCTTTGGACTGCGACGGATGCTGCCAAGGTGACGGAACCGGCGGAAGAGGGCGCGGGGAAAGGGTTGAACGGAGGAAGGGTGGTTTGGCTGCGTTGCTTGACTTGCATCGGGTTCGACACATCCACGACCACCAGGCCCAGAGCGTCGGCAGCAAGGAACGCCATCGTGCCCGATGGGGACACATCCCAGATGGGCGCGCTCAGTGAGAACTGCGACAGCAACGCGGGAGACTTCGGTTGAGAAATGTCAAAGACCAACAAACCCTGGGCGCCATCAGCCACAAAAAGCAGAGTGCCCGCCACGCTCATTCTATTCGGGAGGCCGGTGATTGAAACGCTACCGATCTGGTTGGGTGCTGCCGGATTAGAGATGTCCACCACGACCAGTCTCCCGTCACTGGTGCCAACGAATAAAGTATTACCCGACAATGCAAGTGCGTTGACAGGCAGTGAAAGAGATCCGATCTCGGTTGGGCTGCTGGGATTGGACACATTCGCAACTTTAAGCGTGTCGGTCAATCCGAGAAATGCATTCGCGCCAGATACCTTTACTGCAAAACCCACTTCGTTCGGATAGAGCAATGCTCCAATGGGAGTCGGTGCGCTTCCGCTTACATCGTATGTGATCAATCCGCCCGTGTTACCGGCTCCGCGCAGAGCAGGACCGGCCGCGTAGAGTGTCGGAGACTGGATGACCATATCGAAAATCTGGCCGAACTCCGCTCCATCCTCTTGGTAGAGCGGATTTGGCGCTTCGTTACTGGGACCACCAGGAGCAGAAGCATCGTAGACAGAGAACCCTCCCTCAGCATCGGCGGTGATGAAGTTGTTCCCAGCCAGCGCCGCATTCGGATACATGAAGGGGCTTTCGGACGCCAGGTTTGCGACATTCTGAGTGACCACTGGGCTTGCAGGATTGCTGACGTCAATCACGACATAATTGAAATAGTCCCCTAGCGCCAGAACCCGATTGCCCTGAACGGATTGCACCGAGATCAGCGGAAAGCTGGCCACCAGCGTCGGGTTAGGGTTGGAGACATCGTAGACTTCACCACCCACGAACAGAAGTTGATTGACCAATTGCAGTCGATCTAAGCCATCATCGGTCAGCGCTGTGCCCACGACACTTGCAGGAGTTGTCGAAATGTCGTAAGCGACGATCGTAATGCCCTCCGGCCCCCCCGTCGTGAGGTAGATCATGTTGCCGCTACCGGTGATAGCGGCTCCGCCCGGGTCGAGGCCCGGCGCCGGGGTGAGGTCGTATTCAGTCTGTACTACACTTCCGCCGCGGATGTCGAATGTATACACAGGGAATGTTGGCGCACCGTAAGTTACTGCCCCAATTCCATACACAACGCCGTTATTGACCTGGGAAAACGCCAACTCAGGGAGGTTGGTCACGGACATGAGCACCGGAGTCTGACCCTGAATGTTGTAAATCGCGATACGACTGGGAGCTGGAATCAAAAAGCCCGAGTCCACCGTGAACAAGTAATTGCCATAGGCCGAAAGATACAAAGGGAGATTACTGGTCGCATCCACCGCGCTCAGCCAGACGGGATGGTGCGGGTCAGTGATGTCATAAGCGTCAATAGCGGCGTAAGACAAAGTTTGAGCAAACGGCGATCCTAGATCGAGACAGTAGGCTCGATTGCCGCTGACCGCCACGGTCTCGACCACCATGCCGAGATTCTCGGGCTTGTTGAAGTTCACATAATCCCACACGCGGTTTACCAGACCGGGGAAACCACCGGTTACTCCCACCGAAGTGCTCTGGACAGAGCCCCCCAGGTTGGCAATCACCGGAATGGGGCCTGCCTGCGGCACTGTGTTGGGTGCTGTGAATAAACCACCTGGAGTGATGGTTCCATCTGCCGCAGGTAAAGACCACGCGGGGGACAGCAGAGATCCTCCCTGTATCGCTTCCAGTTGCAGGGTGTTCCCCAAGCTTGCAGTGGGTGCAACCGGTGAAATCCTAAACGGCAGCAGATGCACCATCACTGAGTCGCACGCTTGTGTCCCTGAAATACAGCCAGTAATCGTCGCGAATCCTTCACCGGAAACGACTGGAGCCTGGTACAGACCAGCCGTGTTGATTGTTCCTTGATCTGCAGTCCATTCGATTGCCTTGGTAGTGTTACCCCCTAACAAACTCCAAACAAACTGTGTCGTCTCGCTGGATGAAAGCTCGATGTTTTGTCCGCGGATGTGTAAGTTTGGAAGGCGAGTGAAAGTAACCGAGTTCGTTGTTGCAACGCCACCTTGGGGAGGCGTGTATTGTACCCACACCGGCCCATCTGCGGTTCCCACCGGTACTGTGGCGTTTATCTGCGTAGGGGAGACGCCGGTGAAATTTGCGGCGATCGGAACTCCGTTTGGCAGCGAGAAAAAAACACCGGTGACGTTGTATAAGCCCTCGGTGTGTAGCGTGACATTCTGCCCAACTATCGCCGAGCTTGGAGAAAGAGAAACTACCTTTGGTGAAATCGGCTGTAGACTAACCGATGTCGAGACCGAACCCATCTCACCGCTCACACTTGCCGATACGGTGTCGTTTGAGGGCTCACTTCCCTCGGACGGAGCGCTGTACAAACCGGCGCTGCTAATTTGCCCGACGGCAGCCGACCATTGGACCACTGGGTTGCCCGCGAGCCCTGTTACTGTTGCCGTAAACTGCTGTGTCTGACCGTAGTAAAGTGTTGGATTAGTGGGTGCAATTATGATCATGAACACGGTTGCTTTTACGGTCCCGGACTTGGTTGGATCTTCTACACTTGTGGCGGTCACGGTGACGGGATTTGTACTCGGCAAGGCTACCGGTGCCACATAAGCTCCATTGTTAATGGTCCCATTCTGTGCATTTCCCCCGACGATTCCGTTAACCGCCCATGTCACCCCCGGACTATAGCCGCCAGTACCATTAACGGTGGCTGTAAAAGTAAGCGTCTGACTACTTAGGACGGTTATTGCAGATGACACTACAGTTACAGACGTGATGGTTGGTGGAGGGGGCGGAGGAGGACTTGAAGAAGTCCCGTTGCCACCACACGAGGACAGCAAAAGTGAGATGCACAGGACTCCCAGTCGTGCTTGATTGCAAACGCCAATGAGGACAGATCTTCTTCGCATACAGCTCCGTGTAACCGCACCTATGCACAGCATTTGAACCATTGGGGGAACATCTGAAGGGGTGAACCCTTTGGGCCTTAGAAATCCTGTAGTAAAACAGACAAGCCGCGAAGTTGACGCTTCGCGAGCTGATTTCCAGGAATCACCCAAATCGTGATAGACAAGAAGAAGCATAGCACAAACCTCGCCTGAATCAATCCTGAAGGTGAGCAGGCCGGGGCAGAGCGTGTTCTGGCGGTTTCTAGCCTCGCTGAATCTGAACCTGGCCGGACACCCTGCTGACGTGACTGTGCCATAAGCTGGATCACTACTTAATTTGTCGTAAGAATAGGTGTAAGCGGAAGGAAAATGCGTAAGCTCGGGAGTTAATTCCGGATTTCGTAACAGTGCATCACAGTGCAAATCTTTCCCTTGACTCCCGAACGATACGGCTATACATTTCGCCAAACAGTTTTCTGAGTGGGAAACTGCAAGACCTTATTGGAGGAGCCCATGGCTCGCTTCGGCATTGTAGTGTGCCTCTTATTCCTGGCTTCATCCGCTTTCTTCACCGCAACCATCCACGCACAGAGTGTTCCGAACGGAATGTCTGGTGCGACCATGACAGGCGCGCCACCATACAGCACGCATGAGACCGTTCGGGAAGACCTGGCACTCTCGACGGGGGGGCTACACGTCTACATTCCGCTGGTTTCCCTCAAAGGTAAAGGTGGGCAGACTTTTAATCTCGGATGGGCTTACGACAGTCATGGCATCAATCTTGAAGAATTCGACCAGTCCAACGGTTGGACTGACGAGAGCGGCACTTTGTACCCATACGTATATGCTGACTGGGTCGTTTCACCCGACGTACTAGGTTATATCACCGTGCCGCATCTGCGGGCCTCACGGAAGTTTCTTGGGAACTACAACTCAACAGGATGCACACAGGGCCCGTGCGAGAATTATTCTCTTTTTTGTACTACGAATTTTACATTTCGCGATGAGTATGGCACGAGCTACAGCTTTGAGGGCGGAGGGTATGCGGTGGCTAGAGATTGCTCCTATACCGGCTCGAACAACGAAGGGCAGCTAGCGCATACGATCCCCGTGGGCAACTCCGGTCAAACTTTAGATGTCAAATTAGATACTACAAATCCTAACGATATCGTGGTTTGGACCAAGGATGGCACGGCCTATCACTTCCCACCTGTTACCACCTGGCCTCCGGGGACGGTCGAGAGCGGCAACGACACTCTTCTTTACTACGACTATAATTTCGTTAAGATTGTGGACCCGAACGGGAACACGATCACTAATAGTGGGACCGCCATCACCGACAGTGTTGGCAATACAATTTCTCTCAGTCCGCTTTCTTGGAAGGACTCGAATGGTGTTCAGCAAACTGTAACCTTCGGAACAGCTGCGGCTGGACCTGTGGCCCCTCCGAACCCGACCACCTGCCAATTCACCAATCAATTTCAGATTCAACATCAGACTCAGTACATTTGGGGCACAGACCTAGCTAACCTCCCTACTTTTGCTAGCGGTCTGACTCTGACCTTTCCTGGGGGAAGTGTTTATACGCTTCAATTCGATCAATTAGCGCAATTGACAAAGATTTCCTACCCCGGTGGCGGGTATACGCGGTATGACTTTTATGACACCGATCCACAATTCAGCTTGGGAGGGTTGACTTGCCAAGCCTCATATCGGGAAGTTTCAGCAAAGCACGTTTGCAGCAGCACATCTGGGTCATGCACCGCGAACACGGAAGCGACCACAACGTACACACAGGTACAAGCGCCACAGCAAGGATCGAATCTGCAAACGGACGTCGTAGACCCCATGCAGAATCGGGTCCGCTATAACTTTTTCAATGAAGACTACAACGGCACTACCGTCAGTGCTACGCGAGAGACAGACCGTTTTATTTATCAGGGTAATTCCACTTTAGTAAAGACCATTCATACAGATTATGCAGCTCCCGGTAACAGTCAAATTCCCACTGCGGTCACCACGACCCTAAACGACGTGAGCCCTGCATTGGTGAGCAAGGTTGTCACGACATACGACACTATTTCAGGGATTGCGATTGACAATCCTACCGAAATCGACGAGTACGATTTTGATGGTACTTTGAAAGGAAAGACTACGGGCACGTGGGAGAAAACCGGTAACTACACTATAGCAACGGGTCATATTCTGGATCGTCCAGCAACCAAGACGGTGACTGATCAAGCAACCGGCAACTATACAACAACGACTTATGGGTACGACACGATCGGAAATTTGCTCACGACTACGGTTACAGGAACGAATGTAGCTTCTGCGCTGACTACCTATACACGTAACACCTACGGTGACGTCACATCCGTAACTGATCCAAAAATGAACCTGACGCAATATGGGTACGCGAGTCCCTGGATCGACACTGCCTGTGCGCAAGGAGTGGATTCATCGGGACACCCGTCAAGCATTACCAACGCTCTTAGCCAAATCACTAACTATAAATACTACTCGTGCACCGGCATGCTTGCCACCGTCACCGATCCGAACCCGAACAGCCAAGTGACAACTTACACTTATGATTCTCTGGGCAGAATAACGGAGACCCAATATCCAGACGGTGGGCAGACTACGAAGACTTACGTGGATACGGAACCTCAATCAATTACAACAACAGTCAAGGTAACTAGCGGCGTTAACAAAACGATTAAGTCACTGACTGATGGGCTGGGTCACGAGATACAAACGCAGCTCACCACCGATCCCGAAGGTACCGACTATACTGACACCACTTATGATGCCCTTGAACGGGTCTCCACAGTCAGCAACCCGCATCGCACCGGGTCCCTGCCAACCGACGGCATGACCACCCACATTTACGACGAACTGGGGCGGGTCTGCGTAGTGGTCCCCCCTGATGGCACTGCAGTAGCTAACTCGACTTGCCCAACGACCGCTCCAGTGGGCGACGTTTTTACTACCTACGCAGGCAATTGTACGACCGTTATCGACGAAGCCGGCAAAGCGAGGAAATCCTGCGTTGACGGTCTGGGCAGAATGACCGGTGTTTGGGAAGATCCCAATAACTTGGATTACGAAACCGACTATGCGTATGACGGATTTATTAATCTGACTTCCGTTACTCAGAGGGGAGGTGCTGCCTCCGGTAGCTGGCGCACGCGGAGTTTTGTGTATGACGGCCTCTCCCGGCTCACCAAGGCGACCAATCCCGAATCAGGTGCCATCAGTTACACCTACGATTTGGATAACAATGTCGCGACCAAAATTGCACCCAAGCCAAACCAGACACTGACGGCTACGGTCACGACGACCTACACGTATGACAAGCTGAATCGCCTTACCAAGAAGAGTTACAGTGATGGGACGGCAACGCCACAGTATGGGTATGACGGTGTGGCGATCGCTTCCGGCTGCACTACCGCACCTCCCGGAGACACTGATAGCTACCCTATAGGGAGGCGCACAGCCATGTGCGACGGTTCTGGCGCTACGTCGTGGATTCACGACCAGATAGGCAGAGTTACGCAGGAAAGACGAATTATAGGCCGGGCGGCCGCCAAGTACATCAACTATACCTACAACCTGGACGGCTCTCTTTTCAAGCTGACTACGCCTCCGCTGAAAACCATCGTCTACACGCAGGGTGGCGCTGGCCGCACGCTCTCCGTTGTAGATTCCACGGACAACATCAATTTTGCGACTAGTGCCCTCTACGCACCTCCTGGTGAGCTAACCAGTATGGTGAACGGCCTGGCCACGGGGTTTGCAGGATTTACCACAACAAATAGCTACAACAAACTCCTGCAACCAGTCATTCTCTCGGCAGCCAGCCCCTCGGCCACCGTGTTAAGTCTCAGTTACAACTTCAACCTGGGCAGCGGTGATAACGGTAACGTCATTCAAATCGTAAACAACCGTGACAACACACGTACCCAGAACTTTATGTACGACTCACTGAATCGCATCCAACAGGCATATAGTAGCGGTACGCAATGGGGCGAAACATTCTCGCCAACAACGACTAGTCCAGGCGTCGCTCCTACTATCTCAGGCATCGATGGCTGGGGAAATTTGACGAACCGTTCAGGAGTGACAGGGAAAACCATGTCCGAGGGGTTGAGTTGCTCGGCCAATGCTAGCAATCAACTTAACACGTGCTACAACTACGATGCCGCGGGAAACCTCATCCAGAATGGTTCAGCTACTTACACCTACGACGCAGAAAACCGCCTGACAAGCACGTCCGGCTACACCTATGTTTACGATGGCAATGGGGAGAGGGTAGAGAAGTGCAATGTCACCCCATGCCCGACCAGCGGAACAAACGGGACTCTCTACTGGAAGGGAACTGGCAGTCAGACCTTGGATGAAAGCGATCTATCCGGGAATGCACTGGAGGAATACATTTTTTTCAATGGCCAACGGGTCGCCCGTCGCGATGTAGCCACCAACCTTATGCACTACTACTTCAGCGACCATCTGGGATCGCATGGAGTTGTAGAGAGCGCCACGGGGACCACATGTGAGCAGGACATCGACTATTACCCTTACGGGGGAGTCGAACACGACTACTGCCCGAATACGGCCCAGAACTACAAGTTCACCGGCAAAGAACGGGATACTGAATCCGGGTTGGACAACTTCGGTGCCCGCTACAACGCGAGTACGATGGGCCGGTTTATGTCGCCCGACTGGAGCGCGAAGGTTGAGCCTGTACCGTACTCGAAGCTCGACGATCCGCAGACGCTGAATCTGTATGCGTATGTTGGCAATAATCCGCTCATTCGCGTTGACAAGGATGGACACTATTATTGCAGCGGTACGAAATCGCAATGTCAAGATTTGAAGGATGCGCTGGCAAACATAAAGCAAGCCGCCAGCAACGATAGCTTATCGGGCAAAGAACGTGGGGCGCTCAATAAGGTCTTATCCCTCTATGGGGACGCAGAGAAATCGCAAACTGATAAGACGAAGGTCGTTGTTGGGTTTGCCAAAGGCAATGCCGATGGCGGAGCTGTAATGCAGTGGGGAGTCGTACATGTGACTCTCAGTTTTGGCATGGCGGCAAATAATGTGAGTCGTAGTGGCGTCGGCTCTGTGGATACAGAAGAGGCAGCTCAGACAACGCATGAGGGCGAGCATGGAGTCCAGGAACAAGATCACGGAAACCCTCTGAGCCGAGTTCAAGAGCAAGCAGGAGAGCACGACGCGTACAAAGTGCAATCGTTCGTCAATAAGGGATTAGAGGACGATTCGCCATACGGCGTCTGGACTCAAAAAGGCGGATATTCTGACTCGCAAGTTAACAAGTATGCAACTGGGTCGACTAACGGTTGGTGTAATGCCGGGGGGTCGAATTGTCAATGAACTTTAAAGCTCGGACAATCATTGCAGTAATTTGCATTCTGTCGCTGATTCACTCTGCCTTGGCTCAAACTCGGGTCCAGGCCGGACATGTCGTGGAGACAACGGTTTGCGCCATTTCACGAACCCCAGACCATTTCAATGGAAAGATCGTACGCTTGGCGGCACGGCTCGAAAGCGATGGAATGGATTGGACCGTTCTTACTGACAAAGACTGCAAATATGGAGGAATGGCCATAGACATGTCAGGGAAGTTCAGCGGTAGCGACGATCTAGCCAACGCACTTTCCTCAAAATCGCCAGGGACTATCGACAAAACAATCACGGGTGTTTTCATCGGCAGATTTGAATGGCGCCCAAATCAGGTTCCCGCTCGAATCCTGCACCTGAAGGAATTGCATGAGTTGAAGGTTATGGACACAGTGGCCCACTAATCGGGTAATGTCGATTCGCCGAAGGAGCAGTGACCTACGACGTGAGGGAATAGCACTATGACGACCTCCGCCATTTGTCCAAATACTGCGCGTTTTGTGGGACACCGTTTCACCGGCAAAGAAAGAGACTCCGAATCAGGACTCGACTACTTCGGGGCAAGGTACTATGCCTCCAACATGGGGCGAATGATGAGTCCCGACTGGAGCGAAGACTCCGATCCCACTCCTATAAAGCTTGTGTGCTAGCTAACTCGTGAGCGCCAACGCTGCCGGCGAGTATTGCGGTCTCTCCAGGGGTTTCTGAGTTGTAGGAATGGACTGTGGTCCAGTAAACGTTTGGGGATCCCCACGCTCCACCCTGCGCACCCATGGGCGTGCCAAATATGAAATTGGTGAACCAGTTGGCACGTTGGCACTGGAAAAGACTGTCAAGCTATCGTCGGCGCCGTTCTCGAGGTTGATACCAACCGAATTTCCTCCTGGAGTCTGAGTCGCCCCGAACAATTGTTGGATTCGGTTCTGGATCGTCGCAACTTGGCTAGGACTAAGACCCGCATTATTGTTGAACTGAACATGGATCGAGTGGCACCAGGATCCAGCGACCTGTATATGCTATCCGAAGAGAATGTCTGGGGGTGGGCTACACAACAAACGAAGACGGAACCATAAACAACCTCACGTACAATCCGTGGCAGGACACCACGCTAAATGTGGGCTGGTACATGAACAACATCAATTTGTTGGGATTTCAATTTAACCCCAACCCTTTGGGGCATATCGCAATTGGGATTGGCAATAATCCACGGGTTGGCCTGAATCCGGCAAGTGATGCAGGATTCTTGTTTTCATGGTGGGGTAATAGTACGCAGTGTGGTTTTACATCTGGTTGCAGTCCATTGTCGGTTTGGTCGAGCACGGTCGTACCCGGTATAGTCTCCCGGAAAATGCAAGTCAGCAACCTTTGCAAGATGTATCGATACCGATCACAGGGGAGCTGGCTGCTCAAGTCCAAGCCGCTATCGACGCGAGTGTCGTGAACCCACCCAACTATTCAGTCACCGGCCCACAACCCGCCTGCGATTGCGGCTCCTGGGCTCAACAAATGATGCAGGTCGGCGGCTTGCAGTCGGGTCCACCCGCGTGGGATCCCGCAGTGCTTATAGAGCAACTGAATCAAATCTATTATCCATGGTGAATGGAGAGGAGTAGTCGAATGCGTGACGCAGTTGAGAGAAACCCCAGAAACAGAGTCACCGTGGGAACCGGGGTGCTGCTCTTGGCCACCGGAATGATCCTGAACTACCTATTCGAGCGCCACAGCTTTTTTGGCGCCCGAGACGATCTGGGCTATCCAGTGCTCTGTTTTTTTCTGTCTCTAACAGGCGCGGCGGTTTTGGTCGGTGGGCTAGTTCGCAGTCGAATTAAGCAGTTGCTCTATTTCGCTTTTCCGACTGTGGTTTCTCTGGCGATTCTCTACATATGTTTCTATTTTGGCATGCAGTTTTTGCAAACTGGTGCCGACCGCTTAGGGGAATGCCCCGGTCTTGACCAAGCTGCGGCTAGCACCAACGTGATCCCGGAATCCTTGTCGAGGCCGGGCAATCCAGCGGTCGGTTGCGGAGTGGAGAGACGCGGGATGTTTCTGAGCTACTACAACGTTGTGGGGATTTATGGCGTAACCGAGGCGGCGGCGCAGCAGCGCGTCCTGGCCAGTCTGACCGACTACTATCGGCGGGCGCACACGCACCCGGTACGCGTGATGCTCTATGAAAAAGAGAACTGGACTGTTCGACAGGGACGGAATGGAGTAACCTTCGGCTCTGGGGGCCCTGAAAGGCTTATTCGGGTTGTCAACATAGGATAGCGCGGGTGGACCATGTCATCAGAGGCTTACGCTTTGCACTAGATTGGCAAAAGTCTTGCAACTGGAGAGATGACGCATTTGCGATGATTCTATGGCGGCTCATCCTCAACTCTGTTTTCAATTTCCATTCGTGTCTCTCAAATTGACCACTGTTCCCATGTACCGTCTCTCAAATTGCTACATTTACAGCACAGTTGTTCAACCTCGATAGAGTTGCTCACTTTCTGGCGTGAGCGACTCTGGAGACTTCTGAGCAACTCTGGGAAGGTCGAGCACCCAACCTTTTTGGAAGCCTCCTGGACTCTTGATAGCACCTAGGAGACTTTCGGCACGACGAAGAGTGGCTGCACTTATTCCCTTCGTTTGTGCTTGTTCTTTGACAGAACTCGACGACACGTCAGGGCTATTTTCTCCTCCTGCTTTAGGAGGACGAGCCTGATGAGCGGACTGGCACAAGATCTTCGCTATGCGCTGCGGCAGTTGTGCAAGACTCCGGGATTCACGGCGGCGGCGCTCCTGACGCTGGCGCTGGGTGCTCTTCAACTTTACTTCAACTTTACTCACCACTAAAAACCCCAAAAACACTTATCCCGATTTGTGAGAGGATTAGGATTCCCGGCGAACAACGATCCATCGAACAACGATCCATGCTCACTTTGATGGGCCCCGGTATTTCTGAGCCAGGAGGGATGTTAGTCTTCGGCAGAATCTGAAGGGAGGTTTTGCTGATGAAGAAGAAGCGATT
>Ga0182024_10007975_pt1 | contig 22607 bp, 17 predicted proteins | sample P32metaG_FD_120480 | JGI IMG/M metagenome (GOLD analysis project Ga0182024, IMG submission 120480) | Permafrost microbial communities from Stordalen Mire, Sweden - P3-2 metaG (Illumina Assembly) | ecosystem: Environmental > Terrestrial > Soil > Wetlands > Permafrost | place: Sweden: Stordalen... | reverse complement strand
TGGCCATGGCCAGCTACCCGGTGTTCGATCCCAACGCTCCGGGCAAGGCCGATCCGGCCGCCATGATCAACCACGCCGCCGCCACGGTCTATGAGCCCGGCTCGGTGTTCAAGGTCTTCACCCTGGCCATGGGCATCGACACCGGTCTCGTCGACCCCAAAACGGAATTCGATGTTCACACGCCTCTGGTCCTGCCCGGCCAGATCATTCACGACTACGATAAAGGCGACCGCATACTTCCGCTGTGGGAAGTCTTCACCCATTCGTCCAATATCGGCGCCGCCCGCATGGCGCTCAAGGTCGGGGGCGACCACGAGAGCGACTATTGGCGCAGGTTCGGCCTGATGGCGGCCGCCCCCAGCGAACTCCTCGAATCGGCGCGACCACTGACGCCCAAGAAATTCAGCGACAACATCGTCGCGACCACCGCCTTCGGCCACGCCATCTCGATCTCGCCGCTGGCCATCGCCACCGGCATGACCTCCATTCTCAACGGCGGGATCTACCGGCCGCTGACCTTGAAGAAGCTCGAGGGCGGCGCCGCGCCGGCGCCTGGGCGCCGCGTGATCCAGGCCTCCACCTCGCGCACCATGCTCAACCTCATGCGCCTCAACGCCTTGATCGGCACCGGCCGAAAGGCCGACGTCAGCGGCTACCGCGTCGGCGGCAAGACCGGCACGGCGACCAAGCTGGTGGGCGGCCGCTACAGCGGCGGCAAGAAGAATCTCGCCTCCTTCGCGGCCATCTTCCCCACCGATGGGCCCCTCGACGCCGACCGCTACTACGTACTGATCATGATGGATGAGCCGCATGTCCTGCCAGAGACGGGCGGCTTCACCACCGGAGGGGTGGTTTCCGCGCCCATCGCCGGGCGGGTCATCGAGCGCATCGCTCCCTTGCTTGGCGTCCGCCGGGTGATCACCGCCGCCGACGCCAATCCCAAGACGCCGATCGATCCCGACGCCGTGGTTGGGCGCGATTGATGACCGCCCTTCGCCTTTCGGAACTCGTCCAGCGCGATCTTCTCCTCGATCCGCCCATCCTGGGCGTCACCGCCGACAGCCGCAGGGTGAAGCCGGGCTGGCTCTTCGCCGCCCTGCCTGGCGCCAAAGCCGACGGCAAATGCTTCGTGCCTCAGGCCCTGGCCCGCGGCGCCGCCGCGGTTCTCGCCAACGAGGATCTGGCCGGCGTCGCCGCGCCGGTGGTCACGGTAGGCGACCCGCGGCGCGCCTACGCCCTGGCCGCCGCCGCCTTTTTCGGCAGCCAGCCTGGGGTCTGCGTCGCGGTCACCGGCACCAACGGCAAGACCTCGGTCGTCGCCTTCTGCCGCCAGATCTTCGCCGCCTGCGGCCGGACTTCGGCCAGCATGGGCACCCTGGGCGTTCGCGCCGGCGATGAGCAGTTGACGGCCCCCGCACTCACCACACCCGACGCGGCCGATGTCGCCGAGCTGATGGCCGCGCTGGCCGGCCGCGGCGTGACGCACCTGGCGCTGGAGGCGTCGTCCCACGGCATCGATCAGCGGCGCCTGGACGGCGTGAGGCTGGCCGCCGCGGGCTTTCTCAATCTGAGCCAGGACCACCTCGACTATCACGGCACCATGGGCGCGTATCGCGCCGCCAAGCTGCGTCTCTTCGAGACCTTGCTCCCGCGCGGCGCGCCGGCCGTGCTCAACGCCGATTCCGACGCCTTTCCCGCCTTCGCCGCCGCCGCGGTCACCGGCGGCCACACGGTGATCACGGTAGGCGCCATGGGCCAGGGGTTGACGCTAGCGGCCCGCGCTCCGCTGGACGGCGGCCAGCGCCTGAAGATCTCCGCCTTTGGCCGAAGCCACGAGGTCCTCCTGCCGCTGGCCGGGGCGTTCCAGGCTTCCAACGCCCTCCTCGCCGCTGGACTGTGCATCGCCGCGGGCGAGCAACCCGAGGCGGTTTTGGCCGCGCTCGAGCACATCGAGGGCGCGTCCGGCCGTTTGCAGCGCGTGGGCGCGAGGGCCGGCGGCGGCGAGGCCTATGTCGACTATGCTCACACCCCCGATGGGCTGCGCACCGTTCTGGGCGCTCTGCGCCCGCACGCCACGGGCCGGCTGATCGTTGTCTTCGGCGCCGGCGGCGATCGCGATCGCGGCAAGCGGCCCCAGATGGGCGCGGCGGCGGCCGACCTGGCCGACATCGCCATCGTGACCGACGATAATCCCAGATCAGAGGCGCCCGCCGCCATCCGCGCCGAAATCATGGCCGGCGCGCAAACCTTGCGGGAGATCGGCGACCGCCGGGCGGCCATCGCCGCCGCCGTCGGGTTGTTGGAGGCCGGCGATGTGCTGGTTGTGGCCGGCAAGGGCCACGAGCAGGGACAGATCGTCGGCGACAAGGTCTTTGCCTTCGACGATGTCGAGGAAACCAGGGCGGCGTTGGCCCATGCGTGACGCCCCGCTGTGGACCTCCGAGGAGATCGCCCGAGCCACGGACGGCCGCGCCACCGGCGTCTTCGCCGCCACCGGCGTCTCCATCGACACCCGCACCCTGGCGCCCGGCGACCTCTTCGTGGGCCTGGCCGGGACGCGCGACGGGGCTGACTTCGCGCCGGCCGCCCTGCGGGCGGGCGCGGCCGGGGTGCTCGCCGGCCGCCTGACCGAGGGCCCCTGTGTCGTGGTGAGCGATACCCTCTCCGCGCTGGAGCGGCTGGGCGAGGCGGCCCGCATCCGAGCCAGCGGCGCGCGGCGCGGCGCCGTCACCGGTTCGGTGGGCAAGACAAGCATCACCCAGCTCGTGCGCACGGGCTTGGCGCGGGTCGGCGCCGCGCACGGTTCGGTGAAGTCCTACAACAACCACATCGGCGTCCCCCTCACACTGGCTCGCATGCCCAGGGCGACCAGGCGGGCCATCTTCGAGATCGGCATGAACCGGCCCGGTGAGATCGCGGCCCTGACGCGCATGGTCCAGCCCCACGCGGTCGCCATCACCAATGTGGAGGCGGTGCACGTGGAGAACTTCACCGACGGCGAGGCGGGCGTCGCCAAGGCCAAGGCGGAAATCTTCGAAGGCATCGAGCGGGGGGGCGTCGCGGTTCTGAACGCCGACAATCGGTGGTTCGATCTGTTGAAGGCGGAGGCTAGGCGCGCCGGCGCCAAGCCGCGCTCGTTCGGCCGCGCCAAGGGCGCCGACGCCCGCCTCAAGCGGTTCTCACCCGCCCCCGGCGGCGCCTCGGTGGAGGCGACCATAGACGGCAAATGCGTCGAATTTCCCATTCTTCAGTCCGCGCCCCATTGGGGGCCCATGAGCCTCTGCGCGGTGTTGATGATGGGCGCGCTCGATGTCGACCTCGACACCGCCCTCGCGGCAATCGCCGCGTTCGGGCCGCTGGAGGGACGCGGGGCCGAACGGCTGGTGAGCGCGCCTTCCGGCGCCTTCACCCTGATCGATGAAAGCTACAACGCCAGCCCGGTCTCGGTTGCCGCCGCCCTGGCAGCCCTGGGATCGCGGCCGGCCGAGGGTCGGCGGATCGTCGCCTTCACCGACATGCTGGAACTGGGCGCCTCGTCGGCGCAAAGGCACGCCGAGCTTGCCGCGCCCATCGAAGAGGCCAGCGTCGACCTGGTGTTCTGCGCGGGCCCGGCCATGAAGACCCTCTGGGATCGCCTGCCGCCCGCTCGCCGCGGGGCCTGGGCGGCAACGGCGCATGAGCTTTCGCCGCGCCTGGTCGGCGCGTTGGCGCGAGGCGATCTTGTGATGGTCAAGGGCTCGCACGCCTCGAACGCCAAGGTGCTGGTCGACGCCCTGGTGGCGCTCGAGGAAGCCGCGGGCGCGACCGTCCGGGAGACTTCCTGATGCTCTATATCCTCTACGAGCACCTGGTCGCGCGGCATATCGACGTACCGGGACTCAATCTCCTGCGCTATCTGACCTTCCGCGGCGGCATGGCGGTGGCCACGGCGCAGCTGGTGGTGGTGGCCATGGGATCGCGGTTCATCCGCTGGATGCGGGCCCGGCAGGGCAAGGGCCAGCCGATCCGCGCCGACGGGCCGGAGCGCCACATCCTCGAAAAGAGCGGAACCCCGACCATGGGGGGGTTGATGTTCCTCGCCGGCATTTCGGTCGCCACCCTGCTGTGGGCGGATCTCGGCAACATCTATGTCTGGGTCGTGCTGATGGTGACGCTGGGCTTCGGCGCCCTGGGATTTCTGGACGACTACGCCAAGGTGACCAGGCAGACCACCGCCGGCGTTTCAGGCCGGATGCGTCTGGTGGTCGAAGCCGTCATCGCCGTCCTCGCCGTCTTCCTGATGATTCGGTTTGGCCAGCCCTCGCCGGAGGGCGCCAGTCTCTCCACCTCCATCGCCTTTCCGGTCTTCAAGCGCGCCTTGCTCGATCTTTCCTGGTTCTATCTGGCCTTTGGCGCCTTCATCATCGTCGGCGCCTCGAACGCGGTGAATTTCACCGACGGTCTCGACGGCTTGGCCACCGTGCCGGTGATGATCGCGGCGGCGACGTTCGGCCTCATCGCCTACCTCGCCGGCAACTTCGTATTCGCCAACTATCTGCAACTGCACTTTGTGCCCGGCGTTGGCGAGATGGCGGTGATCTGCGCGGCCATCGTCGGCTCAGGCCTGGGCTTTCTTTGGTACAACGCGCCGCCGGCCAGGATTTTCATGGGCGACAGTGGCGCTCTGGCCCTGGGCGGGGCGATCGGGGCGGTGGCCGTGGCCACCAAGCACGAGATCGTTCTGGGCATCGTCGGCGGCCTTTTCGTGCTGGAAACGGTGTCGGTGATCGTCCAGGTCCTTTGGTTCAAGCGGACCGGCAAGCGCGTCTTCCTCATGGCGCCGGTCCATCATCACTTCGAAAAGCTCGGCTGGTCGGAGTCCACCGTGGTGATCCGGTTTTGGATTATCGCAGTGATGCTGGCCATGCTCGGCCTTTCGACCTTGAAGCTCAGGTGAGGGGAGGGCGAGGCGCGCCATGATCCCCGTCGATTGCTTCGAGGGCCGCTTGGTGGCGGTGTTCGGTCTGGGGCGTAGCGGCCTCACCGCGGCGCGAGCGCTCCAGGCCGGCGGCGCGCGCATCGCCGCCTGGGACGACAACCCGCTCGCCCGCTCGGAGGCTCGCAAGCAAGGGTTGACACTGGTCGACCTGGCGCAAGCCGACTGGACCGACTTCGCCGCCCTGGCGCTATCGCCGGGCGTGCCGCTCACTCATCCGACGCCGCACTGGACGGTGGCCAAGGCCAGGGCCGCCGGGGTCGAGATCGTCGGCGACATCGAACTCTTCGCCCGCGCCGTCGCCCAGGCGCCCGATCACAAGCGTCCCAAGGTCATCGCGGTCACCGGCACCAACGGCAAATCAACCACCACCGCCTTGCTTGGCCATGCCTTGAGCGAGGCGGGGCGCGACACGCGAGTCGGCGGCAACATCGGTGTGGGCGTCCTGGGTCTGGAGGACATGCACGGCGGCGCGGTCTACATCCTCGAACTGTCGTCCTATCAGCTCGATCTGACCTCGAGCCTCAAACCCGACGTCGCCATCGTCCTCAACATCAGCCCCGACCATCTCGACCGGCACGGCGACATGGAGGGCTATGTGGCCGCCAAGAAGCGGATCCTGCTCAATCAGGGAAAGGGCGACACCGCCGTCATCGGGGTCGACGACCCGTGGGGCCAGCAGATGTGCACCGAGATCACGGCCGCCAACTGCCGCACCATCTGGCCGATCAGCGCGCGCAAGACCATGGGTCGCGGCGTCTACGCCCTTCAGGGCCTCCTCTATGACGCCACCGACGGGCGGGTAACGCAGGTCGCCGATCTGACCGGGGGCCGCTCGCTTCCAGGCCGCCATAACTGGCAGAACGCCGCGGCGGCCTATGCGGCGATGCGCGCCCTGGGCGTCACTCAGGCCGACGCGGTGGCTGGATTGTTGAGCTTCCCAGGCCTCGCCCACCGGATGGAGACTATCGGCATCATCGGGGGCGTCCGGTTCGTCAACGATTCCAAAGCCACCAACGTCGACGCCGCGCGTCAGGCGATGAGCGCCTATCCCCGCTTCCGCTGGATCGCTGGGGGGCGGCCCAAGGACGGCGGCATCGAGCCGCTGGCCGATCTCTTCGGGTCCGTAACCAAGACCTACCTGGTCGGCGAAGCCTCGGCCCAGTTCGCCGCCACGCTCGAGGGGCGCGCGCCCGCCGTCGAGGTCGGCACCATCGAAGCGGCCGTCGCCGCCGCCTACGCCGACGCGCGGGCGGCCCGGGAGGAAGCCATCGTCCTCTTCTCCCCGGCCTGCGCCTCCTTCGATCAGTACAGCGACTTCGAGGCCAGGGGTGAAGCCTTCCGCGCCGCCGTCCACGCCCTGGCCGCGCCGCAACTGCAAGAGGCGAGCGGATGACCACCCAGACCCACGCCTTTCCCAGGTCCGACCGTACGCGACTGGGTCTTTGGTGGTGGACCACCGACCACTGGCTGCTCGGCGCGACAACGGCGCTCATCGCGCTGGGCGTCCTTCTTCAATTCGGCACCAGCCCGGCGGCCGCCGCGCGCCTGGGCATCGCCTGGCCCTTTCACTTCGCGGTGCGGCAGTGCATTTTCGCCGCCGGCGGCGCGGCGGTCCTGCTCGTCGCGTCCATGCTCTCCCCCCGCGGCGTCCGACGGGCGGCCTTCTTCATCTACTTGATTTCCATCACGGCCATGTTCGCCTTGCCGTTTCTGGGCCACGCCGCCAAGGGCGCCACCCGCTGGGTGGAGGTCTCCGGATTCACCCTGCAGCCGTCGGAGTTCATGAAGCCGGCCCTGATCGTGCTCATCGCCTGGATGTTCGCCGAGGGGCAGAAGGGCGAGGGCGTGCCGGGCGTCACCATCGCCTTTGGCCTCTACGCCGTGGCCGTGGCCCTGCTCCTGGCCGAGCCTGACATCGGCCAGACCGTGCTTATCACCGCCGCGTTCGGCGCGGCCTTCTGGATGGCCGGCGTGCCGATGAGTTGGATCGGCGTCCTGGGGGGGCTCGCCGTCTGCGGATTGAGCAGCACCTATTTCCTGTTTCAGCACGTGGCCACGCGTGTCGACGGCTTCTTCAGTCACGAGAAGACCGACACCCAGCAGGTGCACCGCGCCGCCGAGGCCATCGCCGCCGGCGGCGGCTTTGGGCGCGGCCCCGGCGAGGGGGTGATGAAACTGCACATCCCGGACATGCACACCGACTTCGCCTATTCGGCCGCGGCCGAGGAATATGGCCTGTGGCTGTCGCTGACCCTCGTCGCGCTCTTCACCCTGCTGGTCGTGCGTGGGCTCTACAAGGCCATGAAATTGTCCGATCCCTTTGAGCAGGTGGCCGCGGCGGGCCTGTTCGTGCTCGTGGGCATGCAGGCCTTCATCAATGTGGCGGTCAATCTCGATCTGGTGCCGACCAAGGGCATGACCCTGCCGTTCATTTCCTACGGAGGCTCGTCCATGCTGGCCATGGGCCTGACGCTCGGCATGGCCATGGCGCTGACCCGGCGTCGTCCAGGCGCCTACAGCGCCGGCGACGGCTTCGCCAAGGCCGGCGCGTTTGTCTGATCGGGGCTTGGCGTCCCGCAAGGTCGCGGTCATCGCGGCGGGCGGCACCGGCGGCCACCTCTTTCCGGCTCAGGCGCTCGCTTCAGCCTTGAGCGCGCGCGGCTGGCGCATCGTTCTGGCCACCGACGAACGCGCCCAGGCGCTCTCGGATTCCTTTCCGGCCGAGAAGCGGATCGCCCTTTCCTCCGCCACCTTTCGACCCGGCAGCGTTCTGGGCATGGCGCGGGCGGCGCTGGCCATCCTGCGCGGTGTCTTGCAGGCCCGGGCGGCGCTGGCCCAAGTCGACCCGGCCATCGTCATCGGGTTCGGAGGCTATCCCTCCCTGCCGGCCCTGATCGGCGCGATCACCCAGGGAAGGCGAACGATCATCCACGAGCAGAACGCCGTTTCCGGCCGCGCCAATCGTCTGCTCGCGCCGCATGTGACCGCGGTGGCCTGCGCTTTTCCGATTCTGCTCAAGGCCCGGCCGCGGGTGCAGGCCCGCGCGGTGGTGGTCGGCAACCCGGTCCGCCCCGAAATCCGCGCCCTGGCCGATAGACCCTACGAGCCGCCGCTCGATGAGGTGCGCCTGTTGGTCACCGGCGGTAGCCAAGGCGCGCGGTTGTTGTCCGACCTCGTCCCGGCGGCGGTCGCCAAGCTGCCCGAAGCGCTACGCCTGCGCCTCAAGGTTCAGCAGCAGACCCGCGCCGAGTGCTTGGAGGAGGCGCGCCGCGTGTACGCCGACGCCCTGGTCCGGGCCGAGATCGCGCCCTTCTTCCGCGACATGGCCGGCCGCCTGGCCACCGCCCACCTGGTCATCGGCAGGGCCGGCGCCTCGACGGTGAGCGAAATTGCCGTCGCCGGCCGTCCTTCGATCCTCGTGCCGTTGAAGATCGCCCTCGACGACGATCAGGGCCGCAATGCCCAGGTTCTCGCCGACGCCGGCGCCGCCGAGGTCGCCCGCGAGGACGATCTCACTACGCTCACCCTCACGGCCGCGCTCAACACCCTGCTCACCAATCCCCGCCGCCTCGCCAAGATGGCCGCCGCGGCCAGGCGCGTGGCCAGGCCCGACGCCGCGGAACGTCTGGCCGATCTGGTGGAGAACACGGCGCGGTAGAGATAAGGCCGGGCAAATCGGGCGGTACTCGATGATGCGGGACGCATCCTGCGCCGCGTGGCGGCCCCACTCGCCGCGGGAGTTCCTGGCGTTTCGCGTCGCGGGCAATTCCGCTAACGCTGGGGCGATGACCCGCCCCGCGCCTTTCGACTTCGGCCTTGTCCACTTCATCGGCATCGGCGGCGTCGGGATGAGCGGCATCGCCGAGATCATGTTGCGTCAGGGCTATGCGGTGCAGGGCTCCGACGTCAAGGCCGGGGCTGCCACCGAGCGCTTGGGGCAGCTGGGCGCCAGGGTTTTCGTCGGCCACGACGCGGCAAATGTTGCCGGCGCTTCGGCCATCGTGTTTTCCAGCGCCATCAAGGCCGACAACGTCGAGATGGCGGCCGGAAGGCTTGCCCGCACGCCCCTGGTTCGCCGCGCCGAAATGCTGGCCGAACTCATGCGCCTGCGGTTCTCCATCGCCGTGGCCGGCACACACGGCAAGACCACTACCACCTCCCTGATCGCCGCGGTCCTGGACGCCGGCGGTCTGGATCCGACCGTCGTCAACGGGGGCGTCATCAACGCCTACGGCGCCAACGCCAAGGTCGGCGACGGTGAATGGATCGTGGTGGAGGCCGATGAGAGCGACGGCACGTTTCTGAGATTGCCGCGCACCGTCGCGGTGGTCACCAACATCGATCCCGAGCACCTGGATCACTATGGCGACTTCGCCGCCCTGACCGAGGCCTTCGGGCTGTTCGTGCAGGATATCCCCTTTTACGGATTCGCCGCCGTGTGCATCGACGATCCCGATGTGCAGGAGATGGCGTCCAGGGTCGAGAACCGCCGCCTCGTCACCTACGGAACCAATCCGCAGGCGGAGGTGCGGGCGTTGAACTTGAGGATGGGCACGCGGGGCGCGGCGTTCGACGTGAAGATACAAAGTCCGGACGGCGCCACGACACTCCTCGAGAAGATGACGTTGCCGATGGCCGGCCGGCACAATGTCCTAAACGCCCTGGCCGCCATCGCCGTGGCCCGGGCGCTCGGGGTCGCCGACGAGGCGGTGCGCCAGGGTCTGGCCGGCTTCGCCGGCGTGCGGCGTCGGTTCACCACCGTGGGCGTCGCCCGCGGCCTGACCATCATCGACGACTACGGACACCATCCTGTCGAGATCGCCAGTGTCCTGGCCGCCGCCCGCGCGGTGAGCGGCGGGCGGGTCATCGCGGTGGTCCAGCCGCATCGCTATTCGCGCCTGCGCGATCTGTTTTTGGAGTTCTGCCGCTGTTTCAATGACGCCGACGTGGTGATCGTCGCCGATGTCTACGCGGCGGGCGAGGCGCCGATCGGCGGGATCGATCGACAGGCCCTGGTGGAGGGTCTGCGCCGCCACGGTCATCGCCGAGTCATCGCCCTGGAGCGCGCGGCGGCTCTGCCCACGCTGCTGGCAGAGGAAGCGGTTGGCGGCGATCTCGTGGTCTTTCTGGGGGCCGGCGACATCACCGCCTGGGCCCACGCGCTGCCGGACCAGTTGGAGGCGATGGATGGCTGAAGGGGGACGGACGGCGGACATCGGTTGGCGGAGCCGTCTGCCGCCGGTGCGCGGCCGGCTGCTGTTCGACGAGCCGTTGGCGCCCTTCACCTGGTTTCGGATCGGCGGTCCGGCCGAGGTGCTGTTCCTTCCCGCCGATGAAGACGATCTGGCGATGATGCTGGGCGGGCTAGCGGCCGAGACGCCGGTCACCGTTCTGGGCGCCGCCTCCAACACCATCGTACGCGACGGCGGCGTCGAGGGAGTGGTGATTCGCCTGGGCCGGAACTTCGCCGAGGTTGGCGTCGAGGCGGCTGAAGCGCGCGTGACAGCCGGGGCCGCGTCGTTGGATAGCGCCGTCGCCCGAGCCTCCGCCAGGGCGGGCCTCGGCGGCCTCGAATTCTACGCCGGCATTCCTGGAACCATCGGCGGCGCCCTGACCATGAACGCCGGCTGCTACGGTGAGGAGACCAAGGACCGGCTCGTCGCGGCGCGCGGGATCGACCGCGCCGGCGCCCGGCTCAGGTTGGATTTGGAGGCGTTCGGATATTCCTATCGTCACAGCCAGACGCCCACTGGCGTCGTCTTGACACAGGCGACGTTCCAGGGCCGCCCCGACGATCCGCGATCGATCGCCGAACGCATGTCGGCCATCACCGCGCGCCGCCAAGCCACACAGCCGATCCGCGAAAAGACCGGCGGCTCGACCTTCAAGAATCCGCCCGACGATTCGGCCTGGCGGCTCATTGACGCCGCGGGCTGGCGCGGCAAAAGCCTTGGCGGCGCGATGTTCTCGCCTCTCCACGCGAACTTCATGATCAACACCGGCGAGGCGACCGCCGCCGATCTCGAGGATCTTGGCGAGGCGGCGCGCGCCGATGTGCTGGCCAAATCCGGCGTCGCGCTGGAGTGGGAAATCAAGCGGATAGGGCGGCCGTCGCGCGACTTATCGAAAATCCGCTCCAGCTGAGAACGAGGCGCGCCGCCGCCCCGACAGTGAATCATACTTGACATTTTGCAACTTCTTGCTACTATGTTCTCTATAACTCTGATCCCACTGTTCATGCGACACCGCTGCAGCCCATGCCGGCGACCCAACCCACCGTATTTACGGTGATCAACGGTGGCCGGGGCCGTCAGAACGGCCGCGGTGGCGCCGATCGCGGCGAATGTTGATGGGCTGGATCATGTCGCCCTTAACAAGCCCCCGCGATTCAGTTCACAAGCACGGATCGATCCTCGCGCCGCAGGCCCCCCATGAGTCTTCCTCTCGCCGGCCGCCATGTCGCCGTGCTGATGGGCGGCCTTTCCGCCGAGCGGGAGGTGAGCTTGACCTCCGGCGCCGCGTGCGCCGACGCCCTCGAGCGCCTGGGCGCCAGGGTCAGCCGGGTCGACGCCGGGCGCGACATCGCCGCGGTCCTGACCGCTTTGGCGCCCGATGTCTGCTTCAACGCTCTGCACGGCGCCTGGGGCGAGGATGGTTGCGTGCAAGGCGTCCTGAAGACCTTGGGGCTGGCCTACACCCACTCTGGGGTGCTGGCGTCGGCCTTGGCGATGAACAAAGCCAAGGCCAAGGCGGTGCTGGCCGCCGCCGGCGTGCCCGTCCCGGGCGGACGCCTATACAACCGCTTCGAAGCCGGGCGAAGCCACGTCATGGCGCCGCCCTATGTGGTCAAGCCCAACTCGCAGGGCTCCTCGGTCGGTGTGTTTAGGGTGTTCGAAGGCGCCAATGCGCCGCCCGTGGAACTCCTCGCGCCCGACTGGGGATTTGGCGAAGAGGTGATGATCGAGCCCTATGTGCCCGGGTTGGAGCTGGCGGTGACGGTGATGGACGAGGCGGCGCTCGCCGTCACGGAGATCGAATCGCGCACCGGCTTTTACGACTACGAAGCCAAGTACGGTGATCACGGTTCGACGCACATCCTGCCGGCGCGCATCCCCTCGGCGGTCGCCGACCGCGCCAAGCGCCACGCGGCGGCGGCCCACGCCGCGCTTGGTTGTCGCGGCGTTACGAGAAGCGACCTTCGTTATGACGGCATTAACGACCTTCTGGTCCTTCTGGAAGTCAACACCCAGCCCGGAATGACGCCCACTTCGCTCGCGCCAGAGCAGGCGGCGCACATCGGATTGGGATTCGACGAGCTGGTGCTCTGGATCACGGAGGACGGGTATGCCCGCGGCGTTGCGGGGGGAACGGCGGGGGGCCGCCAGACCTCGGGCCAAAGTGCCCCCTAAGGCCGCACGCCCGCGCCCCGCCAAACCGGCCGCGCGCGGGATCAGCAAGCTGCGGGCCGCCCACCGCGTCGGCCTGCCGCCCGCCGTGGCTATCGCCGCGGCGTGCATGATCCTGGCCCTGGGCATGGTCGTCGTTCTGGCGACGGGCGGGCGAGGCCAACGGCTGCTCGCGGCCGCCCACGGCGTCATCGACAGCCGCTTCGCCAGCCTGGGATTTCGTCTGGGGGTGATCCACTTGCAGGGCGCCTCGCCCGCCGCTCGGAGCGAGATCCTCAAGGCGGCCGGCCTCGCGTTCGGCGCGCCCATCCTCGCGGTGGATCTGAATGCGGTGCGCGCCAGGGTGGAACGGGTCGGCTGGGTCGATCGGGCCCGCGTCGTCCGCCTGTTGCCCGACACTCTGGTGATCGCGGTCGATCAGCGACCCTTGCTGGCCGTGTGGGAACACGCCGGCCGGGCCATGGTCATCGCCGCGGACGGCCGGATTTTGACCAAGATCGATCCCGGTCACTTCACCGGCCTGCCCCTGATCGTGGGCGATGGGGCGAACCTCGCCGCGCGCCCGATCCTGCCGGCCATTGCCGCCCGGCCGCGGCTGGCCGGGCGCGTGGACGCTTTGGTGCGCGTCGATGGTCGGCGATGGGATATTCGGCTCAAGGACGGTTGCCTCATCATGTTGCCGCCGCAAGGCGAACAAGACGCGTTGAAGCAGCTCGACGGGCTCGACCGCGCGTCGCGTATTCTGGATCTGGGCTTGGCTCGCGTCGATCTGCGCGATCCGGAAATGGTGGTTGTGCGGCCGAGGGGCGGCGCGGCGCCGGTGTTGACGTCGGGTGGGGTATAGACGATGCAGGACGTGATGGAACGCAAGGCGGCGCCGGCGCCGGCGAAGGGAGAGCGGCGCGAGGCGCTCAAGGCGGCGCTGGGCCGCTCGCCTGTGGTGGCGGCCGTGGACCTGGGCGCCTCGAAGGTCGCCTGCTTCATCATGAAGCCCGACGGCGTGCGGCGCGGCGATCGCACCCTGACGACCGCCGGCGTCGGCTACGTGCAGTCCCACGGAATCCGCGGCGGCAGCATCGTCGACATGGACGAAGCCGCCCAGGCCATCGCCCAGGCGGTGGAGCGGGCCGAGACCATGGCCGGCGTCGATGTCCAGAGCGTCACGGTCGCCACCGCCTGCGGCCAGCTCGCTAGCCACCGCGTCGCCGCTCAGGTCTCTCTGAGCGGAAGGCCGATCGGCGATAACGACATGGCCCGCGCCGTGGGTCAGGCCATGGCGAGCCTGCGTCTCGATCGCCGCCACGCGATCCATCTGCAACCCATAGCCTGGTCGGTGGACGGCCAACGCCGCGTCCGCGATCCGCGCGCCATGTTCGGTCGGGTGCTCGGCTTGGAGATGCTGGTCGTTTCGATCAACGAAGGGGTGTTCCATACCCTTGCCCACTGCGTCGAGCGCGCTCACCTGCAGTTCGACGGCGTCGTCGCCGCGCCCTTCGCCTCGGCCCTGGCGGCCCTGGAGGAGGACGAGATGGACCTGGGCGCCATATGCATCGACATGGGCGGCGGTTCGACCTCGGTGGCGGTCTATTCCGGCGGCGCCTTGGTGCACGTGGATAGCCTCGCGGTGGGCGGCGCCCACGTGACCCAGGATGTGGCGCGCGGCCTTTCGACCTCCACGACGGGCGCCGAGCGAATCAAGACCCTGCACGGTTCCGCCATCGCTTCGGCCAATGAGGACCGTGAGATGATCGAGGCGCCGCCGCGCGGGGATGACCCGGGCGCCGGACCGGTCACCGCCCCCCGCTCGATGCTCAAGGGAATCATCGCGCCGAGGGTCGAGGAGACCCTCGAACTGCTCAAGGAGCGCCTGAGAAACGCCGGTGCGCTCCTGGATCCGGGGGCGGGCATTGTGCTCATCGGCGGCGCGAGCCAGCTGGCCGGGGTGAGGGAAGTGGCGGTGCGTGTCTTCGACCGGCCGGTGCGGCTGGGCCGGCCGCGCCGGATCCCACATCTCGCCGACGCCGCCTCGGGTCCCGCCTTCTGCGCCGCCGCTGGCGTCCTGCAGCGCGCCGCGTTCGGCCCGCGCGAGGTCGGGGCGCGCCGGACGGGCGCCCCTCGGCGAACGCAGGTCGCCGTCGATCCAAAGGCCAACGTCGTCTCCAAGGCCGCGGCGTGGCTGCGGGACAATCTCTGAAGCACGCCAAGATCGCGCCGTGGCCCCCGCCGCGCTTTTCCCCGCGAAAACAGCCCTCTCCGCCTCGACGGTGCGGCGACTCAGCTTATGCAGTTAACGCGGGATTAAGGATGGTGGTTGCTGAATCCACCTCGTCGATCGAAGCAGTCCGCGGGCAGGTCGGGGGCTGAAGGTTTCTCACTAGGCGCGGCGGAGGCCACGGGGTCCAATGACGTTCAAAGTGTTTGCTCCACAGACCAAGGAATTGAAGCCCAGGATCGTTGTTTTCGGCGTGGGCGGGGCCGGCGGCAACGCCGTCAACAACATGATCGAGGCGGGCCTTGAGGGCGTCGAGTTCGTGGTCGCCAATACCGACTCCCAGCAGCTCGCCTTTTCCAAGACCGATCGGCGCATCCAGCTGGGCGTCAATGTCACCCAGGGTCTGGGCGCGGGCGCCCACCCCGAAGTGGGCATGTCGGCGGCGGAGGAATCCGCCCCCGAGATCGGCGAGAACCTGGACGGAGCGCACATGGTGTTCATCACCGCCGGCATGGGCGGAGGAACGGGCACCGGCGCGGGTCCCATCATCGCCAAGTGCGCGCGCGAGCGCGGCATCCTTACCGTGGGGGTGGTCACAAAACCGTTCCACTTCGAGGGGCGTCATCGCATGCGACTGGCCGAGGCCGGAATCGCCGAGTTGCAACGCTATGTCGACACGCTGATCGTCATCCCCAATCAGAATCTGTTCCGGGTCGCCAATGAGCGGACCACCTTCGCCGAGGCGTTCGGCATGGCCGACCAGGTTCTCCATTCGGGCGTACGCTCGATCACCGATCTGATGGTCCTTCCGGGCTTGATCAATCTCGACTTCGCCGATGTGCGCACGGTGATGACCGAGATGGGCAAGGCGATGATGGGCACCGGGGAGGCGTCCGGCGAAGGCCGCGCGCTGATGGCGGCGGAAAACGCCATCCAGAACCCCCTGCTCGACGAAGTGACCCTCAAGGGCGCCAAGGCTGTGCTGGTGAACATCACCGGGGGTCTGGACATGACCCTGCTCGAGGTCGACGAGGCGGCCAACGCCATTTCCGGGCAGGTCGATCCGGAGGCCAACATCATCTTCGGCGCGGCGTTCGACCCAAGCCTGCAGGGCGTGGTGCGCGTCTCGGTCGTCGCCACCGGCATGGACGGCGCTTCCATCGCGGCCATTCAGCCCTACCAGAGACGATTTGGGCAGGAGAGCGTTCAGCCCATCGAACCGGTCTGGCAGGAACCTGACCTCCCGATCGCCGCCGAACCCGAGCCTGTCCATGCCTCGTTCGCTATGGGTGAGACGGCGGTGGCGGCTGAATCCCAACACGCACAGGCGAGCGCGCCGATTGTTGTTCCCGAGTTGGCGGCCAGTCAGGCGGACTTCGGCTTCGAGACACCGGCGGCGGCGCCCACGCCGACCAACGTGCAGCCGATCGCCCGCATCGTCGATCCCTCGGTGGACCAAGAGGAGGACGAACCCCTGTTCGCGCCCAATCACTACGAGGACCGCAGGCAGAAGGGGGGATGGCTGAGCCTGTTCGGCCGTCCGCGTCCCGAGAGCGGCGGGCGCCCGGCCGCCATGGCCACGCGTTCGACAGGCGCCGCGCAGCCGGCCTTCGATCCGGTGGAGGATCACGAGGCCGAAGAGCGCGAGGATCTGGAAATCCCGTCCTTCCTGCGCCGCCTGGCGAACTAGGGTCTCGAGGGAACTGCCGCTCGATCAAGGAGTTAGCAAGGACACATTCCGAAACAGGAGTTGTTTTGCGGCGATGCGCCGCGACCTCTAGATCAGCCCGCAGGGGACGATGCGCGGTCGGATTTCGCGCCCAGACGGAGACATCCGATTGTCACCTTACCTTCAGCATACGATCGCCAGTCCGGTATTTTTCCATGGCGTTGGCATACATAACGGCGAGGCTGTAAGCGTTTGCGTTCGGCCCGCCGCGCCGGGCGCCGGCATCGGCTTTTTCCGCACTGACGTCACCGATCGCGACCCGCTGGTCGCGGCGCGCGGCGATGCGGTGTGCCAAACGCGCCTGGGGACGGTGGTCGGCAATCGGGACGGCGTCACCGTCTCGACCATCGAACATCTGATGGCTGTTTTCTCGGCTTTGAACATCGACAATGCGGTTGTCGAAATCGACGGACCGGAGGCGCCGATCATGGACGGCTCGTCGCGGCCGTTTGTCGCGATTCTGGATCGCGGCGGGCGCCGGCGTCAGGAAGCCCTGCGGCGCTATATCGAGATCCTCGAGCCGATTGAGCTGGCCGATGGCGACAAGCGCGTTTCGCTCACCCCCGCCGATCAATTCGAAGTCGCCTTCGAAATCGCCTTCGACAATCCGGTGATCGGCCGCCAGCGCGTGGAACTGGCCGTCGATGAAGCGACCTTCCGTCGCGAACTGGCCGATTGCCGCACCTTCGGCTTCCTGCACGAAGTGGACGCTCTGCGCGCCGCCGGCCTGGCCCGCGGCGGCGATCTGGAAAACGTGGTGGTCGTCGAGGGTGACACGGTGCTCAATCCGGAAGGACTGCGCCGGCCCGACGAGTTCGTGCGCCACAAGGCCCTGGACGCCATCGGCGATCTCTACCTGCTTGGCGCGCCGATCATCGGCCGATACGAGGGCCGCTATGCGGGCCACAGCCTGAACAACGCCCTGGTGCGCGCGGTCATGGCCACGCCCTCGGCCTGGCGCTACGCCTCGCCGCGGCAGAACCTCGCGGCGGCCGGCTGACGGTTCCCCCCACCCTCGCCTTGGTGTAGAAGCCGTGCGGCTGGCGCGGAGGGCGCGCTCTACGCTTTGAGGTGATCTTTCGTGTTGTCCAGACCCTGGTCTCGATCCGCCGTCGTCCTGGCCCTGATCGCAGCCGTGGCCATCTCCGGCTGCTCCCTCCTCAAGAAGAAGAAGCCCACCCTCGCCTATGAAGAACGACCCGTGGAGTTGTTGTTTTCGGTCGGCGCGAACGACCTCGACAACCATCGGTGGAACGAGGCGGTCAACTACTTCCGCGAGGTCCAGCGGCAGCACCCCTATTCGGAGTGGTCCAGACGGGCCATTCTGATGACCGCCTACGCCCACTATGAGGCCAACAACTACGCAGAGGCCATCGCCGACGCCGACCAGTTCATCGCCCTTTATCCCGGCAACGCCGCCACCGACTACGCCTATTATTTGAAGGCTATCTGCTACTTTGAGCAGATCGTCGACGTGGGCCGCGACCAGGCCTCCACGGAAAACGCCCAGGTGTCCTTGAAAGAGATCATCAAGCGCTACCCGACCACCGAATACGCCGTGGATGCGCGCCTGAAACTCGACATGGTGTCCGACCAACTGGCGGGCAAGGAAATGACCATCGGCCGCTTCTATCTGCGCAACGGCGATCCCATCGCCGCGATCGGGCGTTTCCGCACCGTGGTCGACAAGTACGACACCACATCGCATACGCCGGAGGCGCTTTACCGCCTGGTCGCCGCCTATCTCAGCCTTGGACTCACCAAGGAGGCGGTCAGAGACGGCGCGGTTCTGGGCTACAACTACCCAGGCGATATCTGGTATCGGGACGCCTACCGACTGCTGACCTCCAAGGGTCTGCGGCCAGCCGTGACCCCGGGCGGCGCTCAATCGCCGCTGCCCAGGTTCCTGCCGTTTGGCCGGCACAAGGAGACGACCGTGGCGCCGCCCGCGGTGGACGTCGCCTCAGGCGTTGAGGTGACCCAGGCTTCGACGCCCGCCGCCACCACGCCGGCCAAGCCCGCCAAGCCGGCCAAGAAGGGCGACTTTTGGCACGACGTCCTGGGGCTTTGAGCGCCGGAGATTCTCGGTCATCGTAGCGGCCATGCTGATCGGCTTGGCCATCCGCGACGTCGTCCTCATCGAGAGTCTCGACCTCTCGTTCGGGCCTGGCCTGACCGCGCTCACCGGCGAGACCGGCGCGGGCAAGTCGATCATTCTGGACGCCCTGGGTCTGGCCATGGGCGCACGCGGCGACGCCGCCCTGGTGCGCGCGGGCGCGGCCCAGGCCACCGCCAGCGCCATCTTCGCGCCGCCACCCGATCACCCGGCGTGGGCTTTTCTTGATGAAAAAGGTCTAGCCTACGCCCGCGACGAGGACCTGGTCCTTCGCCGAAGCCTGGGATCCGACGGTCGCTCGCGGGCCTTCGTCAACGACCAGGCGACCGGGGTCGGCGTCCTGCGCGATCTCGCCGGCCTGATGATCGAGGTCCACGGGCAGCACGACACGTCGGGACTACTCGACGCACGCACCCATCGGACCCTGCTCGACGCCGTCGGCGGATGCGAGCGCGAGGCCGCGGCCTGCCTGGAAACCTGGAGCGCCTGGCGGGCGGCGCGCGAAGCGGCGGACCTGCTGGCGGCCGATCAGGCCCGCGCGGCGGCCGATCTCGACGATCTTGCCGCGTGCCTGGCGCAATTGGACGTCCTAGCCCCGCGCGAGGGCGAGGAAGCGACCCTGGCCGATGAAAGGTCGTTGCTCGGCGTCGCGGAGAAGACCCTGGCGGACATCGCCGCCGCACGCGGCCATCTGGAAGACGACGACGTGGTGGTCCGCCTGGGGCAGGCGCTGCGGGCCCTGGAGCGGGCCCGCGAACGCATCTCGCGGGCGGGCGCCGGCGAGGGTAATCCCGACGCGCGCCGCATCGCGCTCGCCGCTCAGGCGGTGGAGCGCGCCTTGATCGAGACCACCGAGGCGGTCGCCGCCATCGATCTGGCGGCGCAGGCCTTCGACCCGGAACCCGATCGTCTGGAGAAAGTCGAGGAGCGTCTCTTCGCCTTGCGCGCCATGGCCCGCCGATTGGCCGTGACTGTCGATCGGCTGCCCGGCGAGCGGGCCGACATGGCGGCGCGGCTCATGGGCATCGAAAGCGGCGAGGCCGCCCTGGCGGAGGCGCGGACGCGCTCGGCGCTGGCGCGGGAAGCCTACTTCTGCGCCGCGGCCGCGCTCAGCGCCGCTCGCCGCGCGGCCGCCGATCGGCTTACCGTCGCGGTTCAGGGCGAGCTTGCTCCCCTCAAGCTCGAAAAGGCCCGTTTCCGGGTCGCCGTGGAACCTCTGCCGGAGGACCGCGCCGGTCCGTCCGGGGCGGATAGGGTGGAATTCCAGATCGCCACCTTGCCGGGCGCGCCCTACGCCGGCTTGGCCGCGATCGCCTCGGGCGGCGAACTGGCCCGCTTCGCCCTGGCGCTGAAGGCCCGCCTCGCCGGCCGCGAGGGCGAGCCTCAACCCCTGATGATCTTCGATGAGGTGGATCAAGGCGTCGGCGGCGCGGTGGCCGACGCGGTGGGCCAGCGTCTGGCGCGCCTCGCGGCCCGCGCGCAGGTCGTAGTCGTCACCCACAGTCCCCAGGTCGCCGCCCGCGCCGACACCCATTGGCGGGTGAGCCGGATCGGCGACGGCGAGCCAGAACGCACCTGCGTCGAGGTGCTCGCGCCCCCTGCCCGAGAGGAAGAGATCGCCCGAATGCTCTCGGGCGCCAGGATCACCGACGCGGCGCGGGCGGCCGCGCGCTCGCTGATGCACGCTTAAGCGGTGGTCCCGGTGAAGGACCCCGCGGATCTTACCGAGGCCGAGGCCGCTAAAGAACTGACCACGCTGGCCGACGAGATCGCGGCCCACGATATCCGCTATTTCCGCGACGAAGCGCCGACGATTTCGGACGGCGACTACGACGTCCTGAAGCGTCGCAACGGCGTCATCGAGGCGCGCTTCCCACACCTAGCGCGGGAGAATTCCCCATCGCTGAAGGTCGGCGCCGCGCGGGGCGAGACCTTCGCCCCGGTGGAGCACGGGGTCCCCATGCTCTCGCTGGACAACGCCTTTTCGGACGACGACGCCAGGGAGTTCGACGCCCGGGTCCGGCGCTTTCTGCGCTTGGGCGAGGCCGTGGTCGCCTATGTCGCCGAACCGAAGATCGACGGCCTGTCGGCTTCGCTGCGCTATGAGGATGGCGTTTTGACTTGCGGAGCGACCCGCGGAGACGGACGTGTGGGGGAGGACGTCACCGCGAACCTCGAGACGGTCCGTGAAATTCCGCGCCGCCTTCGAGGCGCCGGCTGGCCGCCGGTCATCGAGGTGCGCGGCGAAGTCTATCTGGGCCACGACGATTTCGCCGCCCTCAACGCGGGCGCGGGGGCGGCCGGTCAGCGCACCTACGCCAATCCGCGCAACGCCGCGTCCGGCTCCCTGCGCCAGATCGACCCGGCCGTCACCGCCGCGCGCCCCTTGCGCTTCTTCGCCTACGCCTGGGGATTGATCAGCGCGCCCTTCGCACGGACCCAATGGGAAGCCCTGGAGGCCCTGTCGTCGTGGGGATTTCAGGTGACCGACGAGGCGCGCCGCGTGGAGGGGGCGGCGGGCTTGCAGGGCGCCTACCAGGTCATGGTGGCGCTGCGTCCCAAGCTCGGCTTCGACATCGACGGCGTGGTCTACAAGGTCGATCGCCTCGACTGGCAGACGCGGCTCGGCTTTGTTTCGCGCTCGCCGCGCTGGGCGGTGGCGCGAAAGTTCCCCGCAGAGCAGGCCCGCACCGTCCTTTTGGCCATCGATCTGCAGGTCGGGCGCACCGGCGCGGTGACCCCGGTCGCCAAGCTCGCGCCGGTCACGGTGGGCGGGGTGGTGGTCGAGAAGGCCACCTTGCATAACGCCGACGAGATCGCCCGCAAGGACGTGCGCCTTGACGACATGGTGATCGTCCAGCGCGCCGGCGACGTCATTCCCCAAATCGTCTCGGTCGTGCTCGAAGAGCGCCTTGCCGGCGCGAAGCCCTTCGTTTTCCCGACCCACTGTCCGTGTCCGTTACGAACGCCCCTGGCGAGAGAGACCACGGCTTTTGGCGCGCAAACGGTGGTCCGGCGTTGCACCGGCGAACTGGCCTGCCCGTTCCAGCGCATCGAACACCTTCGGCATTTCGTCTCGCGCCGCGCCTTCGACATCGAGGGCCTCGGGGAAAAGCAGCTGCGAGCCTTCTTCGACGAGGGTCTGATCCGCGAGCCGGCCGACATCTTCCGCTTGGCGCGCGACGATGAGGTCGTGGCCTCGCTGCGCGGGCGCGTCGGCTACGGCGAGACCTCGGTGCGAAATCTCGTCGCGGCCATCGAGGCGCGCAGGACCATCCCGCTGGAGCGTTTCATCTACGGCCTGGGCATCCGCCACATCGGCGAATCCACCGCCATCGTCCTGGCGCGCGGCTACGGCGACGCGGCGAGCTTCCTGGCGGCCATGGACAAGGTCGCGGCGAGCGACCCCGAGGCCATGGCCGAACTGGACGCTCTCGACCAGGTCGGGGCGGCGGTTGTCGAGGCGGCCGGGGCCTATTTCTCCGAGCCGCACAATCGGCGCATGGTCCAGGCGCTGGAGGGCCAGCTCGACATCCAGGACGCCGCGCGTCCCAAGGCCGACACCGCCGTGGCGGGCAAGACCGTGGTGTTCACCGGCGCCCTGGAGCAGATGACCCGTGACGAAGCCAAGGCCCAGGCCGAGGCCCTGGGGGCGAAAGTCGCCTCATCGGTGTCGAAAAAGACCGACATCGTCGTGGCCGGTCCCGGCGCCGGCTCCAAGCTGAAGCTGGCCACCGAGCTCGGGCTCGAGGTGCTGAGCGAGGAGGCGTGGCTGGTGTTGGTGAAGCGGTAGGACTTCAGTCAAATGTCTGTGGCGCCCAACGCCCAGAACTACTCGGCGGACTTCACCGTGCACCCGACGACCGAAACGAGCAAAAGCAGCCTGTTCGTCATCGCCAACGGCATCGCCCCGACACCGGTGAGCGTCGCGGTGCAGAAGGGGAAGCGGCAAGGCCGTGAAAGGACGCTCCCCGTAAAAGGCTGAGCGGCTGAGTTCGGCGACCGACCTAGATCGGCGCGCAGGCGCCGCGTAGCCACTGCGCCACCTCGGCGGGAACGAGCGGCGCCACCACGGCCAGGACGCGGGCGTGATAGGCGTCGAGCTGGGCGATGTCGTCGGCGCCGAGCAGGGACTTGTCGATCGCGCCCCGATCGATCGGCGCCAG
>Ga0182024_10007974_pt1 | contig 22609 bp, 15 predicted proteins | sample P32metaG_FD_120480 | JGI IMG/M metagenome (GOLD analysis project Ga0182024, IMG submission 120480) | Permafrost microbial communities from Stordalen Mire, Sweden - P3-2 metaG (Illumina Assembly) | ecosystem: Environmental > Terrestrial > Soil > Wetlands > Permafrost | place: Sweden: Stordalen... | reverse complement strand
GCCCTCAGGCGCCCTTCGACAGACTGCCACGAGATCCAGGTGAGCAGTCGCCGGAGCGTCAGCGACGCGGTAGATCCCGCGGGAGAGCTCGATCAGAGCCCCTTCGTCGCGCAGCCGATACAGCTCCTCCCAACGAGCACCGCCCTTGATGAGCTCGGCTGCCGAGGCAACGCCCCCCACACGGCGTGCGATGTCGAGTACCTCATCAGACAACATGTATGAAACTCTACACACTTAGCTGCTAGGTGTAAAGGATTTCATCCACCACTCGCTCCTTACTTTCGAGGTCTGCCGTAGCGCTTACAAGCAGAAAATGCGTCCTCAGGCTCCGCGGCGCAGCACGTAGGCGTCCATGACCCAGCCCTTGCGCTCGCGAGCCTCCCGGCGCAGGCGTTCGATCTCCCCGCCCACCTCGGCCACAAGGCCCGAAACGAGGATCTCGTCGTCCATCCCGACATAGGCGCCCCAGTGGATCTCGAGGTCGTCGTCCTGCAGATGCCTGAACGAGCAGTCGGCGTCGAGCATCACGACGACTTCGTCGACGCCCTCGGGGAAGCCCTCCGCGAGCCGCCGGCCGGTCGTGATCTGGACGGGGCGCCCGACGCGGTTCAGCGGGATGCGGTGGCGCGCGGTCAGCGCCTGCACGCTGCTGATCCCCGGCACGACCTCGTGCTCGAATGCGACCGCCCCACGGGCCAGGATCTGCTCGAGGACCGCGAGCGTGGAGTCATACAGCGACGGGTCGCCCCACACCAGGAACGCGCCGCAGCCGTCCTCGGCGAGGTCGTCCGCGATCGCACGCTCCCACAGCTGCGCGCGCCGGCCGCGCCAGTCCTCGACCGCCGCGCTGTAGGCGGCCGTCGTACGATCGCGCGGCGGATCGGCGATCTCGACGATCCTGTAGGAAGGCTCGCGGATGTAGCGCTCGCAGATCTCCCTGCGCAGGCGCACGAGCTCATCCGTCTCATGGCCCTTCTCGATCACAAAGAACACATCCACTTCGTTGAGCGCCCGCACGGCCTGCATCGTCACGTGCTCGGGGTCGCCAGCGCCGATGCCGATCACCAGCAGCCGTCTCATCGCTCACGCGTCCGGAGCGTCGTGTGATCCTCGTGCTCGGCGGCACCGGCGAGGCGCGCGAGCTCGCGGGCGCGCTCGACGCCGCCGGTGTGCACGTGACCTCCTCGCTCGCCGGCCGCGTGTCGCGACCGCGCCTGCCGGCGGGGACCGTGCGCATCGGCGGCTTCGGCGGCCCCGACGCGCTCGCGCGGTGGCTGACCGAGCGCGGTGTCGTGGCCGTGGTCGACGCCACGCATCCGTTCGCCGAGCGCATCTCCGCGTCCGCCGCCGTGGCCTGCCCGCGCGCCGGTGTGCCGCTGCTGCGTCTGCAGCGCCCCGGCTGGAGCGCCGGTCCAGACGATGCCTGGCACTGGGTCGCGGATCTCGAGCAGGCGGCCGCGGCGATCCCAGCGCTGGGCCAGCGCGTGCTGCTGACCACCGGGCGCCAGGGCCTGCCCGCGTTCGCGGGCCTTCACGACACATGGTTCCTCATGCGCTGCGTCGAGCCGCCCAAGCCGCCGTTGCCGGCGCGCCACCAGCTGCTGCTCGACCGCGGCCCCTACACGCTCGAGGGCGAGCTCGCGCTCATCGAGCAGCACCGCATCGAGCTGCTCGTCACGAAGGACAGCGGCGGCGCGCTCACCGAGGCAAAGCTCGAGGCCGCGCGCCAGCGTGGGCTGCCGGTGATCGTCGTGCACCGCCCGCCGCGCCCGGACGTCGCGACCGTGGCCACCGTCGCCGACGCGCTCACGTGGGCGCAACAGCACGAGCGGGCTCACGCCGGATAACGGCGCGGCGTGTACACGCGCGGCGGGCCGCCGTTGTTCGCGATCGTGCGTGTCGTCGACGAGCCGACGATCAGCAGCGTGCGCATGTCGACCGCCTCCAGCTCCCCCGTGCCGAGATCGGCGAGCGCACCGAGCGTCGTCACCGTAACCGTCTCGTCATCCGCGCCCACAGCGCGGGCAACCACGACCGGGGTGTCATCAGCCCGATGGCGGCCCAGCACGGAGATGGCCTGCACCAGCTGCTCGCGGCGGGTGCGCGACGCGGGGTTGTAGAGCGCAAGCACCAGGTCCGCAGCGCCGGCCGCGTCGAGGCGGCGCTCGACGATCTCCCACGGCTTCAGCTGGTCCGACAGCGAGATGACGCAGAAGTCGTGACCCAGCGGCGCGCCCACGCGCGCTGCCGCCGCCTGCATCGCCGAGACGCCCGGCACCACGCGCACCTCCACGTCGGCAAGCGCAGCGTCACCGTCGAGCACCTCGATCACCGCGGTGGCCATCGCGAAGATCCCCGGGTCGCCGGATGACACGACCGCCACGCGCGAGCCTGCCGCCGCGAGCTCGAGCGCGTGGCGCGCCCGCTCCGCCTCGACGCGGTTGTCACTCGCATGCCGGCGCTGCCCGCGGCGCGCCGGCACCCGCGCGAGGTAGGTGTCGTAGCCGACGAGCTCGTCGGCTTCCGCGAGCTCCGCGTGCGCCTCCGGCGTCAGCCAGTCCGGCCCCGCCGGGCCGAGGCCGACGACCACGACCGAGCCACGCTGCGCTCCCGCACCGGCCACGGCTCCTGCCGCGCGGGCACCCACTGACCGATCCGGACATCGTTCCAGGTTGTAACGATCTCGCGTGGGCAACAACACCAGCGACATGTACGGCACCTCGCCCTCCACCTCGCGCAGCGGCACGACCCGCTCCTCGGCCGAGCTCGCGCGCTCGACGTAGACGGCGCGCGCGCCCGCGCCCGCCGCCTCGACCGCGCCGCGCACCTTCGCGAACGTGCGCCCGAGCTTCATCACAACCGCGGCATCCGCGCTTCGCAGTCGTGACGCGAGCGTCTGCGCCGGCAGCGTGCCCGGCAGCGCCATGAACACGTCGTCGCGCTTGACCAGCGGCGTGCCCGCGCTCGCCGCCGCCGCGCTGAAGCCGGTCACGCCCGGGATCACCGTCGTCTCGTAGCGGTCCGCAAGGCGCTCGTGCAGGTACATGTAGGAGCCGTAGAAGAACGGGTCGCCCTCGCACAGCACCGCCACGTCGCGCCCGGCGTCGAGGTGCTCGGCGATCGCCGCTGCCGCCTCGTCATAAAACTCTTCAAGCGCCGCCTCATAGCCGCCCGGGTGCTCGCTCATCTCCGTCGTCACCGGAAACGCCAGCGGCAGCTCAACGTGGTCAGCCCGCAGGCAGCACGCGGCAATCCGCCTGGCCACGCTACGCCCGTGCTGCGCGTTCGGATAACTGATCACATCAGCCGCCGTGATCGCCGCGCGCGCCTTCACCGTCATCAGCTCCGGGTCACCTGGACCCACACCGACGCCGAACAGCCTGCCCGACCCAGCCTTGCCAGCTGTGTGCCCCTCGTCAGCCATCGCGGTCACTCGACCTCGCTCGCGAGCGCATTGACCGCCGCGACTGCGATCGCGCTGCCGCCGCGGCGGCCGTGAACGACGACGTGCTCGAGCGCCGATGGGTGCTGCGCCAGCGCCACCTTCGACTCTGCCGCACCGATGAAGCCGACGGGCACGCCGATCACTGCGGCCGGGCGCGCGCCTCCCTGCTCGACGATCTCGAGCAGCCGGAACAGCGCCGTGGGCGCGTTGCCGACGACCACCAGCGCCCCCTGCAGCCGGCCGCGCCACAGCTCCATAGCGGCCGCCGTACGTGTCGTCTGCATCCGCACCGCCAGCTCCGGCACCTGCGGCTCGGAGAGCGTGCACACGACCTCGTTCGCCGCCGGCAGCCGCGAGCGCGTGACGCCCGTCGCCACCATCCCCGTGTCGCACAGGATCGGCGCGCCGTCGCGCAGCGCCGCCTGCGCCGCCAGCCCGAAGCCCGCCGAAGCAGCGACGTCGGCGGCGAGGTCGACCATCCCGCACGCGTGGATCATGCGCACGACCACACGTTCGAGCACCGGGTCGAGGCCATCGAGATCGGCCTCCGCGCGGATCGTCGCGAACGAGCGCCGGTAGATCTCAGCGCCGTCGCGCTCGTAGGCGATCACGCCCGCGCCTCCAGCTGCTCGACGCCCGCGACGAAGCGAATGCCCACGTCCGCGGGCTCGCCGCAGCGACGCTCGCAGGCCGACCAGTGCTCCGTGGGAGAGCCCGCGTCGCGAACCGCAGCGCGCGCAGTCGCTTCCGCGCGCACGTCCGTAAGCGCGCGTGCGCAAGCGCCCAACCCAGCACAGGCCGACAGCCCGGCCCAGCCTGATGTGTCCGACGCAATGAGGCCGATCTGCTCAAGATCGGCAAGCAGGCCGGTAGTGGCATCCGCGCGCACATCCACGAACGTCAGCGTGCGCCATGGTGATACGCGGACTTCGGTGTCGAACAAACTGGCAAGCTCAGTAAGGCGCAGCAGCTGGTCACGCCCGAGGCGCGCGAGCGGCGGCAGCACCGCGACCGCGAACAGGCCGTCGCGCTGGACGTGCACGCCGAGGCGACGCGCCGGACGACGCGCGGGAGCGTCGCCGCTCCCGGCAGCGTGGCTGGTGGCTCGGGCGTCGCCGGCGTTCGCTCGATCGAGAACGTCAAGACCGAGGGCCTGCGCGACGCGACGAGCGCCACCGTGCAGCTCGCGCACCCGCCAGGCGCCATCCTTGTCCTCGCCCCGCATCGCCAGGAACGCGTGCGACGCGCGCAGCGCGGCCGCCGGGGCGTCGGCCGGCGCCACCGCGAGGCTCGTGGCGAGGCCATCTAGATACAGGCGAAACGCACCGCCGCGCTCGGCAACCAGCTCGATGTCGGCGCGCACCGGTCCAAGCGCATGCGTGCCGTCATCGACCGCGAACAGGAAGCGGCCGGGCAGCTCCGCGAGCTCCGCGTCCGCGCACAACGCGCGGTCGAGCTGCTCGACGATCGGATCGACCGGGGCGAACGCCGCGGGGCCGCGTCCGGCAAGCGGCGCCGCGAGGATGTTGCGCACGCGGTCGTGCGCGAGCGATGGCAGCAGGCCGGCACGCGTGAGCACGTCGACCAGTGTGCGCTCGCTGCCCTCGGACAGCCCCCGCACCTGTAGCCCGGCCCTCGAGGTCAGCTCGACGATGTCGCTGCCCAGCGATGCTGCCTCGGCGAGCGCCTTCAGAGCGCGCGCGTCGAGCCGGCCGCCGGGGACGCGCACTCGCGCCAGCTGGCCGTCGGCGGCGGCATGCAGCCGCAGCACGCCCGGACAGGCGTCGGCGCTCTCGGCCTCGCGCACGCGAACCGCAGCCATCACGTCGGTCCTCGCTGCTCGGCGCTGCGCGCCGCGGCGGCCTCCCAGCGCGCCTCGACTCGGCCGAAGCGCCACACCGTCAGCGCCACCACCCACACGAGCACGAACAGGCCGACGACGAGGTAGCCGGCGGTGTTGAGGTTGAAGCTGGCCAGGTAGTCGCCGAGCCAGCCATGCAGGTGCAGCTCGCTGGAGAGCACGCCGACGATCTCGATGCCGCCCACCAGGAACGCCACTCCGATCGAAAGCGCGGTGATCGTGATGTTGTAATAGACCTTGCGCACCGGCCGCGAGAACGCCCAGCCATAGGCGAAGTTCATGAACAGGCCATCGACGCTGTCGCACAGCATCATGCCGCCGGCGAACAGCAGCGGCAGCGTCAGCACCGCGTACCAGGGCAGCCCCGCGGTGACCGCGGCGGCGGTGCCTGCCAGCAGCAGCACCTCGGTGGCGGTGTCGAAGCCGATGCCGAACACGAAGCCGACGAAGAACAGCTGCCAGGTGTGCTCGATCGAGTTCATCATGCGCCCGAAGAAGCGATACATGAGACCGCGTGAGAGCAGCTGCGCCTCGAGCTCCTGCTCGTCGAAGACGCCGCGGCGCATGTCGCGGAAGACCTTGACGATCCCGACCAGCACGACCAGGTTCAGCGCCGCGATCAGCCATAGGAACGTCGCCGACATCAGCGTCCCGGCGACGCCGCCGGCGGTCTCGAAGCCGGAGTGCGGGGTCACGACCGCCTTGAACACCGCCTTGGCGGCGATCGTGATGCCGACGCCCACGACCATGATCACGCTCGAGTGCCCGAGCGCGAAGAAGAAGCCGGTGCCGAGCGGGCGCCCACCATCGGCGATCAGCTTGCGTGTCGAGTTGTCGATCGCGGCGATGTGGTCGGCGTCGAAGGCGTGACGCAATCCGAGCGTCCAGGCGGTGAACGCGACCCCAATTCCGACGCCGAGCCCGTCGTAGCGGAAGTGATGCGGCAGGATCGCCACTGCGAAGATGCCCCAGCCCAGCGCGTTGACGGCCGCGATCGTCAGCAGCATCGCCCCGATGCGCACGCGCTCGGCGCGCGTCGAGGATCGCCATGCCGATCCGATTCGCGCTGCCGTCGCCGCCATCGTCATCCTCCACTCGGGCCCGAGGAGGAAAGAGGCTCCTGCGCCCGCGAGGCGCACGAACCGCCCTTCATCCGAGGACTGGATTCGCGACGCTGAGGTAGGCGACCGGGCTCGTCCCCCGAGAGGGCTTCACCGTTGCGGGACAGCGCCGGAGTCTGACCGGACTTCGCTGCGCTCAACGTCACGCCGGGAACGCCCGACGCGCTTCGATCCTACCAGCGGGCCGGGCGCGGAGGGATCGCGCCGGCGGCTGTCGCCGAGACCTCGAAGTAGGTGCCGCACGCTGGCGTAGGATGGCTTGAAATGGAGGGCTACAGCGCACCAGGGGGGCGCCCCGGGAGACTCGCCGGGCGGCGCATCCTGATCGTGGGTGCCGGCCAGCGTGACCACGGATTGGAGGATCCTCCAATCGGCAACGCGCGTGCGATGGCGGTGCTGTTCGCGAGCGAGGGTGCGGCATTGACACTCGCCGACAGCGATGCCGAGAGCCTGGAGGCGACCGAAGCACTCGTGCGCGAGCAGGGCGCTGAGTGCGCTGTGATGCTCGCCGACCCAGCCGAGGAAACCGGCATCGAGGCCATATTCGCGCGTGCGCAGGGCGCCTTCGGCGGCGTGGACGGACTCGTGATGAACGTCGGCATCGGCGCCGGACAGGGCTTTGCGGGCACCACCGTGGAGGACTGGGATCGGGTGATGGCGGTCAACCTGCGCTCGCACTTCCTCGGCTGCAAGCAGGCGCTCGCGAGCTTCGTCGGCGGCGGCGCGATCGTGTTGATCGGATCGCTCGCCGGTCGCGAGTCGATGCCGATACCCGCATACGCGGCCTCCAAGGCCGCGCTCGAGTCGCTGTGCCGCAACGCCGCCGTCGAGGGCGCGCCACACGTGCGCGTGAACGTGCTCGCGCCCGGCCTGATCGACACCTCGCTGGGTAGGCTCGCGACGCAGGCCAACCCCCGCGCGGACGTGCGCATCCCCGCGGGCCGCCATGGCAGCGCCTGGGAGGTTGCGCGCTGCGCGCTGTTCCTGATCAGCGACGACTCCTCCTACGTGACCGGGCAGACGCTCGTCGCCGACGGTGGCCTGAGCATCGCCGCGCGCACCTGAGCTCAGGCGAGCGCCGCCTCGGGCTCGACCTCGCCCGTGTCGGCTTCCTCTTGGACGCCGCGCTGCAGCCCGAGGAACGCGACGATCGCAGCGGCAGCCATGATCGCCGCCATCACATAGAGCACCGAGCGAGTGGCGTAGGCGAAGTCGAGCCGCACGAAGTGGGGGATCGAGGCGAGGCTGCCGCTGCCGGACTGGGACTGTGAGAGGGTGGCCGCGACGGCGTGCGCGCGAGCGCTCGAAAGCCCCTTGGCGATCAACGAGGTAGTGATCCGCGAGCGCAGCTGGGAGACGAGGATCGTGCCGAGAATCGCGAGGCCGAGGCTTGCGGAGTAGTTGCGCACGGTCTGGGTGATGCCCGTGGCCTCTCCGTAGGAGAGCCTCGAAGCGCGGTTGACGGCGTCGGTGTTGGCGGGGCCGAGCATCATCCCCATGCCGGCGCCGGCGATGATGATGTAGGCCTGCTGAGAGCCGAAGTCGAGGCCCGTGACCTTGCCCGCCCACAGGTAGAAGCCGACGGCGGCGATCGCGCTGCCGAGCACGACCGGGCGCTTGGCGCCGATGCGGTCGAGCATGCGTCCGCCGATCTGGGCGGCGATAACGAAGCCGATGAAGAAGTACAGGATGTACAGGCCGGCGGCGGAGGGCGTCTTGCCGAGCGCGATCTGCGCGTACTCGCTGGCGAAGAAGAACACCGGGATGAACGCCAGCATCGCGACGCTGAGCACGAGGTTCTCGACGAGGAACGCGCGGATGCGGAAAATGCTCACCTGCATCAGCGGCGAGGCGGTGCGCATCTCAACGCGCGCGAACACGACTAGGATCGCGGCGCCGACGGCGACGCACGCGCCGGTGGCGGGGTTGCCCCAGCCCCAGATCGCCGACTCCTGGAAACCGAACACGCTCAGCGCGACGCCGCCGGCGATCAGCACGAGGCCGCGGTAGTCCATGCGCGCGGGCCTGTGCAGGGTCGTGGGCTTTGAGATCGCGATCAGCACGAGCGCGACGATCGCCACGGGGATGTTCACCCAGAAGATCGCGCGCCAGGTCCACTGCGTCAGATAGCCGCCGAGGATCGGCCCGATCGCGGTCAGCCCGCCGGCGATGCCGAAGAAGATCGCAAGCGCCTTGCCGCGTTCGCGCAGCGCGAAGGTCTGCACCACGATCGCGAGCGCGGCCGGGAACATGATCGCGCCGCCCGCGCCCTGGACCACGCGGAACGCGACGATCCACGCCTCGGCGACGGCGCCCTTGGGGGTGAGCCCGCACAACGCTGAAGCGCCGGCGAACACGACCACGCCGAGCGTCACCATCCTGCGGTGACCGACGGTGTCGGCCAGCCGCCCGCCGAACGCGAACAGCGCCGCGAGCGACAGCAGGTAGGCGTTGACCGCCCACTGCACGCCGGTGCTCGTCAGGTGCAGCTCCTTCTGCACTTCAGGCGCGGCGATCGAGACGATCGTCTGGTCGATGAACGTCATCGCCACCGCGAAGATCATCGCCGTGAGAATCAGGTTGCGGGGTGCGTGCTCGGGCGTGACCGCGCCGGCCGTCGCGGGCGCTGCGCTTCGGTCGGCGCTCATGCCGTCGTCTCGGGGGACGCCGCGGCCTCGGCCGCGAGCGCAGCCAGCAGCGAGGCCATCTGCTCGAGTGTCTGTGCGTGTGCGGCAACCTCATATGCCGAGCCCAGCTCGCGCGGGTCGTTGTGGCCGAGCAGCACCTTCTCCCCCTCGCGCCAGACGAGCATCCGCAGTGGCAGCTCGATCCCGATGCGCGGATCGTCCTGCATCAGCGGAGTGCCGCTCAGCGGGCTGCCGAACAGCACGACCTCCTCGTCCGCGAGCTCCAAGCCGACCGCGCGCGCGCCGGCGGCGTGGTCGATCCGGGCGAAGACGATCAGTCCGCGTCGCTCGATCGCCTCGACGAGCGATCTCGTGGTCTCGACGTAGCTCGACGAACTCCGCGTGACGATCATCACGCCTATTGTGCACCTTTCTACCGCATGCGGCCACGACCTCTTGACCGGAAACTGGCACGCTGTTTGACATGTTCGATCAGTCGAACTACCGTTGCTGAGGCATGTCCGCCGCCCCCGCAGCTGCGACTCGCCAGACGGACCTCTCGGCTGGCCGACTCGGCTCGCTGCCGCCTGGGCCGCGTATACCGCGCGCGGTGCAAGCGGCCTATCGGGTCTGGCGCTTCGAGGAGTTCAGCGACCGTGGCCATCAACGTTATGGAGACACGTTCACCGTGCGCGTCGGCAGCTCGCCCACAGCGCTGCTGACACGCGACCGCGACGTGATCCGAAGCCTGTACACAGGTGATCCACTGGGCAAGCGCCACGGCAACGACCTGTTGAGCAACTTCCTGGGCGAGCACTCGCTGCTGATGCTGGAGCCGCCGGAGCATCTGACCCGGCGCAAGATGCTGCTGCCGCCGTTCCACGGCGAGCGCGTCCAATCGTATGCACGCCTGATGGAGCGCTTGACGATCGCTGAGCTCGACCGCCTGCGCCCGGGCGAAGTGGTGAAGGTGCAGCCGATCGCGCAGGCGCTGACGCTCGACGTGATCCTGCAGGCGGTGCTCGGCGTCTCAGACGTGAGCATGCGCAGGCGGCTGCGCATGATCTTCGACGCGCTGAACACACCGCTGAACAGCTTCGCGCTGTTCGTGCCGCAGCTCGCTCACCGTGCACGCTGGAACCCGATCTCGAAGCGGGCGTGGCGCTTGAAAGACGAACTCGACGCAGTGCTGTTCGAGCACATCGTGGCGACCCGCGCCGACGCGCTGCTGAGCGAGCGTGAGGACATCCTCGCGATGATGGTGAGCGCACGCGACGAGGACGGAGACGGGCTCAGCGACGCGCAGCTGCGCGACGAGCTGATCACGCTGATCGCGGCGGGACACGAGACGACCGCGACCGCGACCGCGTGGGGCGTCGAGCTGCTGGTGCACAGCCCTGCCGTGATGGCGCGGGCGCGCGAGGGTGAAGACGCCTACCTCGAGGCGCTTGTGAAGGAGATCCTGCGGATCCGCTCGCCGCTTCCGATCACCAGCGCCCGCCACATGCTCGAGCCGTTCACGATCGGGGCATGGACGATCCCGCCACATGTGGCGGTGCTGGTCGACGCCTACGGCGTGCACCATGACCCGCGCACATATCCCGAGCCTCACGTCTTTCGCCCGGAGCGCTTCCTGGAGAACGCGCCGGACGGCTACTCGTTCCTGCCGTTCGGAGGCGGCGCGCACCGCTGCCTTGGTGCATCGCTGGCGCTGCTCGAGATGAAGATCGTCCTACGGGAGATACTCGCTCGAGTAGAGCTCGAGCGGGTGTCCACGACTGTGGCGCGCTCGGTGCCGGGCGGCCCCACGCTGAGGCCGCGCGGCGGCACGCGCGTTCGCGTGCTCAGGCAAAGGCTGAGCGCACCGCCTTTGCGCCGGCGCCCGACAGCTCGGTGAAGCCGTATGTGCCCTCGCTCAGCAGCTCGTTCGCGACCTGCACCGCAGCGCCGTAGGCGGCGAACGCGAAGCCGCCGCCGACGGAGATGCGCTTGACGCCCAGCTCGGCAAGCTCGGCGACCGCTGGCGTGCCACGCCGCGCGAGCACGTTGACGGGCAGCTCGACCGCGGCGAGCAGCTCGCGCAGATCCTCGGGCCGGTCGAGCGCGGGCGCGTACAGCACGTCAGCGCCGGCCTGTTGGTAGGCGTGCAGCCGCGCGATCGTGTCGTGCAGGTCGGCGTTGCCCCGCAGGTGGTTCTCAGCGCGAGCGGTGAGCACGAGGCGCCCGGCACTCCCATGCGCGGCCTCGGCCGCCGCGGCGACGCGCTCGGCGGCCTCGTCGAGGCTGAACAGACGCTGCTCGCGAGGATCCCAATCCTCTACCGAGCAGCCCGCAAGACCGACCTCCAGCGCAAGGCGCACGCTCTCGGCGACGCCGGCTGCATCCGCGGCGAAGCCATCCTCGAAGTCCGCCGACACGGGAACGTCGGTTGCGTCGACGAGCGCAGCGGCGTGCGCGAGCGCCTCCTCGCGGCTGACGCCGTAGTCGAGCCGTCCGAGGCTTGCGGCGTAGCCGCTGCTGGTGGTCGCGAGCGCCTGAAAGCCGATCGACTCGAGCAGCTTCGCCGAGCCTACGTCCCAGGCGTTGGCAAGCAGCAGCGGACGCGGCTGGCGATGAAGCTCCAGAAACCGTGTCGCCTGCTCAGCATGGCTGTTCATCTCGTGGCCCACAGGTGCTGAACAGCATATGCGCGGTACGGCCGCCAGCGCTCGGCTAGCAGGCTGGCGCTCTTGGGATCGCCGCTGTGCCCGAGCTGCTCGAGCGCGTGACGCACGCCGAGGTCGCTCGGCAGGAACGCGTCGGGGTCGCGCAGCGCACGCATGGCGATGTATTCGGCCGTCCACGGCCCGATTCCGGGCAGCGCGAGCAAGCGGTCGCGTTCGCGCATGCGATCGGCGCCGGCGTCGATCACGAGCTCCTCGTTTGCGAGCGCGCTGAGGAGCCCGAGCAGCGCGCGCCGGCGGGCGACGGGCATCGCGAGCGTCGCGGGGTCCGCGTCGGCGAGCGCGGCGGTGGTGGGAAAGACGTGCGTGACGCTGCCGAGCGGTCGCTCGAGTGGCTCGCCGTGCTCAGCGACGAGCCGGCCGGCGAGTGTCGAGGCGCCGCGCACAGAGACCTGCTGGCCGAGCACGGCGCGGACGGCGAGCTCGTGGCCGTCGACGGCGCCCGGCACTCGCCGTCCAGGCGCTGCCCGCACCAGCCGCCCCAGCAGCGGCTCGGCGCCGAGCACGTCCGCGACGCTGCCCGGGTCGGAGTCGAGGTCGAGCAGCGCGCGCGAGCGCTGCATCGCAGCTCCGAGGTCGCGCAGATCGGCGAGCCGGTAGCGCGCGTGCACGTACCCGTCGGCGGGTCGCAGCTCGATCACGCCCGCTCCGTGCGGCAGGCGCAGGCTGCGCCGATAGGCGCCGTCGAGCACCTGCTCGATTCCGGCGACGGCGCGTAGGCCCAGGAACGCGATCAGGCCCTCGGCATCGAGCGGCGCGCGGTAGGGCAGGCGCAGCGACAGCACGCCGCTGTCCTCGGGGCGCCCGTATCTGCGCGCCCGCGCTCGCAGCGCGCTTGGTGTCAGCGCGAACACCTCCTGGATCGTCGCGTTGAACTGGCGCACACTCTGAAAGCCGGACGCGAACGTGACGTCGGTGATCGCAAGCGACGTCGTCTCGAGCAGGATGCGCGCGGTCTGCGCGCGCTGAGCGCGGGCGAGCGCCAACGGACCTGCGCCGACGACGGCTACGAGCTGGCGGTGCAGGTGGCGCTCGGTGTAGCCGAGCCGGCGCGCAAGGCCGACGACGCCCTCGCGATCGACGAGGCCGTCGGCGATCAGCCGCATCGCGCGCCCGACGAGATCGGCGCGCAGATCCCACTCGGGCGAGCCGGGCGTCGCATCCGGGCGGCAGCGCTTGCAGGCCCGGAAGCCGGCGGACTGCGCGGCCGCGGCGGATGCGAACAGGCGCACGTTCTCGCGTTTGGGCGTGCGCGCTGGGCAGCTCGGTCGGCAGTAGATGCCGGTCGTCTTCACACCGCAGAACACCCAGCCGTCAAACCGCGGGTCACAGGCCTCGACGGCCTGCCAGACGCGATCGGAGTCGAAGTCCACGCAGACACCCTCGCACACCGGGACAGCCGCGTCTAGCGGAAATCGGACGTGTATGTAGACGGCCGAAAGCCGCGAGCTTCATCTTCGCAACTGTGCGATCTTCACTGCGCAACGCCGACCCGAATAAATATTAAAAATTAATATGAGGAGATCGTGATGGCGCAGTCACATGGCGACGCCGGGAGGCAGGATCCGCGGTAGCAGCGCCGGCACGTCCTTGATCGAGTCGACGATCGCCGTAGGCGTGATGCGTGCTTTGAGGGCGTCCTGACGGTACTTGCCGGTCCGCACCAGCACCCCGGGCAGGCCAGCGGCCATCGCGCCGCCGACATCGGCCTCGAGGTCGTCTCCGACCATGATCCCGCGCTGCAGGCCCATGTCATCCATGGCGGCGAGGAAGAAGGCCTGCGCGGGCTTGCCGACGGTGACTGCCTCTTGGCCGCTGGCGTACTCCAGCGCGGCCGCATACGCGCCGACGTCGAGCGCCAGCCCGTCCGCCCGGCGCCAGTAGCGGTTGTGCTGCAGCGCCACCAGCTCGGCTCCGTCCATCATCGCGCGGAAGACGCCGTTGAGGACCTCCGGCGTGAACCCGTCACCGAGGTCGCCGAGGATCACCGCGTCGGTGCGCGCCCCGGGGGCGGCGCTCTCGAGCGCATCCAGATCCTCGCGTAGGCCCTCGCTGACGAGCACCGTCACCGCCTCATAGCCACGCTCGTGGCAGTGACGCTCGGCCATCGCCGCCGGCGTGAGCACCTCCTCGGCGGAGACCTCGAAGCCAAGCTCGAGCAGATGCTCGTGGACGGCGCGCCGTGAGCGTGAGGTCGTGTTCGTCAGCAGTCGCACGCCGGCGCTCAGCTCACGCAGCTCCGCGAAGGCCTCGTGGGCGCCCGCGATCGGCTCGTCGCCGACGTACAGCACCCCGTCGATGTCGAGCAGAACCCCGATCCGGTCGTCGTTGTCGGCCATCGTGGGACTTTAGAGATACCTGCCGGCGCGGGCGTCCACGCGCGCTGACGCAATCCCGCTCACAGCGTCTCTCGCTCAGCCCGCTACGGTCAGGGATGCGGTCAACGCATTGGCGATGACCGCGCAAGCGATGGCGAGACAGCAGATGAGCAAGCTCACAGCCACGATCGCGGTACGCCTGCGGGTAACCACGCCGGTGACTGCAACGACGAGCAGCGGGCCGAGTGTCAGCGAGATCCATGGCCGTGTCCGGATTACCGCATTGCAGTAGCTCGCGCGGGGTGTGCCGGGGTCGGGACGAGTTACGGGAGGCGGCGGGTGAAAGCAGCCGTTATGCACTGCCGCGGCAGATATGCCGCCTACGATTACCACTATGCAGAATGCGAACGCCATCGCGCCGATGGTGAGCACCGGCGCCTCCATCGCCTTACGAGCGTCAGCCACGGCCGCCGTCGATTGGCCCCATCAGGAGCTTCATTCGATTGCGAAGATGTTCGCGGCCGTGTGCTCCGGTTCTAGGATCGCGAAGTCCCAGTTCGTGTGCAACTGTTTCCCGGGTTCGCTGTTCACCGAATGGATGACATAGCCGAGCGTGTGAACAAACGCCGGCGAATGCTGGGCGACCCACACCACACCTTTCTTGACTTCTGTGACAAGTTGCGCGTGATCGATGTGGCGTGATTCCATCGATGCCCCATCGAGGTCGTAGAAGACGATATCGCCCGGCCGGACCGCTTGACCATCGTAAACGAACCTCGCCAGGCCATATTCCAGGAGATGCCCGTAGAGCTTTCCAGCCCTGACGAAGGATTCGGTCGGTGTGTATGAGGTTGTGGTGAAGCCCGTACCGCCAAGCGGTGTTTCGAGGTAGTACGACCACCACGAGCCTTGGCCTTTGTAGAACACTTCTTCAGGGGCCTTGCTGAGGTTGGTCGCGTCCGTGTTGTTGTCGCCGTGCGCTCGCATGAACCGCATTCCTCCGGCCTTCAGTGCCTGGCTGACGAAGTTCGTGCAGTCGCCACCGCCTTCACCTCCGTAGTAGCCGTATTCGGTGTTCCTGTTCTCCTGGACTTGTTCGTTGGACTCGCCAGCGAGGCTCCACTCTTTCGCGTAGGCTGCCGCCGCTGCCCCGTTGTATCTGCCACAGGGCAGTTTGCTGGATCCGCAGAGGTCTTCGGTGTAGGAGTTGGAATTGGAGGATGCGTCAGGCTGAACGCGCATCGGGCCGGGCAATCTCGAAACGAGCGCGTCTCCGCCAGCTTCTTCTTCGCCTTCGGGTTCTGCCAACATCGACGCTTCGCCTTCCTCGCCTTCCGCCGATTCTTCCTCAGCTTTCGATCGTTCTTCCGGGCCTTCCTTGGCGACGACACTGGGGGTGGCGAGCGATGCTTCGGTCACAGATCCCAGCCGGTTACTGGCGGTCACCACGAGGCGGATCGTCGCGCCTACGTCTTCGGAGGTCAGCGGCAACGCCGGTTCGGCGCCGTCTTCGACGTTGTTGCACGCTTCATTTGGTCCTTCTCCCGGGCCTTCGCCCCCGCAGATCTGCCACACATAGCTCAGTGTAGGAGCGGATTTCCCGGTCCAGACCCCCAGGCTACCTTCGAGCGTCTGTTCTTCTTCGGCTTCGCCACTGATCCCCGGCGTTTCGTGACTCCACGGCGCCTGTTCGACGGTTGCGCCGGCTTCTTCGACGGCGCCGAGTTCAACCGGCCCGGCGAACAGGAACAGCCCTCCCGTCAGAGCGATAGAGGCTCCCGACTGCTCGCTCCAGGAACCTGTCGCCTGTGGTTCGGGGAACCCGTCAGCACCGGTGCGTTCGGGGAGCGAGCCGTCAGAGAGCTCGAGCCGACCCGCTTGGGCTTCGACATGCCCGTCGTTTCCGAAGTTGACGCCGACGTCGTTCGCGACGCCGGGCGTATCCACCTGGAACGTTCCGTTGTTGACGATGCTTGGCGCGCCGCCGCCGCTGGCGACGTCGATCGAGTAACCGGTCGATCCGTAGCCGCAGCCGGGATCGTAGGAGTCGTCGTTGAACGTGCCATCGTTCTGGAACTGAGTGCCGTTCGTCAGTGCCAGGGCGCCGTCCGGCGCACCACCAGGCGCGCCGATGGTCAGCGTCCCTTCGTTGACGAGCGTTACGTCGCTGAGCACAGGGTGCGTCGAGCACTCTCCGCCGCCGAAGGTGCCGCTCGCGCCCGTGGCCAGAAGCACCTCTCCTCCGCCGCTGATCGTCGGGTTGCCGCTTGCGGCAAGGCCTTCCTGTATCTCGAGCTCGCCCGGGACGTTGATGCTCGGGGTGTCGTCTACGGTGAACGGTCCCTGCGTGTCGAGCTCGCCCGGAACATCGATGGTCGGAGTGTCGTTTACGGTGAAGGACCCCAGAGTGTCAAGCACGCTCAACACGTTGACGCTGGCGCTGTTGGTCGCTGTGAGAGCTTCGGTCGTTTCGAGCCGGCCTCGTTCCACTGTCAGCGATCCGCTGTCGAGGTTGAAGTCAACCCCGATGACGACCGGTTTCCGTCGTTCGATGGTGCTCAGGAAGCTGCCTGTGCTCACGATGCTCGGAGCGATACCGCCGGCATTGAAGAATGAGTAGCCTTCCGGATCGGGGGTGCCCAGACTGTCTGGAGTCGCGCTGCCCTCGCCAATGCTGTCCGTGATCAGACCAGCTGAACCGAGGCCGCCGGCGCTGAAGCCACCTGCGCCGGAGCTGCGTGCACTTCGGCCACCGGCAGCGATAACGTCCGCGATGTTGCATCTGAAGTAGCCGGGGCTTTCGTCGGTGTACGCCCCGGGGTTGTCGAACTCGGCACCGTACTCCATCGAGACGACGCCGGCGGGGGCGGTGAGAGCGCCTTCATTGGTGACCGATGCACCGTCGAGCGTAAGGTCCGAGCAGCTCTTGGTGCCGATCGTGCCCGTCGCGCCCCGATCCACGACGAACGGACCGGGGCCCGTGATCGTCGCTTCACCGGTCGTCAGCAGGTAACTCTGGACGTCGACTCGTCCGCCGACTTCGACCGTGCCGCCCGCGATAGTCAGTGACGCCGACGCGAGGTACTGCCCGCCGACGTCGAGCGTGCCGCCGGAGATCCTCAGGGGCGCGAGCGTTTCGAGCACGCCGTCTTCGGGGACCGTCAGCGAGCCTGCTTCCTGGAAGGTTTCGACGCCGAGCTTGATCGGTTCGGCCCCACCGTTGGTTTCGAAGGCGCCGTAGTTGACGATCTCCGGCGCGGCGCCGCCGGCGTCGTAGAACGAGTAGCCATTGCTCGCCTCCGCGCAGCCCGCGTCGAAGGATTCATCGTTGAACGTGCCACGATTGAAGAAGCTTGCTCCGTTTTCCATCGCGATCGCGCCGTCGGGAGCGCCACCGTCCCCGCCGAAGCTCAGCGTTCCTTCGTTCACGAACGTGACTTCGCTCAGCACGGGGTGCGTCGAACAGGTGCCAGCCCCGATCGTACCGGTGGCACTCGGTCCCTCCACGACGGACCCCGAGCCGCTGATCGTCGGTTCACCGCTCACGCTCAGCGCACCGGATGCGAGGACCTTGGCCTCTGTGCTCAACCGGCCCCCGCTCGCGCTCAGGTCGTGGACGGCGATCGTCGGCCCCTGCCCGAGCGTCAGCGAGCCCGCGCTGATGTCGAGGTTCTCGTGCCCGCCGCTGCTCAAGCCTCCCGCGGTGACCGTCGCGCCGCTGAGAGCGAAGGTGCCTTCGCCCGACCAGCTGCCGCCGGTCAGAGCGTAGGAGCCTTCGGAGAACGCAAGGGTCGCGCCCGCTGACGTCAGCCAAGCTCCGTCAGCGCCCGAGCCGCCACCGGTCAGTTCCAGCGTGCCGCTTTCGACTTCAAAGGTTTTCCGGTTGCTGAGGTCGACCCCGATCTTGCTCTGATGAGCGCCGAGGCCGGTCTGGAACGTGCCGGTGTTGACGATGCTCGGCGCACTGCCACCCGCGTCGTAGAAGGAGTAGCCGGTGGTTTCTTGCCCGCAACCGGGATCGTAGGAGTCCTCGGCAAACGTTCCCGCGTTTTCGAACCGGGCACCGTCTTCCATCGCGATCGCGCCGTCCGGCGCCCCGCCCCCTACGCCGAACGTCAGCGTCCCTTCGTTGGACAACGTCACTTCGCTCAGCAACGGATGCGTCGAGCATTCGCCGTCGCCGATCGACCCTGTCGCGCCAGCCCCTACCACGAGCTGCCCAGAGCCCTCGATGGTGGGGCTGCCGTTCACCTCGAGCAGCCCAGAGATGCTGAGCGAGCCGGTTATGTCGAGACTCCCGCCGCTCAACGTGAGCGCATGGATGCTCGCGCCCGCAGACGAAGCAGGGCTGCCGACGGAGAGCGAGCCGCCCACGATGGCGAGGCTGCCTTCACCGAGGATCGACGCGGCGTGATCACCGGGACTGGAGACCCGGACCGTGGCGCCGCGGCGCACGCATGCCACGTCGCTGGCGGTCGGCGTGGCGCCTTTGGACCAGTCGGCGGCCGTTTCCCACGAGCCTTCTTCTGGGCCTATCCAGTTGGCAGTGCAGGGGTTGCCCCCCCACTCCTCCACACGATCGTTACCCGAGTCGGTGACCCACAGGTCTTCGGCCGAGTTGACCGCAAGGCCGATCGGGTAGCTCAGGTTGAGCTGTCCCGGTTCGGAGCCTGACGTGCCAATCTGGCTGAGGAACCCACCATCTTCGGTGAACTCCTGCACGCGATCGTTGCCGACTTCGCCGACGAAGACATGGCCGTTGTCGACCGCAATACCGTAGGGAAGGCTCATTTCTCCGGTGCCGAAGCCGGCCGACCCGAACTGGCCTATGTACCCGCCCGCTTCGTTGAACTCCTCGACGCGGTCATTGGCCCAGTCAGCCACCCACACGTCACCGTTCGAGTCGACCGCGATGCCCTCCGGTTCCCCAAGCTGGCCTGCTTCTGAGCCCTTCGAGCCGACCGCTTTGAGATATTCCCCGTTGTCGTTGAAGACGAGCAGCCGTCCCTGGCTGGTGGATGACACCCACAGATCGCCGTGACGATCGAACGCGATGCCTTCAGCCTGGCCGAGCATCCCGGCACCCACGGCTCTCACGAATTCGCCGTCTGCCCCGAACTCCTCGACACGTTCGTTGCCGGTATCGAGAACCCAGACATCGCCTTCGGAGTCGACCGCCAAGGCGTCCGGGCTGCTCAGCTGGCCTTCGCCGGAGCCCTGGGAGCCGAACTGCCGTAGGTATTTTCCAGCTTCGTTGAACTCCTCGACCCGGCTGTTACCCCGGTCGAGCACCCACAGGTCTCCCGCAGCATTGACAGCCACGTCAGCGGGGTGGTCAAGCTCTCCATCCCCCGCGCCTTCCGAGCCGAACTCGGCCCTGTAGACCAAGCCCGACGCCGAGCCAGCCGCCGCGACTTCCGTGGCCTGCGAGGTGCTCGAGGCCGAGCCCGCGGAGTTCGTCGCGGTGACGACCACCCGAAGCGTCATTCCGACGTCGCTCGCGCCAACCACGTACGTCGGGCTCGTCGCGCCGGACAAACTGAGACAGCCTTCGCCCAGCGCGTCGCAATCCTCCCACTGATAGGCATATTCAAGCGGTGGCGTGCCGGTCCACGTTCCCGTCGAGGCCGTCAGCGTCTGTTCGTCCTTGGCTTCACCCGAGATCGCCGGCAATTCCGTATTCGCGGGCGCGGAGACAGCGACGGTCGCGGTGGCCGCCGAGGCGGCTGACGCCTCACCAGCAGCGTTTTCAGCGGTCACGTTCACCCGAAGCGTATGCCCAACCTGTTCATCCCCGGTCGTGTACGTCGAAGCGGTCGCGCCCGAGATGCTCGCGCACGATTCGCCTGAGCTGTTGCAGCTTTCCCACTGGTAGGTGTAGGTCAGCGGCGGTGTCCCAGTCCAGCTGCCCGTGCTCGCTGTGAGGGTCTGGCCGTCCTGTGATGTGCCGGAGATCACAGGCGGTTCCGTGCTCGATGGCGGCGCTGCAGCGATGGCGGCTGTGGGCGCAGAGGTGTTCGAGGCCGAGCCAGCGGGGTTTTCCGCGGCGACCGCGACTCGCAGTCGCATGCCGACGTCGCTGTGGCCAAGAACGTAGGTCGAGCTAGTCGCGCCCGAGATGTTCGCGCAGCTTTCGCCAGCGCTGTTGCAGCGCTCCCATTGGTAGCTGTAGGTGAGCGGTGGTGTGCCGGACCAGCTGCCGGTGCTCGCGGTCAGCGTCTGCCCGTCGCGGGCGATGCCTGTGATGCTCGCCGGGCTGGTGTTGGCGGGTGGTTTCGCAGCGACAACCGGGGTTGGGTGGGAGGTCGAGCTTGTCGAGCCGACCGAGTTTTTGGCGGTCACGACGACATCGAGGGTGCTGCCGACGTTGCTGGGTCCGAGCGTGTAGCTGGAGCCGCTCGCTCCCGAGACGTTTGAGCAGTCCTCGCCTGAGCTGTTGCAGCTCTGCCACTGGTAGCTGTATTCGATCGGTTCTGTTCCGGCCCACGAGCCGCTGCTTGCCGTCAGTTTTTCGCCGTCCACGGCGGTTCCCGAGATCGCCGGGAGCACCTTGTTGCGCGGTGGTCCGGTGGTGATCACGGCGGTTGCTTCGCTGGTGGCGCTCACGCTGCCCGCGGAGTTCGCGGCCGTCACGACCGCGCGCAGGGTGTCCCCGACTTGCGAGCTCAGGGGTTCATAGCTGGCGGCCGTCGCGCCGGTGATGCTTTTGCATTTCGTGCCCGTGCTGCTACAGGTCTCCCACTGGTATTCGTAGCGGGTCGGCGGGGAGCCTTCCCAGCTGCCGTTGCTCACGGCCAGTTCCTGGCCGACCTTCGCGCTGCCCGTGATCACCGGCAGCGCCGAGTTCGACAGTTTGATCGCTTCGACCACCGCTGTCTGCGCGGAGGTGGCGGTCCCGCCACCCGCGCTGTTGGAGGCGGTGACCACCACTCGCAGCGTCTGGCCGACGTTTTCGTGGCCGAGCGTGTATTTCGTTTCGGTCGCCGCCGGGATTTCTTTGCATTCGCCACCGGAGGCGTTGCAGTGCGTCCACTGGTAGGCGAACGTGATCGGTGTGAGCCCCGACCAGGTTCCTGCTTTCGCGGTCAGTACTTTGCCGTCCTTGGCAGTGCCGGAGACTGTCGGCGCCACCGTGTTGACAGGGAACTCGCCGGCACGGTAGTGGGCGAGGATCTGGCTGGCCGACAGCGCCTTGCTGTAGAACGCGACGTTGCTCATGCTGCCGTTGAACATCGGTTCGCCGGAGACCTGCGGCTTGCCGAGATAGTCATCAGGGGTGCTCCCGAGCGATGCCGGGGTCAGCGTCACGCCCGTGATCTGACCCACCTGTTCGCCGTCGAGGTATAGCGTGAGCGTGCCTGTGCTCGTCTCGCTTACCGCGACGTATTCCCAGGCTTTCGCAGCGAGTTTTGGTGCCGTGACCTGAAAGACGGTGCCGGTGCTCGTACGGATTTCAAACAGCATCTTGTGGTTTGCGAGCGCCGAGGCAGGCGTCAGGTACATGTAGTTGGTCGAGCTGGATCCGAAATCGAAAATCGGCTGCTTGTACAGGGTCCCTCCGGCCCAATCGACCCACGCCTCGGCCGTGAACGCGGTCGCGCCCGCCAGCGGGTCAGCCGGCAGCGTCGCGAATGCTTCACCACCCAAGGCCCCCGATTTGCTGCCCCCAAACGGCCCTGCCCCGCCGAGCACGATCCCGCTGTTCGTCGCCGTGTAGGAGCCCACAGAGTCCGCGATGGTGCTCGAGCCCGCCGCGTCGTTGAAGCGGAACTGCGCCACGGGCCCGTCGCCCGCCACCGTCGCCTCATACGTTTCATACGGCTGCGTGCCACCAGCCAGCCCAGACCAGACCAGACCACCGGTCGCGACTGCAACAGTCGCAAGCATCGCTCGCGTCAAACGTCCGCGCAGCAACGGCCACCTAGCCCCACCTCGCCGTGACGGTCCCATCAGCACGCACCTCCTCCTCAAGTGAAAGCTCGCCGTTACCGCCGTTTACATGCTGCAGCAGCAATGCCGCTCTCGCGACATTGTCACGGCCGGCACCATAATCGAAAAGCGGACACAATTCGAAGATCGGAACGAGCGAATTGGCCGCAAATTGCGGGCTTTTTGAAAGGCCGGCTCGGGCCCTCCGTTCGAAAGCTTCACGAGGAGCGATCTGGTCCCGAAACCGGCTCAGCAGTTAGCGCCGCCTGGAGCTCACGCTCGTAGTGGTAGTTGATCGAGCCGTCTGGCTGCCCTCTCCGGCACGAGGACGTGTCGTTCCGCCGGGATAGGAAGATCGTGTCGACGTTGACGTGGTGATGTTACGATACGCTTGCGTACACGGAGGAGTACGGTCCGGTACCGGCAACTGATGCCGCCCGGACGAACCGGATAAAGGGGAGACCAGATGAGAGCGAAACACCTGCGGCTCGCGTTCTCGAGCCTTGTAGTCGCGGCGATCTGCGCCGTCCTGCCGGCTGTCGCCGGCGCGGTCAACTACGTGTCGATCGGAGACTCGTACACCTC
>Ga0182024_10007973_pt1 | contig 22610 bp, 17 predicted proteins | sample P32metaG_FD_120480 | JGI IMG/M metagenome (GOLD analysis project Ga0182024, IMG submission 120480) | Permafrost microbial communities from Stordalen Mire, Sweden - P3-2 metaG (Illumina Assembly) | ecosystem: Environmental > Terrestrial > Soil > Wetlands > Permafrost | place: Sweden: Stordalen... | reverse complement strand
AGATTTGAATTTCATGCAGAGTGGTTGAGGGACGAGCCCTTTGACGCCACGACAACCGGACAGAACAAAGGCGTACCGGTGTCAACTCTCTCCTGGAAACAGGGAACATGAGATTCGGAGCACCCAGTCCGAATTCAGGGCTGCACCCCGCATTTCACTCCCCCGGCCACCTTTGGCCACTCCTCAAGAGAGTACGTCCGACAAGCTCAATCCTCTTTCTTCTCGGAAAGAGCACGATGAACTATTCCTGTAGCCGGTATGAGCTGAAGTGCAATGAGTGCGGCAAGCGATTCGGCAACCAGCCCCTTTCGGCCTGCCCAGACTGCCTCGCCCCCCTCGAAATAGCCTATGATCTCGAAGCCGTCCGCGGCATCTTCACGCGCGAGAACATTGCCGCCGGCCCGGCGAGCATCTGGCGCTATGCCGCGCTCCTGCCCATCCCCGACGGCTTCCAGCCTGACCTTCCCGTGGGCTTTACGCCGCTCGTGCGTGCAAAAAATCTCGGCAAACGCATCGGCGCGACCAACCTTTACGTCAAGAACGACGCCGTCTGCTTTCCCACTCTCAGCTTCAAGGACCGCGTTGTCTCCGTCGCACTCGCCAATGCGCAGAAATTTGGCTTCGAGATCGTCGGCTGCTCCTCCACCGGCAATCTGGCTAACTCCGTCGCTGCACAGTGCGCCCGGCTTGGCCTCAAATCCTGCATCCTCGTCCCCGCCGACCTCGAACCCGCGAAGATCCTCAACACCCTGGTCTACGGGGCGCGGCTTGTCCGCATCGAAGGCAACTACGACCACGTCAACCGGCTCTGCAGCCAGATTGCCGAGGAGTACAACTGGGGCTTCGTCAACGTGAACCTTCGCCCCTACTACGCCGAGGGCTCGAAGACCGTAGGCTACGAGATTGCCGAGCAACTGGGCTGGCGCCTGCCGGATAACGTCGTCGTTCCCTTGGCCGGCGGCTCACTCATTCGCAAAATCCGCAAGGCTTTCAACGAACTCATCTACCTCGGCCTGGTCGAAGACAAACCGGTCCGCTTCTTCGGTGCTCAGGCCACCGGCTGCTCGCCCATCTCGGTCGCCGTCAAAGCGGGAGCTGACTTCATAGAGCCGCAGCGCCCCAACACCATCGCTCGCTCGCTGGCCATCGGCAACCCCGCCGACGGGGCCGCCGCTGCCAAGATGATTCGTGCTACCGGAGGTTGGGCGGAAGATGTCTCCGATGTCGAGATCGTCTCCGGGATACAAGAACTCGCCGAGACTGAAGGTATTTTCACCGAGACCGCCGGCGGCGTCACCACTGCCGTTACCGCGCGTCTCTATGCCGATGGCCGCATCGGGCAAGACCAGACAACGGTCACCTGCATCACCGGCAACGGCCTGAAGACGACCGATGCACTTACTGACCATTACCAGCTTGAACGCGCCGTGCGCCCGCGCTTGGCGGACTTCGATGCGTACCTCCGCGAGCTGGATGGCCTCGCAGAGCCCGAACTGACCGCCGCAGGAGGCAACTGATGCCGATCAAAGTCATGCTCCCCGCCGCCTTTACCCGCCACACCGAAGGCCGCAAGCAGTTCGATTCCGCCGCCGAAAATCTCCCCGGTCTCCTCGCCGATATCGATCAGACATTTCCTGCCCTCTCTACGCAAATCAAGGATGAAGACGGCAAGTTACGCCGCTTCATCAACATTTACGTTAACGAAGAGGACATCCGTTTCCTCGGCGGCGAAAGCTACTCCTTCCAGGATGGCGACGAGGTCATGCTGATTCCGTCGATCGCGGGGGGGGGCTGTTAGTCAGGTAATTCGGCGGGGGCTGCGGCCCTCGCATCTTGCCTTAAAGCGGCAGGACCATCCGCTCAAACCTGCAGATTCGACATGCTCGGTTGGGGTGACCTGCAAGCCGGCCGCCACGCTACCGAAAGGTCCTGTTGTCAAGCGCCAAGCAACGAATCTCCCAAAGCTCGCCTCTTATCTCGTGTAGATACTCGCGCTCGGCGCGACAACCTGTCCTCACGAAAGAAGGTCTCTCATGTTTCTCATACTGGCTGTTGTGCTGGTCGTGCTGTGGCTCGGCGGATTTTTCGTCCTGCATATCAGCAGCTTCCTCATTCATCTGCTGCTCATCTTTGCGATCATCGCCATCATCATGCACTTCGTCAGCGGCAGTCGAAGAGCTGTCTAGCTCCCACAGGCACCGAACTGTAGCGCCAAGAGGCCGAGCCATCCGGCTCGGCCTCTTGTGTTTCTGACGGCGTTCCTACTGGTGAGCAACTGGCTGAGGGATATCGATGCCGGGCGGCAGAACAGCCGTCAGCCCAGGCGGTGTCTCCTCTGCGAGTTCCGGCAGTTTGCCCTCAAGAGCAATCTTCAGCACCTGGTCCATCTCCTCCACGAAGTGAAGCTTCATCGAGCTCTTGAGCAACTCTGGCAGATCGGCGAGGTCTTTGCGATTCTCCTCCGGCAGAACGGCTTCGAAGATCCCCGCGCGATGCGCCGCCAGCAGCTTCTCCTTCAAGCCGCCAATCGGGAGCACCTTGCCGCGAAGCGTAATTTCACCGGTCATGGCGATATCGCGCCGCACCTTGATCTTCGTCAGCGCGCTCGCCAGACCGGTAGCCAAAGTGATACCGGCAGACGGCCCGTCCTTCGGGATCGCCCCCTCCGGCACGTGCACGTGAATATCGACGTTCCTGTAGAAGTCCTTCGCCAGGCCCAGATGATGCGACCGTGACCGAATGTAGGTCAGGGCAGCCTGCGCCGACTCCTGCATCACATCGCCAAGCTGTCCGGTCGCCGTCAGCTTGCCCTTGCCGTCGAGCACCTGGACCTCGGTCTGCAGAATCGTGCCGCCCATCTCCGTCCACGCCAGGCCCGTCACCAGGCCCACCTCGCTCTTCTCATGCACCTGCGAGTCGCGGAACTTCGCCACGCCAAGAATGTCGCCGATGTTTGCACCGGTGATAGTTTCGCTATGGTCAGCGCCGTTCTTCACCACTCGCCGCGCCACCTTGCGGCCAACATTGCCGATCTCGCGCTCGAGGTTTCTCACCCCGGCCTCACGCGTGTAGGCGCGAATGATCTGTCGCAGCGCATCATCTTCGAAGACGATCTGCTCCTCGGTAAGCCCTGTGCCTTCGCGCTGTTTCTTCACCAGATACTGCTTGGCGATCTCGAGCTTCTCCACATCGGTGTAGCCATGCAGCCGCAGAATCTCCATGCGGTCTTGCAGCGGTCCGGGTATCGTGTGCAGCACGTTTGCCGTTGCGACAAACAACACCTGCGACAAGTCGTACTCCACGTCGAGATAGTGGTCCTGGAACGACGTATTCTGCTCCGGGTCAAGAACTTCAAGCAGGGCACTCGCAGGATCGCCGCGGAAGTCCGATGCCATCTTGTCGATCTCGTCCAGCATAAACACCGGGTTCTTCGTGCCGGCCTTCTTCATCGATTGAATGATCTGCCCCGGCAGCGCGCCGATGTAGGTACGGCGATGGCCGCGAATCTCGGCCTCATCGCGCACGCCGCCCAGCGACATGCGAACGAACTTGCGCCCTGTCGCCTTGGCGATTGACATGCCGAGCGAGGTCTTGCCCACGCCCGGAGGTCCGACGAAGCACAGAATCGATCCCTTGGGGTTCTTCACCAACTGCCGTACTGCGAGGAACTCAAGGATGCGTTCCTTGATCTTTTCCAGCCCGTAGTGATCGGAATTCAGGATCTGCTCGGCGTGATCGATCGAGCGAATTTCTTTGGAACGCTTCTTCCACGGCACCGCCAGCAGCCAATCGAGATAGTTGCGAGAGACCGTTGACTCAGCCGACATCGACGGCATTGCCTCGAGCTTCTTCAACTCCTGCATCGACTTTTCAAGCACGTCCTTCGGCATCCCGGCGGCTTCAATCTTCTTCTTCAGCTCGTCGAACTCCGACTTCTCTCCGCGACCAAGCTCCTTCTGGATGGCCTTGATCTTCTCGTTGAGGTAGTACTCCTTCTGCGCCTTCTCCATCTGCCGCTTCACGCGCGACTGGATAGTGCGGTCCATGTTCAGCTTCTCGATCGCCACATCCAGCACATCCGCAACCTTCGAGAGCCTGGTTTCCGGGTCGAAGACCTCCAGGAGCTGCTGCTTCTCCTCAATGGATAACTGTAGGTTCGCGGCGATCGTGTCCGCGAGCTTGGCCGGCTCATCGGTGCGCACGCTGGCCGCCATGGTCTCGTAGTTCAGCGACTGCTGCAGCTTCACATATTGCTCAAACAGGGAATGAACCCGCTGCATCAACTGTTCGACTTGCGGGGTAAGCTCAAGGTGCGTCCGGCCGGTGCGTACCGTCGCGATGAAAAATCCGTCAACATCGTTGATCTGGGTGGCTCGCGCCCGCTCCACACCTTCAACCAACACTTTAATATTTCCGTCCGGCATCTTGACGCTCTGCACGATGTTGCCGATGGTGCCGGTCTCGTAAATTTCGTCCGTGTTCGGTTCATCGACTGATGCGTCATGCTGGGTCGCCAGAAAGATCTTCCGGTCGCCCGAAAGCGCCTCTTCGAGGGCCCGCACGCTGGATTCGCGGCCAACGACAAACGGCGTCATCATGTGGGGGAAGATGACCATGTCACGAATGGGCATCATCGGTAGCTTGCGAACGTCGCCGCTCAGCGCTTCTTTTGGTTGATTTGTCATCGCTCTCCAATTAGACGTTAAAACATCGCTAACGATGCATCACCGTCTGCGGCTTGAAAGTGATTGTAATTCCTCGGAGTGCACTGTGCGATTGAGAAAATACAACACAATGATGTAGTCAACGCACTTGCTGTCTGGATCAATGCCGCACACGCTAAGAAGGTGTCCTTGGAGAAGCTTGCTCGATCGAATTTTTCTGCCTAGCCGGCCTTTTCCAGCAGCATCGGCAGCGTCAGGCTGTGTTTCTTCACCATCTCCGCGGTGATGGAAAGCTCCTTAATTTTCTTGTTGCCGGGGACGTAATACATCAGATCCAGCATCAGTTCCTCGAGAATCATTCGCAGGCCGCGTGCGCCGACCTTTCGCTGCAGCGCCTCACGAGCGATCTCCCGCGCCGCCTCATCCGTGAAGGTCACCTTGACGCCTTCGAAGTCGAATAGCTTTGTGTACTGCTTCAGGATCGCATTTCGCGGCTTAGTCAGAATCTCGATCAGTGCAGCTTCGTCCAGCTCGTCAAGGATGCCCAGCACTGGCAGTCGCCCGACAAACTCGGGGATCAGGCCGTACTTCAGCAGGTCCTGAGGCTCCGCCTGACGGAGCAATTCCGAATCGCGCTGTGCTCGGATTGGCGTCACGTCGCCGTCCTTCGCGTCGGGATCTGCAATCGCTTTAAATCCAAGCGCCTTCTTACCAATGCGTCGGCCAATCACCTTTTCGAGCCCAACAAAGGCTCCGCCGCAGATGAAAAGAATGTTCGTTGTGTCGACAGCGGTAAACTCCTGGTGCGGATGCTTGCGTCCACCCTGTGGCGGAACATTGGCGACAGTGCCTTCGAGCAGCTTCAACAGCGCCTGCTGCACGCCTTCGCCCGAAACATCGCGGGTGATCGAAGGGTTCTCGTCCTTACGTCCAATCTTGTCGATCTCGTCGATGTAGATGATGCCGCTCTGGGCGCGCTGCACATCGCCATCGGCTGCCTGCAGCAACTTCAAAATAATGTTTTCGACATCTTCACCGACATACCCTGCCTCGGTCAGCGTCGTTGCATCCACGATCGCAAACGGCACGTCCAACATCTTCGCCATCGTCTGTGCCAGCAGCGTTTTGCCGGAGCCGGTCGGCCCCACCAGAAGGATGTTCGACTTTGCCAGCTCCACATCGTTGCCGCGCGTCTTGTTCATCTGGATGCGCTTGTAGTGGTTATAAACCGCGACTGCGAGTTTCTTCTTGGTCTGGTCTTGTCCGATCACGTACTCATCGAGAAATGCCTTGACCTCCTGCGGCTTCGGCAGGTGAGCCGGAGCTACGCCAGGTTGCGCCTCGGTGCGGTCGTCCTCCAGGATCGAGTTGCAAACGGCCACACACTCATCGCAGATGTAAGCCCGCGGATAGTCGGAGGGCGATGAGATGAGTTTGGCAACGGCGTCCTGCGATTTATGGCAGAACGAGCAACGAAGTGATTCGTCTGAGCCTCGTGACGTTTTCATAGGTACGACAGCTCCTGGGTGGTCCGCACAACAAGGTATGTCATAAGTTTACACCCGTTTCACATCGCGGACGGTGCCCGATGTGCCCAACGGTATACCCCAAATAGGTCATAACACGGAGAAGCCCGAACCAGCGGCTCGGGCTTCTCCGAATCAAATTGATCCGCAGTTATGTCCGAGGCCTATCGATAATATCGTCGATGATCCCGTACTCCTTCGACTGCGCCGCGGTCATAATGAAGTCCCGCTCCACGTCACGCTCGATCCGTTCCAGCGACTGGCCCGTGCTGGCGCTCATCAGCTTGTTCGTGATCTCCCGAATGCGCAGAATCTCACGTGCATGGATGTCGATGTCGGTAGCCTGTCCACTCAGCCCGCCCATCGACGGCTGATGGATCAAAATGCGCGAGTTTGGCAGGGCAAACCGCTTGCCCTTCTTGCCCGCCATCAATAGAAACGCACCCATGCTGGCGGCCTGTCCGATGCAGAACGTTACAACGTCGTTTTTGATGTACTGCATCGTGTCGTAGATCGCGAGGCCCGCCGTAATCGATCCCCCCGGCGAGTTGATGTAGAGCTGAATGTCCTTCTCCGGATCTTCGCCGCTCAGAAACAGCATCTGCGCAATGATCACATTGGCGATGTTGTCGTCGATCGGCGTCCCCAGAAAAATGATGTTGTCGCGCAGCAGACGGCTGTAGATGTCGTAGGCGCGTTCGCCCCGGCTCGTCTGCTCGATCACCATTGGAACTAATCCCATAGCACTCTCTTTCTATCTCTAAACCAAAGTTTGTTTTATTTTCTATCCTACGAAGCCAGCTTTTCGTAGAGCACGCTACTCGTCTTCTCGCGCCGCATCTGCTCGCGAATCCGATCCAACCCGCCGTCTTTCGACAGTCTCTCCCGCAGCGTCTCCAGCGGCTCCCGCGACTGGATCGAAAGCATCAGCAACTCACGGTCCACATCCTCTTCGCTCACCGCAACCCCCTCAACCTCGGCAATCCGGTCGAGAACCATCGAGACCTTCACCTCGCTGACGGCTTGGTCACGCTGCGCCTCACGCAGACGGACGAAGTCGAGCTTGCGCATGTCCTCTACCTTCATACCCTGCTGCGCCAGCGCGCGAAGTCCACGGTCCAGTCGCGCTTCGATCTGCTGCTGCACGAAGGACTCGGGAACAGGGAACTGAAAACGCTCGATCAACTCGCCAAGCATCTTGTCCTTCACGCCGTTCTCAAGCGCATTCTTCTTGCGGTCCGAAGCATGCTCGCGGAGCTTGGTTTCGAAGTCGTCCCAACTCTCATAGTTTCCAAGTTGCTTGGCGAACTCCGCGTCGCGCTCGGGAAAGTTCTTCTGCTTGATGCTCTTCACGGTGACGTCGTAGCTCACCGTCTGTCCTGCGAGGCGCGTCTCGCCAAAGTCAGCCGGATAGTCCACCTCGAACTTCAGCTCCTGGCCGGCCTTTGATCCACGTAGCGCATCGTTGAAGGCAGCCAGCGTGTTCTTTCCGCCAATCTCGATCAGAACGTCCTCGCCGGTGATCGGCTGACCGGTGGTGGCATTTTCAGCGCCGTCCTCGGTCACAGTCTGTGCAAGATCTTTCACCTCGCCGCGAAACTGAATCTCGGCCCAGTCGCCGTCAGCAAGCACACGATCTTCCTCAACTGGCTCGACCGTCGCATGGCTATCCAGCACGCGGTCCAGTTCGGCATCGAATTCCTCGGTGCTCAGCGTCGCATCGGGCTTCGCAACGTGAACGCTGTCGTAGCCGGCGATGTCGATCACGGGGGCGATCTCAAACGCAGCCTTGAACTTCAGTGGCTGGCCGTCGAAGAGCTGCATGTCGAGCAGTTGCGGCTCCGATACCGGGAACAGCTTCTGATCGTTGATCGCCTTGCGAAAGCGCTCCGAGACCAGGCTTTCCAGCACCTCCTGGCGGACCTCCTTGGCAAACTTCGACCGGATCAGCGACTCCGGCACCTTGCCTGCACGAAATCCGGGAATCCTCGCGAGCTTCTGGTAGCGCTTCACCACCGTCTTGAAGCTTTTGGAGACTTCATCGGCGGCAACTTCCACTTCAATCTCTCGGGTCAGTTCGGGGTTCAGAGCGGGAGCTTGCTGATGCTTGTGTTCATGCTCGTGGGTATGCGCCAGTTCAGACTGCTGCTCGGCAGTTTCATTCGTCTCTGTCATCTCAGTCGGGGTCAAAGCCATGCCTTCCAGGAGCGTCTGTATATGCCGTGCCGCGCTTACGAGCGCAGCGAGCGGTCTACGCCTCTTACCTACTGTACGAGGCTTCATTGCAGGGGGTCAAACCTTCAACCCTTCCGTTGATGGTCTCCGCGGCCACAAGCGGCAAATATAAGGCTTGCAAGCTGCCCACCAGAGCGATCTACAGCTGCTGAGGGTCGTCCTGCGTCAGCGAAAAAATCTCCAGTCGTATCTTCCATTGCACTGCCTGTCCCGGCTGGAGCACTACCATTCCGGTATCTTCGTCTTTCGGCCATTCGCGACCAAGCGGATCGTCAAAGTTGAACTGCGGATCGATGGAGATAAAGTTCGCGTCAGCCGGAGCGTAAACCCGCATCGCCTTGATATTGGAGGTCATCGCTGTGATCCGCAGACCGTAATCGCTCTCTGGATCGTGCAGTTCCGCCACCGGCCCAATGTCCATAAACGCCTGTTTCAAATGCACAAAGCAGTCATCCAGGCTCAGCGATCCCAGTCGCGCGCCATTGTGTCCGGTAAAGTCATATTCCGTCCCTGCAACCGGCAGCACTCTTCCGCTGGGCAAGCCGTTGCGGCGATCCGCAACCTCCGCGTGGTCCGCCGTCGGAAGCCTCAAGGTCACCTGTCCGCGATTCCCGCTCAGAATCGCAAAGCGTGGCTGCCACCCGATTCCCATCGGCTCGGCCTCCGTTCCTGAGTTGCGCGCCTGCACTGTCATCTCGATCGCCCGCCCGCTCAACTCCACCGTCGTTGTGATGTCCGTTTGCGAGATCCAATGCCCATTGAAGTCGCCTGCGCGATAGCTTCCCTTCGCCTCTCCACCATCCGGCATTACGTTCGAGCTTTGTGTAGTCGATGCTCGGTTCAGCAACAGCCCGCCAGTTGCCATCATGTCTGCACCGGTCACCGGAAGGCTTAGCCGGCGTCCATGCCACACCGCCGTCAGCTCTCCATCCGAGACCGCCCCGGAGATTCTCCCTGCCCACGGCGCCTCGATCGCACCGCCCATCTCCAGGCTCTCCGTCCCCGATGCATCCACGCCGGTTCCGTTCATCAGCCGGTTTGCCTCCGCCAGCGACGGCGAAGCCAGCAGCGACACCTCGCCCTTATCCGGCAGGTAAGCCGTGATCTGCAGCACATTCATCCCGCGACCCGGCAACAGCGTAGCCGAAAGAAACTCTGGCCCGCTCCCTCCGCCAAACTGCGAGCGTTCCAGCAAAATGGCTTCCTGGCCGCCTGGACGAATCGTCGATGCATCGTCCCGCAGCGGCTTCTGCTTCAGGTCTCTCTTCAACTGCCCAAACTGTCCCAGCCTGTGCTCATGCCATCCAAAGGCCATCGCCATTAGCACCAGCGTCAGCACGATCATGGTCAGCATCCCCGACCGCATCACCGTCGCGTGCCACAGTCTTCCTCGCAGCCGGGCAAACCCTTGCATCACCAGCGCCAGATACATTCTGCTCAGTCTAGGATCTTCCAACTTGCCGCCTGCCTTCAATCATTTACTGTCATTGCGCTAAGAACATTCTACGGAACCTGAGAGTCAAGGTCGAAAGTAGGCGCATGCGTCCCACTACAACTATCATTGGATCCAGTGACAATCTCCATAAACCAGAGTACGTCCCCGTCCCTGCAGCAGATTCGCGAATCGATCATCACCTGCAACCTCTGCCCGCGTCTGCGCGAATACTGTCAGGGCATCGGCGAGACCAAACGTCGCGCCTACCTGGACCAGACCTACTGGGCGCGTCCCGTTCCCGGCTTCGGTGATCCGCGCGCCCGAATCCTCATCCTGGGCCTCGCGCCAGGCGCCCACGGAGCCAATCGCACCGGCCGGCCCTTCACCGGCGACGGCTCTGGCGATTTCATGTACCCCGTCCTGCACGAGCTCGGTCTGGCCAGCAAGCCCCGCGCCATCCACCGCGACGACGGCCTCAAACTTCGTCACGCCTGGATCGCCTCCGTCGTCCGCTGCGCCCCGCCCGGCGACAAGCCCCAGCCGCAGGAGATTCGCAACTGCTCCATCCATCTCACCGGCGAAATCCAATCGCTCCCTCGCGTCCGCGTCGTCGTCTGTCTTGGAAAGATAGCCTTCGATGGCTACCTCGCGCATCTTCTGCACACCGGTGTCATCCCTCGCAAATCCGCCTACCGCTTCGCCCACGGAGCGTATTACGTTCTCCCCAACGGCCTTCACCTTCTCGCCACGTACCACCCGTCCCTGCGCAACACCAACACTGGCCGCCTGAACAGCACCATGTTCACCCGCATCTTCCTGCGCGCAAGAGAACTCGCCGGCCTCGCGGTCTAAAAGCGGTTCTTCTTTGGCGAGAACACATTCAGCGCCGCAAACGCCGGCACCATGATCATCGCAAGAAATACTATTGCGACAAGAAAATCCTTCACGGGTAAACCTCCGTGCTCACTTTAGCCTGCTGGTGCTCCACACCACGCACAATTCCATAAGCCGGAGCCGTGCTGGTCACTATCCCCAATGGTTCTCACGTCCACCGTCCTCCATCCCGATATGCCGCGAAACAACCAACCAATCGACCCCCACGCGAATCTTATTTACAGGAACAGAGACATAAATCAAGCACGAGGTACTTCTCAATGAGCGCAAAGAATTACTGGTTTGCTTTTGGTATTGGCGTCAGCGCAGGCGCAGCCATCGCACTTCTCTATGCTCCCCAGACCGGGGTCAAAACCCGCAAGCAACTCCGAAGAGGCGTAGCGGATGCAAGCGATTATCTCGAAGATGCGGGCGATTATCTTAAGGCCCAGGCAGAGCGTTTCAGCGAAGAGGCGCAAAAGGCTATCAAGCGGACGAAGGGCCAGGTCGATTTCGCCGTCGACAGAGCCGGCAATGTCGTCAACAGCGCCGTGAAATCAGTGCAGGCCCTTGTCTAGAGAACCACTCACCATCTTCCACACCAAAAAACATCCCGGCGGTATGCCGGGATGTTTGCATTTCCTTGACTTATTACCTAGACGGCGGTCAGTGCAAGCCCTGCCATCTTCTCTTCGCCGTCCGCCGCAACTGGCCGGTAGAACAGCAGATTATTCTCCATGTACACCTCAAGGAACGCTGGCCGCTGCACGATACCGCCGCCAATCAGCGCCTCCGACAGAGGATCCTCGACGTACCGCTGCAGCGCACGACGCAGAGGGCGCGCTCCATACGTCCGGTCCGAAGCCGTCTTCTCGATGATCCACTTCTTCGCGTCTTCCGTCACCGAAATGGTAATCGCCTTGTGCACCAGGTTCACGTTCAACTGCTGCACGAGCAGCTCGATGATCTGCATCAAGTCCGCATCCGAGAGCGACGTGAAGATGATGATCTCGTCCAGGCGATTCAGGAACTCCGGATTGAAGGTGCGCTTCACCTCGCCTCGCACCAGCTCCTCCATCTTGTCCATCACCATGTCTTCCTTTTCGCTCTGGAAGCCCAGTCCCTGCCGCTTCTGCAGATGCTTCGCTCCAATGTTCGAGGTCATGATGATGATGCAGTTCTTGTAGTCGACTGTGTTGCCGAGCCCATCCGTCAGTTGCCCATCTTCAAACACCTGCAGCAGCAGATTGAACACATCCGGATGCGCCTTCTCGATCTCATCGAGCAGCACCACGCAATACGGATTCCGCTTCACGCGCTCCGTAAGCTGGCCGCCCTCCTCGTACCCCACATAACCCGGAGGCGAACCGATCAGCTTCGAAACCGAATGCTTCTCCATGAACTCCGACATATCGAAGCGGATCAACGCCTTCTCGCTGCCGAACAGAAACTGCGCCAGCGTCCGCGCCATCTCCGTCTTGCCAACACCGGTCGGCCCAAGGAACAGGAAGCTGCCGATAGGCCGGGCAGGATTCTTCAAGCCAGCACGCGACCGCCGAATCGCCCGCGCCAGCGCCGAGATCGCCTTATCCTGTGAGATCACGCGCTTGTGCAGCTCTTCTTCAACCCGCAGCAACCGCTGTGTTTCCTCTTCCTTCAGCGAAGTAATCGGCACGCCCGTCCAGCGGCTGACGACATCCTCAATGTCCTCGCGCGTCACAATGCCCGCAGACGAATCATCCAGGTGATACTTATCGCGCAAGGCCCGCAGGTTTTCCCGCTCCTTGCGCTCCTCGTCCGAATAGAACCGCGCCTTCTCGAACTCGTGGTTCGCAATCGCGTTCTCCATCCGGTGCACGATGAACTTTATCCGCTTCTGCACCTCGGTCAGCTCTTCGGGCATCGAGGTCTGCCGCAGCTTCACCCGCGCCCCAGCCTCATCGATCAAATCGATCGCCTTGTCCGGCAGGAACCGATCGGGAATATACCGGCTAGAGTGCGACACCGAGAACGTAATCGCATCGTCGGTATAGCTCACCGCGTGAAACTTCTCGTACTTCTCCTTGATCCCCATGATGATCTTGATCGCGTCTTCTTCATTTGGCGGCGGCACCTTCACCGCCTGAAAACGCCGCTCCAACGACCGATCTTTCTCAATCGACTTCCGATACTCCGCAGGAGTGGTCGCGCCGATGCACTGAATCTCGCCGCGACTCAATGCCGGCTTCAGAATGTTCGCGGCGTCCAGCGAACCCTCCGCCGAACCAGCCCCAACCAGCGTGTGCAGCTCGTCGATGAACACGATCGAGTTCTGATTCTCCATCAGTTCCTTCATGATCGTCTTCAGCCGCTCTTCAAACTGTCCGCGATACTTCGTGCCTGCAACAATCAGCGAAAGATCGAGCGCAAGCACCCGCTTGTCAGCGAGAAAACTTGGCACTTCGCCATCCGCGATCTTCTGCGCCAACCCCTCTACAATCGCCGTCTTACCCACCCCCGGTTCGCCGATCAGCACCGGATTGTTCTTCGTCCGCCGGCACAGAATCTGGATCACGCGATCCACCTCGGCGTCGCGTCCAACCAGCGGATCGAGCTGTTGGTCCATCGCACTTTGCGTCAGATCGCGCGAAAACTCCGCCAGCATGCTCTGTTCGCCGCGCTGCCCTTTGCCGCTGCCCGACGACGGCGCCTTCTCCTGGGTCGTCCGCTGCAGCTCCTCGCGAACCGCCGGCAGCCGCAACCCACGCTCCTGCAGGATCTCCGCGGCAAAGCACTTCTCCTCGCGCAGCAGACCCAGCAGCAGGTGTTCCGTTCCAATATGTTTATGTGAAAGCCGTTCGGCCTCTTCCGCCGCATAGGCCAGCACCCGCTTGCACTCATTCGAAAGCGGCAGATCGACCGAGGTCGACACCTTCTCCCGAATCGTCGTATGTCCCTCAATTTGCTTGCGTATCGACTCCACCGACGCATGCGACCGCAAGAAGCGGTTCGTCAGCGTCTTGTCCTCACGCAACAACCCAAGCAGCAAATGCTCAGTCTCGATATAAGGCGACCCAAACTGACTAGCCTCATAGCGAGCAAAAAAGATTACCCGCCGCGCCTTTTCCGTATAGCGTTCGAACATGTCATCCCCTTCAAGCCGGACACTACCAGCCCGAAGGCCGCATAGCGCCGTTGGTCCCCATACCGTCTCCGTGCCGCGTGCTCCCAGAGACCAAATCAGGCTACTTCCAGACTGCGAAGCATCCATCCCACTTGTACCAGTGTAGTCGTCAGCAATCCTTCTGTGAAAATCCCCCGAAAGTTATGCATACCCTAGCATCTTTTTGGACGTGCGCTGTGCAAAACCAGCACCAAATTAGGTGCAACTTCGATGCTCCCGATACGGGAGGCAACCACGAAGCGTTTTCAGCAACTAGGAAAAACGCCATGGAATGGCCGCCCTCCGCGCAGGAGGCCCGTCCGGCAGGACAACATCTTCAATTAAAATTAGATGTTTTAGAATCAGCGCGGATTCACCGGACCTGCGGCAGGCAACGCGAGCCCGGCATCCTCCAGCCGCCCCTCGCGCAGCCGCAACACCCTCCCACACCGCCCTGCAAACTCCAGGCTATGCGTCACCAGCACACTGGTCAGGCCATGCGCCTCATGCAGCCGCTGAATCAGCCCAAACACTGCCTCCGCGGTCTTCCCATCCAGATCGCCGGTCGGCTCATCCGCCAGCAGGATCTTCGGCTCCGTCACCAGCGCCCGCGCCAGGCTCACCCTCTGCTGCTCTCCTCCGCTCAGCTCCCCTGACCGATGCGCCGCCCGGTTCGCCAGCCCCACTTCGCCCAGCCAGAACGTCGCCTTCGCCAGCGCTGCCCCCTGCCCAACCCCCCGCGCCAGAAGCGGCATAGCGACATTCTCCAGCGCAGAAAACTCCGGCAGCAGATAGTGAAACTGCCACACATATCCCACGTCCCGATTGCGAAAGTCCGCCGCCTGCTTAGGGGTAAACCCACTCAACCGTGTCTCCCCGCACCACACCTCCCCGGCCGTCGGCGCATCCAGCGCAGCCAGCAGATGCAGCAGGGAACTCTTCCCCGCGCCGCTCTCCCCCACAATCGCGACCATCTCCCCCGCGTGCACCTTCAGGTCCAGCCCGCGAAACAGTTCCAGCGCCCCGCGTCCGCCCCCCTGCGAACCGGCCCCACCCGACACCGCCGGATACGTCTTCGTCAACCCCTCGGCCCGCATCACCACCGTCCGCGCCCGTACCGCGGGTAGCGGCTGCAGCCCGCTCTCATTTTCAAACCGCGAACTTCCCTCGCTCAACCCTGCACACTCCTGACTGCCACAACCCTCTAGGTGCCCCATCCATCGCGCCTTTGCGAAGGCTGGGATCGCGACCCTGTCCCCCGCCGCACCATCAACTCTTCCCTCCGCCTGCATGTCCCGCAGAGTGGCCCGGATAGGCTCCCAGCGAAATGGCAATCCGGTTCCACGCATTGATCGTCGTAATCACCAGTGTCAGGTTCACCGTCTCCGCCTCGCTGAAGTGCGCCCGAACCTCCTCATACACCACATCCGGCGCATGCCCATCCTGAATATTCGTCAACGCCTCCGCCCAAGCCAGCGCCACCCGCTCCCGTTGCGTGTAAGCCTCCAACCCCCGCCAATCCGCCACCCCATCAATCCGTTCCGCCGTCTCATTCCTCTTCCGCAGCTCCGCCGTATGCATGTGAATGCAATACTCACACCCATTCATCAGCGAGGCCCTCAACCTGACCAACTCCAGCAACGAAGGCTCCAGCCCCGTTCCTGTATTCAGGTAGTGCTCCAGCTCCCGCATCTTCGCCAAACCCTCCGGCGCCAACTCCCCATACTTCAGTCTCGGCTCACTCATACCGCAAAGCCTCCGCCGGCAGCACTTTCGCCGCCGATCCACTCGGATAAAGCGTAGCAATCAGACTAACTCCCAGCGAGACTCCCGCCACAATCACCGCATCCAAAACCCTCGGCGCGAACGGCAGATAATCAATCGAATAAATCGCCGCATCCAGATGAATAAACCGGTAATGCCCCCCCAGCCAACTTATTCCATACCCAACGACCAATCCCAGCACCGTCCCAATCACGCTGATCAGCAACCCCTGCAGCAGAAAGATTCTCCGCACCTGTTCGGCCCGCACTCCGAAGCTCATCAGCACAGCGATGTCCCGCGTCTTCTCCATCACCATCATGGTCAGGGCGATCAGAATATTCAGCGCGGCCACACAAACAATCAGCGCCAGCACGATAAACGTCACTACCTGCTCCTCCTTCAGCGCGCGAAATAGCTCACGGTTCTGCTCCATCCAGTTCGTCGTCTGAAACCCTTTGCCCGCCGCATCTTCAATCGCCCTGCCGATCGTATCCGCATGGTAAAGATCATCCACCTTGAAGCTGATGATCGAAATCAGATCCGGCTCACTGAACAGCCTCTGCGCATCCGCCAGCCGCGTGAATGTATAGCTGGAGTCATACTGATAAAACCCCGACTTGAAGATCCCCGCAACCTTGAACCGCTGATACCGCGGTACCAACCCGAGCGGCGTCAACTCTCCCTGCGGACTGGTCACCAGCACTCCATCCCCAACCTTCGCGCCAAGCGCATCCGCCATATCCTGCCCAATCACAATAGGCGGAATCTCCTGTGCACTGGACTCAGCCACCAAGCCGGGTGACTTAACCCTGGACGCAGCCACCGATCCGGGTGCCCCACGTCCCGCAGCTGGGACGTGGGTTTCCACATCGGCCGTCACCGGCTCCAGCCCCGCAGCCGACCCCTGCACCACGCTCTGCAGCAGATCCCCTACAGTCTTCTCATCCGCTGGAATCACGCCCTTCACCAACGCTCCGCCACTCCGCGCCCCGCGCGAGATCAGTACTTGCCCATACAGCCCCGGAGCTGCCGCCACCACATGCGGCACCTTGCGCAGCCGCGCCAGCAGCGGCCGCCAGTTCCGTATCCCATCGCCCGCGACCCGCATCAGGTCCACATGCGAAGTCGACCCCACCAGCCGTTCCTGCAAATCTCTCCGCATCCCATTCGTAATTGCCAGCGCGATAATCAGCGAAGCCACCCCCGCAGCCACGCCAATCACCGAGATCACCGTGATCACCCCCACCACGGCCTGCCGCCGCTTCGCCCGCAGATACCGCGCCGCTATAAACAATTCAAATCGCATCGAGTCCAGCTTACTATCTGCCCGCCAAGCACAGCCGCCACGCAGCGGTTAATGCACCATCACCTTCGGCAGATTCCAATGCCGCCAAGCCGCCACCATCCGCAGCAAAAAACAAGCTCCCGCACCCAGACTCATCGCCACGCTCCGCAGCATCCTCAGCCTCAGCCCCACCACCACCACCGCCGCGCCCGCCAGCGCCGCCGCCGCATATACGTCCGAGTGGAGCACCCCCGGAACCTGCGCCAGCAGCACATCCCGCACCGTCCCGCCCCCGGCACCCGTTACCGCGCCCATCATGATCGCCAGCAACGGCGTAATCCCAAACTCCAGCGCCTTGCCCACGCCCGCCACCGCAAACAGAGCCAGCCCCGCCGCATCCAGCGTAATCATCAGGTGCACCGGCACCTGCCGAAAAAAAGGGTGGAAGAAAAACACAGCGCCACCACCCGCAAACGCAGTCGCTCCATATCGCCAGTCCCGAATACTGTTCGGCGGAATCGCCCCGATCAGCAGGTCGCGGATCGTTCCTCCGCCAAGCGCCGTGACAAACGAAAGCACCAACAGACCGAACACATCGAGTCCCGCGTCAATTCCAGCCAGCGCCCCCTCCACCGCAAACACAAAGGTCCCCACCAGGTCGATCACCAGCAGCAGCACGTCCTGGTTGTACTTCGGAAACCGTGCTGTCAGTGCAGCCGGCCATCCGCGCATCACCGCACTACCGCCTTCACCGCCGCAACATTCTCGTAGCGGTCATACACCCGCACGGCCAGCACATGCTCCTTCGCATCGGCCACGGGCGTGGTTGCGACAGGCACCACCGCCGTAAAGTCATACCGCTCCATCAGCGAATCCGAAACCTTCCCCACCGGCTCCAGATACTGCCACGGCCCCGCATCCACCGAGTACTCCGCATGCGCAATCGGCGACGTCGCATCCCGCGCCTCCAGCGTCGCATGAATCTTCAGCGGCGTTCCCGGCACCAACTGCGCCGTCAGCACTCCCGGCACAGGCGGCGTAGTGTCGATGACGAACACCTCGCTCACCCGTTCTCCTGTCAGCGCCTCTGCATCCGTATGCGCCGGCGCATCGCTCGCCACCACCTTCAACTCATAGCTCCCATCGGGCAGCAGCGCCGAATCGAAGCTATACGCCCGCTCCGAGATCTTGTCCTTCAGCAAGCGCCAGTTCGCCTCGCCCACCCCGCGATACCACACCGCGAACACTAAATCATCGCCGTTGTCATCATGCGCCAGCCACCGCACCGTCACGGCCGTCTTGTCCTTCTGCGCGGTCAGTGGAGCCGCATTCGCATCCGGCATTGAAATGACCACCGAAGCCGCGCTCGCAGCAGCAGGGAAGGCCACCTGCACCGTCGCAGCGTTGGCGGCCACAGGTGTAGGCATCACCCGCGCCCCCGGCTGCACCACGATCTCATCCACCACCGGAGCCAGGTTCTTCTGCAAATAATTCAATGCCACCGAATCGACAGAACCACCCTGCCGCAGCACTGCCTTCCACTGCACAAACCGTCCCGCCGGCACCGTCAGCCTCCCATCAGCGGCCACTGGAGCCCACTCACTCCAACCCATCAGCGGACTCTCCACATTCCCACTCCGCACAAAAAGATCGAATCCCGCCGTCGCTCCAGTGCGTACCTCCGCCCGCCCCCACTGCGAGAAGCTCTGCGCATCGAAGACGTCGCTCGTATACGTGGCAGCAGTCGCACCCGCATCCTCCAGTCGAAACATCTTCCCGCTGTTACTGGTCGCCACCAGCAGCCCGTCCTTCACCGGCGCAAATGCCATCCCCTGCGAAGCCTCCAGGTGCGCCACATCGGTAAACCGCCCAGACCCATCGGTATCCACGCGATACACGCGCCCACGATTCCCAGTAGCCGCCAGCAGGCTCCCATTCCGCACCGTCAGCGCGTACACCACATCATCCTTCAGCGTCAGCAGTTTTGCCGGAGATCCATCCGCCGCGATCCGATAGATCTCCGACCCATCCGGCAGCAGCGTATTCGCCGTCGCCGAAGTCGAGGATCCCGGCTGCGAAAATGTAATCGTCACCGCTACATTTCCCGTCACCGGAAACGGCGGCAGCGTTGTATGCCCCTTCGTCCCGACACCCGCGGCATACACATTCCCCGCCGCATCCATCGCCAGCGCGGTAATCTCCCGTCGCGCCGCCGCATACACCGCAAACGGCTTCGCCCCCGCCTTCTCCGTAGCAAACCGATAGATCACGCCCGACCCATCCGATCCCGCCCAAAGCGTCCCATCCGCCGCCAGCAGCAGACACCGAATATGCTCGTCCGCCGTCTTGAACAACACCTCCGCCTTCCCCCCGCCCGCTGGCACGCGATACACCACCGCCGGCGCCCCTGCCGCCACGTACACCTCACCGGCCTTCCCCACAGCCAGGTCCCAAAGATACTTCGGCTTCTCCTCGGTCGTCGCCGGATCGAACACGACTGCAGCCGCCCCACCCCCCTGCGGAATCCGATAAACCTTCCCATCCGGCGAAGTCGCCGCAAGCACACTCCCATCCGCCGCCACCTGCAGAGCCTGCACCGCCAGTTCTTTCCCAGCAAAGATCTGCGAAGCCTTCCCATCCGGCAAGACCTTCATCACCACCGCCGACCCCGAAGCGGACCCACCCAACCCCACATAGCCATCTCCCGCCGCATCACTGGCGAGCGACCACACATAGCTCTTTCCCGTCGCATATACCAGCGACCTCGCCGGCCCCGCCTCCAGCCGTCCATCGCTGCGAATCGCGACGCCCTCGGTCGTTCCTTTTTCCATCTCGTCGTAGCGCTCCACGGTCCACAGCTTCGTGCCCTGCGCGCTCGCGATCCCCGGCAGCAGCCCCGCCGCCACAACCAACCCCAACACCAAAACTCGTCGCATCATCTTGCCCCTGAGTCTAAAGCACCATCCCGCCCCCAGTCTCGCAGGCAGAAAAAAGGGCAAGAGCCAAAGCCCTCGCCCTTCTTACGCGCTCAAAAATTCTAGTTAGCCAGAACCGCCCGATACCGCACTTGGTTCTTCTTCACTCTGGCCACGGCGTCGTTCACCTTGGCCATTGGAAAGCTCTCGATCACCGCCTTCACCCTATGCCGCGCCGCGACATCCAGCATCTCGTACAAATCCCGCGGACTCCCCGTCGAACTCCCCGCAATCGACTTCTGCCCACTGATCAGCGGAAATCCCTGGAGTTGGATCGGAGAAGGCCCCACGCCAACCAGGCAGAACGTACCATTGGGCCTAAGGCTATGCACATACGCCTGCCAATCCTGGTCCGCGCTGACGGTCGACAGCAGAAGATCAAACGACCCCGCAACCTTCTTCAAAGCTCCGGTATCCCGCGTATTCACAAAGTGGTGAGCTCCCAGCTCCAGAGCCTCGGCCTCTTTTTCTTTCGAGGTCGAAAACGCCGTCACCTCCGCGCCAAACGCCTTCGCAAACTGCACACCCAGATGCCCCAGTCCGCCAATCCCGATCACGCCCACGCGCGAAGACGGCCGCACCCCATGGTTCCGCAGCGGGCTATACACCGTAATCCCCGCGCACATCAGCGGAGCCACATTTTCGCTCTCCAGCGCCGCAGGCACCAGAATCGCAAAACGAGAGTTCACGCGAACCCGATCCGCGTAGCCACCATTGCGTCCCACGCAAGTCGGCTGGGCCTTCGCGCACAGATGCTCATCCCCCCGCCGGCACCATTCGCAGATGCCGCAGCTATCCGCCTGCCAGCCCACGCCCACGCGTTCACCGACCGCCGGACTCCGCACATCGGCCCCTACCCCCACCACCGTGCCCACAATCTCATGACCGGGAATAAACGGATACTTGCTGAAGCCCCAATCGTTATCGATCAGATGAACATCACTGTGGCACACGCCACAGTGTGAGATCTTGATCTCGACTTCATGTCGCCCCAACTGGCCTGGGTCATATTTGTACGGCAGTAAATGTGCACCAGCCGCGTGCACAGCAAGACCATGAATTTCACTCATTCGAAATCTTCCCTTTTTTGCGCGTGACGCTTCTGTCTAGTGTCTACAGTTTGATGCTACAACACCGCGCGGCGCAAAATAAGAATCCACAGCCCGTTTCCTTCCATGGGAACCTGCGCGCAAAACAAGCAGCGTCAGCACTTATAAAACCTGCAAAAAACGCTTACTTCACCAGAAGATTCAGCACCTGCAATCCGCTCACCGCATACCCGGTCTCCGCTGATCCCGCCTCCACCACGCTCTCGCCGGTCAACTGCATCTTCTGCCCGGCCTTCAGCGGCTCCAGCACATTCGCAATCGAAAGCGGCACTCCCGGCAGTGCCTCGCCATCGAGCACGGCCTCCGCCTCATGGTCCAGAAGCGTTACATAAACGCGATCGTTGGTATGCATCCGGTTCAACTCCGCCACCGTCGCGGCGAGCCCCACGGCATGGTCGCCTCCAGGCCGCGTCGTCAACTTGTCCACCGTCGCCCCATCGCTCACCAGCACGCGCATCGGCCCCGGCGACAACTCCGCCGGCAGCTTCACCCGCACGCGCACCTGCCGCTCCTCCGCCTGGTAAGGATGCAGCGTCACCTCCACCTCCACCGTGTCGCCTGCGCGAGCTTCCATCCTGCTCAGCCTCGCCGACTCCAGCACCGCCGTCCTCCGCTCCGCAATCGCCTCCACCTTCAACCGCAGCCCCGTCACGACTGGCTGCTCCAGCGCATTGCCGTACACCTTGCTGAACCGGTCATTCATCAACAGCGCCGCGTTGATCGTCGCCGGAAAAAACTCATTCTGCGTCATCAATCCATCCAGCTTCACCGCCGGCAGCCCCTTCACACCGATCTCCCCGCTCAGCCGGTAGCTCATCTCCGCACCCGAAGTATTGTTCCCCTGCAATGTCTGGTAAACCGAAACCAGCATCGTCGAAGGCGTCAGCCCACGGTTATCCAGCACCTCGAAATGAAACGTCTTCACCGGCGTCGTCTGGTTCGCTGGAGGCACCACCTCCACCACCACTGGAATCATCCGCGCCGCAACCCCGAACTGCCCCATGATCGCCGACGCGCGGTCTTCGGTAAACGCCCCCACGGTCTCCGTCGTATTGATGATCTTGAACGCATTCAGCGGCGACGCCAGCGAGGCCAGAACATACGCCTTGGTCATGGGCATATCCACCGGCCCAAACTGCGTTATCGGATGTCCGCACGCCAGCAGCCGTGTCGGGTCGACATACGTAACCGTGCAGGTCCCCGCCATCGACAGATCCCCCCGCACCAACACCGCGCTCACCGCACTGCCTGGCACCAACGGCTCCGGCTGCACTGCCTTCGCGTCCGCGCCACCCAGCCCCGCCACAGGCGTCAGCCCCATCGCCCGAAACCGGTCCCCAAACCGCTCCACCGTCTCCTGGCTAAACCCACCGAACATCAGTGGAGTCTCCATCGCCTGCATCGGCGACTCCTTATCCTCCTGAACGGAGCGAAGGTTCCCCGCGTCTTGCTTTTGCCCTCTTCCACCCTCCTTCATCGCCCCGACAGACCCGGCATCTCCATCCCGCACCTGCAGCATATATTCGATCGGTGTAATCCCCGCGATCGGCTCCTTGCTGAACTGTCCAATCCGATAGCTCAGCGCCCCCACCAGCCGTCCGT
>Ga0182024_10007972_pt1 | contig 22613 bp, 32 predicted proteins | sample P32metaG_FD_120480 | JGI IMG/M metagenome (GOLD analysis project Ga0182024, IMG submission 120480) | Permafrost microbial communities from Stordalen Mire, Sweden - P3-2 metaG (Illumina Assembly) | ecosystem: Environmental > Terrestrial > Soil > Wetlands > Permafrost | place: Sweden: Stordalen... | reverse complement strand
TTGATAACAAACAGAAGAAACGCGAATATTACCTACGCACAAGAGAAAAACAGTTAGCAAGAGCCAAGCAATACTACCAAGAGAACAAAGCCGCTCGCCGGGCATATCACAAGAGATATTACGCTGAACATTATGAGCAAGAAATCGCCAGAATGAAAACTGAGCGAAAGAAAAAACGTCACATCCGTAACCAGATTGCCCTCCATTACGGATGTCGCAATCCAAATTGTTGCTGGAAAGGGGCATTTGAACCTTGCCAATTGGATTTCCACCATTTCAACCCCAGAGAAAAACACGGTGTTTTGAGTCAATTGCTGGGGTTGCATATTGAGAGATTCGTCGCAGAAATCAACAAGTGTGTCGTTCTCTGTCGATGTTGCCATGCCTTGTTCCACAAAGGACACTTTCAACTGGACGAATCCCTCAAATGCGATGTGGACCCGGCTACGTGTCTTCCACGAAACCCCAATACAGCCTTGGCGAATGCTGGAATTCAACTGACCCCTTCTTGCCGTCAGACCTTCGCCTGACCACGACAAGCGGTGCCATGAACCCGATGACTTCAAAGTCTCTGCTCAATTCCTGGGTGTCCCACACCTGCCCATATTGGGCCTCCAGGGCTTCCCTGGAACCTGGCTCAGCATTGATTTCAGACAGACGTTCACGACGAATGGTTTCTGTTGGGTCTTGCATGATGTTGTCCTCCTTCTGAGAATTGCTAGTACGGCTTACGGGTCCACAAATGGTCCGACGCCAAACCTGTCGATAACCTCTTTCGCGGTCATTGTTTCGTCTTCTGAGAGCGGGATTGGTTTCTCCCACATACCCATTGCGGCGAAGCCGATGGTAACTTTCATGACGATGAAGAATGAAGTGTCATCGAGCCGTTCGGGATGATGTTCACTGAGGTATTCCAGCAAGGCATCGTCGAACTCTATCTCTTCATCCCGAACCGCCTTGGCTAATTCTGCTGCACTTCGCATTTGCGTTCCCTCCCTTGGGCAAGCCATTTTGCATCGCCGACGAATTCGACTTCATGGCCCTCGGTAAGACCGGCGATTACACTGAACAGATTCTCCTGGTCGGCAAAGCCGCCACAAGAAGCGACGTGGTTGCCGTTCTCGTCCTCAATCTCGTAGCGATAAACTTCGCCGTTGGCCCAGGCCGTGTAGCCTTTGAGGAACTGTCGAGCCTCCTGCTTCATGTGCTTCTTGTCTCCCAGCTTCAACTTCGCGTCCCACACCAGCAGCCCCGCAACCCGTCTCCCATCCCATTGGAACTCGACGCCAGGGACATAATCCCCTCGCAAGAACCAGAGGCTGCTGCCGTGTTCGAAGTAGCTGAGGATGAAGGCGGTGCCGTTTTTCAGCTTGCGAGCCAGGGCGGGTTTTTGCACTTTCGGGTCGCCAAAGTCATCGAGTGAACCCAGACCCAGGTCGCTGGGATGCTTGAAGTTGACGTGGCGACGGTTGAAGGAATACAGCTTCCACCAAGGGTCTCCTGGGCATTTGTCATCGTGTTCAAGGTGGACGGTCAGTTTTGCCATTGGTTGTCTCCTTTCTGTCCATTCTCAGTACGGCTTACGGCCCGCTATCATCGTGCTTCAGTCGCCGCCGCGGTTCCGACGTGGGACTTGACGCCAGCCGAGCCTTTTTGCAAGATTCCGGGTGTCGCCAAGTTGATTGATGTGCCATATAATGACGGACACCTTCCTGAATTCGTAGGAGAAAACCATGGCCGCTGATAAGGACAAGAAGCGTAAGGAACAAGAGAAACTGCGAAAGGCGCGTCAGAAACGCAAGAGCAAGAGTGATACTGATGATGGCAAAGCTGAGAACAAATTCATGGACGGCTTACTCCCAATTTCTGAGCCATGTCCGATTGGTTGGATTCAGGTCAAGGTGGTCAAAAATGAAGGTAGTACAGAAGGTGAGCTTTACTGGGCCGACCCTGAGACAATCAAGGATGACGCCAAGCAGCGACACAAATTGACAGCAGAACAAATGGAGAGGATTAGGGCGTTCAAGCGCATTCTCGCCGAACATGAACAAATGACGGAAGAAAGAGCCTTCTACAATTTCAGCAGGGACCTCCATGCCGATAGAGAGATTGCAATATGGGAGCGAATAGCATCTGCTTATGAAGAGGAAAATGAACGGCGACCTGATGCCGATTCAGAAGAACGTCAACTGCTGTATCAGGTCTTGCTTGCCGCATCAAACGTGGGCATAGAAAGGGTTGTTTCCTCTGTTCCGAGAGCAAAAACCCTGCCAAATCTTGAGAGGGCGCTAAGTACCTTTGGTAATACATGACTCAAGCAAGAGCAGCATTATTTGAAAGCGATTGCACTTCCTGCTAGAGGTCGTTTCATAACTGCCAAAATGGCAGAAATTGCCCAGATTCTCACCGAAAAACAGGGTTATGAAACAGCCTCTAGGAAGTAACTGACCCAGCGAGAGGGCTTACGGCCCGGCGTCATCTTGCTTTAGTCGCCGCCGCAATTCAGCCAAACGGTCCAGCCCCTTGGCTTCCAGATGCTCGAAGTTGGGGAAGGCGGTTATCGGGGCCGTGACTTTGCCCTCACCCGTTGAGCGAACGTCGCTGACCATTCCGGCAACAAGCTCGTTCCATTCGCCGACATCCTTCGCCAGCAGCACAACGTCACGCTTGTCCCAGAACTCAGCCTCATCGCGGACCTCGACCGTGACTACGCCGGTCTGCTTGAGGAAATCCAGCACTTTGACCACTGCAAGATGACAGCGCAAGAAGTTCTCGATGCCGCCACACTTTGGGTCGGAAGCGTACTGCGTTTTGCAGAAACTGGTCCAGGACCAGCCGTCATGGAGCTTTGTGGGCACCTGGCCTTTGCCGTCCATGGGGTTAGGGACGAATTCCGGGTACTTGGACAAGCCAAAATTCGCTGGTTCGCAGCCTTCACCGGGCCACGTCGAAAAGGCAATGACGTGCTGGGGAGCAACCATCATGTGCTTTTGGCCGACTCGAAAATGTCCTTTTGACTGGATTTTCAGCCATCGGTCAGTTTCCGAGCCGCTCTTGTGGTCTGTTTCGTCGCCGGTGAACTCCTTGACTTCGCCGACCTCCTTGAAGGGCAGGTCCAGTGCATGTTGCCGCACGGTTTCAAGGACCTGCCGCACGTCCTGGGGATTTGCCAGTTGGGTGGCCAGGCGGTAATGGATGGTTAGGCCCATTGCGAAATCCTCATTTCTTGCGAATGTTGGGGTAACACACCGCTGCACGTTCTGTCCTGCCAGTGGTGGGGCAGAAGAAGTCCACGCAGACAAATGACACGTTGGCCCGGTTCACGCTTGGCACGTCGATGGCTCCCACCACGCCGACCATGCCAGGCTCAAGCAGAATGGCTGGTCTGCCCCCGTAGTTGCTGTAGTAGCCCTGAACCGTTTCCTTGACTGTCACCTGGTCGCCGACGTGTAACTCACTCTTCTTCATGGTCGTCGTCCTCCCAGAACCCGAAATCAGAGCCATCGCCAGGGTGACTGCCAAAGTAGGTGCCCTCTGGGGCAATCTCGTTGAGTTGGTCGAAAAGTTCTTCGTTCAGGTAGAATCCGACTTCCTCCGATTCGTCGTCGGTGAGCGACTGACCGAGCAGGAGCTTGTCCACCGAGGCTGGGCGGTCGTATTCCACGCCAGCAGCGTCGAGAACTTCTTCAAATGCGGGAATCAGGTCCACTTCTCGGAGCGTTGCGGAACTGACGCTTCTTCCCATCCAATCCTTGTCGAGCCGGTTCATGTGTTGTCCTCCCCTTTGCCCTCTGGGAAAAGCCGTCCGTGGCTTCCCATCAGAGGGCGGCAGAAATGTAGCCTTTCACGCCTCAACGCCGCTGGGTTCAGGCTCAAAAGGTTGAAATCCGTCTTTGAATTCACTGCCGTGGTCCATCCCGTCGTCCAGGGTGTCGAGGTTGTCGTAGAAGTTGTCAAAATCGAACTCGGACATGGTTTCTCCTGGTTTCTGGTGAAGGGCGACTTTCCATGTCGATTCCTAGTACGGCTTACGGCTCGTCAGAACATGCGACGGAAGTTGCAGCACGCCACAATGACCACATTTGCCTTGAAATGCCTTCGAACCCGGCTTAGATTGACACCTGTGCAAAACTCGGCTCTATCCCTGGAGGTATCACCCATGCCCCGTCTCTTTCTCCTCGGTTTGGCTGTTGCTCTGGCAAGCCATCTGCCTATTCAGGCACAAGAAAAGAAAGACCCGCCCAAGGAATTCACGAACAGCATCGGCATGAAATTTGTGTGGATAGAGCCAGGGAGTTTCATGATGGGAAGTCCGAAGGATGAAAAACAGAGGTTTGATAATGAAACCCAGCACAAGGTCACGTTGACGAAAGGATTCTACATGGGGGTTCATACCGTGACCCAGGAACAGTGGCAGAAAGTCATGGGCAATAATCCCAGCCATTTCAAGGGCGAAAAAGACCTGCCAGTGGAAAACGTGTCCTGGGATAATTGCCAGGAATTCATCAAGAAAATGCGGGAAAAAGACAAGAAACCATATCGTCTGCCTTCAGAAGCGGAATGGGAATATGCCTGTCGTGCCGGGACGAAAACGCCGTTTCACTTTGGCGAAACGATTTCGACGGACCAGGCGAACTTCGATGGCAACTTCATCTACGGTGATGGCAAAAAAGGCAAGAATCGAGAGAAGACTACTTCTGTAGGCAACTTCCCAGCAAACGCCTGGGGACTGCACGATATGCACGGCAATGTTTGGCAGTGGTGCGAGGATTGGTTCGGGGCTTACGAAATAAAGGAAACCGCCGACCCGAAAGGTCCAGAAAAAGGCACGGAGCGTGTGCTGCGTGGCGGTTCCTGGAACTACCATCCTCGGCATTGCCGCTCGACCTTCCGTGCCGGGAATGAGCCTGCTTCCCGCCGCACCTACTACGGGTTTCGGGTGTGTTTCTTTGTGCAGTAAACGCGAATCCATTATTCATCTTTCCCCGGAGGATTCCCATGACTCGTCTCATCGGCCTCAGCCTGGTTGCTGCCCTGGCAAGCCATCTGCCCATTGCGGCACAAGAAAAAAAAGACCCTCCCAAGAACTTCACGAACAGCATCGGCATGAAATTTGTCTGGATTCCGCCAGGGAGCTTCATGATGGGAAGTCCCAAGGAGGAAAAACAACGGAGTGACAGGGAAACCCAGCGCAAGGTCACGCTGTCGAAGGGAATCTACATGGGCGTGTACACTGTAACGCAGGAGCAGTGGCAGGAAGTCATGGGCAACAACCCCAGCGAGTTCAAGGGCGAGAAGAACTTGCCGGTGGAACAGTTGTCGTGGGAGGATTGCCAGACTTTCATCAAGAAGTTGCGGGAAAAGGACAAGAAACCGTATCGCTTGCCTAGCGAAGCTGAATGGGAATTTTGTTGCCGTGCTGGTACAACAACGCCCTTCCATTTTGGCGCAACCATTTCCACCGACCAGGCGAATTATTTCGGTGAAGCCGTGTATGGTGATGGCAAGAAAGGCGTATATCGGAAGAAAACCACGCCAGTAGGTAGCTTCCCAGCAAATGTCTGGGGGTTGCACGACATGCACGGCAATGTCTGGCAGTGGTGTCAGGATTGGGTTGGCGCTGTAGAATCAACTGAAAAGGAACTGGTTGACCCGACCGGGCCAAAAAAAGGTCAATACCGTGCGCTCCGTGGCGGTGCCTGGGACTGCCATCCTACGAATTGCCGCTCAGCGTGCTGTTTCGAGGCTGGGCCTGGCTCCCGTTTCAGTGGCCACGGCTTGCGTGTCTGTTTTTCGTTGGAGTGATTTCTCCTCTCGTCAGTAATTCAATTTCTCTGCTGCATCTGCAAGTTGTTCGCCGGTGCGTTTCGTGTACCTGGCCGTCGTGTTCAAGTTCTCATGGCCGAGGATTTGGGCCAGGGCAACAAGGTCGTTCTGATTGTCGGCCAGAAACTGGTGGGCCATCGTGTGCCGACAAAGGTGCGGATGCAGCTTAGTTCCGATGATGGCGGAATACTTGTCACACAAGGCTCGAATTCCCCTGGCGGTCAACGGCCCCCTCTCGCCGACGAAAACTTTTTCGCTTTTGACCGGGGGACGAACATCGAGATAGGCTTGCAAAGCACGCCGGGCCGGAAGCGGCAAAGGCACTGAACGCTGTTTGTTGCCTTTGCCAAATCGGAAGACGACCTGGCCGCTGCGTTCGCTGAGCATGAGGTCAGAAAGCTCCAGGTTTTCCACGTCGGATACCCTGGCCCCTGTCCACAAGAAGAGTGAGAAGATGGCGTTGGCTCTGATGTCCTGACGTAGCTCGACCTCTCTCAGCAACCGGCGAACCACGCTTCGCTCCATGCCTTTGGGAGCAAGCTGCACCTGGCGAAGCTGCTTCACCTTCCGGGCCGGGTTCGCTTTGACGTGCTTCTGCTCAGCCAGCCAGCCAAAGAACCTCCGCAAGGTGACGAGTGCCCGGTTGACGGTCGCTACAGCCTGGTTCTTTTCCCGGCGTAGACAATCACGGAAGTCGCTGATGTCCCGCACAGTCACCCGACCCACCTTCAAAGGCTCATGGTTGGCCTTGGCGAACCAGGAAGCGAACTTCCGCACGTCCTGGACGAAGGCTCGGCGGCTATTGGCCGAGAAGTCGTGACCGGCCAAAAACTGGTTGAACAGGGAGGCTTCCGTGGGTCCGACACGGATGCCTTTGAAAACATTATCGCCCGAATTCTTCACGGCTTATCTCCATGAATTAGACAACTTTTGGACACATTCACGGGCTAACTGGGCTGATAAGGACTGTTATCACCCCTCATTATCGCCCCTATCCCAGCACTTCACGCACCCTTATCGCCCCGGTTCTGACGCTTCAGATGGAGGAAGACTGCTCTCAAAACATCCCCTTGGTCGAGGCCATCCGTCCCCTTCGGGAACAATTCCTTAGTCACTTCGACCACTTGGGCGGCAGTTGTAGTCGTCAGGCCGAGGGCATTTAAGCCATCCAGCAACTCCGCAATGTCCTTCTTCTCTTGCGGTGATGGCTTTGGTGTCCTGGTGGGCTTCTTTGCAACTACTGGCCCTGTGATAATCCTGCGAGCATAGAACAACACCGGCTTGTTATTGACACCACGGTTCTTTTTGCGGACCTCAAGACACACCAGTTGCTGTTCCTCGGTGTAGACCGGACGCCCATCTTGGAAAGTCGGAGCCGGGAACACACCAGCCTTTTGCAACTGGTAGAACCTAGCTCTGCTCAAGCCACACATTCGAGCCATCTCAGAAACGCTGACTATGGCTTTGGTTTCATCGCTCATTTGCACACCTATTGAACTAACCTTGAACACAAATCAGACACTTTTCACGCCGCTGGAGTCTGTGCCCGAACGAAATCATCCGTCACTGGCATGAGGTTCAAATAGCGAACATCCAGCGTGTCGAGTTCTGGATTGTTGACAGGCTTGACAACGACGAAGGGCAAGTTGATGGCTCTGATTTCACCAGCGTGGCCGAAGAACGGATATGCCTGGTTTGACCCTTTGACGCTGTGAATGGCGACATACTTGCCGACTTCCAAATCATCAGCGGCAAGCAGCAGTCCCTTCTTCTTGCCATGATTGAGCTTGTTCATGTTTTTCCCTTTTGTTTGACGGATGGTTGTTTCTCATCCGACTTGACCAGGTGTTCCCGACCCAGCGGCGTCAGTTGCCTTCTACCGTTGTCATCCTTCACGACAAAACCTGCCCGAATGACAAAAGGCTCGACAACCTGGCTCACCGTTCTTGCGGGCAAACCGAGCCGGGAGGCAATTACGTTGAGCCTGCTGTCGCCTTCGGACAAGATGCGAAGATACTGTTGCTCGATTGGTCCCAGGCCCAGGGCGTCGATTCCTTCAAGCAAACAAGCTCGCCCCAGTTGAGCAAGCGTAATCGTTCGTTCTCCCTCTGCCCGGCAGACCCGCCTTGCCGATTGCAGCAAACGCAAAGCGAGTCGGGGCGTACCACGGGCACGGACAGCGATGAGCGGGAAGACGGCCTCATCGACGGGCCAGTTCAACGCTTTGCTTCGTTGCCGGAGCAGAACAGCCAAGTCCGAATCGCTGTAGAACTGGAATCGAAGGACCAACTTCATGCGGTCACGGAGCGGTTGCAGCAGGCAGTATTCGTCGGTAGTGCTGAGCAACAGCGTGAAGTCGGCCAAGGGCAAGCTCTGGACCTGGCTGGACCTGCCCTGGACGAACAACTTCCGTCCTTCGATGGCCCGATAAAGGCTGGTTTGGAACTCTTTCCTCATTTCGTGACATTCATCAATATGCAGCACACTTTTGTCCTTCGCCGCCAGGAGTAGGGCGTTGAGGTCGCCTGGGGTCTTGATGCTCTGTCCCAGGGCCTCGTTGAAATCCACCGCCATTTCTTGGGCAATGACGAAAGCCATCTGAGTTTTGCCCAACCCCGGTCCCCCAACCAGCAGGGCGTGGTCGAATTTCTTGCTGTCGGCGAACGCTGCCTCGACAGCGACACGGACTTGCTCGACAACCGCCTTTTGGCCGACAATGTGGCTCAAGCTGGTCGGCGTGACCTCGTTGATTTCATTCGCTTGGTCCGACATATTTCACCCTTTTGACTGGATGGTTGATGAAAACTTTGCCGTCCCACTCATCATCGGAGAGAGCTTCAAAGGAATCATCAGACCATAGGCTGGTTTTCTCCCCACTACGGGTTTGCATTGCGGCTCGGCCATTCTCCACGTCGCAGATAGTGCCGACAGCCCCCAGGCACCCAACACCGTGAGCAACAAAAATTACTTTATCGCCCACTTCCCATTTGCTTGTTTTCATGGTTCTCCCCTTTCTGCTTAGGTTCTTGTAGGGCATGGTCAATTCCTCCGTTTCTTGCCGATTCCTAGTACGGCTTACGGCGGCTCTTTTGGCGGGGCTGCTCTCAACATCCGATTACCTCAGCCACGGCATGTTCCGCAGCTTCTTGCGTGGCCCAAAAATTGCCGCCCTCCCAGACGCATTTGCCCGTTTCGGCAAGTTCACGCTGAGGGCTGGTCACGGCGTAATCCATGAACGCCCATCTTTTCAGCACGGGCCGGTACATTTGCCTGCCCCCACGCAGGCCGAAGTGGACCAAGCCCATGCCCACGGCATCCTGAAGGTCGTCGGGGCCTGGCATTGCCTCTCCCAGGACGCCCAGCATCGGTGCTGCGGTGAGGTCATCCGTGCAACCGTCGCCAAGCCAGGTGAGGCCAGTCTTGGTCAACGGCTCAAGCAGCCCGTGCATGAAATCGTCAGACTCAAAGGCTGGTTCGCTCCTGTCCCGCCGCCGCATTGAACGCTGTTCCTTGGGGCTGACGGTGATGACCAACCTCCCGTGTTCGTCGATTTGCCAGGTCATGATTGCGGCCCTCCTCTTGTCGTCGGCAAAGGCAACTTTTCGCCTTTGTTTCGCAGTTCATTTCTGATTACCTTGAGCAACCGGCCCAGGTGGTTCTCGCCCTTGCCATCGCAGACCCCGAAAAAGGTGTCGCCCCAGACATTGCCCTCAACCAACTCAGCATCGCGGGTGCCCAGGAGCTTCTGCCGTAGGTCAGCGTCGGCGAATTTTTGCCGGAGGAGGTCTTCCATGACCACCAGCTTCATGCTGTCCCAGCCATCCCTGACTTTCAGCCTCCGGCCATGTCGTTTCGATTGGCCCGGCGTGGGCAAGGCCGCAATCTGCCTCCTGACCGCCAGGTCGAGCGTTTTCGCCGCCTGGTAGCCATGCTCGACGCTGCTGAACTCCATGCCGTCGAAGGTAACTTTGGCAGGCCAGAAGTTGGACAGCCAGCGGTAAGGACCACGAAAATGAGTGATTGCCTTGTTCATGCCCGCTCCTAGTACGGCTTACGGCCCCGGCCCAGTGGATTGAAATTTGCCCAAGATTCAAGAGAATTCCGAGAAAAACCAGGGCCAGCGTCCGTGCCAGCCCCGTTCGCATTCAAACGGCCATTTCCAGGGCGGCTGCCAGGGCCTGGCGGTTCATGGTGGCACTGTCGCCAAACCAGAGGCTGTTCAGCCTGTTTTGCTGGTTGTTTCCCCGCTGATGCGACAGCCACTCCGTCACGCCGTTGTACGCTGTCCAGAGCGTCCCTCGCACGGAAGGCAGGTCGTTGCCTCGGCCAGCTTCTGCCAGGGAGACAATCTCCTCCATGATGTTGTTCATCCGGGTTCCGGCATCCTTGCCCTCTTCGACCTTGAATACCTTCTTGACGTATTTCGCAAGGTCGGCCTGATTGACGCTCTTGCGAGCCAGGAGCTTGTACTGCTCGGCAGTGGCCTGGAACTGCTGGTTCGCCAGGTTGATGACCTCCCTGATGTTTGCCAGGTTCTCGTGGATGTCCTTGGTGTGCCGGAACCGGAGCAGTCTGCTGGCGTCGGAGTTGTGTGCCATTGCCAGGGTATTGCTGCACACAACTCTTTGAGGCGTGAACCCGACCCGAACCGCCAGCGAACCATCATGGCTGTGGGACAGCAGCAGGTACTTCTCCACTTCGTCGCCGGGAGCGATAACCAGAGGCTCACGGTTGAGCTTCGCCAGAACCCAGATGCGTGAGCCGCCACGGAGGCTGCCAGCCGTGTGCAGGACGGCTTCTTTGGCTTCCAGAAACGGCTGAAACCATTTGAAAGCATCCTGGTTCTGGAGGATGGTGTATCGCGGGCCGACGACACCCAGCACCTTGCCATCTGTCGAGCGGCGAACGGCTTTGTGCGTAACACCCGTTGCGTTATCGGTGGTTGCCAGGGGCACCAGTTCGGCTTCCCAATTGAGGCCCGCCTTGACGGACGCTTTCTGCCAGTCGTACAGGTCGGCTTCCTCAAGCGGCGTGCCCAGGCCGTGCCAAGGCGTGGTTCCGGCATAGGCCATTGACGCTTGCCCGTTGATGATTTCAAGTTCGTGAGCCATGTTTGTTCTCCTTTGCGTTTTTTCTTGTCTTCTGCCGATTCCTAGTACGGCTTACGCCCCTGAGCACAATTTCGACGTAGTTCGCAACTCATGGACTGGGAGCGGGTTGAGTGGGCCGTAGAATTGCTGGGGACCGTCAAAATGACCATTTTGACGCCATTCGAGAAGCGGCTGGACGGGGAGAGGTGGCGAAGTTCAAAGGCTGTTTTTACCCTTTGTTTTGCCGTCAATCGTGATGGAGCCGTTCTGCGGGAAATCCCGCAATTCCGGCTTCCGGCATTGTAAAATGAGAAGAGGTCGAAATGACGCTGATGAGTGAGGAGCCGCTTATGCCCGATTCAGTTTCCATCCTTCCCCTCAACCCGGACCATCTGTACAAGCCCGGCTCGGTGACGTTCTTTTACGACGCCGTGTCAGGCCGGGTGGACTTTGACGATTTCCCGCTCCACCACGCCGATATGCTGAACCGCGACGGCTGCAAATTGGGCAGGGCTTTCCTTCTGCCTGAGCAGCATGACTTTGAGGCCATTCCCTTGACACGCTCCAAAGTGACGAGTTTTGGCATTGTCGCCGGTCGCCTCGGTGAATTGAACGGTCATCACATAATCTGCGTCTGGAATGACCTGGATGATGAAATGACCAGAACGGTGGGGCATGCCCTGGTTGACCAGGTGCCGAAGGTCCGCCAGTCGCTGGCCGATTTGTTCATTTGCACGGATGGCTACCACAACGGCAAGCCCTGGCGAAAGCTATGTGAGATTTTGGCGAACCGTGCCGCCGCAGCGACAATGTAGCGGAGAAGGTCCAGCCACCCCTTTGATTCAACGAGGTTGCCCCATGTCCTTTTACGCCGCCGTGGACGACATCCGTGAGGCCGCGATGGAATACCGGCTTCCTGGCCCAAGAAAGAAGCTTCTGTGGTCCACCATCCTGGCCCAGGTCGCCAAGAACGATGCCTGCGATGGTGCCCTGGCCGAACTGCTCCTGGACATCATCACGGATTACGTCAAGAAGGCTGCCGATGAGGACATCATCTCGATGTGGCTGCAAACCGAGTCTGGCGGCGGCGACGACCCCGAAGAAGTCGTTGCCGAATGGGTCCGTGCCGCCCTGGAAATGGAACTGCTGGCGGAAGTCACCAGGGAGGCATGGGCCGAGGCCAGACCGCCAAAACGGAAGCGGTAGGTTCGTCCAGAAGGCAGGAATCGCACAGGACGCCAATTTTGACCGAAAACTGTGGCAATCGTCATGTCGTCGCGATAAGCTATGAGGCAAGTCGCCGTCGTCCGAATCCACTGTCCCTGGAGTTTCCCCATGACTCGCTTCTTCTTTCTCAGCCTGAGTTTTGCCCTGGCAAGCCATTTGCCCATTCAGGCACAAGAAAAGAAAGACCCGCCCAGGGAGTTCACGAACTCCATTGGCATGAAATTCGTCTGGATAAAGCCAGGGACGTTCATGATGGGCAGCCCGGAGAATGAATCTGGGCGGAGCAATGTCGAATTCCAGCACAAAGTTACGCTGACCAAGGGGTTCTACATGGGCGTACATACCATCACTCAGGAACAGTGGCAGGAGGTCATGGGCAAAAATCCGAGCCATTTCAAGGGTGAAAAGAATCTTCCCGTGGAATCAGTGTCCTGGGATGATAGCCAGGAGTTCATCAAGAAATTGCGGGAAAAGGACAAGAAACTATATCGCTTGCCGACTGAGGCTGAGTGGGAATACTCCTGTCGTGCCGGGACGAAAACGATATTTCATTTTGGCGACAAGCTCTCGGCGGAACAGGCAAATTACCGTGGCGGCGATGGCCACCGTCTTGACGATGTTCGCAAGGGCAAGCAAGCCGTCTGGCGGAAGAAAACCATGCCAGTGGGCAGCTTCCCCGCCAATGCCTGGGGCCTGCACGACATGCACGGCAATGTCTTTCAATGGTGCCAGGACTGGTACGAGGACGACTATCCAGAGAAGGACGTGGTTGACCCGACAGGGCCAGAAAAGGGCAGGCTCCGTGTGGTTCGTGGCGGTTCGTGGCTCCGCTATCCTGAAGTCTGCCGCTCGGCGTGCCGTAACGACCTTGGGCCTGGCTTCCGTGGCAACGACTTCGGTTTGCGGGTCTGTTTCTTTGCGGAGTGAATTTCCCGCCGCTTGCTCCTGACGAAACTGACGGCCTGAGCGGAACAACAGGAACGCAACCAGTGGCCATACCCCAGCGCTGCCCTTGAAGCAAAATTGAGGTGGCATTTTGCCACGTTTTTCCTTCCCATCACCCTTGGAGTATAAACTCCAATCCGCACCGATTGCAGGTGGCCTCGACAGGAACCGCCGCCCGAATGTTCGTGCAGGAGCACCGCCATTTCTTCATCTTGGTTTCGGCCTTTTTCACCTTCACCCCGCCCCGGAACAGCGAAAACGCGTCTGCGTTGATTTTGACCTGGGCGACCTTCTCCCGTAACTCTGGCGATAGCGACGTTGCCGCCCAACCCCTGGCAGGCATCTTCCGGCAAATCAGCCCTATCTCATCGCAGCGATTCTTAAAGTTCAGGTTGTGGTACTGCCGCACCGTGCAGTCGGGAATTCCGTCCAGGGCGTCGGCGTAGTGAACCATTTCATGGAGCAGGGTTTCGGCAATTTCCGCAACCGACCTTTCCAGGTGTTCCGCACAAATGTTGATTTCTGGCAGCTTCCCCACGGTATTCGACCACTTGTCATTGGCGAACCAGCCCAGGGCGTTCTTCCGGCCCTTACTCTGGATGGTGATGACGGGCAAGGGCATTTCCCGCTTGAAAACAGGTGAGAATTCCTTGAAGGCTCGCTCCAGTTCTTCGATTGCTGGCCTTATCGTGTTCATGTGATGTACTCCTTTTCTTGGGCATCCAAAATAAAGGAGTATCTTTTTCTTTTTTTCTTCAAAATTCTTGAAGCGACACTCATTTATAGAAGAAGAAAGGAGGCACACCATGCCTACGAAAGAGTACACGTTGAATGAAGTCGCATTATTGACTGGAATCCCGTATTACCGCATATATTACGGCCATTATACGGGTCGGATTCCTGAGCCGAAACGGGTCGGCAGGAACAGAATCTACACGGAAACGGACGTGCAGAATATTAAAGAACACTTTGCTCGAAAGAAGGAGGCAAAATGAAAATGCCGTTCGGAAAACATAAGGACAAGGATTTGACAGAGATTCCCAAAGGCTACCTGCGTTGGCTGCGCTCTCAGGACTGGGTTGCGGGTTGGCTGGCTCAAAGCGTGGACGAAGTTCTCAACGGAAATCCGGCTGTCGATGGGCAAGAAGCCCCAGAACGCTCGACGGAGGAACTCATTTGTGACATCGTAAAGCCCTGGGAGGACCAAATGGGCTGGCCTTGGGCAAGTAACGAGGATGAATGACATCACGACAGGAACACAAGAGCCGTTGGTCGGGCCAACGGCTCTTGTCTCTAGTTAAGGAGTAGCTCAACAATGAAATGAAAGGTTCAACGCAGATATGTATGAATTATCAGAGTTAGAAAAACCAAAAAGACCAATCGCTTTGCCGGTTATCTTGGAAAATATCCCCCAGGACATCCAGCAGAAAACTCGCTGGATTCTGTGGCAATGGGAATTTCGTGAAGATTCCCCAGGCAAATTCAGATGGAGCAAGGTGCCGTACAGCGGCAGATGGCACGAATGCGACGAACACTGGCATCGTGCCAAATCCAATGACCCAGAAACCTGGACAAGTCTGAAGGAGGTTCTTTCACGTCTCAAGCGCTTCGACGGCATCGGCTACCTGCTGGGCGACGGTTTCACTGGCATCGACCTCGATAAATGCCGTGACCCGTTGACGGGAGAAATTAAAGAACAAGAGTTGAGAATCATTCAGGAACTCCAGTCCTACACAGAAATTTCTCCAAGCGGCACCGGGGTTAAAATCCTGGTCAAGGCCGAGAAACCGCAAGGGCGGTGCAGGGTCGGAAACTTCGAGATGTACAGCCAAGGACGGTACTTTACCATCACCGGCCATCATCTTGCTGGCACTCCGAAAATCATCGAGGCTCGACAGGAGGAAATCAACCTGCTCCACGCCAGGATGTTCCCGCCAGTGGCGAAACCCTCCCGCAATGGGAAGTGCCGCCCCTCCACGGAGGTCAACCTGGATGATGAGCAAATCCTGACGATTGCCAGGCAGGCGAAGAACGCCGACAAGTTCAACAAGCTCTGGGATGGCGACTGGCACTCCCTGGGCTACCCGTCACAATCTGAAGCCGACGAAGCCCTGGTGGGCATGTTGGCGTTCTGGTGCGGCCCGCATTCAGACCGCATCGACACCCTGTTCCGTCGTTCTGGCCTTTACCGGGACAAATGGGAACGCCTGGACTACCGGGAACGGACCATCGAGAGGGTGATAGACAGCCAGGAGGAATACTACCAGTGTCATGACCAGGAACTGCGTGGGATGGAGAGGGACATCGAGGAAATCGTCAAGCCGGTGGAGATTGCCCCAGCCCAGATTGTAAAGAAGGACGACTTCCACAACCAGCCGGAAACCCAGCCCGCCAAGAAGGATGGCAAGGACGCCTTCCATTTCCAGCGGCTGGCCGAGCAGTTCCTGGAAGAGAGCGGGCAGATTTTGCTGAAATACCAGGAGAAACTGTATGTCTACCGAAAAGACCATTACGTCGAGGAAACGGAACTGAACGACAAGTTACGGCAGTTCTTGCTGCGCCACAAAATTCCCCACAACAACAACCTTGTTGGCAATGTCGTGCCCATCATCGGCTCGATGGTCTTCAAGAGCGCCGACGACTACCCGGCCATGCCGTTTCACATCGGCATGGAGGCTTTTCCGAACAACGTCATTGCCTACCGCAACGGGCTTCTCGACGTAGAAAAGCATCTCGCCGGTGACAATACCCTGCTCCCTCATACCCCGAAATGGGTTAGCACCATCTGCCTGCCGCATGACTTCGACCCGGATGCCAGATGCCCAAGCTGGGAATCCTTCTTGGACCAGGTGTTCGAGGGCGACCAGGAGAAGAAGAACCTGCTTCAAGAATGGTTCGGCTACTGCCTGATGCACGACACTTCCCAGCACAAGTTGATGGTCCTCACCGGCGTTCCCAGGTCGGGCAAGGGAACGACCATGCGAGTTCTGGAAGCCCTGGTCGGAGCCGAGAACGCCGCTGGGTACAATCTTCATTCCCTGGCCGACAAGTTTGGCCTGCACAAGTTGGTGGGGAAGCTCGTCGCCTTCATCGGGGAGGTAAACCTGGCCAACAGCCGGGACAAGTACCGCATTCTGGAAACCCTGAACTCCATCGTCGGGGAGGACAAGGTGGATGTCGAGGAGAAGTTCAAACCGGAGGGCAAGTCACAAAAGCTGCCGGTGCGGTTTGTTATCGCCTGCAACGATTTGCCGAACTTCGTTGACCCATCCGGTGCTTTGTCCGCCAGGCTCCTGGTTCTGGATTATGCGATTTCCTTTGAGGGCCGGGAAGACCGGAGCCTGGAACAGAAGCTGGTAGCCGAAGTCAGCGGCATCAGTAACTGGGCGTTGGCGGGGTATGCCAGGCTCCGATTCAACGGCACCTTCACCGTGCCAGCCCAGTCGCAAGCCCTCGTCAATGAGTTCCGACGTGAAAACTCCGACACCTATGCCTTCATCCAGGACTGCATCTTGGTTGAAGGACAACTGAACCCCGGCAACCTCGGCAGCATCCAGTTCACGGACAAGTCGATGTCCGTTTCAAGCAAGATTCTGGAGGCCCGTTACGAACGATGGTGCATGGAGAACAACATCGAGAAGCCGTCCTTGAAATGGATGTGCAGGAATCTGAAGACGATTCTGCCCAAGCTGCGAGAGGAGCGGCGGATGGTATGCGGCAACCGAGAGCGTTATTATTTCGGCATCGGCGTGGTGGAGGTGGCTAATAACCAAGAAGTGCCTGCTACTGTTCCGCTAGCCTCAACGGAAATCTTGACCAAGGCACAGGTTGAGGAGTTCTTTGCCAAAATATGAGCATGAGTGCCTAATGTTTGTGCAATCAGTTTGCAACTTGTTGCCCGTCATTTTCATGGTTTTCTTCATGAAAATGACGGGCAATTTTCGTCCGCATCGCCATTGCCAGGATTTGCCCGTCATTGCCCGTCATTTTCTATTGTATATCCATGATTTTCTTTTTCTCTATTCTAATTTTCATTTTTCAAGTCATGACGCTACAGATGAAAATGACGGGCAATGACGGGCAAATTGTGGCAATCAGGTTTTGCCCATCATTTTCATGACTTTTTTCATGAAAATGACGGGCAGCACCACCAACGACATGTGACCTGGGTGAGAACGCACAAATTCTTGCGAACAGAGAGTATTGCCTATTATTTGGGCAGTGGCAACACCTACTTGTGACCAGAGGACGTAGTGGTAAGTCCGTCTTCCAGGTAATAGCGCCCGTTTTCGTCTCTTCGTAATCGACCCAGCAACTTCTCGTCCTTGGGCAACACAATCTTACCAGCCCGCACCCACCAGTACAGGGTGGGGTATGGGATGCCGTACTTCCGACTGATTTCCGCCAGGTTTTCTTGCTTGCAGAATGGCATAGGTAGCCTCCTTTTCTGTCTATAAATGAATGGACTTTGAATAACTTTGAAAGAAAATCACTTTTTTCCAAAATAATTCTGCCACCGCACTCTATTATGGAGGAACGTGACAACTCTATTGGAAAGGAACTAAGAGATGGCTTGGACAAAGTTATGCAGAACATGCGATGGCGTATTGGATACGACCTGTAAAGAAGAAAGCCCGTATGACGCCGACGTTATTGTGTACGGGAACCACAGTTATCCTTGTGATGTCCCGCCCCAAGATGATGATGGCGACTGGTGCAACGACGATTACGACGATAGGCTTGTTTGAGTGAATCCTGTCGGAAATGAAGAAACCAATAAACAAAGGAGATGCAAAGTAATGAGTCTTGAAGAGAAGCGTAAGCGACGTGACAAACGGAAGGCCAAAAAGGCAAAGAGGCTTTGTTTTGGACATAATCCTCAATCAGATGAGGACGGGATGAAGGCCATAAACAGCCTCAGCCATAATGAAAAAGCGAAAATCCTCGACATCGTGAATGAGGTCGGCAAGCAATGGGACTGGAGCCTGGAAGACAATGGCATGGTGGAAACACCTCCTCCCGATTACGAGGAATACACGATGGAGCTTCTGGAGACGGACATGGCCTTCATTGGTAGAAAACTGAAAGACCTTGATTTCGATGGTTGGCTTTTCGCTATACTCGTCGAAAAGGGTGGAACGAAGTGGGCCGCAACCATCTTTTCTCGCTTCGGAAAAAACGCGGCGGGACGCCAGTGGGTAAGCTGGACGCTGAATCCCGATTTCTTGCGACAGTTCAACAAAATGTAGGAACGTGGCATGTCGGCCTTCCATCGCCTCCAATGGCTTCCCGTCGCCCAGGCGTCACAAAGCCCGCCAGAAGCGTTCCTGTGCCGTCTGTAGACATGGTGGCGGCTATCCCCAATCATTTTGAGAGGAGACGGAACTAATAACGATGAGCGGGGCGGCTATTAACTGTCCCGCCCAATAATGGAGGCTAATAACTATGAGCAGTTTTCGACTTTCATGCCCTGCCTGCAAGGCAAGGCTTTCACGGCAACACGCAGTTGATTGGCATTTGCCCATCGAACAAATCAAGTGGCTGTATTTGTGCAAGAAGTGCGAGCAGCGGTGGATTTATCACCCACTGCAAAAAGCGTTCACAGAGGAGGGAGCGGCAGCCGCTATTGGGAAGTCATTGTAACGAGGACGTTACACGGCTGCCTACTTGTCCAGTATTGGTCCAATACTGGAAGCTGGTTCAGGATTGTCCCCGGCATCCGAAAGCCCGCCACGGGGCATTCCTGGGGCGTCTGGAGGGTGTTCTTGCGACCCGGCCATGACCGAATGGCTTGATTTTCTGTTTTTCACCCGTAACCTGGCAGGCAAAGGAAAGAAGTGACCTGAACCAGGAAGGAGCGACCGATGGGATGGGGACAACGCTGGCCGGAACGAATTCCTCGGCCCAAAGCAAGGCAAATGACCGACAAGGAGAGCAGCACAATCCTGTCGGCGATGACCAAGGCTATCGCTGCCTCCCCCGTCCTGTCCTACCTTGGCGTTCAGGTGCGGGTGCAGCGTGGCCGATTCTACCTTGAAAGAAAATGTTCCGAAGACGATGAGGAAGTGGAAGTCCTGGGGAGAATCACGCCCCTGGCTGCGGCCAAGGGAGCGATGCTTCTTGAAACGGAAAACCGCTCTGGAAGCTGGTCCGAGGAGGCCAAGGGAACAGTTCAGAAGGTTATCAAGGCGGTCGCCAGCGATACCGAGGGAACCTTCCACGGCCTCGGCTCCATCGACAGGGTTCTTCGCAAATCTGGCAAGGGATTGACCCGTCTGCCGGTGAAGAAGGTAGGCAAGAACAAGTTCGTCTATTCGGAAACTGGAGCCGTTTGCAGCGTCCAGGAAGCCCTGTTTCACTACTTCGGGCTTCCCCTTGAGGTTATCGCTGAACCCTCGGAGTGGTATTCTTACCACCGAGAGCCGGAAATCGTCGAATCGAACAAGAAGCGGGTTCTCGTCAATTTCAGCGCCGTTGGTCCGTTTGGGGAATTTGGCGGCAGTTGCCTTTACGCAGAAAGAGACGGCACCTGGGATGCCTACACGCTGCGGCCCAGCGAGAGTCGCAACATTGCCACGGCGGAAGCCTGGCTGGTGAAACGCAAATGGGAGGCGTGGTGACAAATGGGGGTCATCAGCAAGAAACTGGCGTCTCGTCTCCGCAAGCTCAAGAAGCTGCCGAGTGAATTGCGGCGGCAAGCAGTCGTGGATTTCTCCAAGGTTCCCAGGGACTTGCAGCGAAAGGTGACACTGGATATTCCTGGCTACGACCCCCTTCATGCTGCTTATATTGCGGCGCAGAACTTCACCGGCTTGTTCATGGAGGAGGTAACGCAGTTCCCAGAATTCGATGCCTACTGGAAAATCTACGGCCCCGCCACAAAAGAATACATGCCAGACGGTCCGCCGATTAGTCCGCTGACGAAAAGCTTTTTCACGACTTGGGCCTTCTTCGACTTGCGTTCTGGCAAGAGCGGGGAAACCATCGGCACCTGCCTGCTCGATGTTGCCGAATTGCTGGAGATGGACGAGTTCATGGTCGAGACGATTCGCCAGTTCCAGGATTCCCGCATGGGCATTTACGAGCATTGTGGGGTCGAAGATGGCCGGTGGCGGTTACGAGAACTGGTGACGGACAAGGAGGTCCGATGTCACAATTCTTCCGGCTATCGGGGCAAACCGGGCGAACTCTGGTACGTTCGCTTGTGTCCGCCGCTGCTCAATCTGGTCGATTACCATGTCGCCGTCACGACACCATATATTCTGATTGGGACCACCAAGGCTGATTGGACGGCCTACCTCAACAAGAACTTGCTGGGGTCATTGGCTGACACGGAAAAAGCTCTGCACGACTTCATGAAGTTCGGCAAGGCGGCGAAGTCCCGCAGGGCGGACAGGTCGTGGAGCGAGTTCGTCTTCCAGGCGTATCACCATCATCAATATGACGCCATCTTCCTGGCGGGTCTGCCCGACGTGAAGGGCAGTCGGCCAAATGCGGAATGATTTGCGGGGGATGTGCCGCCTCCGTCAAGATATTTGGCTCCTGGCCCTCCCATCACCTCATCTGGCTTTGTTCCCCGCCTGGGCGTCCGAAAGCCCGCCACGGGGCATTTCTGGCTTCTGAAGGCTGCTGTCCGGTGCAAAAAGAGCGTTCTGGACAAATGGGAGAGGGGCGATTACCCTGGAAGGGAGGAGCGGGTGACTCAACAGGCGAGTCTCGACCAACTCTCGCCATACCTGGTTTTCTGCTTTCAATGAGGATGAAAATGAGAATCACATACAATAGTCCCACAGGCTATGAGGAAGATAGCCCTTCCGATGCTTTTGTCTCTCAATTGTTTGAGAGCGGCGAGGAATACTGGCAAGACATTCATGGTTGTGGCCATGGCGTGTTTTGTTCGTGGGAGAACGGAATTCGAATCGGCGATATGGAGGTCACTTTCAAAGAAGGTCATGGATTCCACCTAAGACACTGGACTGACATGTCCAAAGTCCCAGGACAGCCGACTGTGTTCTTGGCATTTGACAAGCGTATCCGAGACGGAGAAGTTGTTACACTTCATTATGGTGGTGAACCATTTCTCGTTCCCGCTGCGTTATTTGTCTCCAAGGATTTGGCAGTACGCGCCGCAAGGGAGTTCTGCGAGAACGCGGGACGGACTAATGACGTGAACTGGATACCCAAAAAAGGCTTGAATTGGAATTCGGAGACTGGTCAATGGCATCCTTCCGTTGAGATTTGGAAATGACTAACAGCCTGAGACGTGTTGGTCCGGTAGGCGGCAGTGGCTCTTTTCCTTCGTCGCACAATCGGCAGGAGTTACCAAGAAGGCGCTGGCCTTTTGAAAGCAGAGTGTCCAATGGAACTGCTTACTAGAGATGACTTCCGTAATGGCGTATTCAAACGCGACCGCTATCTGTGCGTAAATTGCGGCTCTCCTGGCATTGATTCTCACCATATCATGGAACGCCGCCTATGGCCTGATGGTGGGTACTATATCGACAACGGAGCCACGGTATGCGAACCATGTCACATTCAAGCAGAAATGACAAATATCTCCTGTGAGACGTTAAGGGAGAAAGCTGGCATCAAGCAAGTCCTGCTGCCTCCCCATCTCTATTCTGACCAAAGGTATGACAAATGGGGCAATCCCATCATGCCTAATGGCGAACGCCTCCGAGGGGAATTGTCCGATGATGAATCCGTCAAGAAGGTGCTTGAGCATGTGACTTATTCGTCATATATCAAGTATCCAAGAACCTACCATTTGCCTTGGTCGCCCGGTTGCACAGAGAACGACCGTATTATGCCTGACATTACTTGCTTTGCGGATAAGGAAGTAGTGGTCACGACGAAAATGGACGGCGAAAACACCACAATGTACCGTGACCATATTCATGCTCGGTCTATTGACAGTGGAAATCATCCATCAAGAAATCGAGTCAAGGCAATCTGGGGCAGTATCGCACATGAGATACCCGAAGAGTATCGGGTGTGCGGTGAAAACCTTTTTGCCAAGCATTCTATTGCTTATGACAACTTGTCAGGATACTTTGAGGTGTTCTCTGTTTGGAATAAACTAACTTGCCTTTCTTGGAGCGAAACTGAGGAGTGGGCCGGTTTGTTAGGCTTGCCTATTGTGCCTTTATTGTACAAGGGTGTTTGGGACAAAGACCTCATCCATTCGTTCTATAAAGAAGGCATGGAGGGTTACGTTGTGAGGTTGGCGTCTAGTTTTCCCTACGGCAAATTTCGATTTTCTGTCGGAAAGTATGTGCGGGCTAATCACGTTCAAACTCACGGACATTGGATGAGGCAAGAGATTGTTCCAAATAGACTCAAGGCATAAACATGCGCCAAGGTGCCGCAGGGCTGGCAGGATTTCGCTTCTGGGGGACAAACTCACATCACGCGCTCAGCGCGTAGCGTCGTGGCTCGCCGCCCGTTTGCCGTTTATTGAAATAGCGGTGGTGCTTTTGGTATTGGTATCTCGACATTGAAACATCTGTGAGGAAGCTTGTTAAG
>Ga0182024_10007971_pt1 | contig 22613 bp, 17 predicted proteins | sample P32metaG_FD_120480 | JGI IMG/M metagenome (GOLD analysis project Ga0182024, IMG submission 120480) | Permafrost microbial communities from Stordalen Mire, Sweden - P3-2 metaG (Illumina Assembly) | ecosystem: Environmental > Terrestrial > Soil > Wetlands > Permafrost | place: Sweden: Stordalen... | reverse complement strand
TCGAATAGACTATTGTCCCAGTGGGGCTCATTTTGACCACGAACGCATCGCCCGAGGCGAACATAGGGTCAAACTGCCCCCCCGCACCAGCATAGGCCGGCTGAAAAGCGTTCGAGCTGACCGGGAAATTCGAACTGGTGGTATAACCCGTAAGATAGGCGTTCCCGGCCGCGTCCACTGCCACGGCCGTGGCCAGGTTGAAGTAGCTTCCGCCCAAATACGTCGAATACAGAAGCTTGGTGCCAGCCGGATTCAGTTTCGCCACGAACGCGTCGGAGTTGAACATATTTAATACGGAGCCTTGCAGCGAGGGCTGGACGGCATTCACGGTTGGGAAATCGGTCGAGGCCGTCGCGCCCACCACGTAAGCGTTGCCCGCGCTGTCCACCCCGATACCGGTGCATCCGTCCTGATTCGAGCCCCCGATGAGAGTCGAATATATGATCGCGCTGCCTTGGGGATTTAGCTTGGTCACGAAGCAATTCGTATTCAGCGACTGACTGCCCGGTGTCAAATCCGTGGTATGCGGGAAATCCGAGCTGGCGGTAAAGCCGGTCAGATACAGGTTGCCGGTGGCGTCCAGGGTGATCCCGAGGCCCCCCTGGGTGTTCCCTCCCCCGATGTGCGTAGTGAAGATCATCTGCTTCCCGTCAGCGCTGAGTTTGGCGACCATTACGTCACCCTCCAAACCACCGTCGACCGAGGCAGAATAGGTGGACGCGGTGACCGGAAATTCGGGGCTGTCCGTGGCTCCGATAATGTACGCATTTCCGGACGCATCGGTCGCTACGCGCGCCGCTTCTTCCATATTCGCTGTTCCAAAATAGGTGGCGTAGGTGATGAGGGGATCGATCACTACCGGCTTCTTTAAATCATAAACACCGATTTCAAAACCGACTACACCCTTCGGATCCTCCCGAAAGCGGCCCTCCACCGGCGCCTTCCGCCCTGTCGCGGTAGGCTGATACACTACCGGCTTTTTCCATCTCAGTAAGTGGCGGCCGGCGGTGATCGTCAGGGAGCCGTCATTTTCGAGGTGCACGTCGTCCGCCCCGTCGAAGTGAATTTGAATACGGCTCGCGTCGGCGCCCGGGTACACGATGAAGTCGTTTTCAATGTAGTCGCCGGACCCGTGATAGGTAAGGTCGATGCCCGGGTAAATCTGCGGAAACGTGACACGGCCGAAGGTCGGAACGCCCGTGACCCAACGCTTTGGATCGTTGCCCAGGAAGTAGTTCACCCGCCCGCTCATCGGCTCCTGAGCTTGGCCTTGAACCTGCGCGTCAGCTCCCTCCACGGTCGCGCGAATAGTGCGCGCTTTCGTATGTTTCGAGCCGGGGAAATCGAACACTGCCTCAGTGGCCGCGAGCCGAATCGAGTGGCGTGCTCCCTGGGCGACAAACGGGTAACGACTGTCCGTCTGGCCGAGATTGCGTTCAATGCGGACAGACGCAGAACCAGCACTGCCGGTACCACCGGAGGAACCGTATGTATCCTGAATGCAGTCATCAATACATTCACAGCCGGTTTTGGGGCAGCCCCCCGCAAGTAACACTGTGGGGGTGTGAAAAGGCCACGGGGTACCGTGATCTGAGAATGTGCCGAACAGCACCGGTCCGATGACCGCCGCGCAGAAGGCTAGGGTGAAGCGATGTCGCAGAAGCCAGCGAGCAACGTTACGTAACGACGCCATCCCGATATCATACACCTGTAAATGCTCGCCAGGTAAGCCAGCGCAAACGCGATCATGGCCGTCGCCGCGATCTGATCGACCGTCCAACCAAAGTACTTCGCCTCATCGACATGCAATTGATCCTGCAGTAAGCGAAAAACACCGTAGGGGATAAGAAAGGCGGCCGCGAAGAAGCCAGGCGGGCGCGGTTTCCGATCCAGAAGCAAGAAAGCTCCGCCCAGCGCCAGCAGGAACAAAATCTCGAGTAATCCGAGATCGTAGCGCGTGCCGCCCGGATACCGGACGCCGAGCCAACTGGACGTCCGGACTCCTGGATGATCGTGCATCAGGTAGCACCCGACACGTGCGATCGACCACCCAAACGGAGTGGAGAAGAAGACCGCATCGCGGATCGCGAGCCGCTCAGTCCGCACGATCCCGCGAACCCGGAAAAATGCTGCCGCGCCAATAATTCCTCCGGCAAATCCGCCGAAGGAAGATATGCCCCCGGAGAACACCAGCCGGGTAGGATGATGTGCCGCCGCGAACAACGTGGCGGGCGTATACGCTGTATACGCAAGACGTGCACAGGTGAATCCTACGCCGAACAGCCACAACGCGAATTCTGAGATCCGCTCCTGTGAAATGCCGTATCGTTTCGCGCGCTGCACCGTGATCAGGTATCCGGTCATGCAACCCAGTACCACCAAAATGAGGAAGGGGTGGGTGGAAAGTGGCCCGATATGCCACTGGCTGGTATCGATATACGGGAACACGCTGCTAACCCAGTGTACACCAGGCGTGTCGCCCTTCCCGGAATCAAGAAAACGGCTTGAGGAGTTAGGATAACTGAGACGGCTTGGCGTCTCAGTGGCATTGAAATATGCAAACTTCGAAAGAGCGGATGGTCGCGCGGTCTCTGCCGGCGGTGGTGCTGCTCGCCAATGCGGCAGGCCTGGCGCGGAGCTTACCTCAGCCGGTAGACCATGTTTAACTCTTCAATGAGGTCACCATACTGTTTTTTATGGCTGGTCGCGCTGCCGCTGGCCGCACAGGTGAGTGTCCTCACCTATCAATACGATCTGTCGCGGGACGGAGTGAACTCCAGCGAAACCATGCTTACGCCGGCCAACGTGAACAGTACGCACTTCGGAAAATTGTTCGCTGTAGGCGTGGACGGTTATATTTACGCCCAGCCGCTGTACCTACCCAACGTCGGCATAGCGGGTGGCGTGCACAACGTGGTTTTTGTTACGACGGAGAACGACAGCGTTTACGCCTTCGACGCTGATTCGCCGCAAATGCTGTGGCAGACGAATTTTCTCAATCCCGCCAACGGGGTGACCGCGGTTCCCGCCGCCGACGTGAACTGCGATCAGATTGAGCCGCAGATCGGCATCACCGGGACGCCGGTGATCGACCCTTCGTCCGGTACGATTTACGTGGTTGCGATGACGGAGGAAAATGGCAGCTTCGTGCATCGGCTGCACGCGTTGGACGTGACGACGGGCGCGGAAAGGCCCGGGAGCCCGGTGGTGATTCAGGCGTCGAGTCCGGGAACGGGGGACCGGACCGGCGACACCGATACGCTGGTTCCAGGAAACTACAAAGAACGCCTGGGTCTGTTGCTGTTGAACGGCGTGGTGTATCTGGGGATGTCGGCGCATTGCGATCTCGGCATGTATCATGGCTGGTTGCTCGGGTACGACGCGACCACGCTAAAACAGGTGGTGGTCTACAATGTGACGCCGAACGGCTCGATGGCGGGTCTTTGGCAAGGCGGCGCCGCGCCCGCAGTGGATTCATCGGGCAATATGTATATCGTCTCCGCCAATGGCACCTTCGATGCGAACAGCGGCGGGCCGGATCTGGGCGAGAGTTATATAAAACTTTCGACCAGCAACGGAATAAGCGCGTCCGATTATTTCACGCCCTATAACTACGCGACGTTGGACACCGACGATCTGGATACGGGATCGGCCGGCGTGGTGCTGCTGGGCGATGAAGCGGGATCGGCCGCGCATCCGCACCTGATGGCCGGCGCGGGCAAGGAGGGCAGCGTTTATCTGCTCGACCGCTACCATCTGGGGCATTGGCAGGCGGGGTCGGACAGCCAGATTGTGCAGTCGATTCCGAAAGCGATCGGATCGCAGTACGGCAGTCCGGCGTACTTCAATCAGACCGTTTATTTTTGTGGAGCTGGTGATAACCTCCGTGCGTTCCCGATCGCGAATGCCGCGTTCGGCTCGCCGTCTCTTTCCTTATTTGTTTACGGTTTTCCCGGCTGCGTGCCGACGATTTCGGCCGACGGAACTGCGAACGCCGTGCTGTGGACGCTGGACGCCACGCCGGCGCTGCGCGCTTATAGTGCCGCGAACATCGGAACGGAATTGTATCATTCCAGTCAGAACGACGCGCGCGATTCGCTCCAGAGCTACGTAAAATTTTCCTTGCCGATGGTCGCCAATGGAAAGGTCTACGCAGGCACGCAGACCGCGCTGGTGGTGTATGGTCTGCTAACGCCGCCGCTCACCATCGTCAATGCCGCCACCGGCACGGCGGGCGCGGCCGCTCCTGGTTCACTAATTGAAATTACCGGAATCAATCTCGCCGCAGCGAACGCGTCGGCTGCCGGTTTCCCTTTGCCGTGGACGCTCGGTGGCGCGTCGGTGACCATCAATGGCGTTGCGGCTCCGTTACTATTCGCCGGTGCGATGCAGATTAACGCGCAGGTTCCGCTGGCCGCTTCTCCGGCGAACGTCAACGTGACGGTGATGAACGGAAATGATGTCGTGGGTACCGGCGCGCTGAACATTCAGAGCGTCGCGCCGGGTCTTTTCACGATTTCGGGCCAGGCGGCCGTGGTGAACCAGGACGGCTCCGTGAACAGCAGCGCGCAGCCGGCTGCGGCGGGGAGTTTTATTTCGGCGTATCTCACCGGGCTAGGCGCGGTGACGAATCCGGTCGCGCCGGGAGCGGCCGTGCCTTCGAATCCTCTGTCGACCGTGATGGGAATAGTCACAGCGACGATGGGAGGGCAGGCATTGCAAGTGTTGTTCGCAGGCCTTGCTCCGGGTTTCGCGGGACTGTATCAAGTGAACCTGGTGGTGCCGCAGCTTGCCGCGGGAAATTATACCCTACAAATTTCCGTGAATGGCGTGGCTGGCAATTCCGCGCCGGTCAGCATCCAGTAAATCATTCCAGTGCAGCACGCGGGCGGCGGCGTACCGCCGGCGAATCCGCTCTCTCTGTGCTGTTGAAAAACACTGTACACGCAAGCAGTGCGAGCAACTGGTGGCACGCTTTCTGCGGGCTGTCCACCAGCCGCGCCAAGCCGGTCTGGTCCAGCTCGGTCAGACACTCGCTGCCTCGTCAGAAGAGATCGTCGCCATGTGGCGTTTCACCCGCAACAACGGCATCACCAAAGACTTCCACAACAAAATGGAGCTGATCAACCGGCAGGCCTACGGTTTTCGTAACTTCCAAAACTACAGACTTCGCTTGAAGGTGTTATGTTCTAAGATCAGTCTGGGATCGGGGATTCGCCCCCGTTGTTGGCGTAGAGCCCATGAAAAGGGAAGGGATAAATGGTCGGGGCGAGTGGATTCGAACCACCGACCTCCTGGTCCCGAACCATAAAATGACGTACTTTCAAAGATTTAGCACTGGGCACAGTGATTGTTCAGCATTGCGCATTGTTGCGAGTTATCAAACACTTCGGGCATGCGCCGGCTGGACAACGAGCAATATTGAGAACGCTGCTATGCGGGGAGTCGGCACAAAACTGGGCACAGTTCGCTCGGGGCCGGTTATCGCCACCTCTCTTGGTCGCCAACGAATGCCGATCGTATCAGCTTTTATAGGGGCCAAAATATAGGCTGCTCAAGCTCTTCCGGCGGTTGCTTCGGAATCGGACAAAACCGTCGTCGTGTGATACGCGCGCGGTGACGGAGCGGGCGTGGACAGCGCTGCAAGCTCCGGAGCGGTCGGGTCCAACACCTCTGCTGTGTCCACCACGCCGTTTGCGTCGACTCCGCCCAGTACCAGAACGGTTCCTTGAGGCAGTACGGTGGCCGTGTGCCACGCGCGTGCTCGCGCAAGCGAACCGGTCCAAATCGCGTCACTTGTGGCGTCCCCACGAATCGTTAACGAGTCTTGGGGGCCGGATTGACCTGTCCCTCCGGCGATCAGCGTGCGTCCATCCGGCAGGAGGGTTCTGCTCTGACCCGGCAGTAGCCCAGCAGGACGTTGCACTTGAGGTGCCTGTCCCGACGTCACGCTGCCCAGGACCGCCGCAAGAATCAGCGACAAACCAAGATTCTCGAGTTTTTTCATATCGCTCCTCTGCAATATCTCCGCGAATCTAACTGCACTAAGGGCTGGTGATCGTTACGTTGGCAAATGTGGCCGTCGTGACTTGACCATTGGCCTCCGAGGTCACCGCTAGCCCGATATAGGCGTTGGTGTCCATGGAAATCGTTATCGTGGATCCGAACTGGGTCCAGGTGCTGCCATCCGTGGAGGAATAGGCAGAGAAACTGCTCCCGCTCCGGACGAGTTTGAGCCAATACGGCGCGCTGAGACTCCCAGTCCCTTGATAAGTCGTTCCAAACGTGCTGAAGCGGGCTTGGAAGTCCAGACCATAGGTATTTTCCAGGCCGACAAATGCGTTCGCCGAATCGGTCGCCAGCGTTTCACGGATCATGACACCCGCCTTGGCAGTGCCAACGAAGTTCGAGGCGCCTGTTACCTCCGCGATGATTGTGGCATTACCAGATATCGTCTGATAGGCGAATTGGAAGCTGTCACTTTGGAGCCAGATGCAGCAACCGGTCCCCGAAACTGTGTAGGTGCCGCTGCTGTAATTAGATCCGGTCCCTAATTACCAAAATCGGTCTAGTAAACAATCGATCCGTTCGTCGGGCGCTCGAACGCAGCCTCGCAGAAGCGATTCGGCAAGCTGGCGTGGCACTCGATTGCAACCTCAACGACCCATCCCATCTGGTGATGGCGCACTCGTTTAGTTTGAAGTCAGCGAGGGCACAGTCCCGGAACGACGAAGGATCGATCATGATTCATACATCTCCCGATCCGACTCCGTTCGAAGAAGAATCTGACTTGTTCAGATCCATTAACGAGAAGATGAACGATCCACACTTCGCCGTTTACGCCCCAGTCGCGTACCACAGTCCGGGCGAACGGCGTGATATACATAGCAGGGTCAGAGACCCAATTCTGCGGTGTCTGGAAGGATTCGGAAATGGCGAATGAAACGTTGGTTCGTGACGTAACTTTATTGGCTTACAAGGCGTTTGGGGGAACGATCCATGGCAGGACGATGCTCCAGAAGAGAGTTTATTTTCTGTCGGTTTATTTGCGGGAAGACCTTGGGTACGAACCTCACTACTACGGCCCGTACTCCTCGGAGGTCGCTACTGCAAACGCTGAGATGAAGTCGGTCGGATTTCTTTTGGAGTTTCCGCTTGGCTATGGTGTCGATCAACGTGGTTTTGAGCTGGCCCGCTACGATTACAAGCTGACGGAGGCTGGATCGAGACTGGCCGAACGGAAAGCAATTGCCAACCCCGAATTGTGGCCCCGGATCGAAGGTGCGGCCAAATTGCTCAGCGAGGCTGGAAACCTCAACTATATGGAGCTTTCGATTGCCGCGAAGGCGTACTATGTCCTAACCCAACTTAAGCGTCAAGCGACCCTCGACGACATCTCGGCGATGTTACCAAGATTCGGCTGGTCCGTCAGCAAGGATGAATTGGCCAAAGCGGCCGCCTTCTTAGAAAAGACCGGGCTCGTCAAACCTTCCGAAGCAACCGCCGGAAGAGCTTGAGCAGCCTATATTTTGGCCCCTACAAAAGCTGATACGATCGGCATTCGTTGGCGACCAAGAGAGGTGGCGATAACCGGCCCCGAGCGAACTGTGCCCAGTTTTGTGCCGAATGGGCCCTTTTTAAAAAGGGCGACAGAATCGCGCGCGCCGCGCATTCGAAGATGTGCCACGCTCCGAAGTCGTTCGCGCCTTCCTCAAAAGTGCGACTCTCCGCCAGTTGAATGTCCCGTTTCAGTTATCTCGTCGTCCGGTTTTCAGGTGTCCCGGATGGCCGGCTTGGGTGTCCCCCGAGAGGCTGGGGGTGGCGGCCTTAATAAGAAGGCCCGTGAGCAAGTCAAGCTGCGTGTGGTTTTCGGGCTGATTGCAGCGCGTGTAGTTGGGTGTGGTGAGATAACAGGCCAGGCAGCCTTCCAGTTTTTTTGAGTCCATCAAAAAAGCCGGGCCGCTTTCGGGGTCCGACAGTACGCCGCCGGTGCTTTTCTATTCTGTCTTAAAGCCGATACGATGCTTCGGCGACCCTTGCGGCCGTTCCAGCAACTTCTTGATCGCTTTGAATATCACCTGGATTTCAGTATTGTGGTCGTACTCCCGTTCCCCAGAGGAAGCGAGCACCACGCCAGCGCTTCGCGAAGTTCACGTAGTTTTGGCGGCTTGCTAAGTACACGGTCCACAGTCGACGGCACGTCTCCCTCCGCAATGAGCTTTTGTCCCCAGCCGGTTAACATGAAAACGGGGGTATGAGGAGACGCGAGCTTTACGGCGCTGGCGACCCTTCGTCCATCGACGTGAGGCATGCCCAGATCCGTGATGACGGCGGCGAACGGCTCCGTTCCCTCCGCCGCTGCCTGGAAAACATCGATCGCCTCCTGCCCGCCGCCGGCAGTGATCACTTCATGCCCATCGCCTTCCAGAGCGTCCCGGAGCGATTTGATCAAAAGGGGATCGTCGTCGACGACCAAAAGCCGGAGGCTCGTCGGATTGGCGTGGTGGAGTGCGGGTGGCGCCGCTTCCGCGTGGACGGGGACTGCAAATCCCAGCCGGACCGTCGTTCCTTTACCCGGCAGGCTCTCGATTTCAATTTTCGCGCTATGGCGCCGAACCACGCCGTAGACCATGGCCAGGCCGAGACCGGTGCCGCGTTCACCTTTAGTCGTGAAGAAGGGCTCCATACAGCGGCTGCGGATTTCCTCCTCCATCCCGGCGCCGGTGTCGATCACTTCAACGTGCACACATTTGGCCAGTGATGCGTCCCCGGCCGCTTGTTCCGGGGCGGTTCGTATTGTCAATGTCCCGCCGTCCGGCATGGCGTCCACCGCGTTGAAGACAAGATTCGTGAGTGCTTCGCGAATCTCGCTTTCGATTCCCGAGATGGAGTCCAAGCCCTGGGCCAGTTCTAACCGAACGTCGATGACCGAGCCGCGTTGTTGCAACATATCGCTCCAGCGAGCGCGCGTCAGATCCACCACTTGCTGCGTTAGCAGGTTAAGATCAACCGGCGCGAGCATCAACTCGGGCTCTCGCAGGCGGTAGAACTCCCGCATGCGCCCCACCGTGTGTGCCACGTCGCCTATGGCGCGCTGCGTGATCTCCAGGTATTCACGAGTGCGCGCGCTTAGGTCCGGCTCCGTTTCGAGCAGCATGTCGAGGTAGAGGGCTACCGGCGAGATCGCATTGTTAATGTCGTGGGCGATGCCGCTGGCCATCTGCCCAAGCGCGCGCAAGCGCTCCTGCTGCATGACGACTTCCTGCGTCTGCCGCAGATCGTCATACGCCTGCTTCAGGGCGCGGTGGAGTTCGGCTTCCCGCTCGGCTCGAGAGCGAACCGCATCGATTTCCTTGTTTTTCAATTCCTCCACGATCCGGTTGTTTTCTTCCTGGAAGAATTTCCGGCGGAGGAGCGCGCGGATTCTGGCTTTTAGGACGGCAAGGTCGCTGGACTTTCCCACAAAATCGTCCGCGCCGGCCTCAAGACCTCGAGTCATGTCCTCTTCCGATTCACTGGAGGTCAGCATGATCACCGCCGCGGGCTGGCTGGCGATATGCTCGCGCTTGAGTTCCGTGATCCGGCGGCACACTTCGATCCCATCCATTTTGGGCATGATCAAGTCCACGATGATGCAGTCGAAAGTTTCGCGCGCAATGCGGCCCAGTGCTTCGTCTCCGTGCGTTGCGTTCGCGACGTCGTACCCTTCGCCGTTCAAGACTTCAGCCAGATGTTGAAGGTAAGTCGGACTGTCGTCGATCGCCAGGAGACGGGCGCGCCGAAAAGGTGCGTCGGCGGAATCCAATACGGCCGGACGCTGGCCGGCCTTTCGCATGAGCGTGCGGACGCGCAGCAGGAGAATCTCAGGAGCAACGGATTTCGAGACATAATCGTCGGCGCCGCTATCCAGCCCGGCCGGTTCGCTGCCCAGGGCCTGGTCCATGGTCAGCATCAGAATGTGAATCCCTCTGGTACGGACATTCATGCGCACGCGCCGGCACAGCTCATCGCCTCGAATTCCTGGCAGATGATAGTCGGCGATGATCAGGGCAGGCAGGCGCCGGTTCAACTGTTCAAGCGCGGATTCGGCGGTGGAAGCGCACTCCACCTCCCATCCCTCGCCTTCGAGCAGGTACCGGAGCTTCAGCGCTTGCGTCTCCGAATCCTCAACAATCAGAATCTGCGCGGTTGTTTCCATCACGCCACCTCGCTGCGCGGCATGATCAGTTCCAGGATTCGCGGGGCGATCGCCGGGAGCGGCAACGATTCCGAAGCGCCTCCCAGACGCACGGCCTCGGCCGGCATTCCATAAACGACCGCAGTGGACTCATCCTCCGCGATCGTATGCGCGCCACTTTGCCGAAGCCGCAGCAGGCCTTCCGCTCCGTCCTCGCCCATGCCGGTCAGCAACACGCCGAGCCCCTGGCTTCCGAGGGCCGCGGCCATCGATTCGAACAGCACCGTTCCCGAAGGACGCTGCGCACACACCGGATCCCCGCGGTCCACCCGCACGAATCCGTTCTCCGCACGCAGATGATGATCGGCAGCCGCCAGATAGATTCTTCCGCCCGCCACAACCGTCCGGTCCCGGACGATCTCCACGCCGAAGGGGCACACGCCTTCGAGCCAGGATGCGAAACCTTCCAGGAAGCTGCTAGTGATGTGCTGGACCGCCAGGATCGGCAGCGGGAAATCGGAACCCAACCCGTTTAAGAGTTGCACGAGCGCCTTCGGACCGCCGGTAGAGCTCACGATCCCTAGAGCCCGGAAGCCTGGAAGACGAAGGGGCGCGCGGCGGTCCACGCGCGGGACTGGACGGCTGTGCGGCCGCCGGCGCACGACCTTGACCTGGCTCATGATCGCGAGCTGGGTGCATAGCCTTTCCGCCAAAACCTCATAGTCCGAGGAAGCAATGCCGGTCGGTTTTTCGAGCACCGTGAGCGCCCCCTCCGCGAGGGCGTTCATGGTGATCTGCAAGTCCGCGCGCTCGACGCTGGCCGAAACGACCACGATGGGAGTGGGGCGCTCGCTCATGATCCTGCGCGTCACTTCAAAACCGTTTATCCCGGGCAAGCGGATATCCAGAGAGATGACATCGGGGCAAACCTTGTTCAGGATGCGCAAAGCCTCTTCGCCGCTTTCCACCGCTCCGACGATTTCCAGCCGGGGATCCCGCGCGATGATGTGCTTGAGAAACTGGCGAACCACGTTCGAGTCTTCGACAATGAGCACGCGAATTTTTTTCATAGGGAGCCTCTCAAAGGATCTGCCGGATCGCGCCCAGCAACTCCTCCTGATCGAACTTCCTCTTGACGATGTAAGCGTCCGCGCCCAGCGCTAGGCCGCGTTCCTGATCCTCCCGCCGCTCGACGGAACTGACGATGATCACGGGAATGCGCTCCAGATCCCGATCCTTCTTCATGGCTTCAATGAGGCCAAAGCCGTTCAGTCTGGGCATTTCAATGTCCGCGATGACCAAGTCTACTTTCTCTTCGTGGAGGCAAGCGAGAGCCTCCACGCCGTCCACCGCGACGCGAACCAGATAACCGTGCGCCTCGAGAATGCTCTTCTCGAGCGTGCGCGTGGTCATCGAGTCGTCTACCACCAGGATGGAGGAAGGCGCATCCTTCGGCTGTGGCGCGGGAGTCTCCGTGAAGGAGAGGGACGGCGCGTTCCAGTGCGATTGTGCGGCGCTCCGGATCAGTTCCATCGGATTGATCACGAAAGCGGTGGAGCCGTTGTCCAGCACCACCCCGGACGAGATCCTTCCCTCGCAGCCGGCGGCCGGACCCAGGTCTTGCAGCACCGCATCGGTTTCTCGAACAACGGCGTCCACCACTACCGCCACGCGCTGGCTGCCGGATCGCAGAACAACCACCTGCAAACTGCCGGAGCCAGCGCTTCCGGCCGGCTGTTCCAGTCCCAGCAGACCATGAATTGTTGCCAGCATCACGGGTTGGTTGTTGAGAAAGATCATCGGCTTTCCTTCCACGGTCTCAACGCTCGACCGCTTCATTCGATGTAAGCGTTCAATTCCGAAGATGGGAATCGCAAAGTTCTGGTTCCCGCAATGCACCACGATCAGCCGATGCGTGGCGATGGACAGCGGCACCGAGAGATAGACCGCCGTGCCTCCGCCCGCCCTCGGCTGGATATCGATATCGCCTTGCAAACGCCGGACCGCCTCGAACACCACCGACAGTCCCATGCCCCGGCCCGCGAGACTGGTCACGGACGCCGCCGTCGAGAAGCCGGGACGGAACAGCAGCCGGATGAGCTCCTGTTCGGAGCCATGAGCGTCCGATGCGGAAAGAATCCCGTCGCGCACCGCCACTTCGGCGACTCTCGCAAAATCGATGCCGCGGCCGTCGTCCTGAATCGTGACGGTTAAACGAGTGCCGTTGGTACCCACGTCCAGCAGAACCGACCCAGTGGGCGACTTTCCTTTTCCAATCCGCTCCGCCGGACTTTCGATTCCATGGCTCACCGCATTTCGCAGCAGGTGCATGATCGGATCTTTCAATGCTTCGAGCACCGAGCGGTCCGCCTGTACCCCCGCGCTGACGGCGCGAAATTCGATCTCCCTCCGTTCATCGCGTGCCAGATCCCGCACCATCTTCCGGTATCCTTCGAGCAGACTCTCGGCCGGAATCATCCGCGCCTGCGAAACGTTTGCCTGAAGTTGTTTCCCAAGCTGATGCAGCGCCCAGGAGCTACGCCGGTGCAGGCGGCGCACCACGGCCGTCTGGCGAGAAACATCGCGCAAACGACGTGCCATCGACTCCAAGGAAGACGACATCCTGGAGAGCTCGCGGTTTTCCTCCGGGCGGGTTCGGGCCGCCGCGGCGCAGCGCCGTGCTTTCTCGCTTTCTCTTTCGATCAGAGCGAGATCGCGAGCCAGGCCATCCAGCCTGTCCGTTACGCGGTCCTGACGCTGGCTCTCCGCCACCAGCTCCCCCGCCGATCGAAACAAGCCGTCAAAGTTTTGGGCCGTGATCCTCACCGTTTCGACAGGCTGAAAGTTCGGAACCGGAGCCGTGGCCTCCGCAGGCGCCTCCGCGGATATTTTCGCTTCGATCCCCAGCACCTGCTCGATGGCCTGAAGGGCCTCGGCAACTCCTGCCGCCGGTTGATTCCCCCCCAGAGCGCCGATGCAATCCTCGCTCGCGTCGAGCACCCTTTGCACCACTGCGGTGATGTCCTTGGTGAGCGTGCATTCGCCCCGCCGGACGCGCGAAAACAAAGTCTCGAGGCGATGCGCCAGTTCCTCGATGGGGTGGAGATCCACCGCGCGCGCCGCTCCTTTCAGGCTGTGGGCGCGGCGAAACGCCTCCTCCAACTCGGGACCCGCGGGCTGCGCGCCGGTGCTCGCGACCATCGCCAGCAGCGAACGGATTTGCTCCACATGATCGCGGTGCTCGATCTGAAACGTGGCTAGCAGCTTTTGCTGAATGTCTTTCAAGCGGCTCTTCCTTTTAGATCCGGTAGCGCTCCACAGCCTTCTGCAACTGCTGCGACAGAGTGTTCAGGTTGAGAGCGGCCTTCTCGAGCTGCTGCGTGCTGGCGGCGGTTTGCTGGCTGGCCTGGCCGATATCGCGGACCGCTTGCATCACCTGCGTGAAGCCGATCTGCTGCTGGTTGGAGCCCGCGACAATCTGCTGGAACGCCTGCACGCTCTGCTGAATGTTCTCCGACATCGTCCGGATGGTCCGGTCCGCGACGTCCACTTGCTGCTTGCCCGAATCCACCCGTTTCACGGCCTCCTCGGTCAACATGACCGAGCTGTTGATGCCTTTCTGAATGTCTCCCAGGATCCCGCGAACCTGCACCGTCGCCTCCCGCGACTGGTCGGCCAGATTCTTCACTTCGCTGGCGATGACGGAGAAACTGCGTCCGTGCTCTCCCGCAGCGGCAGCCTCGATGGCCGCGTTTAGCGCGAGTAAGTGCGATTGTTCCGCGATATCGTTCACCGTGGAGATGATCTCCCCGATCGCCTGCGTCTTTTCGCTCAGCGACACGACGTTCTCGGCTACCGCTTCGGCTTGTTCACGAATGCCTTCCATGGTGCGGGTGGTATTCTCCATCGCTTGCAATCCGGCATGACTGGCCGACGCCGTAGCCTCGGCGGAAGCTGCCACTTGTTTTGCCCGCTCCGAGATTTGAGCGCCGGACTGGGTCACCTCCTCCATCGTGATAGTGGTTTGCTGCACGGCCGCCGCCTGTTCGCCAGTGCTGGCAGCCTGCTGTTGAGTGGACGCCAAAATTTCGGCCGAAGCGGAGGTCAGGTTGTCGGTCGCGGAACGGGATTGGATGGCCACCGCCTTCAGTCCCATCACCATTTGATCCAGGCATTTCCCCAGCTCTCCCAATTCGTCGGCGCTGGTGATATTCGCCTGCTGCGTCAGATCGCCTTCGCCGACCCGGGTTACGAATTGCATGAAGCTGCTCAGCGGACGCGTGATGGATCGATGAATCAGGAATCCGACCACGGAGACCAGAATCAGGATCACCAGCCCCCCCACGATCATGGAAAGAGAAGAGAAACGCGCCGTGGCCTTTGCTTCCTGGTCTCGCTGCTTTAAGAGCTGGGATTCCTCCGCCGCGATTTCGGTGGTGACCAGCCGGATTTCATCCATGGCCTTCTTCCCCCGATCGGTGAGGACCACTTCAACCGCGGCCCGTTCACCGCGCTGTCTGCGGAGCGCGATCGTCTCGGCCAGCTCCGCGAGTTTCTGCGCCGCCAGCGATTGCAGAGTTGCAATCCGCCTCTGCTGCTTCGGGTTGTCCGCGGTCAATTCCTGAAGTTCCTGGATGCGCTTGTCGATGAGCTTCGTCGCCGTGGTGTACGGCTCCAGATAGCGCTCTTCGCCGGTGAGGACGAAGCCCCTCTGCCCCGTTTCGGCATCTTTCAATTCCGAGAGCGTGTCGGCTAAAGTCTCCTTCACTTGATGCGTGTGCGTTACCCAGGCAGCGCTCTCCGTCAGCTCTGAAGTGGCGCGGTAAGCGATGATACCGATCGTGGCCACCAGCAGCATGGCCAAGCCATAACCGAGTAGGATTCGGGTTCCAATTCTCATGTTGACTTTCATAAGCTCAAGACTCCTTTGCGGAAAATACAGCGGACAGTACGGCTTCGACGTCGAGCAGCATCACCGAGCCCGACGCGAGCCCGCGGGTGTAGCGTTCATGACCGGAAGCGTCGAACTCCTCGGGACGGATCTCGCGCAGGTCCTCGATATGATCGACTTTCAATCCGATTTGGCGGTGCAGGATCAAAATAAAACCGGCATCGCCGGAGGGTTTTTCGGAGAGCAGCAGCCCCAAATCGACGATGGGACGAAGTTCTCCGCGCAGGCTGAGGACGCCCAGAAATTTCGGCGAGCCTCCGGGCACCGGCGTGCAGCCGTTGAACGGAAGCACCTCCGCCAGGTCCGCAAGCCTGATCGCGTATTTCTCCGCCGCCAGCCGGAAAATCAGCCCCGGAACCCCGCTCGGCGCAAACCTAGCCTGCGTGGGACTCTTAGCGAGCTGGATCGCTCGCTGGCGATAGGCGGCTCGCACGCGTTCGGGATTCTCCGAAAGGGCTCGTTGGAGCGCATTTTCGCTGGCCTCCAGCCGGTCCCGTACTTCTTGCCAATTGATGGAAGCCGTTCTCATAGCTTCTCCAAGCTCTCCATCTGCATCCGCACCAGCTCTGTCAGGTCGGCGACCTTCATGCCGTCGGCATCGGCCAGCGTTTCGCCGGCCGGCCGGGCGAGCAGGAGTGCAAGCGTGTTCTCGAAGGACCGCCGGGCCTGCGGCGAATCGCCTCGCGAACGTTGAAGAAGCCCCAAGTGGTAATGCGCCAGAACCGCCTCCCGATCCAGATAAATCGCCCTTCGAAGGGACCGTTCCGATTCCACGCCGTTCCCCATTTGCTCCAGCACCAGAGCATAGTGAAAGTGAACCAGGGAATTGAGGTTGTTGGACTCGAGCAACTCTCGGGCGCAAAGGGCCGCGGCTTCCCAATCCGCCTGGTCCGCGCGCTGCCGCAGGTCCGCGAGGGTCGAAGCAGTCTTCTGGGTCACTTCCGGGACGACGTCGGGCAAACTGACGTAGTGCGGCGTAGAAGCGATCGGAGCCGGGGGATTTTGAAACATCATCGCCCGCGGGATCTCCGGCGCGGATGCGGACGGCCTCTGATACAGAGTGACTCCAGGAGCATTCACCACGCGGAACGACGTAAAGGAAGTCATGTTCGGCTCGGAAGGTCCCACTAGCAGCCACGCGCCCGGCGTCATCCAGTCGTGGAATTGGCCGACGATCCTCCGCATTAACTCCGGGCCGAAATAAATCATCACGTTTCGGCAAATGATCAAGTCGAAACCGAATAGATCGTCGAGCTGGGGAGGCAGGGAGTTTTCCACCAGGTTATGGAATTGAAATGACACTCCCGCCTTGTACTCCGGCGCGAGGGTCCAGTATCGTCCTTTCTCTTCAAAGCAGGCCCGCCGCAAGTTCTCCGGCGTCGATCGAAGAGACCACGCCTCGAATCTGGCTTCGCGCGCGACGGCCAGATATCGCCGGTTGATATCTGTTCCCAGGATCGATACCGTCCATCCCACCAGCAGATGGGAGAGTTCGCGGCGCAGGAGAATTGATAACGAGTATGGCTCCGCGCCGTCCGCGCAGCCCGCGCACCAGATGCGCAGCCGCCGATTTCTGGCGTTCCGGGCGATGAGTTCCGGCAGCATAACGTCCCGCAGCGCGTCGAAGTGCTCGCGATGGCGAAAGAAATAGGTTTCTCCGATCGTGATCTCCGCGATCAGTGCATCCATCTCACCAGGGCCCAAGCGCGGGTCGCGCAGCAGTTCGAGATAGGCGGCGCAGTCCTGAATGCCGAGCCCCGGCAAACGGCGCCAGATACGCCGGGCGAGATCGGCGTCCTTGTCGGCGTAGTAAGCCAGGCCCGTTACTTCTATCAGGTACTCCTTCAGCCGCGAATAGAGCGGGTCGCCCAGCAGTTCTTCCGGGGGACGCAGAGTCAGACTCACGGTTCGCCAGCCTCCCAACCCTGGAGGCGCCTTTCCGCCATGGCCTGAAATGCCGACAGTGCTTCCTGTTCTTTCCTGAGCAGCATTCGCGCCGGCGAAAGCACGTGAATGGCGCCCGCCCTGGTGGACACGGTCGCTTCGGCGCACGAGTTAAACGAATCTTTCGGGTCAATCGGCAGTAGCGCGTCTTCGGTCACCGAAAGAATCTCGGTCACACGATCCACGCCGACGGCGATTCTGACTTCCGGGGAGACGCGCAGAATGATCAGCATCGCGTAGAGGGATAAGCGCTGCGGCGGCATTTCGAACAAGCGGTCCAGCCGCAGGACCGGTATAGCCGCGCCGGCCAGATTGAGCACTCCTTCCAGCACCGAAGGCAAGCCCGGCGGACTCGCAAGTTCGACCATTGGCGCGATTCGCTCCACGGTTTCGAGTGGCAGCGCCGCGAATCGAGCTTTCAATTGGAAGACTAAGAGCATGCGGGAGCGAAAATCGAGAGATACCGGTACTTCGCGCGAGGATACCGAACCGTACGGCAGCGTCTGGCGGTCGCAATTTTCCACGTCTAGGTCCCTCACAGATCTAAGTAATTCGACTTATAGGAGTCATTCGGCAAAATGAGCGCAAGACATTAATCCCGTTATTGTTAACCGGGTTTGTCGCCGCAAACCTCTATTCGTCCGCGACGATCGATCCTTGCGGAAGATCTGCGCAATCTTGCGAGCTTTCGAGCACTCCGTCGAGCAGACGTAACATAGAGGCGACGTCGAGCGGCTTCGTCACATAGGACTGCGCTCCTGCAGCCAGCACTTTCCGCATTTGCTCGGGAGTCGCGTCGGCGCTTATGATCACCACCGGAATGGCCGCAGTCGCCGGATTCTGTTGTAGACGTTCCAGGACCTCCAGCCCTGAAATGTCCGGCAGGTGTAGATCCAGCAGGATCAGATCGGGTTGATGCGCGCTCGCCAAGTCGAGCCCCAGCGATCCTTGGGAGGCTTCGACAAGCTGAACGCCGCTCCGCATTTCCGCGATGCGTTTCATCAGCGTCATGTTGAAAGGATTATCTTCGATGTACAGTACGGTCCGGCTTTGTGTCGCCGCGGCGCTAGAATCGTAAAGGACGGGATCGTCGGCCTCCGGCATGAGACCCGCGGTAGACTCCGCGGCCGCGAGTTCGAACCAGAATTTGCTGCCTCCGCCAGCGGGGCTTTCAACCCCGATCGTTCCGCCCATCGCCTCCACCAACCCCTTGCTGAGCGCCAGACCAAGGCCCGTCCCTTCCACCGCCAGCGACTCTCCCGCCAGCCGTTCAAACGGCCGGAACAGCTTTTCGTGAGCCTCCTCCGGGATGCCCGGACCCGTGTCCGCCACCGCCGCGCGGATCGTGCCGTTCTCCATCGGCTCGATGGATACCTCGATCCGGCCTCCCTCGACGTTGTACTTGACTCCGTTCGCGAGCAGATTGAGCAGCACCTGGCTCAATCGCTGGCAGTCGGCTCGCACATAGTAGGCGCCGTCCTCGAAAATGCTGGAGATGGTAATGTTGCGCTGCTGCGCCAGCGGACGCGCCAGATCCAGGGTCTCTCGAATCACCTCCGGCAGATACACGGACTCGAGCGATAGCGACAATCGGCCGGCCTCGATCCGGGCCACGTCCAGAATCTCGTTGATCAGTTTCAGAAGGTGATCGCCGCCCTTCAAAATGTGTTCGACGGAGGATAGATCGTCCGCACGAAGAGACGCCATTTCCAGCAGTTGCGCAAAACCCAGAATCGAATTCAGAGGTGTGCGGAGTTCATGGCTCATGCGCGAAAGGAACTCGCTTTTCGCCCGGTTCGCGCGCTCGGCTTCCTCTTTCGCGCGATGCAGTAATTCCTGGGCCTGTTTGGCCGTCGTGATGTCGCGGACCACCATTACACTGCCCTGGCCTTGGCCTTCGTCGTCTTTGAGGGGCCGCACATTGACGCTGACGAAGGTGTCGTTGGTTTTGTGCGAGTCGCGAATCTGCAACTCCACTCCATCGGCGGTCTCCCCGCGCAACCCCCGCGTCAGTGGCAGATCCCTCTCTGAATACCGTTTATCCGTTCCCGGATAAAAGATGCCGAAGCTCTCGCTCCAATTTGACGGCGGATTCTGGAGAATGTCGGGCCCCATCATGGCCTGTGCCGCCGGATTGAGTAGCACCATCTTCCCGCTCTTGTCCGTCACCATGACGCCGTCTCCCATGCTGTCGAGAATGGACTGGAGCAGTTTGGTCTGCTGGCGCAAAGTGGCTTCGGACCGCGCCAGCTCGGCTTGCTGGTCCACCACCCGCTCCGCCGCGAGCTTTCGCCGAACCACTTCGCGGCAGTGATCCGCGGCCTTGCATACCGTTATTCTCAGCGCCGCCGGCTCCCATGGCTTCGAGATGTAGGTGTGGATCTTGCCGTCGTTCACCGCCCGGATCAAGGCGTCGATGTCGGTGTAACCCGTTACCAGAATGCGAGTCGCGTCCGACAATCCTTGCGCCCGCGCCAGGAACTGGTCTCCGGTCAACCCCGGCATACGCTGGTCGGCCAGGATCACGGCGAATTGGGCATGCTGCAGGATTTCGAGCGCGTTCACCGGGTCGGGGCTCGATACCACGGTGAAAGCCTCGCTCAGCAAGTCCCGAAGCGATTCCAGAATGCGCGGCTCATCGTCGACCACCAGTATGTGAGGTTTGTCTTCTAGGGGCGTCATGCTTCCGCTCGCAATCCTGTGGGAATCTTCAGCACAAATTCCGTTCCTTTTCCGGTCTCACTCGAAAATTCAATCGATCCACGATGCGCCTTTACGATCCCGTACGAAATCGCCAGGCCGAGCCCGGTACCGTGCCCCACGGGTTTGGTGGTGAAGAAAGGCTCGAAGACCTTGCTGCGAATCGCCTCCGGGATGCCTTTACCTGTGTCGCGGACGGTAATCACGAAGTCGCCATTCTGCTGGACGGTAGTCAGCGTGACCTTCCCTCGTCCTTCGATCGAGTCGATAGCGTTGGCAATCACATTCATCAGGACCTGATTGAGTTCCCCAGAGAAGCACCCCAGCATGTCCGGAGCGCGATAGTCCCGCTCCACTTCGATCCGGCCCTCCAGCTTGTGCCGCAGGAACAGCAGTGTCGATTCGATGCTTTCGTGGATATTGACTGTCTTGAATTTCCCTTCGTCCAGCCGCGAGAAGGTCCGCAGCTTCGATACGATCTCCTTCACCCGCTCCGCGCCCTCTCGACAATTACTAATTTGCGTCCGCAGTCTCTCTAATCGGCCTGGCGCTTGCTCTGGAGTTTCTTCGCAGGACTCGGCAAACTGATCCAGTCCCTCCTCTGCCAGAAATAAGTTGTTAATCACGAAAGCCAAAGGGTTGTTGATCTCGTGGGCAATTCCCGCCACTAGCTGGCCGAGCGAAGCCATTTTCTCTTTCTGCACTAGGTGCGTCTGCGTTTGCCTCAATTTCCGGTTCGTGAGCTCGAGCGTTTCATTGGCCCGGGCCAGCTCATCAGCTAAAAGCGTTCGCTCTCGCACTTGTTCCGCTAGAGAAGCGTTCTGGGCCTTCCGTTGCAAGTGCAGTGACCGTGTCTGAAGCAGATTCCTTACTCGGAGCTGCACCTCTGTCCGATTGAGCGGCTTGGAGATGAAATCGTGTGCGCCATGGGAAAGAGCCCGCTCCCGTGCCGCAGATGTACTGTCGCCCGTAAGCACCAGAATCGGCAGATAGTCGTCCGCGGCGATTACTTCGCCGAGGCGGTCCAGGACGGCGATTCCGTCCACATGCGGCATATGTAAGTCCAATAAAACCAGGTCCGGCCGGAACTCTTGAATTGTGGCTACGACGTCGCGGGAATCATCAAGGCATCGCATTCGGTGATACCCCTGAAGCTTAAGGACGGCAGTCAGAGCTTTCAAATTCTCTGTTTGGTCATCGACGATCAGGATCCGGGATTCGGTGAGGTTCGCGTTGGACAAACTGGCCCTTTCACGCCCGGTCGATGCCAAGAGCGGCTTTGGCTTTCGCGACCGCTCGATCGGCGAGATAACCTATATTTGCAAATCGGTCGAATTTTGCTCGATCTTTATATCGATATCCAGGTAATATTCTTTACACAACAAGAGAATTCAATTATTCATCGGCTGAACGTTTGGGAGTACCCAGTCTCCCGGACGGGCTTCCGAGCTGCTCTCTATGCCGCTCCTAGCGGATCTTCCGCAAAGAAGGATGTTCATTTATTTCGCGGATTCCTGGATCATCAATAGCTGGTTGTTCGTCGCGCTCAGATCGTGAGGTATCTCGACGCCTGCGCAGACCGCCGGTAAAAATGTTGGATTGGCGAGTTGCCCTTCGCTTAACCGCGCGGTTCCGGTGGCGAGTGGGATGGCTTTTCGACGCCCGATGAGGCCAAGAATAGCGTCCGAGTCGCCGTGTGGATAGGCTTCCGCGACTGACACGACTTCGTCCATTGTCGCCGCGCAGGCCATTGCAGCAGTTACATGCTGGGATCGCGGGGCGCCAGATTTATGCACGGGGCTAGTGACTGGAGCTTCCGAGACATTGATTGCGGCGACACCCAAGACAGCTCCGGCCAAGGCTCCTTTGCCGGTCAAGAAAGGTGCCCTTACCGAAGCCGGACGAAAGGCACTCTCCATCGCAATGAAGAAACGGTGGGCGGCGAAAAAGAAGGCGGCGGCGAAGGAGAAGTGATCCGGTGCGGTCAGGCATCACGTTCGCCCTGGCGTTTCTAACGGAGGCAGGGCCTCGGTAGTTCTCGCGACAGCCGTCCATGAGTGGATCGATTTTGGGGTCGGTGCGGGAGGTTATTTCCTGGGGGCTGGACTGGCTGCCGTCCCATTGTGGCTGTGAATTGCGTGGACGTGGCAGAAACGCAACTCAGAACCTATTGAACATTCGACCAATCGTGCCTTGGCGCAGGCCTGATCAGGCGGAAAGCGGTTCCGCCGCATCTGGGGTCCCGACACCTTCCGGTTCTGCTCCGCGCGCTGGAAATTCTCAAGTCTCAAAAGGCCGTCGCCGCATGGAGAAATTCATCGTAAGGTGGATCCGAGAGCCGCGACTTTCACCGGAAAGTCGGGTATCCCACGGACGCGAACCACTGTCAACTGACGACGCTGATCTCCGGCTACACACCCGGCGAGGGAGACGCGACCTTCATCGATCTGCAGACTCCGCAATGCACGTTCAATCCGTCCACCGTGATGCCGTATCTGGCATAGCAGCCCGCTCTCGGTCGATCGCGGCGTTCAACCGATTAAGCCCACGCAGTGGTTGTAATTCCAAGAACACATCCACGAGTTGAGGATCAAATTGTTTCTCTCGCTCCTCGAAAATTACATCCAGCGCGACTTCGACGCTCTGCGCCAGCTTGTAGGGGCGCGCGTGCGTGATTACGTCGAACACATCAACAATGCTTACGATTCGGGCCTCGACCGGAATATCATTTCCCCGGAGGCGGTAGTATCCCGCTCCGTCCCAGCGCTCGTGGTGGTAGAGCGCGATGCGCTCCGCCATCTGCAGGATCGGGAATCGGCTTCCCGACAGGATAATCTTCCC
>Ga0182024_10007970_pt1 | contig 22614 bp, 12 predicted proteins | sample P32metaG_FD_120480 | JGI IMG/M metagenome (GOLD analysis project Ga0182024, IMG submission 120480) | Permafrost microbial communities from Stordalen Mire, Sweden - P3-2 metaG (Illumina Assembly) | ecosystem: Environmental > Terrestrial > Soil > Wetlands > Permafrost | place: Sweden: Stordalen... | reverse complement strand
GTTTATCTCGCCAAACGCTTGAGGCATGAGAATGCGGATTATCGTGGATCCGGCGGTTCGCCTTCCGAGCATCGCGCGAGCTCAATCGCCCATCCGCGACATGCCGTAACATTGTCGCAATGATAGATCAACTGACGGACCACTACATATGCTTCCTGCCCAAAGGGTGACTCATTGGAGTACGACGCTGGAACGTTGATTAGCCTTCATTCTGACAATCGTCACGGTGCCAAATCGATCCCGTTCGCTGGTCCATCTGTCATTTATGGTAAGAGCAGCGTTGACTTTTGGAAGATGGACTCCATTGACTAGTACCGCCTTCGAAGCGAAACCGTGAACCCGGACGACATAGGACCGTACGGCTGATTGGAAGGTACCCGAGGGTTGCTCAAATGTCAGGTGGATCGAAGCCTTGTCCAGGAAGGCACTGATTGATTGCCGGTAGAATGCGCCGTGTTCGTACGAGTAAGTGGTTCCATCGTCATCGTAGTAGACAAAAGTCGTTTGACGAGAGTCAGGAAACACATCCAACGTGATCTTCGAAATTGGGGACTGGTCGACATAGTCCTGAGGTGGCTGCGATGCAATGATCGACCCAGCATGGACAAACAGAGGGATATCTTGCCACATCTTCGGATCGATTCTATAGTTGATCGTCTGCCCTCCGTGAAGGCGTGTACCCCGCGCATAGTCATACCAGGTGCCAAGAGGCAAATAGATTCGCTGAAGAGTAGCTCCCCGCGAAACAACCGGTGAGACCAGGAATGCGTCCCCAAACATCCAAGAAGAACCTTCGTTTGCTACGCGTTTATCGTCAGGGAACATCCAGAACAGCGGGCGCACAAGGCCGACACCTGTTTCAGTCGTGATTCGCTCGTACGAATATATGTAGGGTAGCAATTCATAGCGCAGCCGAATAGCCTTCGTAGCAGCTGCCTCAGCAATAGGACCGTAGAGCCATGGCTGGCGCTTTTCCTGGTCGTCGCCGTGTACGCGAAAAATGGGAACAAAAGCAGCGAATTGCACCCATCGTGCATAGTTTTCGGGCGAAGGATGCCCTATAAATCCACCTGTGTCCATGCTCCAATGCGGTTCTCCCAAATCCAGCGTTGCCAACATTCGCATTCGCTGGTCCTGCATGCTCTCAAAACCGGTCTCTATGTCTCCCGACCACTCTGCATAGCCGTAGCGCTGTGCTCCGAGGTAGTAATTGCGGTTAATCGACCATACGCGGAGATCCGAATAGCCTCTCTGACCTTCGTAGAGCATCCGCCCCATATCGAAACCTTGAAAGTTGCCGAAGTTGAATGACCGCCCATCTGAACCGGTCGAGTGGTCGGCCTCGTCATTCCACCAGCCGATCATCCCGGCATCGAAAGCCGGCTCTAGATGCTCCCAATACCACCGTCGCGTCTCGGGATTCGAAAAATCCAAGTCGCGCATAGGCGGCGCATATATTAAGGGAGGCTCGTCGGGATACCACAAACTCCATGCGTCCGCGAATGCAGCTGCAGCATGCATTTCCGTGGTGCTGTCCTTCTTGTAGAGAAAGATCCGCGGCTTCAGGATGCCGCACAGCTTAACACCGTCAGCTCGCAATTCCTTTGCAAACTCCCCGCTCGCTCCATCTGGGAACTTATTTGGCATAGAGTTCTCCAGCGAGGAAGTACTGTTCCAACGCCATTCGCCGTAGTCATCTTCACCCCACGCCTTCCAGTCGTAGTCCAGGATAAAACCATCGAGTGGAATATGCTTCGCCCGATAGATGGCGACGAGTTGCTTGATCTCAGCCTCATCCGCTCCCCATTGGCTGTTGAGAAATCCAAGACTCCACTTCGGAGGCAACGGGGGACGCCCTGTGAGCAAACTTAGTCCTGCAACGACTTCCAAAGGGCGGCCGACCACCACAAAATACTCCGTGTCGTACCGCGAGCCGCTACTGAAATCCACTGCCCCATCACTCGTAAGAAATGAACCACCATCGGAATCGATCAGGATCCCGTAGCGCGTGGTAAAGAACCACGGTGCTCCCCCCTCCCCTTGAGCCCCCGCGGAAACTTCCGCCCCATTATTTCGGAGCAGGCCCCCGCCATTGTCAGCCCTATTCAGACCACGCATTCCATAAAGGTTCTCACCAAAGACATGGTGCAGAATGGCGCCATGTTGTGAGCGTGCTTCGCCAAACGCATCTGTCTGCTCGACCAGCAAATTTCCAGTTGCATCGCGCACCGTAATTCTTACCGGGGACCTGTGCGTTATCACAACGGATACGCGCGGGGACTGAATGACCGTTGAATCGTCCTTGTTGAGAACGTGGACATCGGATAGAACGCCAGGAGCCAAGGCTGGATCGAGCACAAGCGTACGGGGAGTCTTCAAGCTGCCTGGTTGAACGTCGATGCGGAGAATATTCGATGCCATCATCTCCGCCTCAATGGTTCCTGCGCCAGTGACGATATGCGCTCCATTTCGGATTTCCGCAATCTGAAGATTTGGAGAAACGGCTTGGGCCAAAACCGGGACTACGCAAATCGACACGGTTGCAAGAACAATTGCGACTGTCACCGGAAAGACCGCCCTCCGACTTGGTGCTGGGTCGTGCGGAGTAAGCCGTCTTAGTGTTAATTCCGTCATAACTCGGATACGCGCCCTCGATCGCCGTGCACTGTCGTCTCTCCGGTTTACGCTGATGCTTCAGCCGTGTCCGCATCCATCGGTCCGCTGCTCATATGTTCGTCGTAAGTCGTCTTCCGCTGCGCATTCCATCTCGGCAACATTCGAATTACACCGCGCTGTTTCAAGCGCTTTCTCGTCCGGTTAAGCCCGACTCGATCCTATCCATAAGGCAGTGCATCAGAAGCTGATGCCCCTCCTGAATTCGGGCGGTGTCATCGTGCGAAACGAGAAGAGCATAATCCGAAAAAGCGGCTGCAGAGCTGCCTCGCCGCCCCAGAAATGAGATTGATTCTAGTCCGATCTCTCTGGCAGCTTTGAGCGCTTCCAAGATATTTGGGGATTGCCCGCTCGTCGTGAATACGATCAGCACGTCGCCGGCGCGACCAAGTGCTCGAATCTGCCTCGAGAAGACGTCTTCAAAGCGGAAGTCGTTCGCAATACACGTCACAACTGTGGAATCAGGCCCGAGAGTAACTGCTGCAAGGCCGGGCCGATCATTCTTATATCGCCCCATCAATTCTCCGGTCAGATGCCCTGCTTGAGCTGCGCTGCCCCATTTCCGCAAATCAGCAGCTTTCCACCCCGACTCAGCGCGGCCCCACAGCAGTCAGCGGAACTTCGCAAGACATTCGAGAGCGTGCGCAACGAATAAATGACTAACATACATTCATTAATGGATTCTTCAAAGCTCTGCATTTGCTTAGCTTCTCCGCCGCGAACTGATATCGGTTGACGAACCTGCTTCCATTGCGACGCAAAGCGCAGCTACATCTCCGATTCTTTCTCCAAGGAGCGCCGGTAAGAGGCGACACGCGTCAAGAGCGGGCTTCAGAGCCTCTCTTTGCAACGATTTTCTGGCTGGTTTAAGAATGAGATCGCCAAGCCGCACAGCAAGGCCGCCGAGAACGATGCATTCCGGGTTGAGAATATCTACGAGAATCGCTAATGACAGACCGAGCTTAAGTCCGCAGACTCTAACAATCCTTCGCGCAACTGGATCTCCTGATCGCGCAGCTAATCCAACGTACCGAGCGGTTAGGCTGCCTCTCTTCATGGCGTTTAATAACACACTTCCTTCTCCACGACTCTCTGCTTTGCGAAGCATCTGCTCGGCCACCTGCGTCATGCCCGCACCGCTCGTCCACCCTTCTGCAGAACCGGCCTTGTTGTACCCGACTGGCCCACTCTGCGTGAGCCGTACATGTCCGATCTCGCCGGCCATATCGCTTGCACCACGGTATAGTCGACCGTCGATGATGATCCCCGCGCCTAGCCCTGTGCCCAAGGTCAGAAAGACCATTTGTCGATATCCCATGCCCGCACCGAAACGATGTTCAGCAATGGCCCCGGCATTCGCATCATTCTCTAACTGCACGGGACAACCAAACTCAGCTGATAGCATGTCGACTATCGGTACGTTGATCCACGTCGGAAGGTTGGGAGGCGCTTGGATTAAGCCAGCATTGGAGTTCAACGGACCTCCGCAGCTAACTCCAATGCCTCTGAGCGAACTAGCCGTTTGGCCTTGCGTCTCCAACATCTTCCGCATCGCCGTTTTGATCTTGTGTATCGCCGGACCCGGTCCCTGCTCAGGTGATGTCGCAAATTCAATGCGCTTCAGAACCTCTGGTGGCGAGGTAGAGAGTACGACCGCAGTCTTGGTGCCGCCGATATCAACACCGGCCAACAAATTCCGGCTCATGAGTCCTTACCTCTCTGACTTCTTCCGAGCAACTTACTCGGGGCGCGTGTAAAACTAACACCGATACTCGGGCGACTGATCTCTTCTGCTCTCCAGCATCCAGTCACGCTCGCAAACTCAGAAAACACATATCATCTGCAGGCGCCTTTAGCTAGCGTATTCTGCCTTAGATATCGCAGCGTCATAGCGTGTGAGCATCGCAACGGCCGATACGTACAGGATGCAGGCTAAAGGAACTACAAACCCTCTCACTACAGAGCTATGGTCTGCTATTAATCCCATCAATAGGGGTAAGACCGCACCGCCTACGATCGCCGTGACCATCAAACCGGAGAGCTCGTTGGCTTGCTTCGGCATCCGATCTAAAGCGGCCGAGAACACGAGCGGGAAAATGTTGGCGAATCCCAGGCCAGTCAGCAGTAGACCTGCAACGGCGACGCCCTTTAAGTTCGAGAACAGGGCTAGAAGCCCGATCAGCGAGACAGCACAACTGATCTTCCAAAAAAGTGATGGCGCAATCCATTTCAAGATAAGCCCGCCGCAAAAACGGCCGGCCGTCAGGGTGATGAAGAACAACCCAGTGCCGAGAAGGCCGACTCTGGCAACATCGACTCCAAAACGCTCTTTTAATAGGAGCGGGATGCCGGCGCTGACGCACACTTCAGCTCCAACATATAGGAAGATTGCGATCACCATCGCACGAGCGTAGCCGTTCTCGAGCAGCTTCAGACAGGATCGCAATGTTGCTGCTTGCGCGTTGTTCTCGTCCCTACGAAATCTAAGAGTGGTGGCCGCCAGAATGATGAGTATCAATGCGACGCTATAGACCGGAAAGATGACCCTCCAGCTAAGTCCCATATACCTCGCCGCAACCACGGGGATGAGTGGACCGGACAACGAGCCGAGGGCTTTCACAAATTGGCCCAAAACGAGGTTCCGCGCTGTCTCGCCTTCTGCAGACACGTCTCGCATCATTGGATTCCCCGACACTTGAATAATGGTGGCACCCGAACCAAGAAGAACGACAGTTAAGAGAAAGCGCTCGAAGGATGTCAGTCCAAAGCTGGCATTCAACACTCCCACAAGAGTCAGGAGCAGACCTGCCATCAGAACAGGCTTCTTTCCATAGCGACTTTGGAGAATGCCAGTAGGAATAGAAAGGACGCCATACATACTGAGACCGACAAAAGGGATGAGCGACGCAGCCGAATTGCTAAGAAGAAACTCCTTTTTCGCTAGGCTCATGAAAGGTCCCACAGCATCCCCAAAGCCCATTGCAAGAAAAGCGAGAAATACTGGGGTGGTCCTCGACTTCATGCTCATCTCCCCGATCGGGTCTCCAGCTTCGTTGGGCGGCCGCAACTTCACAATGCGATCCGAACGCTAGAATGGCGGTGGATCGAGGCCCCACTGATGATTTGGAACCTGCCCGACGGTAATTGAGAGCTTCCCTCCTGCACGAATCTCTTTTTCGCGAAGCCACGCCCTGGTCATCTTTCGACCATTCAGAGTGGCCGATTGGATGTAGCAGTTCCGAGCCGGATTGCCATCTACGTCGATCTCAAATGTCTTCCCGTTGCTTAAGCGGAATACAACATGCTGGAAGATCGGCGCTGTCAGGAAATAGAAGGGTTCACCGATTGTCAGCGGATAGATTCCCGCGGAACTCAATACAAACCAGGCGCTCATTGTCCCGCCGTCGTCATCCATCTCCGGTAATAGGCCATCTGGGGTCGCACGAAATGCCTTCTGAACGACCGGCGTGGAGTAGTAGTCGTGCGATCCATAAATATTTGTCATTGGATCTAGAAGGATGCGGTGCACGTAAAACTGAGTAAGCCAGGGTTGGCCAAGGTAATCGAATAGGTATGGGTAATTGATGTCCGGCTCATTTGCGATCGTAAAGAGGCTGTCGTCAAAAAGCGCCTTCAACAACTCGGCAGATCGCTCCCTCCCGCCTATCAGAACCGTTTGCCCGGGAAGGTCATAGGGCACAGTCCAACGATATTGCCACATCGTGCCTTCATATAGATAATCGTCGTCGACGACTTTGGGGTCCTTGTCCGGCAGCCAATTTCCGTCTTTGTCCTTAGCGCCAAAGAACTTGGTCGTAGGATTCCACAAGGTCTTATAGTCTGCGGCTACCTTGTGGTACCTTTCCGCATCCTCGGGTTTATGGATCATACTTGCCCATTCGCCTACGGCCCATGCCGCGTAATCGTCGTCGAGTGTCCTTGCCGTGTGGCGCGGTTCGTAAGGCAATCCGCCTCGCCGCTCCTGCAGCCGTGCGGCCAACGCATCCCGGACTTGGATGAACGTGTTTTCAGGCAGTTGGCAGTCGCCTTTTCTCATCGAATCCAGGAGAAACTGCTCTGCTCCTTCCAATCGAGTGTTCGGAACAGGCCAATAGCCGACTGCCTGCTCGGAATATCTCTGCGCAAAAATGGCGGCAAGCGAAAGACACAAATCGTGCGCTCGCTTGTTATCCAGCAATGAAACCAGCGGCATCTGAGTCCGGTATGTATCCCACAGAGTCCAGCTGCTATAGAATCGGAAGTCTTCTGAAGTATGGACCTTTTCGTCGTTTCCTCGATATTGACCGCCCACATTCGACACGGAAGCGGGAAGAAGCATTGAGTGGTACAGGCTCGTATAAAAAACTTTCTTCGACTCGCTGGGGCCGTCCACGCTGATCCGTCCTAGCTCGTTGTTCCAAGATCGGGCAGCGTCGCGTCGGGTAGTAGCGAAATCCCACCCTTTGACTTCCTCATTGAGATGCATCTGTGCATGCCTAGAGTCAATTTCCGAGAAGCCTATCTTTAGGGTAACCACTCTTGATTTATCGTCTGTCACCTGCAGCTCAAGAACTATGTCTTTTCCGCTTGCTGCACTGGCCGCCTCTTGGACCCCGTTCTTGTAGAGTTTTGCAATATGTACCGGCGCGCTTGCTTCGAGATGAAAATATAATTGATACCAACCCGGCTTCCACTCCTCACCGTCGCACATCTGTCTGGTTCTGATGCTCCCATCGAAGGTATTCGGCCCCGTACGGAAGATTGCGGCGTTGTCGACGATCTGCGCACCTCTTCTGAGATCGAGCAAGATAACCTTGGAAGCACCGGCTGGGAACGTGTAGCGATGTAGACTCGAGTGTTGTGTGACCGTCAACTCTGCAAGAATCGAGGACGGAATCAACCTTGCGGCGTAGTAGCCCGGCGTCGCGATCTCCGATCCCTTGTCATACGCCTGCGCATATCGTTCTGGGTCTAGAGATTCTGGTTCTGCTTGAAGCGGTAGGATTGAAAGAATGCCGCCAAGGCCTTCACAACCAACTCCGCTCATTCGAAAATGCGAAAAACCCACGATTCTCTTGTCTTCGAAGTTATAGCCCGCATGCGCGTCATGGTTCAGCGAGCTTGGAAAGGTATCTGGGCTTGCTGTAACCATCCCGAAGGGCAAGATCGCCCCCGGAAACGTCTGTCCATGGTCTCCGCTGGTTCCAACAAACGGATTAACATATTCAGCGGGTTGCTGCGCGATGAGCCGACTCGCTAGGACGACCGACGTCAGCAGGAATTCGCACTCCAACAGCCTATTGCGAGTAAACTGCATCGCTTGCCCTCCAACGCGCTTGATCGATCGTCGACTCCATGCGATCTGCGATGAAGTGGTGTGACTAACGCCCTCTTTCCGTCGTCGCACGCGGCTACTGCACTACAAAGTTCTTCTGTAACGGAAGGTGATTTGATGAGTCTCCGACAAGCACTACAAATTCTCCGGGATCTACCTTCCACGCATGTGAATGAACGTCCCAATAAGCGAGGGATCGCCTATTCAGGGATACCGTGACATGTCTAGACTCTCCCGGTTTCAAAACGTCTCGTGAGAATCCCTTTAGCTCCTTTACAGGGCGCGGCACCGTAGCAGAGGGATCGCCTATATAGATCTCGGAGACTGCGGCCCCAGCTCGCGATCCAACATTCTTGACCTCGAATGACACCACTATGGGGCCGTCGGATGAGCTTCTCTCGGGAGAGACCCTGATATCATCCCATTCAAAGTCTGTATAGGAGAGTCCAAAGCCGAAGGGGAACAGTGGTTTGGTGCCGCTCTTGTCATATGAACGGTAGCCAAGGAACATACCTTCCGAGTAGTTCACGTTGCGAGTGCCTGGCTGTTCGTAATAGGTTTTGACAGCCGGATTGTCATCGAGTTCACGCTCCCATGTGATTGGCAATTTGCCGGAAGGGTTGGCATCGCCGAACAACAGTTTGGAAAGAGCCGTGCCGCCTTCTTGCCCGGCATACCACGTTTGGATCAGTGCGGGCACTTGGCTGATCCAATTCTGAGTCGCTACGCTACCGCCCGATGTAAGCACCACGATCGTATGTGGACTCACAGAAGCAACCGCTTTAATCAGGCTCTCCTGCCCATAAGGCAATTCATAGGTGCGGTCTATCCCCTCGGACTCAGTATCCGGGCCAAACCCGACTGTGACCACTGCAACATCGCTCATCTTCGCAAGAGCAACTGCTCGCGGATCGACCAGCTCATCCTCCGCAATCACTCCAAGTCCGGCCAATACCTGATCCGTGACAGGCCAGTATTTGAAACGAATTGCCGCGGGCTGGTTGGCTGTCAGGTTTATCAGAGCCGTTTGCGGCGCCTGTCCCTGCCCTTCATTCACATGCGTTTCAAATACCAATTTGTCGTCCACAAACAGCTGATATCGATCCTCGTCCATGCCATCAGCAATAAACCGATACGGACCAGACTTGGTAGGAACGAAGTAGCCGGTCCATTCAACGCGGCGATGAGTAACTGCGAGGTCTTTCACCTCGCCGCTCGACCAATGGTCCACACGGCGATCCGTCCCCGAAAAGACCTTTTCCTGAGTTGCTTCTATATATTCGTCGCGGATCAGATAGGGCGATGTACATGTCGGATCGGAGCACCACGCAGACCCGGAAAATATATCGGACGGGCTAGGGATGCCGGCATTCCAATACACTTTCGTAGAGGCGTCGGCTCCATTGCTCAGTCCATCCATAAAGCTTACTGGCACCATTGCTGCGACCTGCGAACTTCCTCCGCCTCCAGTTACCGCCGGATATGCGTTTGGACCGATTACGGCAATTGAGCTTGTCTTGTGGCGGTCAAGCGGAAGGATTGCACCGTCGTTCTTCAGCAACACAGCACTCTCTTCAGCGAGTTGCAGCGCCACGGCTTTAGAAAGAGGATTGTACAGAGGAACGTCGAGAATCGTCTGGTCGCGGTCAAAGAAACCGAATTGCATGGAGGTGCGCAGGATCCGTCGGACCTTGTCGTCGATCACTGGAACGGGAATGGTGCCGCCGCGAATAGCGGCAAGGATCGTTGTGGGATTCATATACTTTGCGGAAGGCATTTCCAGATCGAGGCCGCCGTTTGCTGCCGCGACGCCGTCATGAGTAGCTTCCCAATCGGACATGAGAATCCCCTGAAAGCCCCATTCTCCCTTGAGAATTTTCAGATTGAGCTCAGTGTCTTGCGTCATGAACTGCCCGTTTACCTGGTTGTAGGCGTCCATCACAGCTCCAGCGCCGCCTTCCTTGACTGCGGCCTCGAATGCTGGAAGATATATCTCACGCAGCGTTCGTTCATCGACTGTTGAATCGATCCTTGCTCTATCGTACTCAGAATTATTCGCCGCAAAATGCTTCACAGTAGCTATCACGCCTTGCCCCTGTACGCCTCTAATATATGGCACTGCGATTTGTGCGGCCAGATAAGGATCCTCGCCGAAATACTCAAAATTTCGCCCGTTCATCGGCGCCCTGTAAATGTTGACCCCGGGCGCCAGCAAGAAATGCACACCTCGTGCACGGGCATCTTGTCCAAATGCCACGCCCACTTGGTCGGTGAGGGACCTGTCCCAACTTGCTGCCAAGCCTATGCCGCTTGGAAACGCTGTTGCAGGTCCAAACGTCTGCAGACCCATTGGCCCGTCTGACATTTTTAACTTCGGAAGACCGATCGAGGGCATAGCGCGAACGAACATACCATCCACGCCCCCTATCAATTGGATCTTCTGTTCAAGTGTTAGTTGATTAAGCATGACGTCTACTTTTTGCTCCATAGCGGGAGTAATTGGCGCAGGAGACTGAGCCTGGAGCATGGCTGACTGTATGCCGATTACGGCCAACAAGAGCGTCTGGAGATGTGGCATTGTAAGTTCACTTCTTAGGCTATTCATTGGCCTCCTTCATGCTGGTACTCTGAGGTGCTGATGTCGCGATGAGGCGGATTGTGCCTAAGACGCCCGAAAGTAGCGGCCGAAGGCCCTGCATGTCCTGGGGCGAGAACCGTTCGCCATAACGCTTATTCAAGAGGTTGTAATCGGGGGGAGTGCGTCCAGCGAGGGCATTGATAGCCAGGTTCGCGACAATCAACTTGATATGATTGCGTCCCGGCTTCAACAGCTTTTCGATTTCCAGCCGATACGGAGGGTGCCAGACGGAACCGGCCAGTGTGCCGTTGACATAGACCAATGCCGCTTCTCTGACCGGGCTCTCCAACCACGCGCACATGCCATCACTTTGTTTGTTTCTTGGAATTCGCGTTCCTTGGCCGAAGTCCAGGAATAGTGCGAGACCCTGTTCCATATAGGCTGGCGGGATATCGACATCCTTTTCGTATAAGGTCTGTCCGGAATAAAAACGGGTGGCCTTATCCTCTGTCCATGAATGCAAGGAATGCATATCAATCGAGTATTGGAGCGAGGGAAATGTAACCCTCCAATCATTGCCGATGTCGAGCGGTTTTGGTGGATGCAGGCTGAGGGCGTCAGAGTGCGCTGCCTCCTGCCCGTGATCCGCGGAGCCGGATGAGCAGAAAATTATTTCCGACTGGTAAGGTTCCAAGGCGAGGTCTATCGTTGTTCCATCGCCCATAGGCGTCTCATTACCCGACATCGGATCCCACATCTCCATGCGCCTTGCTGCCGTGCGAAAGGTGAAACGCCGCTTAACCGTCTCATTCGTTGTATTGGCGACAAAGTAGACGTCGGCGTCGCTGCCGATTCGACGATGGACAAAGCCGATCGCCTCCGATGGAGTAGAGAGAGTGAGGTCCGCCGTTCTCAATCTTCCCAGGAGGGCGCCCAACAGCGATTCATTTGGAAGAAAGTGCCCCCGAGCCTCAGGCGACTGAAAGAGACGCCTTGATATGTCGCGAACTTGCTCGGAATTTTTGGCGGCATTCAGCAATCCCGGCGCACGGGACGGCAAGCTGCGGGTTGCAATAACAACGCCACCACCATTCGCAAACGCTTCAAGCTTTCTATATGTCTGGAGAGGAATGCGTGTAATGCCGGGCAAGATCAGAATGGGATGACTTAAATCATTTGCATCGATCATGCGAGAATCTATGTAATCCATGCCAAGGCCTGCATCGATGATTTGGCTGGTTACACTCTTTTTCAGGAGACCTCCAATGATGTCGCTTATCGATTCAATCATGTCATTTGAGACTCGTGGTCCGGGGGTCGCATAGGCCCATGCATCCTCCGTAGGCAGGAACAGTGCGACGTCGTTAACAGGCACTCCTTGTCGCAATACATAACTTACGCGCTGCATGTACTTCGTAACTTCAGGCATCACAATCCACCATGGATTATGGTCGTTCAACGCTCCCGCCGCGTAGAAAGACCATCCAGGATAGGTCGCGCTTGGGGGAGAGTAAGGCCAACCGTGCCCGATCAGCTGACTTGCACCCTCTAGAAAATCCACATCTGCCTCGGCTTTCAGATCGAGGGGCGTGGCGCGGAATGCAGGAGAGTGAATCCAGGTGAAGGATTCGGAGGAGGTCACATGATTACCGTAAAAGTGATTTGCCGAGGCTGCCCAGCGAATAGGAGAAAAGCCGCGCCAGTTCACTCCCTCTCCTTCCGGCAGATCGACAAATTCGTTGCCGGACAAGATGGCGCCTGGCGGTCCATACACCTGAGCCCGGAATCGCGTGTGATGTTCTTGAGCCCACGTTCGAATCTGCCGCAGATAGTTCTGCTCCAGCAGTTCGGTCAGAGTCCGTCCCCAGTCGTACCGAATATCGTACGTCTCGGGGCCAACATCCTGGACAAGGGCGGGAAGGTGTGAGATCAGATCGTAACCTCGACGCCTTTGAAACTCCTCAGGGAGATCCGGAGTCCAATCGGCACCATAGTCCTCCAGACTATCGCTGAAGACCGCATAGGGAGGAGCGTCCGCGAGTTCGTCTATCATTGGATTGGCAACGGTTTTCAAGTGGTTCTCGACCGCAGAGTAGTCCAAATGATCTAAGACAAATCCTTCCGCACCTACTGCCGGCCGCTTAACCATCATTCCTGTGCGGCTGGCGATAAAGAAGATCACCGAACGGGAATCCGCCAATGCCGCCGGAAGTGCGAACCGGCCTCCCGAGATATTGCCTATAGGAAGCGAATGAATGTCTTTCCAGTTTTTTGTAACAGGGTCCGGACGAACCAAGAAGGCTGCCAAGAGCTGCTCTCCCACTCCAATGTCTGGAACAGGGAATGATGCAGTTCCCCGAAGTGCCGCGGTCTTCACAACCCGCAGCGCGCCTGACGCTTGCGTCACTGCGGTGTTTGGCCCTCCATACGGCCAACCGCTGCCCAGTGTTAAATCAAACCTCATTTCATATCGGCGAGCGGCCTGGGACACAAAGTGCAGCGCATCGAGAAAGTCCGACGATAAATATGGAAAGTTCCTTATGCCATGCTCAGGATCATCCAGAGTCATCGGATAAACCGGTTGCACTTCAAAGCCGCCGATTCCAGCATCCCTCATCGCCACGATTTCCCGCTCCAGTTCCGGCTTTGAGACAGCTGGACCAAACCACCACCAGCGCATCATGACTCGGCTATCCGCAGGAGGATCCCGAAAGTCCCCTCTCATCTGATCGAGCTGGACGGGACCTGGAGTCGTCACTTTCGACTCCTGCGAAAATGAAGAGACGGACAAAAACAACAGAATGCAGCATCGCGTCAGCGCCCTAAAGCGCAGTCGCGGCGCTTCGAAATAAATCGTCATCCTGTGGGCTCCCATCGCCCCGACTTTGCACTTCTTATGATCAGCGCGTGTGCGAGGCAAGCGGTAGCCGGCTTTCTCACCGTAGCTACCGCAAGCAGGAGCCGATCCTGTTTCAGAAAAGCAGCTTCAGAGCAAACTGGATTTGCCTTGGGTTATACAGAGCAGAGGTGGCATTCAAAGTGCCAAATCCACCATATTGCGGGCCGGCCTGTTGCAGTGTCGAGTTGGGCGCTGCGTAGTTCACGGTGTTGGTCAGGTTAAACGATTCCGCTCGGAACTGGAGTTTTACCGATTCCCTCACCTGGAAGTCTTTGTTCACAGAGAAGTCAACATGTCGATAGCTCGGACCAAAGATACTATTGGGCGCCGCATTTCCCACCGTGCCCGGAGCTTGAGCGGCAAAGGCGTTTACATTGAACCAGGTACACGTTGCGCAAACTCCAGGATTTGATATGGATAAGTGGTTTGACACTTGATTCGGGCGGTCTTGCGCGCCCTCCCCCGGCAAGGTATTGGAGATATCGCCTGCATTGACCACGGTGAAAGGAAGTCCCGTTTCCCAGACATCGATTACATTGAGCTGCCATCCCTTAAAAGCAGCACCCTTGAGTCCGGTAAAGCCTTTGCCGAATGGCAACATATAGTCACCAGTAGCAGCGATGCGGTGTCGAATTGCGAGGTTGCTGTTCCCGTACTCATAAGTTGAAAAATTACTTCCCAACGTTCCCCAACCGTTGCTGCCTGCCCCACCTGAGTTGCTCAGATTTTGGCTATAGTTATAGTTCACATTGAACACCAATCCATGATTGAGACGTCGATCGACGCTGGCCTGTAGTGAATTGTAACTAGATACAGCTTCTGTGGAGAACACCCCTATGTATGTGAGATCCGGCCACTGGTTATAGTACGGTCTGAGCGCGTTTGGATTAGCTGCATTGTTGGGCGTGGCCGCATTGATATCCGGAATGTCCGACAGATGCCGGCCCAGCACTCCGACATATCCGATGCTCACTACATTATCTCTGGCAATTTCTTTTTGGACTGTGAGGTTAAACTGTTGAACGGAACTATCACGGTAATTAAGCGCTACTGCGGCCTGAACGCTTCCCGTAAGAGGATTCACGCTTGCCTGAGAAACGCTCGGCGGGGGCATTCCGGCGGATATTGGCTGGTTGATTGCCGAGTATGTGGTGACAAAAGGCTGATTTTGAAGGCTGGCGCTCGAGCTGTAATTAGACGGGAAGAAGTTGATTCCATAGCCGCCGAACAAGACGATACCTCTTCCCATCGATAGCGAGAAGCCCATGCGCGGGGCTACGTCGCCATAAGAAGTGGGAACGCCCGCAGTAGAGGAGACTCCGTCCTGACCGGCTACGATGATGTTTCCCGTGGCAGGATCGAAATTCGATATTTGATTGTTCGGTGCGGTGTACGCAGTGAAAGCATCGTATCGAACGCCTAAGTTAAAGGTGAGCTTTGGGAAGGCATGCCAATTGTCCTGCGCGTATGCACTTGGTTCCCAGGTGCGGTAGTGAGGGACCACCAATTGATTCGAGCGAATCTCTTCATCCTCCTCGCCGGAAAGAAAGTCAGCCATGTTCCCCGCCGGAGTAGATGCATTCACGTCGAGCACATAGCCAGCGGCATAAGCCGGCTGGATATTGATGACCTGCCTGCGAATAAGGGCGGCGCCGAACTTGAAGTTGTGATTTCCGTGGTTGTAGGTGATGTTTCCCATGTATTGGAAGTTGGTGTCAATGTCCTCCAGGGGAATGTATGCATCGTCACCTAGATCCCCGTAGCCAGAAACCGTTGAAGCCATTAGTTCAGATGTTGCGGGGCTCACATTGATACCAGGAATTCCAAACTTGGCGGAGGCATTCGAGCCAAAATTCGCAGGATTGGAAAAATTATCCAACCGAAGAAAGCTCAACGCGGTCTGCATAATTAGGCTGGGCGAAAAGATGTGCTCGTAATTCAGCTGAAAGTCGTATGCCGTATCGGATGCGGTCCCGGCATAGAGTCCCAGCTGCCCGCCCGGCGCAATTGAGATGTCGTCGATCGTCACCCGGGGGAAAATGCCTGGGGTGGTGGTCGGAACGTTATTCGAGGTAAACCGCCCAAATACCAAATTGTCGCTGTTGAACCGATGGTCGATGCGACCATCGAATGTGCTTGAGAACTGGGTTCTGCTATTTGTGGACACAAAATTGTTGGATTGTCCGGGAAGATTCGGAGCTGGAAAGAGGTGAAAATAATTCAGCGCAATCGGACTAACAGGGGAAACGATCGGCCCCCCTGCGTCGGACAAATCGCCCGGATTCTGTTCTTCATACAGCGTCGGGACAGTTGCGGTCCTTGTTAGTCCATTCACAAGACGGAATCCCTCATAGTCTCCGAAGAAGAAGGACTTATCCCGGCGGATCGGCCCGCCGAGGCTTCCTCCAAATTGATTCTGCCTCAGCTCTGACTTTGGAATATTTGCGCCGAAAGAGTAATTTGATGCGTCGAGGATATTGTTGCGGAAAAACTCGTAGGCTGAGCCGTGGAGCCGATTTGTTCCGGATTTAGTGACAATATTGATAGTCCCGCCAACGGTCCTGCCGACGTCAGCCGCGAAGGTCAACGTTTGGACTTGGAACTCTTGTATCGCGTCAATCGAAGGCGCTGCGCCCAGTTCGCTCTTGATTCGTTCGTTATTGTCCATTCCGTCGATCATCTCGTTATTGAGAACTTCAGACTGGCCATCGATTGAGATAGCTGACGTGGGCCGGCGGTCATCGGGACGGGAACCATTTGAGGACGAATTAGGCGGACCTTCATTTGCCCCTGCCGACAGTTGAGCTGTCTGGATGAAATTGCGTCCGTTAAGAGGTAAATCCACGACCGACGTGTTCGTCCATGTCGTACTAATGGATGAGCTGTCAGTTTGGAGCAAGGGGCTCTGTGCAGTTACCTCAACCGAATCCGAATTCGCTCCCAGTTGAAGTTTTGCATTCGCGCGGACGACATCCCCGCCGGAGAGAGGCTGATCGAGAATCGTAAATTTCTTGAAGCCGGCAACACTTATGTCGAGCTTGTAATGGCCCGGAGGCACGAGGTTGATTGCATAATCGCCAGACGAGTTGGTTTGGCTGGTTCGACTTTCGTGGGTCTCTAGATTCTCGAGCGTAACTACCGCATTCGTTAATACCGCACCGCTGGGGTCGGTGACTGTTCCCACGACAGTGCCCGTCGGCACCTGCGCAACAATGGACGCGGTGCCGCACAAGAAGCAGACCGTCAGCAGAATTGCCAAGAACGCCGCCTGGCCCGGTCTCCACATAGCGCGGCGCCAGTTCAAACAAGCAGGCACAGAATCGCGCCTTTGTTCTCCAGAAAGACTGTCTCTCCGATGGCGAAACTGCCTCTCGCCGCAATAGCTTCTGTCCATTTTGGGCCTCTCGATTTTGATCAACTTCAGGGGAAATTGCGCCGCGAGCAACGAAGCCTGATCACTCGGATTCTCAATCGCGACTTCCTAAATTGAAACGAAGATAGATGGAGTCGAATGCACTGTCAAGGATATTTTCGCGTATACGAGAAAATTTGCTAATATTAGCTGGCTATTTTCTCTGAATTTAGGCGGCCAGCTCCGATCTCTGTCCACTGGCGCGTTGCCATGCGCAGACTTTTCGCTCGGCCCACTGCCTGATCATTCGGCGCTTTGGCGAGCCAGGCCGTTGTCTCGTCTCGGGAAGCAAAAGAATGAAGGGCTCACAATCGCGTCCACAAAGAGAGATTGAGGACCGGACTGAGGTTGCTTCGCAGCAGAAGAAACTCAAGAGGGCGGACAATCATGCTTATGGTTCATCGCGATCACTTTGAAAACAAAATGCGTTCAGCCAACAGCAGAACGAATCGGCTTCGGAATTGCAGGCCCAGCCGAAGTGGTTTCATCCAGGGGAGCGGATGGATTGTTCTTGCTGCGGCCGTGATGTTGTGCGGCAGTACCTGCGCCCAAAAGACGGACGCTAATTCCGCCCGCTGGGACATTGTCAAAGCTAATTCCTGGTATGACATGCAGCCATGGCTGGTCGGTTCCAACTACATCCCCAAAGACGCAATCAACCAATTGGAAATGTGGCAGCCAGACACGTTCGATCCGCAGGAAATCGATGCCGAGTTCGCCAGAGCACAGACAATCGGCATGAATACCATGCGTGTGTTCCTCCACGATCTGCTCTGGGAACAAGATCCGAAAGGATTTTCGCGGCGTGTGGATACTCTTCTTGCGATCTCGGACAAGCATCACATTCGACCGATTTTAGTGCTCTTCGATTCCTGCTGGGATCCAAATCCCAAGCTCGGCTTACAGCATCCGCCGGTGCCAGGAGTGCACAATTCCGGATGGGTCCAGAGTCCCGGAATGGCTGCCCTGCGAGACTCGACGCAATATCCGCGCTTGGCCGCCTACGTAAGAGGGATCGTGGGATCCTTTGCTTCCGATCCACGCATCCTGGCTTGGGATCTCTGGAATGAACCCCAGAATGAGAATGAGGACACCTACGGAAAGCTGAGCAGCGAAAAGGATAAGCCGGAGCTCGTTGAGGGACTTCTTCCGCAGGTTTTCTCCTGGGCGCGGTCTGCGCACCCCATCCAGCCGTTAACCAGCGGCTTGGACGACGGAGATTGGGATGACTGGTCCAGACTGACCGCGATCGAGAAGATTCAGATCTCAGAATCGGACATACTCAGCTTCCACAACTATGATTGGCCGGAGGAATTTGAGCGCCACATCCTTCAGCTCAGGAAATATGGGCGCCCGATCCTGTGCACCGAATACATGGCCCGAGGCGCCGGCAGCACGTTCGACACCATCTTGCCGATCGCCCTCAAATATCGCGTCGGCGCGGTCAACTGGGGGTTCATGCAGGGGAAAACCCAAACCTATCTTCCTTGGGACTCGTGGGAGCACCCCTACGTCAACGTTGAACCCACAATTTGGTTTCACGACATTTTCTATGCGGATGGAAGACCCTACAGGCAGTATGAGGTTGATCTCATTAGGCAATTGACGCAAAAAGCTAATGGCAATTAGTCTCCAGCGATCAGCCGACGACGGGCCGCTGAAGGGGGGCAGCCGTGCTTTGTGGCGGTCCCAAGCGCAACCAAAGTTGAGCAAATTTACTTGCTTTTTGAGAAATATTGCTTTACGCTTCGATCTAGTTTTGCGGCCGGCGCTAGGAACCCGATTCGGGACAGACCTGTCCACACACCGAGTTTCCGAAAAGGCATCGTTCGCAATCAGCGTTGAGAAACGACATCTCGTTCCAAAGGAACTGAAAAGCGTGGCTCTTAAAGGGCAGAAGACGGGCCTCCGGGAAATTGCAAATGCGGCCCACGTGAGTATGGCTACGGTTTCCCGGGTTCTCAACGGAAACAGTCGCGTCGATCCCCTGATCCAACAGGCTGTCCTCGACGCCGCGACTAATCTTGGTATTGATCTTTCCCAGTGGAACAAAACCAAATCTCTTGCCTTCGTTCTCAGCAATCGAGCGATGCTGCATGCCTTCCATTCGAGGATTTTGGTGGCAGCCGAGGCGCACTGCGCGGCAAATGGTTGGGATATGGTGTTTCTTTCCTTCGATTATTCCCCCCATATTCCTTGGAGAGAGTTGCATCTGCCGAGGATCCTGCAACATCAAGGGGTAGTTCGGGCGGTAATCCTAGCTGGCACAAACTCAGCGAATCTCCTTCAGCTGCTAGCGCACAAGAGTATCAACTTTTCGGTTCTTGGCAACAATGTGATCGGCGCGCCCGAAGATTTAAGGAACAAGGACGTCGTGTTTTCCGACGATATTCAGGGCGGCTACGACATGACTCAATGCTTGATCAGTCTCGGTCATCGCAGCATCGGATTTGTAGGTAATACACAACTACCGTGGTTTGCCCGCTGCTTTGCCGGCTACCGCCGCGCGCTGGATGAAGCCGGAATATCGGTCAACTTGAGTACCACTAACTCAGAAGACGATGCCGAGAGCGGATACCTGGGCGCAAAATCGTTGCTGGCAAATCAAAAATCCGTTACCGCCATTCTTGCCGGCAACGATCAGACGGCTCACGGGGTATACAAGGCGCTTCGAGACAGTGGCCGAAGGATTCCCGACGACATCAGTGTCGCTGGTTGTGACGACACGGTAGGCGCCTGGCTCCATCCGGGGTTGACGACCACACGGGAATTCCCCGAACAACTTGGCAAGCAACTGGTTCAGCTGGCCCTCAATCGGATCGCGAAGCCCGACCTGGAGCCCCAGCACATTACGGTACCTACCGAGTTGGTCAAACGAGATTCATGTTCCTCGATATCCACTACCCCGGAACCGCCTGTTCGGACTGTCAGTGAAGTTGCAAGCGCATAATCCTCATTCAAACTCATCTCCGCGGTAGTTAGATCGATGAATATTCTTCGCTGGTTTGCGAGGTTGAGTGTATCTACTCGGCAACGACACAAAAAGTGAGCCACAGGTGACTAGGTTATGAGTTTCAGCCGTTTTAAGGCCGGACATCTTCAGTGCGAGATCCACTCCAGTAATCAAGCAGCTGGCGCTGCAGCAGCCGCTGCGGCTGCCGAAGTTTTGCGGCAGCATGCCTCCTCAAAAACACTCTTAGGCGTAATCTTCGCAACCGGCGCGTCGCAGCTAACCACGCTGTCCGCATTGACGTCAACATCCGGGTTACCTTGGCGCTGCGTCTGCGGGTTCCACCTCGATGAATACGTCGATCTGTCGCCTGACCACCCTGCATCCTTCAGGCGGTACTTGCGGGAGCATCTCACCCAACTCGTTCCGCTGGGGGAGTTTCATGAGATTGATGGAACGGCCTCCGATCCCGATCGCATGTGCAGCGAATATATCTTAAAGCTGCGTGGGCAAAATCCTCTACTGTGTCTGCTCGGGATCGGCGAGAATGGACACATCGCCTTCAATGATCCTGGCGAGGCTGACTTCGACGACCCTCAGGGGATAAAAGCGGTCGAGCTTGATTTGATTTGCCGGCAGCAGCAACTCGCCGAGGGGTGGTTTAAGACTTTGGCAGATGTTCCCCCAAAGGCTTTTACTCTCACAATTCCGACAGTGCTTAAGGTGCCAAAACTGATCGTTTCAGTTCCTGGATATCGTAAGGCTCGGGTAGTCCGCCGAATGTTGACCGAATCCGTTTCAACTGCGTGCCCGGCAACAATCCTACGCACCCATCCCGACGTTACGGTCTTTTTGGATCAAGAGTCTGCAAGCGAATTGGATGACATACTTGTATCGCAGTGTGAAGAGAAGCTAGGCGGCTAGTAGAGAATCCTTTTGGTTAGCTAAGGGGAAAAATGGCAGACCACGACGGAGTGGAAATCGACAGACGAACCTTTGCAAAACAGGCGGCCGTTACCCTTCTGGCGGCCGGCATGGACGCGCGATCTTATGCGCGGATTGTTGGCGCGAATAGTCGCATCAGACTGGGACAGCTGGGCTGTGGGGGAAGGAGCGAAGGTCATGTGCATATGGTTCAGCTCGCTTCCAAACAAACGCCCGTCGAGACCGTCGCCGTGTGCGATATCTGGAGCCATGCTCGCGAGCGGCGCGCCGCGCAGGTAAAGTCCCTCTTCAACCTCGATCCGCAATCGTACAAGTACTCCGAGGACATGCTCGCCCGCAAGGATATCGATGGTGTCATGATCGCCACGGGGGACTTCCAGCACGCGAAGTTATGTGCCGAGGTCGTACGTGCAGGCAAGGATTGTTACGTTGAGAAGCCATTCGCTAATGTTCTGACAGAGGCCAAGGAAGCTCGCGACGCGGTCAGGAAGTCGAAGCAGGTAGTCCAAATGGGCTCTCAGCACCGCAGTCAGCCCTACCAGTTGGCTGTTCGGGATGCCATCCGATCGGGAAGAATTGGCAATGTCATTCACATCGAGCAGGAATGGAATGTGAACGAAGAACGCTGGCGATTCGTACCATGGGATACCGGCTCTTCTCCTGAGATGCTGATGGATCGAGGCATGAAGTGGAAAGAGTGGCTCGTTGACCGAAAGTCGGAACTCCGGGAGGAAGATACAGACTGGAACCGCTGGCTGCTGGGCAAGCCCTATCGGAAGTTCGACCCTCATGTGTATCTCGAGTTCCGTCTTTACAAGGATTTCTCCGCGGGCATCTTCGACCAGTGGTTAAGCCATGCCAGCGATCTTGTCCACCTCTGGACAGACGAGTCCTATCCAGAAAGTGTCGTGGCCAATGGAGGAATCTTCACTTGGAAAGATGGGCGCGAAAATCCAGATACATGCGTTGCGGCAATCACCTACCCCAAAGGGTTTCTCTATACATATAAGACGACCTTCGGCAACAGCTATCGCAGTTTTTCCAGAATTCAGGGACGTGATGGAACCATCGCAAACTATGGAGGTGAGGGTGCATCTCTTTTCGTTGTAACCAAAGAAGGCGGGAGAAACGAATACGACCCGGATGAATCCGGACCCGTTTACAAGAATATACCGATTGTGGGACCCGCCAAAGACGGCGAGCAAGTTCTGGCGGCTGCCGGTGCGCCCCCCCCGGACTCGTTAGGCCCCGATGACGATGATGGTCAGCATCTGTTGAACTGGCTTGATGCGATGCAAACAAGGAGAGAGGCAAACGCCACTGTCGACCACGGCTTCTCCCACTCGATTGTTTGCATTATGGCCGCGCAGTCCTATTGGAGCGGAAAGAAGCTGTACTGGGACCCGAAGAGCGAGGAGATCGTCGATCGTCCGGTAGCCTAACAAGGGAAGGGAGCCATCGCATTCCTCTATCTCATGGAATAGTCCGTATAACTCTGCCGGCCGAATGGTGAGACCTTCATTTGAGTCAACCGTCGAATTCCGCAATTCCAGGCACCCCACTGCAAAAGAGACAGGGTGGTCGAGTCCGCTGGTGGATTGTCTGGACTCTTTTCCTCTCGACGGTGACAAACTACATGAGCCGTCAAACCTTCTCCGTCCTCTCGCCGATGATCACAGCCCAGTTTCATTTAAGCCATGTTGACCTGGCAAGAATCCTTGGGGCATTCCAGATTTCTTATGCGATCACGTGGCTTCTGGGGGGCATTGTTCTCGATCGCGTGGGTGCTCGGCTTGGACTTGCATTCGCCGCTGCTTTGTGG